>Ga0315282_10000680_pt1 | contig 66808 bp, 59 predicted proteins | sample YL17G07_20_MG_FD_203693 | JGI IMG/M metagenome (GOLD analysis project Ga0315282, IMG submission 203693) | Sediment microbial communities from Yellowstone Lake, YNP, Wyoming, USA - YL17G07_20 | ecosystem: Environmental > Aquatic > Freshwater > Lake > Sediment | place: USA: Wyoming | collected...
TGTAGAGGCCTACAGAATGACGGATGACCGAAGAGCGCAGCTTTGCTCGCCGCCGAGCGCGTCCTCGCCGGCGTTGCCGCTGCTCCCCGCCGTCTTGCAGTTCTCGGCTACTCGGTGAAACGGAAGCCGGGGCCCAGCTTGCGCGCGATTCGGTCGCTGATCCAGTGGCCGTCCCACCACTCCACCGGATTGACGGGCAGCCCGTCCAGAATCACGCCAAAATGCAGATGGTCGCCGCCGGCAAGCCCGGTCTCTCCCGTTTGGCCGATAATATCGCCACGCGCGACCTTCTGGCCCGGAGTCACGTTTATTAGAGAGAGGTGGCCGTAAAGGCTCATGAGACCGTAGCCGTGGTCGATGACAACAGAATTACCATAGATGCCAAAGTACGTGGCTTGCACAACTACGCCGTCGTTCGCCGCCGGCACCGGAGCGTGGCGCGTCACGGCCAGATCGTACCCGAGGTGCGTCTCATGATCGACAACCCTTCCCTTATAGGTGTAGGTTCTATAGTCGGCAAAACCGGCCATCACCTTGCCGTTTCGCAATGACAAAAACGGTCTGCTCCACAGGAACTCCTGCCTCGACTTCTTCGCCAGTTCCTTGAGTTCCTCACCGTTTTTCTGCCGCAGGTTGGTGTTGATCTCGAGATAGTTATCCAGAAGACTGCCCTGGTCTTGGAGCCCCGGAGTCTGGGCCATGATTTCGGGAACCACCTTGCTCATGAACGCATCGGACAAATCAACCGCGTCCTCCTTGAATTTCCTAGGAAAGAACTGGTCCACGATTTTAAGCTCTGTTTCATTCTCGGCCGCGTCAGCTGCCACCAGCCGCACGTCCGCAGAATTCACATCGTAAGGGATAGCAAAGAATGCGAAGCGCTCACCCTTGCCGCCGCCTGGGAGCGGATAGCCGGGGAACCACCAGCTGCCCGCGCGCACCCCGTCTCGGATCGAGGATTCGCCGACCCTGTAGACCGCCACTTCACAGCCGCCCTGAGCGACATAGACCTGGGTCGAAGTCACTTGCAGGGAGGGGGGAGAAAGGCGCACGGGGAGAGCAATCTCCTGCCGGGCCGGATCAGGACGTCGCAGCCAGGTTCCGGCGCGGCCAGCCGTGACTCGGATGCTTGCCTGGCCTGCCTTGAGTCCAACGATGGTCTCCCGCCCGACCTGCACTACAATCGAATCGTGCACGGTCCGCGAGCCCCAAAATGCTAAGGCGGGCGGGTAGGAGTACCGCCTCTCGGCCAAGCTTTCGACCCTGTCCCCTTGCACAAAGTCGACCTTGATGTAGCTCAACCCCCTTTTGGGCTCAGTGACCTCGACGGTCACCGGGGTGCGCCTGCCGATCATCCGGAGCGCAGGCCGGATGCTGATCTCCGGGGGAGGACCTACGCGCAAGATCTCCAGTCCCAACACCGCGAGCGCGAACAAACCCGCAAGGAGAAGAAACCCTCGCGGCAAGTAACTCCTCTCTTCAACTGTTCCTTTCATCGATACCTACCCTCGGTTGCCTCGAGGCCATTCATGGTAACACAAGGCCGACGACAGGTGTACGGCCGGAAAGGATACACACGCCGACCATACGGGCCCCGATCTCCAACGCAAGCGGAAATGCTTTGCGGAATTCGCAAGAATCATGGCATTCTTCTCCAGAGCAACCGCGATTCTCACTTAGCGCTTCACTTGAGGATTCAGGCATGAAGACAACGGTTAACGGCAATCAGGTGAACTATCAGCTCGAAGGTCCCGCCTCAGCCCCTGTGGTTCTGCTTAGCCATTCGCTGGCGACAAATCTGGCGATGTGGGATCCCCAGGTGGATGCGCTTGCTGGACGCTTCCGCCTGCTTCGTTACGACACCCTCGGGCATGGAGCGACGGACGCGCCGCGCGGGCCTTACACACTCGATCAACTGGCGGAGCAGGCGTCTGGTCTTCTTGACGCGCTCGCGATCGCACAGGTCCACTTCCTCGGGCTCTCCATGGGCGGAATGATTGGACAGGCACTGGCGCTCGCCAAGCCGCATCGTCTGGCGAGCCTGCTGCTCTGTGATACGACCAGCCGCATTCCTCTGGAAGCACAGCCGCTCTGGCAGGAACGCATCAGGATCGCGGAATCGGAGGGCATGGAGCCGCTGGTCGAGCCGACGATCGCGCGTTGGTTTACCGCGCCCTTCCGCGCGGCCCGTCCGGAAGTTATTGAGCGCGTGCGCGCCATGATACGTGAAACCTCGCCGCTCGGCTATTCGGGCTGCTGCCACGCGATCGCGGCGCTCGATCTGACGGCCGTCATCCATGCCATCCAAGTGCCGGCGATGATCATCGTCGGGGAAGAAGATCAAGGAACGCCGATGGCCATGTCCGAGGCGATTCACGGGCAGATTGCCGGGTCAGAACTGTTGGTCATTCCATCGGCCTCCCATTTATCCAACACGGAGCAGCCGGAGGCATTCAATAGTGCGGTTACGGCGTTTCTGAATCGAGTCGCATAGCCGGCCCGATCCCCAACAGCATCCGGCTTTTTCCGATTGAGAGGCGCGCTTCTCGGCATTTCTCAGTGATCGAAAGAAAAGGCCCGCAAAGCGAAGCTCCGCGGGCCTCTTGCAGAACTGCGGAACCGAAACGGGCTTAGTACATGTCACCCATGCCGCCGCCTCCGGGAGGCATCGGAGGAGTCTTCTTTTCCTCCTTGATCTCGGAGACAAGCGCTTCGGTGGTCAGCAGCAAGGCGGCAATCGACGCGGCATTCTGCAGCGCTGTCCGCGTCACCTTCGTCGGATCAATGACCCCTGCGGCCACCAGATCCTCATATTTCTCCGTCTCCGCGTTGAATCCGAAGTCGACGTCGGTGCTCAGACGCACCTTCTCCGCCACGACTGCGCCCTCATAGCCGGCGTTGTTTACGAGCTGTCGGAGCGGTTCCTCCAGGGCACGGCGCAGGATCTTGCTTCCAATGGCTTCGTCCCCTTCCAGCTTCAGCTTCTCGAGGGCCGGGATGCAGCGCAGCAGCGCCACGCCACCTCCGGGCACGATCCCTTCCTCCACCGCCGCGCGAGTAGCGTGCATCGCGTCCTCCACACGCGCCTTCTTTTCCTTCAGCTCCGTCTCTGTCGCAGCTCCGACCTTGATCACAGCGACGCCCCCGACCAACTTCGCCAGCCGCTCCTGCAGTTTCTCGCGGTCATAGTCGGATGTCGTTTCCTCTATTTGCACTCGCAGCTGCTTCACTCGACCCTCGATGTCGGAATGCTTCCCGGCGCCCTCGATGATCGTCGTGTTGTCTTTGTCGATCGTCACCTTCTTGGCGCGTCCGAGATCCTCCAGCCGGACGTTCTCCAGCTTGATCCCCAGGTCCTCCGAGATCACCTTGCCGCCCGTCAGGATCGCGATATCCTCCAGCATGGCCTTGCGCCGATCACCAAATCCCGGCGCCTTCACCGCAGCCACCGACAGGGTCCCGCGCAGCTTGTTCACTACCAAAGTCGCCAAGGCCTCGCCCTCCACGTCTTCCGCAATGATCAGCAGCGGGCGCGCGCTCTTTGCCATCTGCTCCAACAACGGGAGCAGGTCCTTCATCGAGCTGATCTTCTTCTCGTGCAGCAAGATCGCGCAGTCGTTCAGCTCGGCTTCCATCCGTTCGGCGTCGGTCACAAAATACGGCGACGTGTACCCCCGGTCGAACTGCATCCCTTCGACCACTTCCAGCGACGTCTCAATGGACTTTGCCTCCTCAACGGTGATCACGCCGTCCTTGCCGACCTTTTTCATCGCCTCGGCAATGATGCTGCCAATCGTGCGATCGTTGTTGGCCGATACGGAACCAACTTGCGAGATCATTTCGCCCTTTACCGGCTTGCTCAGCTTCTTGAGCTCCGCGACGGCCGCGTCCACCGTCTTTTCAATCCCGCGCTTCAACTCCATCGGGTTCGCGCCTGCGGCGACGTTCTTCACCCCTTCACGGAAGATCGCCTGCGCCAACACCGTGGCCGTCGTGGTTCCATCGCCCGCTACGTCCGATGTCTTCGAGGCAACCTCGCGCACCATCTGCGCGCCCATGTTCTCGAGGCCCTCTTTTAACTCGATCTCTTTTGCCACGGTCACGCCGTCTTTTGTGATCATCGGCGAACCAAACTTTTTGTCCAGCACCACGTTACGGCCCTTGGGCCCCAGCGTAATCTTCACTGCGTCAGCCAACTGATTCACCCCGCGCAGCAAAGCCTGGCGTGATTCCTCACCATGTATTATCTGTTTGGCCATGAGTTCCTTGCTCCTTTTCTGTCCAGTTTTTGTCCTTGTATTCAGTTGCCTCGCTCACTTCTTCTCTTTCCCAAGCACCGCGAGGATTTCCTCTTCACGCATGATGACGTAATCCTCGTCATCGATCTTGATTTCCGTCCCGGCGTACTTCCCGAACAGCACTCGGTCGCCCGCCTTGACGTCCATCGGCGACCGCTTGCCGTCCTCCATGAGCTTTCCCGGTCCCACCGAAATCACCTCCCCTTCCATCGGCTTCTCTTTCGCCGTGTCCGGAATGATGATCCCCCCTTTGACGACTTCCTTCTCCTCAATCCGCCTCAGAAGAACGCGATCGTGTAAAGGCCTAACTTGCATAGTCTGAAATCTCCTTTCCTTTCGAGAGAGCCTTTCCCGTCTTCACAACCAACTGTATTAGCACTCGACCAAAGCGAGCGCTAATAGTATAAACTCAGAGCGCGACTTGTCAAACTCATGTAAGGGGATTTCTCAGTGGGGCGCACAGGCCGCTTGAGCCTTACAAATAAGGACAACGCTCCATTGGCAAGCCGTACGATCTCTGTGGCGAGCAGATCTTACGCATGGCCATGGATAACGAATTCCAGCGCGCGAGGGACGAGCTGAGGATAGGCTACGTCCGCCAGGCGCCGGCCCACTTCGCAAAGATTACAACGGCAAGGAAGATGCCGGCAGCAGGCGCCCAAGTGGCAGGAGGGCGCGTGCCTGGAAGGGACATCGTGCGGGAATCTCGTTCCAGATGCGTGGGACAAGGAGCATGGAGCGTCACGACACTTGAGCCGGAACTTGGCGGACGAAGCAGTGTCTAAGCGACTTGGATAGGTAGGCCCTTGACGCCGACGGCCCCAGGCGGGTGCTGATTTATTAGAAACTTCAAAGGGGCTCAGCACATCTTATAAGGCGAACCAACCAGGACGGGAGCTGTGATTTCGGATCCCGTGCTTTCGCCGTCGGGCACAGCACATGTCTCTCTGTGCCAATATCTAGTTGATTTGGATTTTTGGAATACCTTAGAATGCGCGAGACCGCTCAGAACGAAAGGGGTGCGATCCCATGAATCGAGGCCATAAGTGGCTATTCCCCGCATTGTCGGCGGGTGCTGTCATATTGGCCGTGGGGCTATGCTGGCCCCAAAGCCACGGCCAAACCCAGAGTCAGCCGCCGCAAAAGAAGGGCGTTGATCAGCAAAAACAGGAAGCGACGGAAGAATACACCGAAGAAGAATATGATGCCTACCAAAAGGCAACCCAGGAGCCGGATCTGGTCAAGCGTCAGGCAGCACTGATTGCGTTCATGGAGAAGTACCCGAAGTCCAAACTTCAGGAGCACATTGTTTATGCCTACCAGACCTTGATGTTCGAATACTCCAAGAACGGCGACTACGCGAAGCTGGAGCCGGCGGCTGAGCAATGGCTAAAATACAAGCCGAACGATTTGCAGACGATAGCTTTCGTTGCGGATGCCGCCCTGAAGCTCGGACACGACAAGAAGTTCATCGAGTACGGCGAGAAGGTTTTTGCCCAGAAGCCTGACCCTCGGCTTGCCTTCGCTCTCTACCAGGCTTACCAGAAGACCGGAGACGAAGACAGGAAGATCGACATGATCATGAAGCTCCTGGAGTATCCCGAATACAACGACAACGTCGTGCTCCGGATGGAGCTGGTGCAGAAATACGCAGCAGAAAAGGGTCAACTTCCCAAAGCCGCGCAATATGCCGAGCTGGCGCTCAAGTCCCTGGCGATTGCCAAGAAACCCGAGGGCACAACGGAGGGAGACTGGAACAAATACACCTCTTCGGTAGAGCGCAATTGCTACCACCTCATCGGCATGAATTACTATGAGCGGAAAAAATATCCCGAAGCAATCCAAGCGCTCCAGAAGGCGCTCGGTGCCGAACTGTACGATGCCGGCTACTACTACATCGGCATGTGCCAGTGGGAGCAACAAAACGTAGACGATGCAATCTTGTCGTTTGCCATAACGGATCTCCTCAAGGGCGAGTTTCAGGCAAAGGCAAAGAAGAACTGCGAGGATCTCTACAAGGGCCAACACAATGGAAATCTCACAGGCATCGAGAGAATTTACAAGAGAGCGCAAGCAGTGCTGGACAGCAGAAAGATGGCCGTCAAAAAGCTGGGTTTCTAGTTTGCGATTCTGACATCCACCTGCAATTGCGAAGGACTCTATGAATCTCGAAGGCAAGTGGAATGCGATTCTCATTGGAGGCCTGATCACGGGCCTCGCGCCTTTCGTTCCCGTCGTCAGTCTGGCCTGCTGCCTGATCCCTTTCGTAGGAGCCATCGTCGCGGTCGCTATCTACTCCAACTCTTCTCACCCGCCCGTTTTGAGCAACAACGATGGAGTTGTGCTGGGTGCCATGTCAGGGGTGGTTGGGACCCTGCTTTACGCGGTCCTGGCTGTGCCTTTGGTTTTCTTCCTGGGAGGAACAATCGGCCGGTTTCTGGGTCAGACGATTCCTGGCATTACTGAGATACCTGCCAGTGTCCGGCCCCTCTTGCAGGGCTTGTTTGGCAATTTCGGCAGGGTTCTTGCAATCGTGGTCGTCTTCAGGATCCTGAGCCACCTTGGTTTGTCTCTAGTTTTCGGGATTCTGGGTGGAATCGCCGGCGTCGCCCTCTTTCGACGCAAGACGGCCGCGTAGCCTCCGCTCCGCGGGGAAACAGCTTCGAAGCACCGCCAGCACGCGGAGATTCTTCCACGCACTGCCCGGACCCTGAAAACCAAGCAGTCAGCGGCCTAATCCCTTTGGAGAGCGGGAGTGTCTCGCCGCTTCCAGGCGCGAGAGGGCGCGCAGCAGCGCCAGTTGCGCACGGGCGAAATCAAGGTCAGGATTCTTGGAAGCCAGACGCTTCTCCGCCCTCGATTTCGCCTGCTCGGCGCGGTTGCGGTCAATTTCAGAAGCGGCTTCGGCAACCTGGGCCAGAAGCACGACCCGGTCCGGCAGAACTTCGGCAAATCCCCAGGAACAGAACAAGAACTCCGACTCCTCGCCGATCCTGCAACTGATATTGCCTATGCCGAGCTCGGTCAGAAGGGGAGCATGTCCGGGCAAGATCCCCAGGTATCCCTGGCTCGAAGGAACGGTCACCCGATCCACCAGCCCGTTAAAGAGCTGTTTCTCAGGCGTAACAACGACAAGATGGATCTTTTCAGGCAGCGCCATGTAACCCCAATGACGAGTGACGAGTGACAAATGACGAGCGATTTTCATTCGTCGCTCGTCATTCGTCACTTGCTATGCGGCGGAGAGTTGCTTGGCCTTCTCCAAGACCTCTTCGATGCCTCCCACCATGTAGAATGCTTGTTCGGGAACGTGGTCGTACTCCCCTTGGCATATGCCGCGAAAACTCTCGATGCTCTCCTTGATCGGCAGATACTTGCCTTTGATTCCCGTGAATTGTTCCGCAACGAAGAACGGCTGGGAAAGGAATTTCTGGATCTTGCGCGCTCGGCTGACGGTGAGCTTATCGTCCTCGTTCAACTCATCGATTCCCAGAATCGCGATGATATCCTGCAGATCCTTGTAGCGCTGCAGAATCCGCTTCACTTCCCGCGCCACGGTGTAGTGCTCGTCGCCGATGACGCGCGGATCGAGAATGCGCGAGGTCGACGCGAGCGGATCCACTGCAGGGTAAATGCCCAACTCCACGATCTTACGTTCCAGGTTCGTGGTGGCATCGAGGTGAGAAAAGGTCGTCGCCGGGGCGGGATCCGTATAGTCGTCTGCGGGCACATAGATCGCCTGAATCGACGTAATGGACCCGTTCTTCGTGGAGGTGATGCGCTCCTGGAGCTCGCCCATCTCAGTCGCCAGGTTGGGCTGATATCCGACAGCCGAAGGCATGCGTCCGAGAAGCGCAGAGACTTCCGATCCTGCCTGGGTAAAGCGGAAAATGTTGTCAATGAAAAGGAGCACATCCTGATGCTCTTCGTCGCGGAAATACTCCGCGACCGTTAATCCAGTCAGGCCCACGCGCAGGCGCGCGCCCGGAGGCTCGGTCATCTGGCCGTAAATCAGGGCTGTCTTATCGATGACGCCGGACTCTTTCATCTCAAGCCAGAGGTCATTCCCTTCGCGCGTCCGCTCGCCGACTCCGGCAAACACAGAGAATCCGCCGTGATGGGTCGCAATGCGGTTGATCAGCTCCATGATAATGACTGTCTTGCCGACGCCGGCGCCGCCGAACAACCCGGTTTTGCCGCCGCGCACGTAAGGCTCCAGGAGGTCGATGACTTTGATGCCGGTCTCCAGCATCCTGGTTTCCGTGCTCTGTTCCTCGAAGCTCGGCGCGGGGTGGTGGATGGGGTGCCGCTTCTCGGTCCGGATCTCCCCAAGCTGATCAACGGGCTCACCGATGACGCTCATCACGCGGCCGAGGGTCCCGAGCCCAACCGGCACCGTGATGGGACCGCCTGTGTCGATCGCATCCATGCCGCGCACGACGCCCTCGGTGGGCTGCATGCCCACGCAACGAACCCTGTTCTCCCCGAGGTGCTGTTGGACCTCCGTTGTGACGCGGATGGGGCCGTTGGGATTGTTCCCATCGATCACAACGCAGTTGTAAATTGCCGGGAGATGCCCCTCCTCGAACTCGCAGTCCGCCACCGGGCCGATTACTTGCACCACCTTGCCTTTGTTAGCCATTCACTCTCCTTCCGATTGTGGCGCTCGCGTCCGATGTTCGGCATGCGAACCGCTTCGCTCCGCGCTCAAACCTGCCGGACCGCATCATGTTCCGGCGGCGGCCGCCCCGCTGACGACCTCGATCAACTCCTTGGTTATACCTGCCTGCCGAACCTTGTTGGCATAAAGCGTCAAGCTGTCGATCATTTCGGTGGCATTCTTTGTAGCCGCATCCATTGCGGTCATGCGCGCGCCCTGTTCCGACGCGGCTGCTTCCAACAGGGCGCGAAAAACCTGAGACTCCACATGGCGCGGCAGCAGGTTGTTGAAGATCTTCGCGGGAGGCTCGTCGTACAGGTACTCCACGAGATGAGCCTCCTCCATGCCCGCGAGCTTCTGAATCGGCAGGACGGGTTCGACGACCACCCGCTGCTGCACCACCGACTTGAACTCGTTGTACAGAAGCCAGACCTGATCTTTCTTCTCCTGCACGAACTCCTCGATGACATCCCGGGCGATGGCCGCCGCGTCGGCAAAGCTCGGCTTCTGGAGGACGTTGATCGCTTCATGACGCACGGAAAAAGACCGGCGTCGGAAGAAGTCTCGGCCGCGCTTGCCAAGGATGTTCAGGTTCACCGTGGCATCCGTGTGTTTGTCGATGAACTCTACCGCTTTCCTGATCACGTTGGTGTTGTAAGCGCCGCAAAGCCCCCTGTCGGCCGTGATGACGACCAACTCGAGTCTACGGCCCTCACGGTGTGCCAGCAGTGGATGGCTCTGCGCAGGCACGCGCGTCGCCAGGCTGTTGAGCACGGCCAGCATCTGCTGGGCATAGGGTCGGGCCGCAATCACGCGCTCCTGCGCCTTCCTCAGGCGGGCCGCCGAGACGAATTTCATGGCGCGCGTGATTTGCTGGATGTTCTTGGCGCTGCGAATGCGGCGCCGGATATCCCGGATGTTGGCCATTTTCCACCGGGCGACCGCCTAGCCTGCAACCGACCTTTGTGCGGCGCCCGCCTTTTCCGCGAGGTACTTCTCTTTGAATTCCTTCAGGGCAGCCTGGACCTGCGCGCGCAAATCGTCACTCAGAGCTTTCTCATTGGCGATTCTTCGCACGAGCGCTGCCTTCGCGGTTTCCATGAACTGATACAACTGCTTCTCAAACGCGCGGATTTCGGCAACCTGCAGATCGTCAAGGAACCCCTGCGTGCCGGCGAAGATGGCCAAGACCTGGTGCACCACGTCCAGCGGTTGATACTGATCCTGCTTCAAGATTTCCGTAAGCCGTTCGCCGCGCGCCAATTGAGCCCGAGTGGCTTTGTCCAGGTCGGACCCGAACTGGGCGAAGGCCGCCAACTCGCGGTATTGCGCCAGCTCGAGGCGCAGCGTGCCCGCGACCTGCTTCATCGCCTTGATCTGCGCGTTGCCGCCCACGCGGCTCACAGAGATGCCTACATTGACGGCCGGGCGAATGCCCGCATGAAACAGATCGCTCTCCAGGAAAATCTGGCCGTCAGTGATCGAAATGACATTGGTCGGAATGTACCCCGAAATGTCCCCAGCCTGGGTCTCGATTACAGGCAGAGCCGTGAGAGAGCCGGCGCCCTTCTGATCATTCAGCTTCGCAGCCCGCTCGAGCAGACGCGAATGCAGGTAGAAGACATCTCCCGGGTAGGCCTCGCGTCCCGGCGGGCGGCGCAGCAGCAAAGAGATTTCCCGGTAGGCGGCGGCATGCTTGGACAGATCGTCGTAAATCACCAACGCATGCCGGCCGCGGTCACGAAAATACTCGCCCATGGCGCAACCGCAGTAGGGGGCGATGTACTGCATGGTCGCTGGATCGGATGCCGACGCCGAGACCACGATCGTGCGGTCCATGACCTCATAGTCCGTCAGTGTCTTCACAACTTGCGCCACAGTGGAGCGTTTCTGACCGATCGCGACGTAAATCGAGATCACGTCCGTGTTTTTCTGGTTGATGATGGTGTCAATGGCGATGGCAGTCTTGCCAGTCTGGCGGTCTCCAATGATGAGCTCGCGCTGGCCGCGCCCGATCGGGATCATGGCATCGATGGCTTTGAGGCCGGTTTGAAGCGGCTCGTTCACCTTCAAGCGGTCAACAACTCCAGGAGCCAGACGCTCGATGGGCGCAAATTCGCTGCTGGCGATCGGGCCCCGTTCGTCCTGCGGTTCTCCCAGCGCGTTGACGACTCTGCCGATGAGCTGTTCTCCAACAGGCACGCTCATGATACGTTTGGAGCGCCGGACGATGTCCCCCTCGCCGATCAGCGTATACTCACCGAAAAGGACGGCTCCGACGTTATCCTCCTCCAGGTTGAGCGCGATCCCCTTTACTCCGTGAGGAAAGTCCAGGAGTTCTCCGGCCATCACTTTCTCCAGGCCATGGATGCGGGCGATCCCATCCCCCACCGAGATGACGGTTCCGACCTCGCTCACGACAACGCTGGACTCGTAATCCTTGATCTGTTCGCGCAGAATCTTGGTTATCTCGTCGGCATTGATCTGCATTTCAGCTTCCTCTCGTTGCAACCCGGGCAGTTCCACGAATCGGGAGGGGAGTCGATATCTTCTCCAGTCCCGCCCGCTGAATGATCACTCTCGCGCCAGACGCCGCCGCATCTCATCGAGCTGCGTGCGCACGGAGCCGTCATATAGCGTACTGCCGATCTGCACAATCACTCCCGCCAGAAGACTCGGGTCGGTGTCCACCGACATGGTCACTTGGTTGCCGGTCGCTCTGGTAAGGCTCTCGCGAAGGGCTGACAACTCTTCTTCGGCAAGAGGAGCAGCGGAAATGACCTGTGCTGCAATGATTCCCTTCCGTTCATTCACGGCCTTCATGTAATGATCGCAGATCTCGGCAAAATACCGAATGCGGTGATGGTCGAGGAGAATGCGCAGGAAATTTCGCGTTGTCGGACTGACCGGATAACGAGTCAGCAGCTCTGAGAGCACTTTCCCCTTCGTCTCGCGCGGGACCGCCGGGCTGTCAAAGGATTCCAGCAGCGCCGGAACCCGGCGGAATATTTCACGATACGTGTCGAGGTCGCGCTCGACAACGGCATCCTCATCTCTCTCCAGCACCACATCCGCGAGGGCACGAGCATAGCGCGCGAATATTGATGAAGATATCACTCCCGGCCTCCCACCTTCGCAACAAAGCGCGCGAACAGACGATTGCGGTCATCATCGGTTATCTCGTCCCGGATCTTCGCCTTCGCCAGCTGGACCGAAAGTTCGGCCACGTGCGCTTTCAACTCAAGCCGCGCGGCACGCGTCATGGCATCGACCTCTCGTCTCGCCCCCTCGACGATCCTCTCAGCATCCCGTTCCGCAGCGGCGATCAAGCGCCGCTGCTCCTCCTGCGCCTCTCGCTCCGCGGCAGCCCTGATCTCCCGCAGCTCATCATCGAGGCGGCTCATGCGCAAGTCGATCTCCCCGAGCTTCGTCTCGGCTTCCTGGCGCGCTCTCTGCGCCTCCTCAAGCTGGTCCCGGATCGCCTTTGAACGGCCAGCGAAAAAAATCGCAATCGGCTTGCGAGCTACTCCCACGAGAACCGCCACGACCAGAACAAGGTTGGCGAATTTGCCGATCTCCAGCCATGCACCCCAGCGGTCACCGGCGTTCTCCGCGGCCCAAGCCCCTAGCGGCAGCGCCAGACAGACGAATACACCCAGAAACCCGACCGTCAACGAGCACGCTGTTCGAAGTCTCATGACAATCCCCGCTGGGACAATTTCGGGGCGCCTGGACGCTGAAACCCAGATTCGTGAACAAACGGGATCTCAGGCCGACCGCCGCAGAATAGCCCACGCAATGCGGCGTGCCATTTCCTGGGCATCAAGTTCCAACCGCACCTTGGCCGCACTTACCTGAGCCTGGATCGCATCGCGGGCATCCCGGGTCAGTTGCTCGGCGCTGATTCTTGCACGGTCCAGGGCTTCTTTTCGCCGGAGCAGCGCGCTGGAACGGGCCAGCTCCACCAGCCGATAACCATCCATGCGCGCGTTTCTGATCGTCGCTTGATACTGGTCAAACAAGTGCAAACGATGCGCCAGGTTACGTTGGGTCTGCGACATCAGACCGGTAGTCCTCATTTCCCTCTCCTGTTGAACCTTCGTGAGGGGACGGAAAAAGACGTAATTGAGAATTACAACGGTAAGGACAAATATAAGGATGGCCGGGATTATGGACCAATCTACGTTGATCATAGGGCAGCCAAGCGCTTCGGGGAGCTGCTTTTCTACCAAGCTCCAGCACGCTCCACTCCTGGCTGAAGCACATGGAGAACGCAGAAAATATCATAGGGTCCCAGGATCGTCAAGGAGTTTCCCCCAGGCCCAACTGGTGATATATTCTCAGGGTGCTCAACCAGTTAGCTCCCATTTTCCTCTTCGGCGGCGCCCTTGAGACACTCTGGCTCTTGAGCTATCGATTGAGCCCCCTGCGATCCCACAGCGGTCTCTTCGTCGCGCTCATGCTCGCAATCTTCGGCGTCAGCTTATGGAGCTTTTTTCGCTGTCGCATCAAGGATCGGAGGGGTGTGCTTTGTGTGTTGGGATTTGCCCTGCTCTTCCGCTTGACGGCACTTCCGGCGCCTCCCGACCAAAGCGAGGATGTTTATCGCTACCTGTGGGATGCGAGGCTGGCCTCCATGGGCGTCGATCCTTACCGGTACTCTCCAGACGCACCGGAACTGGAGAAATTCCGCGACCAGCAAATCTATCCCATGCTCAACTCGAAGCCTTACATAACCGCGTACCCGCCCCTGGCCCAGGCAATCTTCCGCTTCTCCTACCGGCTGTTCGGTCCCGCGGTCGTCCCGATGAAAGCAGTGTTCAGCCTGCTCGAGTTTTCGTCGCTGCTTCTGGCGTGGAGGCTTCTCGTCTTGTTTGAAGCGAGCTTGCAGCCATTGTTCCTGATGGCGTGGAATCCGTTTTTTATTTTTGAGTTCTCCCACTCCGGTCATTCTGACAGCAGCATGATGTTTCTGATCCTGCTCTCCATCTATTTCGTCCACCGCTCCAGGAGCGGGTGGGCAATGGTGAGCTACGCGGGCTCGGTTCTTGCCAAGCTGCATCCCGCTCTCTGGTTCCCGGTTCTAGCTCGCCGGATGGGATGGAAGGCGAACGCGGTCGGCTGTTCCGTCGTTGCGGCCGGGCTGCTCCTTTATTTTTCCCGTGATACATGGGTTTCCTATCTGCAATCGCTCCGGCTGTACTACCGGCTATTCGAGTTCAACGCCGGAATCCACTATCTGCTCCGTGTCCTCGGGAATGTCCTTTTTAGACAGGCATGGGACAAGGTTGCCGGGCCATACCTGGCTGCCATCCTTGTTCTGATCACCCTCCTGATTGCCTGGCGATTTCCCGTCCGCAATGCGCGCGAACTGCTCCACGCAGGATTTTGGATCATGACCGCAGACCTCTGCCTGTCCACAACGGTCCACCCCTGGTACCTTTCATGGGCGGCACTGGCACTCCCCGTTTACCCATACGCTTTCATGACCTACTGGACGGGCGCCAGCTTCCTTTCTTATCTCGCCTATGCACACCACCCCGTCTACGAGCCGGCGTGGGTTTTGCTCGTCGAGTACTTGCCAATGTACTTCTTGATGGGACTGGAGGCCTATCGAGGCGCTCCTCTATGGTGCAACCCGAGCGCGAAATAGAGGCCGGAAGCTGCTGCCAAACGCGCAATGAGGCCGTTCAATATCTCTGCTCATCCGCGTCCGCGGGCCGCATCAACTTCTCATGGCTGCTGCCTCTTGCGGATCAAATCAAGGAACTCCATCCGTGTTTCATGACGCGTCCGGAACGTTCCAAGCATGGCGCTGGTAATGGCACGGCTGTTCTGCTTCTCGACGCCGCGCATGATCATGCACATGTGCTGAGCCTCAATCACTACCGCCACTCCCAAGGGCGCGAGCTTTTGGTTAATAGTCTCGGCAATCTGTGTCGTCATACGCTCCTGGACCTGCAACCGTCGGCTGAACACCTCCACCAGCCGCGCCAACTTGCTGATGCCTACAACCTTCTTGTCGGGCAGATAGGCGATATGGACTTTGCCGAAAAAGGGGAGGAGGTGGTGCTCGCAGAGGCTGAAAAAATCAATGTCTGAGACGATGACCATCTCATCGTACTTGACCTCAAACATCGCGTTGTTCAGAACCTTGTCCACATCCTGCGCATATCCGCTGGTGAGAAACCGCAGCGTCTCGCTCACGCGCTCCGGCGTCCCCTTCAAGCCGTCTCGCTTTGGATCTTCTCCGATCTTGAGCAGGAGCTCACGAACAAGCTGCTTCATGGATCACTCGCTTGGCCCGAAGCGCGGGCCGGAAAAAGGACTGGATTTTAGCCCACAAAAAGATCGAATCTCGATCAGGAACAGCTCCCGACCAAGCTCAATGGTAGACTCGCTCTTCGGGGATGTCAAAGTCAAACCAGGCACAGCCACCCGGCAATTGTTGCAAATAATCGCTTTATTCTTTGTTCATCCTATGCTCACTGCATCGCGGGCGGCAGCTATTTACACGACACCTCAAAGCATTTAAACTTGCGCCCTGTGGCGCAAGAATGTCCAGATCCTTCCTCGCGTAAAGCGCTGGTTCATCCGTGAAGCTCAGTTCCTTTGATTTCTCAGTTCCTGAGTGCCTGATCGCCCAACATCCGCTTCCTGAACGCGACCGATCGCGCCTGATGCTGGTTCAGCGACAGACTGGGAAGTTCGAGCACCTCATTTTTCGTGACCTGCCCGACGTCCTCGGTCCCGATTCCTTTCTGGTGGTGAACACCACCCGCGTCTTCCCTGCCCGACTCTGGGCTCATCGTCCCGGCAAACAGGGGCGCATCGAAATCCTGATGGCGCGGGAAGAGGCACCCGGCAGATGGGTCGCCTTGGTGCGACCGGCACGCAAGGCGAAGCCCGGCCAGGAGTTATGCATTGGGGAGCTGCAGGCGCAGGTCCGCGAAGTCAGGCCCGGCGGTAAACGGCTCATTGAATTCGCGCACGAAGTGGATGTGTGGGCCCGCCTTGAGAAGCTGGGCGAACCTCCTCTGCCTCCCTACATCCAGAGACGGGCGGGAGAGGATCTCGGACAAGACCGGGAACGGTATCAGACGGTTTTCGCCCGGCAATCGGGGTCAATTGCGGCCCCGACAGCAGGGCTGCATTTTACCCCGGAGGTGGTCGAGCGGCTGGCAAAGAAGACCATACCGATCTGCCAGGTCCTGCTGCACGTTGGATACGGCACGTTCCAGCCGGTTCGTTGCGAGAATGTCGAAGACCACCGGATGGAGCCTGAATACTACGAAGTCACGGACGAGGCGGCAGCTGCCATCCGCGCGTACATTTCGGAAGGCAGGCGCCTGGTGGCCGTGGGTAGCACAACAGCCCGAGTGCTTGAGCACCTGGCGCAGCGCGAGGATTTTCTCCTACATGGATCCTCTGGTTTCTGCGATCTCTTCATCCGGCCCGGATTCGCGTTTCGTGCGCTCGGCGGGCTGCTCACGAACTTTCACCTACCCCGCTCTACGCTTTTCATGCTCGTCTGCGCATTTGCAGGACGCGATCTGATGCTCGATTGTTACCGTCAGGCGGTCGTTGAAAAGTACCGATTCTTCAGCTATGGCGATTGCATGCTGATCCTGTGAGCAGCAGGCTGCTCCGGCGACGCCGACCGAACCTGAGGTCGGCCGGCCCGGGGCGCACGGGCGAATTTGGCCTCATGTCGAGCCAGCTCGACTCTAGCGACCAACCTCTTCATAATGAAGGGCTTGAAGGGATTCTCCAACGGTCAGGTCGCTCTACATTCGTCGATTGCCGGTCACCATCGGAATATGAGGCTTGGTGCGGGCAGCCTTGCCCGGCCAAACGAGGGTCAAGAAGTGAAATATCTTGGCCGATATAGCGTAGTAGCAAGTGACGGGATCAGTCGAGGACTCGCAAATGGAATGCGGCATAGCGCGGAGCTGGCTGTTCCGATTGATGGATGATGAACTCTCTCCAGAGGAGCGGAAGCGTTTGGACTCCCACCTCGGCATCTGCCCGTCCTGCGTCCGAGAGTGGAGGATTCTGACGCTCCCCCGGCGCATTGGAAGGTCGATTCCAGCGCTGGAGCCCTCGCCCTTCTTCTACACGCGGCTGAAAGCGCGCCTGGAAAAGGAAGAGAGAAGTATTACCATGTGGCAGGTCATCTTGGGTCTGTCCCACCAGGTCGTGCCGGCGCTGGCAACGGTTACTCTGGTCATCATCTCGCTTTTTGCCTATCTCGAGTATCGCGGTCCGGCACCTGATCTGTATCAGGCCTATGACAGCATTTTCCTGTCGGGCGATCGTCCCACCCGGATGGTGATCGCAGATGATATCACCGATGAGAGCTTACTTCATGCGTTGGCAGAACGACCATCGACCGCCGTCCTAAGCGCGCCAAAAAAGTAAACACGCCGAGGAACAGAATTGATGCCATCAAGAACACGTGCAGCAGTCCTGCTGGTGGGAGTTTTTCTGTTGGGAGGCGTTGCAGGAGGGGTGCTAAATCATATCTATCTGAATCATGTTGCCGCCGTCCAGCCACCAAGACCGCGGGTGCCGAATTCGCACGACATCACGGAGGAGATGGCGCAGAGTTTGAATCTGGACGCGCAACAGAAAGAGCAGCTCAGGGTCATCGTTCAGCAGAGCCGCGAGCACTACGGAACCCTATCCAGACAGTTCCGTCCGCAGTACGAGAAGATCCGCGAGGATACGAACGCAGCGATCCGCAAAATCCTGCGCCCGGACCAACTGAAGCACTTTGAGGAAACCCTCAAGAGAATGGACATGCGGCATCAGGCCCGTGGGCACGAGCCGCCGCCCGCTCCAGGCCAAATCGCAAAGTGATGCTGCGAAAGGGCGGTTTCCCCTTTTTCTGTCTTCCCATTCACAAGATAGTTCGATGAGACATCGGAAAGCAGAGGGTTCCTCTTTGTTCCTGGTGTTTCCTATTCGGATCCTGCCACGGCCCGGGCGACGGTGAGGACTGACACCCGCAACGCCCCTCCCTCGAGCAAGGCCTCACACGCGCTCGCGACCGTCGAGCCGGTAGTCATGACGTCGTCGATCAGCAGCACGCGAAGCCCCCTGATAGCCGTCGGCCTGACGCAGCGGAAGGCATGCTGCACGTTGTGAGCGCGCTCCTTGTCGCTCAGCCCCACTTGCGGGAGAGTGCTGCGAACCCGCGCAAGAGCGTTGTCGCAGCAGGGAAACCCGATGAGGGTTGCAAGTGAGCGCCCCAGGAGCGCAGCTTGATTGTAGCCGCGCTCGCGTTTGCGTTTTGGGTGCAGCGGCACCGGCACGATGACGTCGATCTCCTGAAGACTCCAGGAATCAAGGAGCGTCGAGGCCAGCAGGGGAGCAAGCAATCCGGCGATGCCGCGCCGGCCGTCGAACTTCAGGGCCTGAATGATGCGGCTGAGCTCGGCGCTGTAACATCCGAAGGCGCGCGCCCCGGAATAAGGAGGCAAGCAGATCGAGCATCTGCCGCACAGATGCGCGCTCTCGTCCTCGAGGCTTCCATAGGGAAGCCCACAAGAGGGACACAACGGTCCGTTGATGCGCAGTTCAAGAGCCTTAGCCCAGCAAGTTCGGCAGATCCCGCGGTCCTGTAGACGAGACACAGGCGCGGAGCAGACAAAGCACGAATCTGGATAAAAAAGGTTCAAGATGCCGTCGGCAACGCGACGGACGGGAGAATGCGGGAGATCCCGGCTCGTGGGCAGAAATGGTCGCGGGTTTACCATGTCCGGCCTGTGGAGCCTCCGGATTCAGTCCTTCAGCAGGCCCCTTTCCTGCAATCCTTGGCAACGGAGGCAATACTGAGCCCAAGGCACAGCCTCAAGCCTTTTCAGCTGGATCGGGTCGCCGCAATGCACACAGGTACCGTAGGATTTATCATCAATATGCTTCAGGGCTTCATTGACCTGTTGCAATATGGCGCGGTCCCCGGAGCTCTTGCCGAACATAAACTCCTTGGTGTAAGACTCGACCGCCATGTCGGCGACATCTTGTATGGCAGGTTCTTTCTCGCGGCCGTAGCCCTCGGTGCGCATGACCATTTGGGCAAGAGAGAGTTTCTTCTGCATCAGCTTTCCCCTGAAGTGCTCCAGCTTCTTTGCGTCCATCAACCATCTTCTCCTGCTCGCCTACTTATGATACGGGATGTTCCGCGAAATGCTCAGCGCGCGATACACCTGCTCCAACAATAGCAGCCGGGCCATTTCGTGGGTCCACGTCATCTTTCCCAGAGACAGCCTCAGGTGAGCCTGTTCGGAGAGGGTGCGATCAATCCCTTCCGGCCCCCCGACAATGAAGGCGATCTCCCGTATCCCCCGGGCTTGCCGCGCTTCGAGCCAGCGGGAGAACTCGGGGGAACTGAACTGCGTGCCCCGCTCGTCGAGCACCACGCTGCAACAGCCGTGCGCGAGGGCACGCGTGATTGCCGCTCCTTCCGCGGCCAGCAAGGCGCGGCCTTTGAGTCCCCTCCTTTTCGAGAGGTCGCGCACCTCGACGATCTCGATTGGGATCATGTGACTCAACCTCCCCAGGTAATCCGACAACAAGGACCTGATTTGCGCATTTTGTGTCTTACCTACCCAGCAAACTTTCATGCGCATAACCGGAACCCAGGTACCGATACCACCATCACAAAGCGCCGAATTCTACCGGAAGCTTTCAGCCAATTCAACCGCAGTCCGCCCGCCTCCCAAATTCAAAACTCAGCAAGGGAGTTCCCGGGACGCCGACGCATTTCCTGGCGGCCCCGGTCGAAGAAGCCATACTGCGCTTTCCGCTCCTGACACTCAAACAGCCAAATACGCGCCAGGGAGGAAATGCCTCCTTTTCGCCTCTATGTTTGCAGCCGGTATTCAGGATTTGCGCTTTCGGGTTCGTCCTGCCGGTGCAGTTTCCCGGTCAGGCTGCTCGAGCAGCTTGAGAATGTCGAGAGTCTTGGCATCACGCCACAAGCGCTCAAGGTCGTAGTAGGCGCGAGCCCGCTTGGAGAAAACGTGGATGACCAGATCGAGATAGTCCAACAGAATCCACTCCGCGTTGCTGTATCCCTCCACATGAGCCGCGCGGTACCCGCCTGCCTCCAGCTTCTGCTCAACTTCGTCGGCAATCGCCTGGATTTGACGCGACGAGTCGCCCGAGCAAAGCAGAAAATAATCGGCAAAAGTCGCAACGCCTGAGATGTCCAAGGCTACGATGTCAATGCCCTTCTTGCCGTCTACAGCTTTGATGGCAATCTTCAGAGCTTCGTTCATCATTCACCATAGAGATGGAGTTTCAGAATGTACTCTTGCACGCGAGCTGGAACCAGATCATCGATGCGCTGCCCCGAGGAGGCCAGCCTGCGAATCTGCGAAGCGGCAACATCTGGCGCAGCAAAGTCAACGAGGAAGATGCGGCACTCGGGTTTTGCCAATTCGGCTGCGATCCGGCGGCCCAAACGGTTCGCCCTGATGCCTCTGCAGTCGACCACACGAGACGCGGCCGCCGGCGGCAACACCGCGTTGATGTCCGGCGCTTTCACGCCGGGGCGCACGACGAAAATGAAATTATAGGACTTGAGGAGCGTCTCGGGACGGTGCCATCCTGCCACATCCAAAAGCGAATCCGCCCCGGCTATGAAATACAGGTCCTTACCGGCCGTCTCGTAACGCCGCGCCAGCTTTGCGAGCGTATCAACCGAATATGGACTGGGGGGCGGCTCCAGTTCCACCATGGAAGGAGATAAGCATGCATTCCCGGAGGTTGCGAGGCTCACCATCGCATACCGATGTGCAAAGGGGATCAGATCCTGGAGGGGCTTGTGCGGGGGCACTGAAGCCACAACAAAGAAAACCCGGGAGAGTCCGAAAACCTCGCGGCTCCGCTCCGCAATGTGAAGGTGCCCCAGATGCACGGGGTTGAAGCTTCCTCCAAGCACGCCTAACCTTTGCGCAGTCAAATCCGATCTCCCACCATCCCCAATCCTTGATTCTCGGCCCAAATCATACGCCCGAATCCAAGGCAAGCAACTCTCCCAAGAGCCGGATCAGCTCGGAAATCCCCTGCCCGGTGACGGAGGAAACGCTCTGAAAGGGTATTTTGCGCCGTGCGCACATTGACCGCAACCGCGCGAGCGCGTGCGGTTCGGCAAGCGCATCAATCTTCGAAGCCACCACGACCTGTCGTCGCGAGGCCAGCGCCTCACTGAACAACGTCAACTCGCGCATGATCGTCCGGTAGTCTGCGGCCGGATCACGTTCGGGCCGGCTGACATCTACGAGATGGACCAGAATCTTGGTCCTTTCCACGTGCTTCAGAAACTCGTCTCCCAGCCCGCGTCCCTCATGCGCGCCCTCGATCAATCCCGGGATGTCTGCAACCACAAAAGTGCGGAAATCATCGAACGCGACCACCCCGAGATAAGGCGCCAGCGTGGTAAACGGGTAGTCCGCGATTTTCGGCTCAGCCGAACTGATCCGCGAGATCAGTGTCGATTTCCCGACATTCGGAAATCCAATCAGCCCGACGTCGGCGATGAGCTTCAGGTTGAGCGCCAGTTCCACCACCTCCCCGGGCCGTCCCGATTCCGCCCTGCGTGGCGCCCGATGCGTCGGGGTAGCGAATCGTGCATTTCCGCGCCCACCGCGCCCTCCGACGGCGACGCGCAGCCGTTCGCCGGGCACTGCAAAGTCCTTGAGCAGCACGTGCTCGGGCTCCTTGAAAACCTGCGTACCTGGCGGAACCAGGATGGTGACGTCACTCCCATCCTTTCCATGACGCCGGGCCCCTTCCCCATGCCTGCCCCGGTCGGCCTTGATGATCCGCCTGTACCGGAAGTGCAGAAGCGTGTTGACGCGCGCGGAGCACTCGAGGTACACGTCTCCCCCCTTGCCTCCGTCGCCGCCACTGGGTCCGCCGCGCGGAACAAACTTCTCACGCCGAAAGGCAACGCAACCGTCGCCCCCGTTACCGGCGTGGACCGCGATCCTGGCTCGATCGATAAACATCACGAAACTTGGTGGTTGCTCACTGGGCGCTCAGACCGCTCCCAAACAAAAAGGACCCCATACGGGATCCTGCTTGCATGCGCTCGTGCTACTCTCGATTCGGGTGGTTATGACTCCGCCTCAATATGGACAAAACGCCCCAACCGTCCCCGGTCCTGAAATTTCACGATACCGGCAACCTGCGCGTAGAGGGTGTCATCGCGGCCGATCCCAACATTGAGGCCCGGCTTTAGCTTCGTCCCTCGCTGTCTGACAATGATCGTCCCCCCGCTGACCAGTTGACCCCCGAAGCGCTTCACTCCCAGGCGCTTGGACTGGCTGTCGCGACCGTTTCTGGAACTTCCGACGCCCTTCTTATGTGCCACAATACTCTCCGCCTACGTTGTTTCAGCCGCGACGCTGATCTTGTCGATGTGCACCCTCGAATGGGCTTGCCGGTGGCCACGAGAGCGGCGATATTGCTTTTTCCGCTTGTACTTGAAAACGATAACCTTGTCCCCCAGCCCATGGGCTTCGACCGTGCCGGTGACACTAGCTCCCTCCACAAGCGGCCGGCCTATGTAGGTCTGCTCATCCGTTTTTACCAGCAGCACATCCTTGAACTCCAGGGCTGAGCCTGATTCGACGTCAACCTTCTCAAGGCGCACCACCTCGCCCTCAGCAACTCGGTACTGCTTCCCACCGCTCCTGATCACCGCATACACTGCGCGACCCTCCTGACTCAAGTAGGACATTATACTGCGCAGTAATTCTGAATGGCAACAGATCTTAAGCGGTCCAGCTCTAAACGGAACGGCTCGATTTCAGCGATTTGTCCGGCCTGCCTTCGGCTGCGCCCTTTGGAGCTGCTGCCTGCAAGGGAAGCTCGATCTGAAACTCCGCGCCCTGGTCGGGCTCGCTGTAAACCATGACTTGCCCGTTGTGGGCTTCCACCACCCATTTCACCAAAGCCAAGCCAAGACCCGCGCCACCGTTGTTGCGCCTGCGCGCCGGATCGGCCCGGAACAGGCGATCGAATATGTACGGCAGGTCCTTCGCGGAGATGCCAATGCCCTCGTCGCGAATGCTTACTCGCGCTTTTGCGCCGTCATTCACCATGGAAACGCGGATTTTTTCTCCGTCCCTCGAATACTTGATCGCATTATCGAGCAGATTGAGGACGGCGCGGCGTATCCACAAGTCGTCAGCCTCTACCACGGCATCCGGCAGATCATCCACTTCGATCCGGATGTTGCGCTCCATCGCCAGAAGCTGTATCTGGTCTGCCAAGTCGCTAATCAAAGGTCTTAGATTCACAGGTCTTTTTTCCAGCACCTGCGCTCCAGCTTCAGCTTCCGACAGCGTCAGGATATCGTTCACGATCCGCGTCAAGCGCTCAAGCTCTTCGAGATTGCTGATCAACACGGATCGGATGTCTTCCGGAATCGAGTCGGACCTGAGGGCGATCTCGTTCTCGCCCTGAAGAATTGCCAAGGGCGTGCGCAGTTCGTGCGCGACGTTGGCATTGAACTTGCGCATCTGCTCGAACGACGCGCTCAAGCGCGCCACCATGGAGTTGAACGATTGCACCAGCCTTTGAACCTCCGCTTCCTTGCGGGCACCTACAATCTGAGTATTCAGCTTTTCCAAAGTAATCTGCTCAGCGGTCTTTGCCACCTGTTCAAAAGGCTTAAGGGCATGTGCGGAGAGGAACCAGCCAACTCCGACAGCGATGATGAGGATCAAAGGCACAGAGTACATATAAATCAGCACGTACTGGTGCAGCACGTCGGTCAGTTGCTCCAGAGGGCGACCGAGATGCAGGACGATTTTCTGCCCGTTGTCGCCAAGCATGATCATGTTGATGAAACGGAATTTCCTGCCGTCATGCGCTTCCGCATCCTGGAATCCAGATTGATGATGCAGGACATCGTTCAGATCTTTTTCCTTCAACACCTCCTTGATATAGTACCCGTAGAACTCTTCGCCTAGGACTCGCCCCTGAACGTCCGTCAGGACAAAATAGGGACGGATGCTCTCCAGCGTCATCGCGTCTGCTGAAGGCACATTCGGCTCAACCCATTCGAAGCCATTTGGAGTGGGGCGGACGCGAGTGACGAAGAAGCGGGCTTCATGTTCCAGGCTTCCTTCGAAATTCCGCTGCGCGCGATACGCAACCGTTTGATAGCGCGCGTACCCGAAGAGCACAAAGCAGATAGAGATGCAGAGCCCGTTCGTCAAACCCAGCTTGAAACGAAGACTCCTTACCTTCACGATGTGGAGCTCCGAAGAGTATAACCGACTCCGCGCACAGTATGGATGAGCTGCTGGCCGAAACCCCGGTCCACCTTGTTGCGCAGGTAATTGATGTAGACGTCAACCACGTTGGTAAGGTTGTCGAAGCTCGAGTCCCAGACGTTTTCCACGATCATGTTTCTAGTCACAATCTCGTCCTTGTTGCGCAACAGATATTCGAGCAGGGCAAACTCTTTGTTGGAAAGCTCGATGTTCTTGCCGGCGCGCGTTACCTTGCGCTTGAGCGGGTCAAGCGCCAGATCGGCGGCGCGCAGCTCCGCCGTCCCCAGGGTAATGCCTCGCCGCAGCTGCACCTGAATGCGCGCCAGCAGCTCCGCGAAGGAAAACGGTTTCACCAGGTAGTCGTCACAACCGAGATTTAGACCCTGGACGCGATCCTCGACCGCCGTCTTGGCGGTCACCGCTAGAATAGGAAGCATGGGCTTGCGTTTGCGCAGAAGCGGAATCAGTTCCCATCCCGTGATCTTCGGCAACATGAGATCGAGCAGCACAAGGTCGTACTCGACGGCGCGAAACTTGTCGAAGCCCTCCTCGCCGTCGGCAGCCACGTCCACTTCATAGCCGGATTGTTCCAGTCCCTTCTTAACAAAGTTGGCGACTTTGCCCTCATCCTCAATAACAAGAATCCTCATACGTTATCCCCTTAACTGGCCGCCGCTTGCGCGACTGTATATTTTATCTTACGTGTGGATTGGAAAAATGTAACGCTTTTCAGGGAAGGCGCCTGCGAAAGCGGAAGTCAACGCCGTAAGTGCCGTCCTCGTCGCGCGTTGCGACGATTGACAGATTCTTGTTGACATTGTACTCAAGCACAACGATCTGCTCTTTATTGGTGGATAGGTTGCGCGAGAACGTGACCGTAAGGTCCTTGGAAAGGCGCTCGCTGATGGTCACCCGGGCGGTAGGATCATTTTCCACCCCTGCGAGGAAGGGATCAACGCGGAAGCTTTGGAGCCCGAAGATGCTTTCCACCCGCCGGCCGATTGCTCCGGTCAGGCTTTCCGACAGGATGCTGGCCGCGCTCAGACCCGTCATCTCGGACTGGCGCCGCTGCGTTTCTGTCCTCGTCGTTGCGGTGTCCGTCGAGTAGCCCGTGGTGAGTAACGACAGGATGTCAACGGTCGACAGGGGCGGATCCGAGGTTACGTTGATGCGCAGGTGATCGAGGTCGCCGCCGACATCGAGGCGCAGCCTGTAGCTTTGCACGTCGGCTTCCGCTCTGACGTCCAACACCGGATTGATGCGGTTCCTGTCCACAAAATCCGCAGAGGCGTTTAAGATGTCAAACCGGTTCCCCCGGAAAAAGATCGATCCTTCGAGAGCGTCGACACGCCCGGTCAGGGAGGGGTAGGCCAAAGTGCCCCGCAGCGTCAGGCTCATCCCCGCTTGCACCCTGATCAGCTCATTGTCGATATATAATCCGTCTCGGGAGTGCACTGAAACACTCATGCGCACCCCGGCAAGCAGGGGATCGGTAACCTGAGGTCCCGATGGGCCCGAAGGATGGCCGAGGAACTGCTGAAGCACGGCGAAGTCGTGCAGATAGTCTGCGCGCACAACGCTGACGTCACCCGTGAGCACTTGAGCGTCCGGGGCCCCTCTCAAATTCAGGTCGGCGTCGATCGTCGAAACGAAGTCTTTTGGGTAGCGCAAGCGCGCCTTGCGCAAGGAAGCCTGGAGATTGATCGCGCGCAACTGGGCGTCCTGGTGCTCGACGGTGCCGCCAAGCTGGATGGTGCCGGAAGCAATCGACCCGGTCACGTCTTCGAGCTTGATCGAGTTGCGGGAGAAGATGATGTTCCCGCGCAGCGCAGAAAGCGGATAGGGCAGATCCTCATAATTGATTCGCGCGTCCTCGAGCGCGGCCCTGCCAAGCACCTCAGGCGCGCGTTGCGAACCGGTGATATTTACGTCAATGGCGGCGGCGCCAGAGACACCCACCCTGGCCGCAAGATGGTCGAGAAATCCGAGGTTGAGCCTGCCGACGAGGTGCAGGTTTAGCGCGCCACCGGCTTCCAGCGGAAACACACCGTTCTTTTCAAGCGTCAGACTGCTCCCTTGACCAATCAGGCGAGCATCCTCCACAACCAGCTTCTGGTGGTCACCGGAGAAGCGCATCATGCCGTCGTTGCGGAACTCGTAGCCGTGAATCTTGAAACGGGCGCCATCCATCTCACCGCGATACTTCAGCCCGGAAAGCTCGGCAAATGAGCCCTCGATCGCAAGGCTGCCGTGGAGGGCCGTGCTGAAGTCGCTGAAGAGAGCCGGGGCGCTGCTCGCGATGATCTTTTTCACGTTCCAGTCGCGAAATTCCACAGTTGCATGCCCCGGGTAGCCTGCATCGGTCGAAAGGTGTGCCTCGCCCTGAAATCCGCCCAAATCGGATTGGACGTCGAATTTGACAGACAGGATCTTGTCGCGCAGATCGACCGTCGCTTTTCCTTTCCCAAGGTTCCAGCCGGCATAGAACAGGTCTTCGAGATCGACGTTCCCCTTGAATTCGGGCCGATCTGGCGTCCCGTGGATTTCCCCCGAAGCCGACACTCGCCCGTCCACCGCCACGCCGCTCGCCTTAACTTCGGGGATACTGAGCAGAGGCAGTTCCTCCAAGCGGGCGGAAAGGTTCATTTCCCGCGTTTCCAGGTTGACCTGGCCGCGCGCGCTGACTGCGGCCGATCCGCGATTGATCCGGCCCTCCGTGACGTGGAGTTCCCGGCCTTTGATCTCGAGCCCCGCGCGCATGAGGTCGAACGGTTCTCCGTTATAGCTTCCCTTCTCGATCTGAAACTGCCCGCCTCCCTGAAGCATTCCCCGTTCGTAGGACACCTTGCCTTGGCCGCTCAAGGCTCCGGCAACCTGTGTCTTGAAATCGATTCCCAAATCGCCGAGCGACGCCAGGGAAATCCGGCTGAGTGTTCCGTCATAGTAGAAGCTGGCGCCCGATCCCCCCTGAGGCAGATCCATCGTGAAATCGCCTTCGGCCGACTGCACACCCTTCCGCAGCTTCATCGAGCGCAGTCTGAGTCTCGATCCATCCCATGAGGCGCTTGCGCCCAGACCGTCGATGCTGCAATTGCGCCACCGGCCGTCTGTGACCATAACTTGTCCTTCATAGGCCATCGCCTCCGGCGGCCGCAACAGGACATCGCCGTCGAGATGATAACGGCCGGAGATCCCCGTCAAGTCAGGGTTGTCTTTAATCAAATCCTCCAGCGATGAGGAAAAACTGCGCGCGATGCTAAAAACCTCGCCTGCCCTGTCCGTGTCCAGCTGAACGTGCCACCGCTCGGGATTCAGCCCCAACTCCTCTATGCGCGTGTTCGCCGACGCCAGGCTTGCTCTCTTCACGTACCAGACCCCCTTGCGATACGCAAAGTCGGCCGTTCCTGCAAGTGCCGTCCTCATTGCCGATTCGGGAGCAGGTCCTGTCAACCCGTGCAGATCCACCGTGCCCTCCGCCACCAAGTCTTCCAGACCGTGGCGCCAGCCGATCGTCGCCTCGGCATCGACGCTGTTCTCCAGAGCCAGCGCGCGGAGATCCAGGATCCCCGAGGCGTCGCGGAGCACGATGTTCTTGGCTGAAATCTTGATGTGATGCGGTGCTGGGCTTGCGGCCTTCAACTGCAGATCGCCATCGATCTCGAACCTGCCGCCGCCCATCCGGCCACTCACCGCGCGCAGCCGGAGCACGTCGTCTTTAATTTCGTAGGACCCCGTGATTTGGCGCGCGGTGGTTTGCCGATAGCGTCCCTCCTCTGCCGTGAACTGTCCGGTCAGGTGATACCCGTGGGCGTCCCACTGAATGTCGCTGATGAAACTCACATTGCCGCGCGCGTCCTTCAGATCGGGCGTCAAGAGGGTCAAGTCCTCGCTGGCGAGAGTGCCGGTAGCACGCACCCGCAACACCGGCGCCCCCCAGTTGTCGACCGTGCCGCTGCCGCTCAGGCGGCTCTTGTCCTCGCGGAGCTCGAATGAATGAATCGTCAGGCCGGTGTGCAGGAGTTGGACGTTCGCATTCAGGTCGTAGACAAACTTACGCCCGGCCCAATCAAGCGGACTGTTCTTGTAAGCCACATCCACTACGTATCTCTCGGGATTGCTCTGGAACCTGATGCTGCAGTCCAAGGAGTCCATGACCAGGTTCAAAGGGATGTGTCGATAGTTCAGATCCACCAGGCCATCCCTGATTGCGGCCCTGCGAGCCGCAACATCCAGCGATCGGCGAATGATGGGCTGCAGGTTCGAAGAAGCCGCATTCGGCTCCCGCATGATCGTCATCCGCGGACGGATCAGATTCAGCTCTCCCAAGTCGATCTTGGGCCTCCACAGAGCAGCCAACTTGATTGAACCCGAGATCTCATCCACAGTGAGACTGAAGCGGTTGCCGGTTCCCTTCCGGGACCTCAGCTCGAAGCGGTTCAGCAAGAACCTGCCGCGCAAAATATCGAGCGAAAACCGGCCAATATCCGCGTCGAGGCCGGTCGCCTGTTCGATACGCGCGATCAGCGTTTGGCGCGCCCGCTCCTGGAAGCGTGCAGAGCGCAGATACGTGATTGCCGCCCCGGCAAGGATTAGCAGGACCAGGCCCACAGTCAGGAGGCAAATTGTGCGTGCTCTCATGGCTGTTTCTTCTCCTCTGGAGGCGCCGCGTCGGCGAAAGTCTCGATGCGCGAGTGGCTCCTGATGTTGTCGCGCCACGCGATATATGCGGCGGTGGCCTTGTCCTTGGTGAGAATCTCTCTGATCTTTGGTGCGACTTCGTCCAGGGGCGGCAAAGGGGTACCGGATTTGATCAGCGGGGGAGCCAGCGTTTCACGATAATAGGCCTCGACTTCGGCGGCGGAAATGGAAACAAAGGGATCAAATCGCAGGTCGACGAACCGATCCGCCAGCACCTGCAGCCGCACGAAAGAAAGAAGCTCGTCTTCCTGCAGGCCAAGCTGGCGCAAAATCGTCGGCAAGCCTCCAATTTCCGCATAGGCGCTCCTGAGGTCCCCTATCCTCGCTTGGACGCCAGCCTGAATTCTGCTCTGGTCGCTTTGTTCGATCGGAAAGTTTTCCAGCTCCTGGCGGGTCAGCTCCAGGTCGATCAGGCGATCCAGCGCCTCCCGGCGGGACGGCCTGGCAACGCCTTTGCCCAAGGTGAGCAGGGCATTGAGAGAGAGCGCCATCCCGAGGTCTCCCTCGGTTATCACTCGCCCGTTCACTGCCGCCAATAATCGGTCGATCTCTTCGGCAGACAACGATCCGCTCCCCATCAACCAGAAGACGAGTGCGACAATGATGAAGGCCTTCTTAGTGCGCATAGCTCAAAAAGGTGGTCCGATGGTCAGGAAAAAATGGCCTTGCTTATATCCGAGTGACCGGAGACTCGAGGACAGATTCAGGTTAATGCCATAATCCAGGCGTACGGGACCAAAAGGCGTTCTCACTCTCAGCCCAAGGCCTACCGTGTGGCTGAAATCCGAAAGCCGGATCGCACCGGCATTGGAGAAGACGTTGCCGCCGTCATAAAAACCTGCGAGCTGAAACCTGCTGATCAATGGCACCCGCAACTCGAGGTTGCCGATCAGCAGCGCGTTGCCGCCAATGGGTTCGTTGTTCGAACCCAGAGGTCCGGCCCGATCGGTATCGAATCCACGCAGCCCCGCACTCCCGCCTGCGAAAAAACGCTCGCTTAAGGGAATGCTTCGATCGCCGGCGAACCCGTAAAGGATCCCGAAGCGGAAAGAGGAAGCCATCAGCAGCCGCCCGCCGAATCTCCGGCAGTAACTATTCTGGGTGAAAAGAGACATGTATTCGCCGCCTGCCAGAGCCGCTGCGGGAAGTTTCGTGGTGAGACTCAGGTTAGTAGAAGTGAAGAAACCTCTTTCCGGATCGAGATAACTGTCGCGCGTGTCGTTGACATAGAACGCCGCGATGGTCGAGAGGTTGCGCGGCGTCTCCTCACGAGCGAGGTCAGGCGTCACTTGCGATACCCGCACGTTGGTGAAACTGTAGCGCAGCAAAGCCCAGGTGTGGCCGCCAACAGGGCGACTGTACTGGTAAGACAGGTTCCATCTCCTCGAATCGAAGCTTATCTCCTTCCTCTTGCTCCCCGAAAAAGTGAAGAAGGAGTCGACCGGCAGGAAGCGAAACTGAGGCTGTTGGAAGCTGAGGACGCCGGTCTGCTCGACAGCGCTTCCGCGTAGGCGGAGGTCGGCTCGCCGCCCCGTACCGAAGATGTTGAGATCGCTCAGCTCCAGGATTCCCCTCACCTTTTCTCTCTCCTGGTATCCGAGACCATAGCGCACCGTAATCGGCCTGGCTTCCTGCAGGCGCACGATGACGTTCTGACAGGCCGCACTGCTCTCCGGATTCTGAGGCGTCACCCGCACCAGTTCGAAGGCGCCGGTGTTGTAAAGCGCTTGCTGCGTTTCCAGCATCTTGCCGAGGCTGAGCGGCTGGTCCTCCTTCAGCTTGATTCGCTTTTCCACCACCGACTCCCGCGTTCGATCCCTCCCAAGCACCACGATCCTGTCAACGTAGGATTGCACTCCCTCCTTGATTTGGAAAACAACCGCATAGGTATCGCCATTGTCAGGACCGTTGGCCTGCCAGGTGACCGTCGGCTGCAGGAAGCCTGCGTCGTTGTATGCCGCCAGTATCACTTGGCGGTCGTGTTCAGCGAGATCGGGAGAATAGGGCGTGCCCGGCTTCAAGCGCATCCCGGCAGTGATCGTTTCCGCCGGCAGCTTCTGGTTTCCCGCTATCGCGACCGATCTGACCCGCGCGCGAGATCCCTCCGCGAAATCGAACGTGATCCGGAGTTTCTCGCCGTTCTCCAGCGGTTCCACCAGCGGCATGACGGCCGCGTCCAGATAGCCCGCGGACCTGTACAGCGACTGCAGCGCCTCCACGTCAGCATCCAGCTTTGAGACGCTGTACGCGGATTTCTGAAGAAAGCGAGACGGCTGTATCTGAATGCTTTTGAGAAGATCTCCGTCTGAAAACGCCTGGTTACCGTGGAACCTGACTTCGCTCACCGTGACCTTGTGGCCCCGGTCAATGATGTATCGGACGAGCCGCACGCCGGCAGAATCATGGCTCTCTTGAATGGATGTCGTTGCCTCCGGATAGCCGTGCTCCTCAAGATACTCGTTGAGGTTCATCGTGCCCTCTTCGAGCAACTCCGGCCGGAGCCCCTCCCCCGACAAGGCGGGAAGCAAACGGCGCAACGAGTCCTTTGGGATCTTGAATCCCTCAACCTTGATCCGCACCTGTCCAAAGTTCCGGATCGACAGGTCGAGCTGGACCGTGTTGTCTCCTGGCTGGTACGAATCGGAGAATTGCAGCTCAGCAGCGAGAAAGCCCCGGCCCACAAGGTACCTTTTTAATGCATCCAACCGCTGGCGAAAATGGTCGCGCTCGTATTTCTCTCCCTCCTTCAACTTCAGCCTGCCGCGGATCTCGGCGCTCTCCTGCGGGGGCACGCCGCGTATCACCAGGGACCGGATCGTCGCAAGCTGGCCCGGCTGGACCTCGAAAGTGGTGTCGATCTGACCGTCATCCCCGCTCTGCGCAGTGCGCGCCGATACCTCTGCCTGATAAAACCCCCGCTCCCGCATGTATGCCAGCACCACCTGCCTGGCTCCTTCCAGCTTCTGCGCCGTGAAGCGCTCGCCGATCGGGAGCGCCATCACCTCGTGCGGGAAGCGGCCCCTCAAATCAACGTTCTTCGAAACGAAGAATCGGTTGAAGTACGCGCAAAAGCGCAGGCGGAACTCCAGCTTCACGCCGTCCCCCTCAGGGACCGCGGCAACAGCGATCTCAGAGAAACTTCCCGTGTCGTAAAGCGCCTGGATCGCGGCCTTCACGCCGGTCCGCGTGAGGATGTCGCCGGGCTTCAATCCGATGCTGCGATCGTAACGGGCGCGCTCCAGAGTCCGATCCGCTTCATATTGGATGCTGCGGATCGTCTTGCCGAATAACTCGGCATCAGCGGGAAGATCCACTGGAGCCGCGCAGAGCGTCGTCACGAAGATCCCAAGACAGAGGGAGGCGCAGATTAGGGATCCAGAAGTTTGCATGACCGTTGTGAATCGCACGCAGGAAATATTCAATGGATCATCATAAGAAGCATATCACATGAGCAGTGCTTGGAACTCAGCAGTCGGGCATCGGAATAGTCAATCCGCGTTTTACAGAAGCCGGGAAGCCCAGCTTTTGTTCTGATCTGAATTCCGGTTCCCGACTTCCTCTTCCATCAATCACACGTTGAAGCGGAAGAGAATCACGTCTCCTTCACGGACAATGTAGTCCTTGCCCTCCAGGCGAAGGACGCCTTTATTCCTCGCCGCTTGAAACGATCCCAATTGAATCATTTCTTCGTAGGTGACGACTTCCGCTTTGATGAAGCCCCGCTCGAAGTCACTGTGAATTACGCCGGCCGCTTGCAGAGCCGTGGTGTTGCTCAGGATGGTCCAGGCGCGGGCTTCGGGTTCACTCAACGTGAAGAAAGAAGACAAACCGAGCAGCGAGTAAGACTGCTCGATGATCCGTGCCCGTCCGCCCGCCGCCAGTCCAAGATCTTCCATAAACAGCTTGGCATCCTCGTCCGGAAGCAACGCAATCTCCGCCTCGATCTTCCCGCAGACGGCAGTGATGCCGACGTGCTTCTGGGCCGCCAATCGTTCCAGTCCGAATTCCTGGACCACGCGTGTTATCTTTGCCGTGTCCTGGTCGCTGAGATTCAGGATCAGAAGCATTGGCTTTGCAGACAGGAATGTAAATCCTCTTACTCTCTTTTGCTCCTCATCGGTCAATGTGAGATCGCGTAGCGGCTGCTCCTGCTCTAAGGCGGCCTTGAACCGCCGAAGAATCTCATCTTCAAGCTCGAGTTCCGGAGCCTTGGCTTTTTTCAAATCCCTGGACAAGCGCTCGAGGCGCTTTTCTACAATGGCCAGGTCAGAAAAGACCATTTCCAGTTCGAAAAGCCCGATATCACGCAGCGGATCGACCTTCCCCTCCGGGTGAGGAATTTTCTCATCCTCGAAGACGCGCACGACATGCATGAGGGCATCGACGTTCTTGAGGCTGCTGAGATACGTGCTCATCTCGCGCGATTCCAGCGATCGGCTTTCTCCGCGAGCCAAACCGGGCAAGTCGACGTACTCCACGGTGGCGTGCGTGACCTTCTTGGGTCTAGGGTGAAAAACCTCTGCCAGCCGATCCAACCTCGGATCAGGCACCTGGGCTACACCAATGTGCGCCTCGCCTTTCCCTCCACCCCAGGAAGAGGTATCCACGTGCCCATGGGTCAGCAAATTAAAGATAGTGCTCTTGCCCACGAGGGGTAATCCGACGATGCCAACCCTCACGCTGCTTTCTCCTGCTGAGAACGGCCAACAATGTTAGCATGAACAAAACACAATGTCGGCGACAGTTTAAGATCCCCCAAAGCTCTTCTAAATCTCGGACGCCTTGCGGTATGCTGCGCCCATGCTTCTCTCCATGCGCAACATCCACAAGTCCTTTTCGGGCATCCCGGTCCTCCAAGATGTGCACTTCGATTTAAACCCGGGAGAGGTGCACGTCCTGGCGGGTGAGAACGGCGCTGGAAAGACCACGCTCATCAAGATCGTGGCTGGCGTGTACACCGATTACCAGGGCGAGATCGAGTTGCACGGGCGGAGAGAGCGCTTCACCTCACCGCATGACGCAGCACAAAAGGGGATTTCGGCAATTCACCAGGAGATGTCGCTCATCGGCACCCTGCCCGTGGCTGACAATATTTTTCTCGGCAGAGAGCTGACGAGCCGTTTCTCGGCCGGCTTTTTTGTTGATCGCGTGCGCCAGATGTCCAAGGCCAGGGAACTCTGCGCGCTGCTTGGTCTCGACATCGACCTTCAGCGCCCCGTAGACGACTATCCGCTTTCAGTCAAATACCGGATCGAGATCGCGAAAGCGCTGGCTTTCGATGCCCGCATTCTGATCATGGACGAGCCGACGAGCGCTCTCGGCGAACTGGAAGTCCAGAGACTCTTCAAGATCATCAGCGGGCTCAAGCGCGCCGGCAGCGCGATCGTTTATATCACCCATCGGATGGACGAGATTTATCGAATCGGTGACAGGATCACGGTGCTCAGGGACGGAAGGCGGATCGGGACGGCCCCGGTGTCTCAGCTTGCGGAAGAGGAATTGATCCGCTGGATGGTCGGGCGTGAAGTTGAAACGCGTTTCCCTGCCCGGCGAGCCGAGCTCGGCGCGGAGCGCCTGAGGGTGGAGCACTTTTCCGTAGCGCGTCACGACACGTCCTCGGCTCGAGGGGAACAATGGCTCGTGAAGGACGTCTCGTTCGCGGTCCACGCGGGCGAGGTCCTCGGCCTCGCCGGGCTGCAGGGATCAGGAAACAGTGCGCTCCTGGCCGGCCTGTTCGGTGCCTGGCCGAAAGCGGTCAAGGGCGACGTCTATCTCGAAGGGAGGCGGTTCCTTATCCGCTCTCCACGATGGTCCATTCGGAACGGTCTGGCTTACCTGACCAATGACCGCCAGGGGGCAGGCCTAATCCCTGGCCTAACCGCCGCACAAAACATATCTTTGGCCTCACTCAAGACGATCTCGTCATGGGGTGTCCTGCAGACGAAAAAAGAAATGGAGATGGCCGCAAGGCAGGCAAAATCCCTTGCGATTCGCGGAGCTTCTCTCACTCAAGATATCCAGAATCTCTCCGGCGGCAATCAGCAGAAAGTGCTGCTCGCCAAATGGGTCGAGACCCGTCCGAGAGTGTTCCTGCTCGACGAACCCACCCGCGGGATTGACATCGGAGCCAAGCACGAAGTCTATGAACTTATCAGGCAATGGACAGCGGAGGGGATCTCGATTTTGCTGATCACCTCAGAGCTGCAGGAACTCATCGGACTGGCCGACCGCATCCTGGTGATGCACCGCGGGCGCATCAGCGCCGAGTTTTCGCGGGCGCAGGGCACCCAGGAGAGAATCTTGCAGGCCGCAATGGGGAACGCATGGATGAATTGAGGGAACGGACCGATATCGCGCGCACCTCCGCCCCGAGCAGCTTCCTCGGCGCGCCCTGGATCCGCGCCTTGTCGGCGCTGTTGTTCGTCTTCCTGCTCGGCATGATCTTCAACGCCGATGGAGCGTTCCTCCAATGGGGCACTCATCGGGACATGCTGCGCCAGATCTCGGTGATGGGCATCCTTGCATGCGGCATGACCCTGGTTGTCATCACTGCCGGCATCGACCTGTCCGTCGGCAGCATCCTCGGACTGAACGCCGTTCTGTTTGCCTCGTTGTCCCTGCGCCTATCCTGGCCCTCCTTTCTTGCTGTCGCCGCCTGCTTGCTCGCGGGTATCGCGTGTGGCGTTCTCTCCGGCGCGGTCATCGCCTGGTTTCGGATTCAGCCTTTTATCGCCACGCTAGCAATGATGGTTTTTGCCCGCGGCCTCACCAAGTCGATCTCGGGAGGAGAGAAAGTCTCGCGGGCCGTGCTGCAGCCCGACGGCACTTACGTTTACGTAGACCTGCCGCGCTTTTTCCAGGCGGTCGATCATAAGGTCGCCGGCGGCAACGTAGCCGTGGTGACGCTGATCTTTCTGGGATGCGTGCTCGTGTGCTGGATCCTCCTGGCGAAGCTGCGCTGGGGCCGCTACTTTTACGCAGTCGGAGCAAATGAGGAAGCGGCGCGCCTCTCCGGAGTTCCTGTCAGCCGGGTCAAGCTTCTCGCCTATGGCCTGTCCGGCGCGTTTGCGGCTGTTGCCGGCATCTGCCAGACCGTCCAGGAACAGCAGGGGGACCCCGAAGCCGGCGCAACATACGAACTCACAGCCATCGCAATGGTGGTCATTGGCGGCACATCCCTGATGGGCGGGCGAGGGCGGATCGCCTTCACGTTGCTTGGTACTCTGACCATCGGCTATCTGGAAAAGATCCTGAGCATCAACGCGGTGAGTGAAGCAACCCGGCTCATCCTGACCGGCGTCATCATTATTGCCGCCGTTCTCCTCCAGAGAAAAAGTCGATAGAAAGGAAAGGGGCGATGAGGGCGCTTATCAGAATTCTCTTGTTCCTTGCGGTGCTGTCTCTGGGCATCTTCTCGCTCGCCAGAGACCAGAGAATCGTCATAGGAATGAGCCAGTGCAACTTGGGTGAGCCCTGGCGGGTTCAGATGAATGCCGACATCAGGAAGGCCGCCGCCGAGCATCCCGAGCTCGCGGTCATTTACAAGGACGCGCAGAACGACACCCTGAAGCAGCGGGCGCACGTGGAAGAGTTTGTCAGCTCCAAAGTCAAGCTGCTGATTATTTCCCCGAAGGAAGCGGTTCCTCTGACCTCGCCCGTGGCAGAGGCATATCGTCAAGGCATCCCGGTGATTGTCCTGGACCGCCGCGTGCTGGGAACCGAGTACACGACCTTCATCGGCGCGGACAACAAGAAGATCGGCCGCGCGGCGGGCCAGTGGGCGGCCAAAAAACTCGCCAATTCAGGAAAGGTCGTGGAGCTCAAGGGGCTGATGACCTCAACCCCAGGGCAGGACCGCCACACGGGATTCGTAGAGGGGATTAAAGGGTCCGGCCTCGAGGTCATCTTCGAGGCGGACATGAAATGGCTGGAGCCCGAGGCCCGCAAAGAGATGGAGTCGGCCCTGGCAGTGCACAAGCACATCGACCTGGTCTACGCCCACAACGATCCCGGCGCGCACGGAGCCTACCTGGCCGCCAAGGCAGTGGGCCGCGAAAAGGAGATGCTTTTCATCGGGATTGACGCTCTGCCGCAGGAGGGCCAGATCTATGTTCAGCAGGGTATCCTCGCCGCCAGTTTTGAATACCCGACAGGAGGAAAGGAAGCCGTTGAAACCGCCCTGCGCATATTGAAAGGCGAGAACGTACCCAAGGAGATCACCTTGCGCTCTCGATTCTTTACCCCAGAGAACATCAAAAAAGGCGGAGAATGGCTGGACCAGATTGCGGGACGGAAGCAGCAAGAGTAGATTCACGAGGCGCTCAGCTTGAGTGCGACCAGAGCCATTCTGGCTTCTGTCTCCTGGCTTCTGACTTCTAAAAAAGGAAGGGGGCAAGTATGGCGCGCAAAGAAAGGAGAAATTCGAGGATTCCACGGCGTGAGTTTCTGAAGACGTCCGCCATGTCAGTGGGTGCGATCGGGACAATATCGCCCGGAGCGGCGCAGGCCAGGCAGACGCAGTCTCCTCAAAGAGGCGCCCAAGGCCGCGCCGGACGACCTTACAACGGCGAGTACTCCGGAGAATACCTGCGCCGAGTCGCGTTCCCGATGGGAGGAATCGGCGCCGGCATGATCTGCCTGGAGGGGACCGGAGCCCTTTCGCACTTCTCGCTCCGCAACAAGCCGGAAATATTCAATGAACCCTGCACGTTCGCTGCTATTTCGGCCAAAGGGGCAAACAAGTTCGCGCGTGTTCTCGAAGGGCCGGTGCCTGGGTGGAAGATCTTCGGTGCGCCAGGAACTGGAAATGGCGCCGGCGGAACATCCTTCGGGCTGCCGCGCTTCGCTGCGGCGTCTTTCCGCGCGCGTTTCCCCTTCGCCACTGTGACCCTGGCAGACAACGGCGCAAGTCTCGGCGTGGAAATCACCGGCTGGAGTCCTTTCGAGCCGGGAGACGCCGACAATGCGTGCCTGCCCGTTGCAGCCCTGGAGTACCGGTTTGTCAACCGGTCGGCTAAATCTATGGATGCCGTCTTTTCCTTCAATGCCAGAAACTTCATGGTAGTGGGCCGGAATGCTCAGGCCGTGCGCGACATCCCGGGCGGCTTCGTTCTTTGGGGCGGCGGCACCGCAGAAAGACCGTACGAGGAAGGGGCCTTTTCCGCGACCGTCTCTGATCCGGAGGTCAAGGTCAATCATGCCTGGTTCCGGGGCGGCTGGTGGGACGCGCTCACGATGGCGTGGCAGGATGTCGTGCAAGGATCTTGTTACGACCGGCCCCCGGTCGGCCAGGGTGAGGCTGCTCCAGGCGCCACCCTGTTTGTTCCCTTCAGGCTCCGGCCAGGCGCAGCAAAGACTGTCATTCTGCGACTGGCCTGGTACGTGGGCAGCACCAACCTCCGCGCGGGCAAAGATCCGGCCGGCGCGGTGCCCATTGCAGGCCAGACCCCAGCAACCTATCGCCCGTGGTATTCCGGCCGCTTTGCCGACATCCGGGAGGTGACAGCCTATTGGAAGGACCACTACGAAGACCTGCGCCGAAAAGCAAAAGAATTCAGCGAATGCTTCTATGACTCGACACTGCCTCGGGAAGTGATCGAAGCGGTCGCGGCGAATCTGACCATCCTCAAATCACCCACCGTGCTGCGGCAGACCGACGGCAGACTCTGGGCGTGGGAGGGCTGCTCCGACAACTCGGGATGCTGCTATGGCTCCTGCACTCACGTGTGGAACTATGCCCAGGCCATTCCGCATCTGTTCCCTGCCCTGGAACGCATTCTGCGGGAAACCGAGTTCGGCCCTTCCCAAAACGAGGCCGGCCATCAACAGTTCCGCAGCGCCCTGCCCATTCGCATCGCGGAGCATGATTTCTATGCCGCAGCCGACGGGCAGCTCGGCGGCATCATGAAGGTTTTCAGGGACTGGCGCATCAGCGGCGACACGGAGTGGCTGCGCCGTCTGTGGCCCAAGGTGAAACAGAGCTTGAATTACTGCATCGACACCTGGGACCCGCAGCACAAAGGCGTGATAGAGGAGCCGCATCACAATACCTAGCTATGGATCCGTGGGAGTAAAGGACGGGCAGCCCTTCTTTCACCCCGCCGCGGGAAGCGTCGAAATCCGCGAAATCCGGTATCGCGCGAAAGCATAGGCGAACCGCCCTTAGCCACCCGCCTGCACACCGCCCGGTTATGACGCCACATGCAGAACCGGCACACGCTCTGCAGCCGGTGGCAGGGGCGGCAGATCGGTGTATGGCTCGGTCTGATACCAATAACAACAAGAGTAGAAATTGTCGCCGCGGTTGTTGGCGTGGCCGTGCTCTATCGTGTGCTTCAGATAGCGCGTGAACGTGACCGGGTTATCGCCGTGCCAGCGGTAACAAATGTAACGCCCGCCGGTGCGTTCGGGGAGCTGGATATAAGGGGCTCCATACATATGATGTGCGAACGGGCGAGCGCCGTCACGGCCGCCAAAGTTCCAGCTCCCGAGGAAGTAGTCCTCCGATCCGGTGCCCGTGATCAGCGGCTTCGATTCGTCGTCGACGAGAATCATGTCGTCGCCCTCGCCCATCCAATAGTCGCTGTTCTGCAGGACGCCGAGCGTGACGCCCATCAGATGGCCTCGGCCGCGAGTCTCGCAGAAAACATAATTGTTCTTTCCGTCCGGATTCAGTACATCTTTTCCATCCGGCCCCGCGACCGGCTTGTTGGGCGCCGCCTGGCGGTAGCTGGCGTGGAAGTAAAGGACGTCTTCCGGCAGCAAAGGCACTTCCATGTAGTCGATGTTGGAGTAAAACGCGCCCACATTCTGTCTGCCTTCGTTGGTCACCGTGATGCGGGCCGCAGTCCGATACGGCATCGCAAAGTAGCAGTTCAAGGAGCGGCCCGGCGAGCAGGCAAGGTACGCTGATTCGTAGATGACGTACTCGCCGAGGTTGAGCCCGAAGAAGTCGCCGATGGGACTTTCAACACTGGGCCTGTCGTTGCCGTTCCAATACATGCGCATCACAAGCTCTTTCAGGTGATTGCTGCTCTGGGCGGAAATAGTGAACCAGATATGGGAGATCATGCCGGGGCCTTTCGCCTGGAAGACCTCCAGCGTCTGACCCGGCTGGATGGGCCAGCGGTCGGCGTTCCCCCCGGTCCTGTCGAAGCTGGATTGCTTTAGAGATCTGTAGGTCCAGGCGCGAACGTAGTTCGGCAGATAATCGGAGCCTGCTTCCTTCGCGGCTGGCTGCGTCTGCGCGCCGGCCGGTGCCGCCGCCAAGCCTGCCAAGACCATCAGTCTCTGCAAAAAAGGCCTTCGTCCTTCCTGTCCTTGCAGCAGCATAGTCGTCCCTCCTTGAGATGTTTGGCAGCGCATTCTATCACTCAGCCGCCGGCGCGGGAAGGAAAGCAGTCAGTGCTCCACTGCCAGAGGCTATTCGCGTCGGCTTTGATGATCCGCCCCGGCTCGCACGAGGCGCCACGACTGAAAAAGGACGGCTGGCACCTTACCGGCGGGTGAGCGACGAAATCGCTGAATTTATTGTGACTTTCTCACCTACGGCGGAGATGATGCTGAGGCTATGCTTATCGGCGAGTGTTCAGAAAAGTACGGGTTTAGATGATCGATGACAAGATTAAGACGGAAAGCAAGGGCTCGGCATAGGAGCGCAGACATCGGCGGGATATGGAGCGATGATCCCAGCGGCCGATTCAGTCTGAACGATAGAGGTCCCGATTCCTCGCCTGTTTCAGCTCCTCGATCGAAGGTAGTGGTGTCGCGGATTTCAAGCTCTGGGCAGCGCCAGCTCCACGCAAGGCTATGGTAAAATGGTGCGCGAGGAAGGCGGTTAACATTCGAGGCCCACATACATGCCGACTATCAGCATGTTTTTCGGGATAGTGATCAGGATGTACTTCGGAAAGAGCGAGCACATGCCCGCACATTTCCACGCCTACTATCAGGATTTCGATGCCAGTATCTCCATAGAAACGGGCGAGCTTCTCAACGGCAGCCTGCCCCATCGACAAATGAAGCTTGTGCTTGCGTGGGCCGAGATTCACAGAGAGGAGCTTCTGGCTGACTGGCAGCTTACTATGAACGGTGAGCGGCCGCTGCCCATCGATCCTTTGAGGTAGGTCTCATGCGTAAAAAACTGGTCTCCGTGGAGCCGCTATCCGAGTTTCGACTGCGTCTGGTCTTTGAGGGGGGCGAAAGCAGGATATTTGATGTGGCACCCTACCTGCGAATCGGGATCTTCAGAGAACTCAAGAACGAGCAATTGTTCAAGACCGTCCGAGTATGTTTTGATACCGTCTGCTGGGCTAACGATGCCGACATCTGTCCCGACGAGCTCCGCATGACCAGTATAGCCGAAGATCTTGCGGAATACGGGCCCGGCACGAAATCGTCGAATTGAGGAAATCCGAATCGCAGAAGGAAGGACGAGCCGGGATCTCGTTCAATGGTATGCCCGTGAGGAATTGTGGTTCTCGATCCAGCCCATGGGCGATGAGATTTGACTTCACGGCATCCCCAAGTGCCAGCACTTGGCAAGTCGGAAGTCCCTGACCTGACTCAGAGGGGATTGAGACTTCGGTGTTGGCGAACCCCTAACCCTCCAGTTGCCAAGGTCGGGTTAGCGTAGACTGGCAGCGGTTAAAAAAACCTGGTTCTTCATGATCCGCAACGACGGCCTTTGCCGCAGTCATCGGCCCGCTGGTGGAAGTGCCGGTGCTGATCAGCCTGGTCAACGTCGCCCTCCGGTTCCAAGGAAAGTACTTCGCAATCGCTCATTGAGGTGGTCAATGGGCAGCCTGCCAAGGAATCCGCAAAAAGTCTCGAAAGTGTAAATAATTTCAAGATTTACTTGACATCCTTCTAACGTGGATCTATTTTCGGAGGTGGCCCAGAGTGGTTTTGGGTGGGAAAATACGTCGCAAAGCACCATCTGGCTTGCTTGAAGTGGTTCTTTCTAAGCGTCCAGCATTGCTGTTGTTGAGGGCTCATGCTCTGGGGAAGCTGTCCCGCTAGAATCGACGATAAGTTCCGCTTGAAGATCCCGGTCAAGTTCCGCCGCGACCTGCCTGAGACAGAAAACAACATCTACTTTGTTACCAGCGACAACGGCAAGTGTGCCCAGATCTACCCCATTCCCATCTGGGAACAGGTCGCCCAGAAGCTCCAGGCGTCTCCTCGCATGGACCCGGCAAAGCAGAAGTTGCTGAAGTTCACCAGCTATTACGGGACGCTCTCGCAAATGGATCCCCAGGGACGGATTCTGATTCCCCAGACTTTGCGGGAAGATGCCCAGATCTTCGGCGACGTCATCGTCATGGCCAAAAACGATCATCTGGAAGTGTGGAACAACGAGATCATACGGCAGAGCATGAAGGAAGCACCTCTCACCGACCAGGACCGCGAGAGACTGGCGGAGCAAGGAATCTGATTCTGAGGGCAGCGAGACATGAGGAGAGCGATCTGGCGGGCCGATATGAGATACAGTTCCTCAAACAGATCCGGGCCTGAGCATCTGCCCGTGATGCGGGAAGAAGTTCTCGAACTGCTCCAATGCAAGCCCGGCGGCATCTTTGTCGATGCGACTCTGGGTTTGGGAGGGCACGCCCGGGCCGTTCTGGAGAAGATCCGGCCGGGAGGGCTGCTGATCGGTCTCGACCGCGACCGGGAATCGCTGGAGAAGGCCGCGCTCCTCCTCCAGCCCTATTCCGACAGCACCCGCTTGCTTCACGAAAACTATAAAAATCTTCCCCTGGTTCTCAATAACCTGGGCATCAAGTCGATCGACGGCATATTGGTTGATCTTGGAGTTTCTTCCTACCAACTCCTGCTGCCGGAGCGCGGGTTCAGCTTTCAAAGCGATGCCATGCTGGACATGCGTATGGACCGCACTCAGCGGCTGACGGCGGCCGATTTGGTCAACGAACTGCCGGAAGAACAGCTCGCGGAGATCATCCACCGCTACGGCGAGGAGCGCTTCTCGCGTCGGATCGCCGCTGCCATCGTCGCGGCTCGCGAGAAAGCGCGCGTTACGCGCTGCTCTCAACTGGCCGCAATTGTAAAGGGTGCCGTTGCGGCTCGGGGCTTGCAGCCGCTGCATCCGGCTACCCGGACCTTCCAGGCATTACGTATCGCGGTCAACCAGGAACTCGAAGGCCTGCAGGAGTTCATCACCGACGCTTTGGCTTATTTGAGGCCGGGCGGCAGAATGGCGGTCATCGCATTTCACTCGCTGGAAGACCGCATTGTGAAGCAGTCCTTCCGCATGCTGGCCGGCTTTTGCATCTGCGAGCGTCCTTCGGATCTGTGCACCTGTCCCCGACAGGCGCGCGCTCGGGTGGTCACTCCCCGCCCCGTGACTCCAGGCGACGCCGAGCTGGCTGCCAACTTGCGCGCCCGCAGTGCGAAGCTCAGGGCGCTGGAGAGAATTTAGGAACATGGTTCTTTTCAAGAGAGTGGGCCATCACAGCCTGAGGAGGCCGCAACATGGTGACTGATTGGTCGGCTGGAGTTGAGACTCGAAACTACAAGATCCCGCGCAGAACCGACTCCCGCAATCTGGCGGATCTCTTGGTCAGCATGCTCTGTGTCCTGATGATCGCATGCGCCCTCATTGGGTATCTGTGGATCCGCAACCGGATCATGAACATGGGCTACGCAGTCGAGCAGGTGAAGGAAACGGAACGGTCGCTGACGCGCATCCAGAACAGCCTCATCCTCGAGGAAGAGACGCTCAAATGCCCCGAGCGCATTGACTTCATCGCCCGGAACGAGCTGGCGATGGAGCCTCTGGGACCGTACCAGCGGATCACCTTGAGGTTCAGCGAAACCGGTTCCGATCGGCCCACCAGCTTGGCCCTGGCCAACGCGGGCCCGAGGGGCGCCCAACCGAGGAGACCATCCGCAAGCATATATCGATGATGACCGAACAAGGGAAGCATTCCAATCCAACAAGGGTAGCAATGGTGATTGGCGGAATCTTCCTTTGGGGCGGCGTCATCTTTGCTCGCCTGGTGCAACTCCAGATAGTGCGCCATGACGAGTTCGTTCAGCTTGCGCTTCAGGGCCAGCAGATCACCCGTTCCGTACTCGCTCCCCGAGGCGTCATCTATGATTCGCACATGGATGAACTGGCCACAAGCGTGGGAGTCAAGACCGTGGTGGCGGAGCCGCGCAGGATCAAAAATGTCCCGGCGGCGGCGCAGGCCATTGCCTCGATCCTGAACATGGACTTCGAGGAGCTGCGCGCGAGGATGACCGACCCGGCCCGCCAGACTTTCATGGTCGTGAAGCGCCGGATCGATCCAAACGACGAGTCCCGCATCGAGGCGCTCGGCATCGACGGCGTCCACCTGGTGGAAGAGAGCATGCGCGTCTACCCGAACCGCGATCTCGCATGCCAGACCCTCGGGTTTGTGAATATGAACGGCGATGGCGGCGCAGGAATCGAACTGCAATACGATCAGCAGCTCAAAGGAACACAGGGGCTGATATCCTTCAACGTGGATGCGCACCGGCGTTCCTTCCGTGGCAACGTAGAAGAGCCGCCGAGCCAGGGCCGCTCCCTCATCCTCAGCCTCGATCGATCCATCCAGTACATTGCAGAGCGAGAGCTGGCGGAAGGAGTCCTCAATGCCGGCGCCGCCAACGGAATCGCCATAGTAATGGAGTCCGACACCGGGAGGATTCTTGCACTCGCAGGGTACCCAAGCTTCAACTGCAACGCGTACAACGATTACTCGCCTGATTTCTGGCGAAACCGCGCGGTTTCGGATCTCTTCGAGCCCGGCTCCACCTTCAAGGTAGTGGTCGCCACCGCCGCCCTGGAAGCTGGACTGACGCGCCCGGACGAGCCGATCGACTGCCAGATGGGTTCAATCACCGTCGCCAAGCACGTTTTCCACGATCACAAGCCGTACGGCATCCTCACCTTCCGTGAAGTCCTCGAATATTCATCCAACATCGGCGCCGCGAAACTGGGATTGCGTCTTGGCGAACGCCGGCTCTTTGAAGCCCTGAAGACTTTCGGATTTGGAGCAACAACGGGAATCGATCTGCCCGGGGAAATTGCGGGCCTGGTACGGGACTGGCGGCAATGGTCCGGCATGTCTGTTGCGGCAATCTCGTTCGGCCAGGAAATTGGTGTCACATCGATGCAGATTTTGACCGCCATCAACGCGATCGCCAACGGCGGCTACCACGTCCGCCCTTCGGTGGTAGACCGCGTGATCGACGAGAACGGCGACCTCGTGCGGTACAACGCGCCGGAAAGAACGCGCATTATGAGTCCTGATACTGCAGCCGCGGTGACCAACGCCTTCGAGGGGGTCGTGCTGCGAGGCACGGGCCAGCAAGCGGCGCTGCAAGGTTACCGTGCCGCAGGGAAAACGGGCACCGCCCAGGAAATCGTTAACGGCCGCTATTCCGAGACCGACTACCTCGCCTCCTTCATTGGATTTGCGCCCCTGCCCCGCCCGCGCATCACGGTGCTCGTCCAAATCGACAAGCCCAAGGGTACAATTTACGGCGGAGACGTCGCAGCCCCGATCTTCAGCAGAATCGCCCAGGAGGCACTGCTTCAGCTTCATGTCCCTCCGGACCAAACGGTATTGCCGAGAGTGCACAAGATTGATGCCACGCTTGCCTCCGAATCCGAGGATTTCCTCCCCGATGTTACGCCCGCCTTTTCCCTGTCGGTGCCCGCGGAAAAGAGCGACGGCCCCAACGAGGACGGCACCATCACAATGCGAGTCGTCGAAGCCAAAGTCACGGTCCCGGACTTCACCGGTATGTCAAAACGCAGCGTGGTCGAGCGCTGCCAGGAACTCGGCATCAAACTCCAGACTTCTGGCGCCGGCGACGCGGTGTTTCAAGTGCCAACTGCGGGCACGGTGATCCCTGCCGGCGACACCTGCAGCGTAACCTTCGCGCGGAGCAAACCGAACAGGATCCACAAGCCACCAGCCGACCGGCAGCGCGCCGCCGCGCCTGCGGGTCTGGGAACCGGTATTGGCAATGATTGAGGTGCCCGAACCATGTTGCTGCAGGAATTGCTGGACAGGATCCCCGGAATCACGCTTAACGGCGATTCCCGGGTCGAGGTGCGCGGCATCTCCTACGATTCCCGCAAGGCGAAAACAGGAGACCTTTTCGTCGCTCTGAAAGGTGAACGGACAGACGGGGCGCTATTCGTTGCAGAGGCGGCCGCTCGGGGCGCGGTCGCGCTCGCATCCGATCACGACTTCACTCCCAGGTCCGGGCTTCCCGTTTTGAAGGTGGCGGATGCCCGCAGGTTTCTCGCAGAGGCCTCCCGCGCCCTCTTCCAGGACCCGGCTGCGCGGCTCCAGTTGGTCGCAATCACGGGAACGAACGGCAAGACCACCACCTCCTGCCTGGTTGATGCCATCTTCCGCCAGGCCGGCCTGCGTTCGTGCCTGATCGGCACGCTGGGAATGAGAATTGAAGACAAGCCGTTCCCAAGCGCCCATACGACTCCAGAGGCCAGCGACCTGACAGCATTTCTCCGGCAGGCGCTCGAAGCCGGCTGCACCCACGGGACTGTGGAGGTCTCCTCACATGCCCTGGCGCTCAAGCGAGTCTTCGGCACTCGTTTTGCAGTCGGCGTGTTTTCCAACCTGACGCCGGAGCACCTCGATTTCCATCACGACATGGAATCCTACTACCGGGCCAAGTGTCTCTTGTTTGCCTCCGATGGCGCCAACCGTGTCAAGACGGCGGTAATAAACACGGATGATTCCTACGGCCGGCGTCTTTCGGCCGAGGTGACCGGCCCGGTCGTGCGCTACGGCTTCGGCCCCGGCGCGGATATCCGAGTCCTCCACTGTCAGGCCCGGATCGATGGCACCGACATGCGCCTCGTGACGCCTTACGGCGAGTTGGTCATCGGCGCCCGCCTGGTTGGGCGCCCCAACGTTTACAACATCATGGCCGCCGCGGGTGCAACCCTCAGCCTGGGAGTCAAACCGAAGGACGTCCGCCAGGGCATCGAATCCCTGAGCGGCGTGCCCGGCCGCCTCGAGACCGTCCGAAGCGGCCAGAACTTCACCGTGATCGTGGACTACGCCCACACTCCGGACGCGCTGGAAAGCCTGCTCGAGACGGCCAGGCAACTCACCCACGGCCGCATGATCACCGTCTTCGGCTGCGGCGGCGACCGGGATCGCAAGAAACGCCCTCTCATGGGAGAGATTGCGGCCCGGCTGAGCGATATCGTCATCGCCACATCCGACAATCCGCGCACAGAAGATCCGCTGCAGATTCTGGCGGAGATCGAACCCGGGTTGAAGCGCGGCCCAGCCCCGTATCGGCTCCAGCCGGACCGCCGCGAGGCGATCCGTTCTGCACTGTCGCTGGCACAAGAGAACGACGCCGTCCTCATCGCCGGCAAGGGGCACGAGGACTACCAGATAATCGGCACTCAAGTATTTCCTTTCGATGATCGATTGGTCGCTCAAGAGCTCATTCGCGAACTGCGGATCGTTCAAGGAGATTGAAACCGTGGCGAGCTACATAAACAACCCAACCGTGCATGACCGGAAATTCGGCGGAATTCGGCCCTCAACCGCCATTCTGATGGACTTGGTTATGGCTCACATGACTGTCGCACAGGTGGAAACCGCCACCGGAGGAGTCCTGGTGTCGGGATCAAAGAGCGCTTCCCTGTCGGGCGTTTCGATCGATAGCCGCACGCTGCGCCCGTCCGAGCTGTTTATTGCCATCCGCGGCGCTCGCAATGACGGTCACGATCACGTCCCAGCGGCGCTCCAGAAAGGAGCCTCCGGTGTAGTGGTCGACTTTCGTTACGAGATTCCTGAAGGGTTTCCCGCCAACAAGATTCTGTTGCGGGTGGAGAACACGCACGAGGCGCTGAAGGACCTGGCCGCCTACGTGCGCCGCCAGTGGCGCGGCAGCCTCGTCGGCATCACTGGAAGCATGGGCAAGACGACGGCGAAGGAGTTCATGGCCCAGGTTCTGCAAACGGAGTTCAGCGTCTATCGCTCGCCGGGAAACCACAACAACCTCTTCGGATTGCCTCTCGCCATCTTCGGGCTCAGTCCCGAGGATCACATCGGCATCTTCGAGATGGGGATGAGCGCGCCGGACGAGATCGCCGAGATGTGCCGGATCGCTCTTCCTGATGTGGGCGTGATCACCAACGTCGCCCCCGTTCATCTTGAATTTTTCGACTCTGTCGAGGCGATCGCCCGCGCCAAAAGCGAGTTGGCCCAAGGACTGGCAGCGGGCGGAACCCTGATCTACAACGCCGACGACCCGCTCGTTTGCGGAATCGCCGGCTCGTTTTCCGGCGACAAGATCTCTTTCGGTCTGTCCGCCTCGGCGGACATCCGCGCCGAAGAGGTCGAGATCACCGGCCTGATGGAGACCCGCTTCCGGCTGGTCTGCGATGGGGCCGGCCGGCGCGCCGTCATTCACCTGTGCGGCGCCCACTACGTCATGAACGCCCTCCCCGCAGTGGCCCTGGCCCGGCGTTACACCATCGATATCGAACAGATCGTCGAAAGCCTGAGACACCTGCGCCAGGCTCACATGCGGGGCCAGATCCTGAGGTTCCGGGAAGGATTCACCGTGATTGACGACTCCTACAACTCGAACCCGTGGGCGCTGACGCAGATGATCGATACCTTGATACGGATTCCGCGCCACCAACGGCGCATCCTGGTCGCGGGCGAGATGCTGGAGCTGGGAAAGGATGCGGAATCACTGCACCGCCAGTGCGGCGCGCGGGCCGCCGAAAGCGGCATCGACATCCTCGTGGGTGTGCAGGGGGCGGCGCGTGAGATCGCGCGCGGCGCGGCGGCTGCCGGGATGCCCGACACCCGGGTCTATTTCTTCACGGAAGTCAATCCGGCGAGCGACTTCGTCTGCCGCAACGTGCAGCCGGGAGACTTGGTCCTCATCAAAGGTTCGCGCCGCGTCCATCTGGAGAAGATGGTCCAGGCCCTGCGCGCTGCGCACACGGAAATGGTCGGCTAATGATCTACCTCCTGCTTCCCGCCCTTCGGCGGGCGATATCGCTTTTCCGGGTGTTTCAGTACGTCACCTTTCGGACGGCTGCTGCAAGCCTGACCGCGCTGCTCCTCGGCCTCCTGCTCGGACCCTGGCTGATCGCGCGGCTGGAGAAGTTCCAGATTGGCCAGCAGATCCGCTCTGAAGGCCCCTCGTCTCACCAGAGCAAGGCAGGCACGCCGACGATGGGCGGCATTCTGATTCTCGTCGGAACTCTGGTTCCAACGATCCTGTGGGCCAACCTTACCAATCTCTACATCTGGATCGCAGTGATCGCAACCTTCCTGTTCGGACTGGTCGGTTTCATCGATGATTACTTGAAGATCGTCCGCAAGCGCTCCCTGGGCCTCACGGGCAAGAAAAAACTCGTCTACCAGACGCTGATCGCTCTGGGCGTGTGCATTGCCCTCTACTATCTCGCCGGGCTGGGGCTGTACAGCACAAAGCTCAGTGTCCCGTTTTTCAAGAACTTCACACCCGAGATGAACCTCTGGCATCTGCCGCTGGTCCCGATCATGCTGCCGCTGGCGATCTACGTTCTGCTGATCATCGTCGGTTCTTCGAACGCCGTCAACCTCACCGACGGACTCGACGGGCTGGCGGCCGGTTGTGTAATCGTTGCCGCCTCGGCGCTCACGGTGCTCTGCTACGTCACCGGGCACGCGAAATTCGCGGAGTACCTGGACCTGATCCACAACGCCTATGCTCCCGAGCTGACGATCTTTTGCGGAGCCATGGTCGGAGCAACCCTGGGGTTTCTCTGGTACAACGCCCATCCCGCGCAGATTTTCATGGGCGACGTCGGGTCTCTGTCCCTGGGAGGAGCGATCGGTACTGTCGCGGTCCTGGTGAAGCAGGAACTGCTGCTCCCGATGATTGGCGGGGTGTTCGTGTTGGAAGCGCTCTCCGTGATTCTCCAGGTGATGTCGTTCCGGTTCACAGGCAAACGAATCTTCCGGATGGCGCCGGTGCATCATCATTTTGAGCTCGCGGGGTGGAACGAAAGCCAGGTTGTAATCCGATTTTGGATTCTCGCCATTGTCTTTGCTCTCTTCAGCCTCAGCACGCTCAAACTGCGCTGAGGGCGCGTGGAAATGCGGAGTCTGCGAAGTGCTCCGAGAGCGGGTAGTTGGAAGATGTCGACTGGCCTTGGGTGCGGTGAAGGAGGCCCCGAGATGAACGGGGAGAGTGAAAAAACGTATGCCGGGCAGACGGTTCTGGTTGTGGGGGCGGCGCGCACCGGCCTGGCTTCGGCCGAGTTTCTCCTTGCGCGCGGGGCGCGCGTGGTCCTGACCGATGTGAAGAACGAGGAAGCGCTCCCGCTGCCGCTCGCCCACCTGCGCAAGCTCGCGCAGAAATCCGGGGAACTGGTCCTCGATCTGGGCGGGCACAGGCCGGAGAGCTTCCGCAGTTGTGATTTTGTGGTCATCAGCCCGGGAGTGCCCCTCGCCCTTCCGGCATTCGAGGAGACCCGCAAGGCGGGCATTCCCATCCTGGGAGAGGTCGAGCTTGCGTTCCGGCACTTGAAGGGGAGAATCGTGGGCGTTACCGGTTCCAACGGCAAGACCACGACCACTGCGCTCGCAGCCGAGCTGCTGCGCGGCGCCGGGCTCAAGGGATATGCCGCCGGAAACATCGGCAACCCGCTCATCGGATTCGCCGACGCGTCAACGCCGGACGACATCTTCGTCGTGGAGCTGTCCAGCTTCCAGTTGGAGAGCATCCACAAGTTTCATCCGTTTGTGGGCGCCATTCTCAACCTGACGCCGGACCACATGGATCGCTATCGTGACTTCGCCGGCTATGCCGGCGCCAAGCGGCGCATCTTCATGAATCAGACGGCCACGGAATTCGCGGTGCTGAACGAGGATGACCCTCGTACTGCAGCCATGGCAGGACAGGTTCCTTCTACGCCGGTGCTCTTCAGTCGCCGCAAAGAAGTTGCGCGCGGGACCTTCTCGAGAGGGGGACGCCTGGTTTACAGCGACGGCCGCGCTGAAACGGATCTGTTCGGTCTGGAAGAAATCCGGCTCAAGGGCAGCCACAATCTCGAGAACGTTCTGGCAGCCTCCGCGATCGCGTTGCTGGCAGGAGCAGCGCCCAGCGGCCTTGTAGAGGTCATTCGCGCGTTTACGGGAGTCGAACATCGGCTGGAGCGGGTTGCCGAGGTAGACGGCGTCGAGTACTTCAACGATTCCAAGGCAACCAACGTCGACGCCACCCTCAAGTCCCTGGAGGCCTTCCCCGGCAATATTCTGTTAATCGCCGGCGGGCGCGACAAGGGCGGGGACTTTACGGCCCTTCGCGCCCAGGTGGCACAACGGGTGAAGCATTTGATCGTGATTGGAGAAGCCGCCGGCAAGATCCGCGATGCCTTGTCGGACGTGGTGGAAACCAGCGCGGCAGCGAGCCTTGGCGAGGCAGTGCTTTCCGCCAGCCGGAAAGCTTCCGCGGGCGACATCGTTCTGCTGGCGCCCGCGTGCGCGAGCTTCGACATGTTTGAAAACTTCGAGCACCGCGGCCGGATCTTCAAGGAAGCGGTGCGCCGCCTTGCTGGAAAATAGATAGGAAGAGCCATGAGCTACAGAACTACCAGCGACCGGCCCCTGTTCATCACCGCCAACCTCCTCGCCATTTTCGGCCTGGTGATGCTCTACAGCGCTTCATCTGTCCTGGCCTCCGCGCAGCATGGTGGGATGTCCGGGTATTACTTCCTGCGCCAGCTGGTCTACGCCGCAGTAGGCTACGTGCTCATGGTCACCCTCATGAACCTGGATTATCACATCTGGCAGAAAACGAAACTGATAACCATCTTGCTCGCGGTGAGCGCCGGAACCCTCTTCCTGGCCTTGTTTCAGCCCGCGGTCAACGGCGCGCATCGCTGGCTGCGCTACGGCTCGATCTCCTTCCAGCCTTCGGAACTCGCCAAGCTGGTTCTTCTCATGTTTCTGGCTGCTTTCCTGCACAAGCATGCGGCGACCATCAACAGCTCCACAAAGAAACTGCTTCGCCACCTGGCGGTCTTGCTGTTTTTCGCGGCCTTGATCATGATCGAGCCCGACCTGGGACAGGCGCTGTGCGTCATCCTCATCGTCTCGGTGCTCTTGTTCGTCGCAGGTCTCAACTGGAAATCCCTGGCAACGGCCGCCCTCGTCGGGCTGCCCGCGATTTCCTTGGCTGTGCTGCTGTTTCCGTACCGTTTCCAACGGGTTTTGTCATTTCTGCATCGAACCCATGATCCCCTCAAATCCGACTGGCAGATCAGGCAGTCGCTGATCGCCGTCGGCAGCGGCGGTTTCTTTGGACTTGGTTTGGGCGCGAGCATGCAAAAACTCTTCTTCCTCCCGGAGGCTCACAGCGATTTCATCTTCGCCGTCATCGGCGAGGAAATCGGACTGATCGGCACGTGCCTGGTCTGTTTGGGGTTCCTGTTCTTTTGTTATCGCGGGATCAAGATCGCGCTCAGGGCTCCCGATGCGTTCGGCTTCTATCTGGGTCTGGGGATCACGCTTATGGTGGTGCAGCAGGCATTCATCAACATATCGATGGTGCTGGCACTGATGCCGACGAAGGGAACCGCCCTGCCCTTTATAAGCCAGGGCGGATCTTCCCTGCTCATGAGTCTCCTGGCGACCGGCATTTTGCTGAACATTTCGAACTATGCGGAGAAATCCTGAGTGCGAAGGTACGAAAAATACTCCAGAACAACACCGATATCCGCCGGCGCCCGCGTGTCTATTTCGGGGATTCGCTTAACGTGACGGCTGCGATGTCGTTGAATCACAAACTGGACAGGGTGATGATCGCCGGCGGCGGGACGGGAGGACACCTGTATATCGGCATTGCGCTGGCGCGCGAACTGCAACGACGCAATCCGGCGCGCGATTTCCTCTTCGTGGGAACGCGCCATGGGCTCGAAGCCCGCATCGTCCCACAAGAAGGATTCCGCGTCGAGTTCATCGTTTCAGCCGGGCTGAAGAGAGTGGGCTGGCGGGAGTCCGTGCGCAATCTTCTCCGAGTTCCCAGAAGCCTGGCGCAGGCGCGGCGCCTGATCCGGAGCTTTGCGCCCGGCATTGTGGTTGGGGTAGGAGGCTATTCATCGGGTCCGGTGGTGCTGGCAGCCTGGTGGCTCGGCAGACCCACCTTGATCACGGAACCCAACGCTTACCCGGGCCTGACGAATCGCCTGCTTGCCCCGGTCGTCGACCGCGTCGCGCTGGCACTCCCCAACGCCGGCGGATACTTCGGCAAAAAGGCCGTAGTTACCGGCATTCCGGTGCGCGAAGAGTTTCGGCATCTTCCTCGCCGCAATCGCCGTCCCGGTGAGATCAGCCTGCTTATTTATGGCGGCAGCCAGGGCAGCCGGGCCCTGAATGCACTCGTCTGCAGCTCGCTGTCCGACCTGAAGGAACTTGGCTGCGGCCTCCGTCTGGTCCACCAGACGGGTGAGAAGGCGCTCGAAGAGGTGCGCCAGGCCTATCGTTTGGCGGGCGTGGAAGCAGAAGTGCAGGCTTTCTTCCCGCGCATCTACGAGCAGTTCGGGGATGCGGACCTGATCCTGTCGCGCGCCGGCGCAGGCACCGTAGCCGAGGTGACCGCGGCCGGCAAGGCAGCCATTCTTGTACCCTTCCCCGGCGCCGCTGATGATCATCAGACCAGGAACGCCCGCGCGCTCGAGCAGCACGGGGCCGCCAAGTTGATCCCGGAGAGCGAGTGGCAGCCGGGCCGCCTGGCACGCGAACTCCGGCACTTCATGGAACACCCGGAAGAGATCACTCGAATGGAGGAGGCCGCTTTACAACTGGCCCAACCGGAGGCCACGCGCCGGATCGCGGACATGATCGAAGAGCTGGCAGGGGGTAGTCGGCAGTAGACGGCAGGCTGAGAGAAGAGACGTTATGTTTAAGAAGATTCACCGCATTCACTTCGTAGGCATCGGCGGCATCGGCATGAGCGGCATTGCCGAGCTGTTGCTCAATCTTGGATATCAGGTCTCCGGCTCCGACCTGAAGCCCAGCGCCATCACACAGAGGCTCGCTACTCTGGGCGGGAAAATCTTCTCCGGTCACGCCGCAGAGAATGTGCGCGATGCCAACGTGGTCGTCGTTTCCTCGGCGGTGCGGCCCGACAACGTTGAAGTCCTGGAGGCCAAGAAACTCCAGATCCCCGTGATTCCGAGGGCGGAGATGCTGGCCGAGCTCATGCGGCTGAAATACGGAGTGGCCATCGCCGGCTCCCACGGAAAGACGACCACTACCTCGATGATCGCCACCGTGCTCGTGCACGGAGGTTATGACCCTACTGTCGTCATCGGCGGCAGGCTGAACGCCTTCGGCAGCAATGCCAAGCTGGGCAAGGGAGAATTTCTGGTCGCGGAAGCGGACGAGAGCGACGGCTCCTTTCTCAAGCTGAGCCCAACGCTCGCAGTCGTCACGAACATCGACAGGGAACACCTGGATTACTACGCCGGCCTGACTGATATCCAGGCTGCCTTCGAGGCATTTGTCAACAAGGTTCCCTTTTACGGCGCCGCTGTCCTTTGTCTCGACGATCCCAACGTGCAGGCGATCATCCCGCGCGTCAAGAGGCGCATTCTCACCTACGGCACGAGCAGCCAGGCGGATCTTAGAGCCTCGCACATCGAGTCTCACAACTTCGGCTGCTCCTACCAGGTTCGCTGCCGGGACAACCCGCTCGGCCCCGTATCGCTGCAGGTGCCCGGCCTGCACAGCGTGCTGAACTCGCTCGCTGCCGTCGCGGTCGGCCTGGAACTGGATATCCCTGTAGAAAAGATCATCGCAGCGTTGGGCGCCTTCCAGAATGCGGATCGGCGTTTTCAGATCAGGGGCGAGAAGCACGGCATCCTGGTCGTGGATGATTACGGGCACCACCCGACCGAGATCATTGCGACGCTGAAGGCGGCGCGCAACTCGTCCGACCGGCGCATCATCGCGGTGTTCCAGCCGCACCGTTACACGCGCATACGAGCGCTCGAAGAGGAGTTCGCGCGCGCCTTCTATCAAGCCGACATGGTGATCGTACTGCCCATCTACCCGGCCGGCGAGGATGCCATCGAAGGCGTAGGGGCGGAGAAGCTCGCAGGGTTGATCAAGAAGCACGGCCACCGCGACGTCGCGTACGCGCCGGACTTTCCGGCGGCGGTTGAGCTGCTGCGGCAGAAGCTGCAGAAAGGAGACCTGGTGCTTACGCTCGGCGCCGGCGACGTCTGGAAGATTGCGGAAGAGCTGCTCGAGGACGACGTCGCCTAGCGCACGGAGAGATCAAGTATGGAGATCAACACCAGTAAATTGCACGGTGAGCCCGAAAGCCCGGCGGTCGTCGTCCCACCGGACAGAGGCCGCTCCGCGCGCAAGAAGCTGGCCCAGAACTTTCAGCGCACGAGGCACGTGGCCGCCCGTCTTCTGGCCGCGCTCAAGCTCTTGGGAGTGACCGGCATCGTGGTGCTCGCGGCCGCGGCCGCGTTTTACGCCTATCGCCATGCGTGCACTGCGGACATGTTCACGCTCTCCCACATTACCTTCGCCGGCTGCAAGCATCTCGATTCCGGAAACCTCGAGACGATCGTTCGGCAGAACTTCCCGGCCAACATGCTCCTCATCGACCTGGACAAGATCCGTTCCCGCCTGGAACAAGAAACCTGGGTTCGCAGAGTGCAGATTCGCCGGGTTCTTCCCGCAAGTTTGATGATCGACGTCGAGGAGCGCGTCCCCTCTGCGATTGCGGAAATCGGCGGCCAGTTGGAGCTGCTGGACAACGAAGGGGTGTTGCTCGACCGCTACGATCCCAGCTATGGGAAGCTCGATGTCCCGGTCTTCACCGGCATGCGCGGCGACAGCGCCGCAGCATACAAAGCGCTCCAGGAGGAAAACTCGTCCCGGGCTCGCCTGGGGGTCCATTTGTTGACGGAGCTCTCGTCTGGGCCGTCCGACCTCACACGCTGCATATCCGAGATCGACCTCTCCGACCCCGGCAACGTGAAGATTCTGCTGGTGAATGACACCGCAGAGATCTACCTGGGCGATCGGGACTTCCTCAAGAGGTTCCAGGCGTTTTTGGCGCAGTACGAACAAGTGAAATCGGAGTATGGCGAGATGGTGTCGGTAAACCTGCGTTTCTTCCCCGACATCGTTTACAACCCCAAGCGTCCGCCTGAAACAAAGGCAGAGGCGGAAACAAAAAACCGGCAATCGAGCCGGAACTGATGAAGTCACGGAGTCGATTTCGCTGTGGGCAAAAAAGAACGAATTGTTTGCGGCCTCGATGTCGGGACCGAGAAGGTCTGCTGTCTGGTCGCTCGTGTCCGGCCCGACGGCCGCACAGAAGTGCTCGGCAGCGGATACGCTCGGTCGGCAGGTCTCAAAAAAGGCATCATCGTGGACCTCGAGCGGGCCGCCAGCGCGATCCGCAAAGCGGCGCAGGAAGCAGAGCTGAAGTCCAAGCGCTCGGTGGATTGGGTCACGGTCGGAGTCTCAGGCAATCACATCGAAAGCCTCAATTGTCACGGCGCGGTCTCGATCAACGGGAAGCATCACGAGGTAACCGCCGAGGACGTCGCCCAGGTCATCAAGGCGGCACAAACGGCTGCCATTCCGCCCGAGCGCCAGATAATCCACGTGCTGCCTCAGGAGTTCTTCCTGGACGAGCGGGGCGACATCCGGAATCCCGTGGGGCTTACCGGGACGCGCCTCGACCTGGATCTCCACATAGTCACCTCCGACACCGCGCTGACGCAAAACCTCATCAATGCGGTCAACAAAGCGCAGATGCGTGTCAGGAAAGCCATACTGCCGCAGCTCGCCAGCGCCCAAGCCGTCCTGACGGATGATGAGAAGGAGTTGGGAACCGTCTTGATTGACATCGGAGGAGGAACGACAGACATCGCCCTGATAACGCGCGACGCCCTGCGCTACAGCGCGGTGCTGCCTGTCGGCGGCGCGCATTTCACCCGGGATCTGGCCGTCGGGCTTCGCACCTCGATCGATGAAGCCGAACGGATCAAGAAGGAGTTCGGCTGCGTTCTGGTCGACGACATCGCCGGAGACGACGTGATCCAGGTTGCCGGAATCGCAACGCGCAAGATGCGCGACGTGGCACGCCGCACCCTGTGCCAGATCCTGCGCCATCGCGCAGTTGAGTTGCTCGAACTCATCAAGGATCAGATCGCACGCGCGGGATGCCGGGATCCGCTCGTCTCCGGAGCCGTCCTCACGGGCGGCGGCAGCATGCTGGAAGGAATGTTGGTGCTGGCTGAGGAGTTTCTGGGCATGCCTGTGCGGCAGGGCCTGCCTCAGGACATTCCAGGATTGGCGGATGAGCTGGTTCATCCCGTCTACGCCACCGCCATTGGGCTGGCCATGCTCGCGATCCACGAAGGCGGGACACGCAGGAGCCATCCCGGCAAAGCAAGCACGATCCCGTGGTTTGTAAGCAGATTTCTGTCTTGGGTGGGCAGTTAGCATTTCTAGGTAAAGGAGACACGATGCAAGTCGAGAAGCTAAAGTTTGAGGAAGCACTGCCAAGATTCAGTTTTGAGACGGACCGCCAACTCCCAGCCCGCATAAAGGTGATCGGCATCGGCGGCGCCGGCGGCAACGCGGTGAATCGCATGATCCAGGCAAAGATCGAGGGGGTGGATTTCATCGCTGCCAACACCGACCTCCAGGCGCTGCGCAGCTCGATTGCTCCATTCAAGCTGCAGATCGGGGCAAAGCTTACGAACGGCCTCGGCTGCGGCGCCGTCCCCGAGCGCGGGCGTCAGGCCGCGCTTGAGGACACCGAGCGAATCATCGAGCTGCTCGACGGCGCCGACATGGTTTTCATCACCTGCGGCATGGGCGGTGGAACCGGCACCGGCGCCGCGCCGGTCGTCGCCAGCCTGGCCGCCGAGTTGGGCGCCCTTACCGTGGGCGTCGTCACCAAACCGTTCAACTTTGAAGGCAGAAAGCGGCTGACACAAGCCGAGCAGGGCATCAACGAGCTGCAGGAAGTCGTCGACACCCTGATCACAGTCCCGAACGAGCGGCTCCTTTATGCGATGGGCGTCGATGCCCTGCTGGAGGATTCCTTCCGCCACGCGGACGACGTCCTGTGCCAGGCGGTCCAGGGAATCGCCGATATCATTACCAAGCCCGGCGTGGTGAACGTCGACTTCGCGGACGTCCGGACGACAATGGCCGGAAAGGGCATGGCGCTGATGGGGACAGGCACGGCCGAAGGCGAGAACCGGGCCGTCGAAGCGGCTCAGCGCGCGATCGCCAATCCGCTCCTGGAAGAGACATCGATCCGGGGAGCCAAATCTGTTCTCATCAACATCAGCGCGACTCGCAACTCCCTCAAGCTGCAGGAAGTCGATGCCGCCGCCAAGGTCATCGAGGAGGCTGCCGATCCCGAAGACACGACCTTCGGCGCGGTCTACGACGAAACGATGGGTGAGCGGATCAAGATCACCGTCATCGCGACGGGGTTCAACAATAAGTCCGCGAGCGATTCGCTGCGGATCTCGAACGTCATTCCGCTGAGCGCTTCTGCCGACCTTGCCGGGCGTGCATCAGCGCTCGAACACCACGCCGCCTCGGATAACTCGATCGATTATCGCCTGGCATCGCTCAAGAACGACCTTGACGAACCTGCATTCTTGCGCCGCCGCGCCGAAAAGTGAGAAGAAGTGACGAGTGACGGGTGACGAGTGACGAGTGAACAACTTATCATTCGTCACTTGTCAGTCCTCGATCGCTTAGTGGATGAAAGGCTTTTTCTCGTCCTCGATCTTGCGGCGCAACTCGGCGTAATAAGCCTCGAACTGGTGCTTCAGGTCCGCGCGTCTCCGGTGCGTCCGATAGAGCTGGTACCGCTGAATCCAGTCGCGCCCCTTCAAGAAAACATAGCCGACCAGGAGACCGCCAAGGTGGGCAATATTCGCCACGCCGGGAGCGCTGCCGGTGATCGAAGAGAGAAAGGCCAGGACGCCCATGAAGAACACGAGCCATTTGACCTTCACTGGGAAGAGGAAGTAGAGGTAGACGAGCCGGTTGGGATAGAGCAATCCATACGCGAGGAGCAATCCATAGATCGCGCCGGAGGCTCCAATGGTAACCGTCAGGCCGTTGATGCCGGTGAGATAGGAGCAGAGGCCGGCGCCGATGCCGGTGACAAAATAGTAAACAAGGAAGCGCCGGGATCCCCAGACACGTTCCAGATCGTTCCCGAACATGTAAAGCGTGAACATGTTGACGAGAATGTGGAAAAACCCGCCGTGCAGAAACATGTAGCTCGCCAATTGCCAGATCATGAACTCGTGCGTGACGCGCCAGGGAATCAATCCGAAATACAGCTCGATGAAACGGACACCAGCAGCCCGGCCGAGTATCTCCAATATCCATACTGCGACGTTGATCGTTATGAGCGTTTTGACGGTCCTGGTCGCCGGACCGCCAAAGAACATAGAGGGCGAACTCGAATTGGAATAGTAGTAAGGCATCGACAAATAGTAGGAGAATCCACCTGTGAATTCAACCTGCGCCCCGTAATCCCGAGAGCTTAGTGGTCTTGGTGCCTTGGTGGTTCCATGGGCATTCACCGGCGTGTGCCGGCCAAGGTTTGACAACCACGGAATTGACGGGTCCATGATAGAATCTGCCGGGCTTGAACCAGAGAGAATGTGGCGGACGATTTATGAGAGCTGACGGGCGGAAAGCTGATGCTATCCGGGAAGTGCGAATCGAGCTGGATCATACCCGGCACGCCGAAGGATCCGTGCTGATAACGATTGGAGACACCAGGGTCTTGTGCACCTGCAGCATCGAAGATAAAGTGCCCCCATTTCTTCATCAGGCAAACCAGGGCTGGGTGACGGCGGAATACGGGATGGTTCCCCGTTCGACCACCACCCGCACGCCGCGGGAGGCTGCGCGCGGCCGCCAGTCGGGCCGCACCGTCGAGATCCAGCGCCTCATCGGGCGCTCGCTACGCAGCGTTGTAAATCTTCCTCTCCTGGGAAACCGCAGCCTGCTCGTCGACTGTGACGTACTCCAGGCAGATGGCGGAACCCGGACCGCTTCCATTACCGGCGGATTCCTTGCGCTCGCGCTTGCGATCGACTGGCTCTTGCAGAAGAAACTCCTGGAATACTCTCCTCTGGTCGATTCCGTCGCTGCGACGAGCGTTGGCATGATCGATGGAGTTCCTTGCCTGGATCTGAATTATGAAGAAGATTTCCGCGCCGCCGTGGATATGAACTTGGTCATGACGGGAAGCGGGCGATTCGTTGAGATCCAGGGGACGGCAGAAAAGCAGCCGTTCTCGGCAGACCAACTGCAGACGATGCTGGCGCTGGGCTCTCGCGGCATCGAGCAGTTGATCGCGGCGCAGAGATCTGCGCTCGAGGCGCGCGGCGTCGACCTCCGCCGCCTTTACGGGATCCAGGCTCGGTGAAACCCGGCGGCAGGCTCAGATCCGCCCGATTGCACATGCGATCTCCTTCGACGATTTCACTGCGATCTGGTGCGTGCACACCACGCGAATGAGCTGCTGTCATCAGATCTCTTGCAGAAACCGGGTGTAGAGGCGGACAAGACATGCAAATTCCAACCCCCACGATGGTTCTGGCGACACGCAATAGGGGCAAGCTGCAGGAGTTCCGCGCTCTCCTCGAGCCTGCAGGTTGGGAGGTCATCGGACTGTCTGATCTGTCGATCACGAGAGACGTGGCAGAGACAGGCAAATCATTTGCGGAAAACGCCCGCTTGAAGGCGATCAGCTATTCTAACGACACGGATCTGCCGGTACTTGCCGACGACTCGGGACTCGAGGTGTTTTCTCTGGACGGCAAACCGGGCATAGAGTCGGCGCGCTACGCGGGTCCTGGCGCCTCGGATTCGGATCGGGTACGCAAGCTTCTTGCCATGCTCGAGCGCGCCGGCTGCTCGCGCGCGGCCCGCTTCGTGTGCGCTCTGGCGATGGCGCAGTGGGGTGCTCTCGTGCTCGAGGCCGAGGGGGAGTGCCGGGGCGAGATCGCGCGAGAGCCTCTCGGTAACAATGGGTTCGGCTACGACCCGATCTTTTGCGTGCCCGAGCTGGGACGAACTTTCGCTGAGCTCGACGAGAAGGTGAAAAATCGGATCAGCCACCGCGCACGCGCCGTCGCGGCGCTGCTCGAAGGCCTCCGCCGCCGACATTGGTAGCGCGGCCTTATGATCTAGGATAGAATGAAGATCTTGCAGCAGGTCGGGGCATAGCGCAGCCTGGTAGCGCGCCTGCCTTGGGCGCAGGAGGTCTCCAGTTCAAATCTGGATGCCCCGACCAATAGAATCAAGCACTTACGGCCATCTCTGCCCGCCCTGAAAAATCCACTGTAGACGTTTTTGTAGCTGCTGAAATCCTCAAGTTTCAACAACTGTAGATGGTCCTAGTCGCAAGCCTTGTTGAAAGTAAATGTTAACAGCCTTGCATCTGCTATCAGAGTTGAACAGCGCGCGGTAACGTCGCCGTTGATCGCCGTGCCGGCGGTAGCCGGCTGATCGACAAGGTTTTGTCAGTTTACGAGTGGGGCGTTAAGCGACCACATGGGGCCATCTCTCGTTCGGGGTACGGCAGGCTGGTTTCTGAGTGGCCCAACTGAATGGCCGAATGAACTGATCTGCGTTTAACAAACTAAGGTGCAGTTACTCTCCGTGGGATCAGCAACTCGTCGTCGAGGTGATTGAGAAGCGCATCTTTTGAATTGAACTTGCGCGTAGCGTACATCACGCTACTAACCGCATCCCAACATAGTTGCAAGAGTCGGTTAGCTATCTGCACGTCATCGGGCCTCACGCCATGATGTACAAAAGCAGATCGTAGCCTGTAGCCGTCAGCGAGATCGTGAATCGCTTGCTTACGCCCCTCCAGACCTGGTTTGGTTAGCAGGGCTACCCTCGGGCCGAGCTTGCTCTGAATCGGCTCATTGTCGTTTCGCATCAACAGAGACTCCACAGCAACCAGCGCATGCAGCAATCTATCCTGTGCGGTGGCAACCGCGACGCCGTGCGCGAAGTGGGATACCGCTTCGAGTGCACGTTCCTCTAGATCAGTCAGGCTGTCCTTTTGAACCAATTCCCAAGCAATAGCGATCCCTGTGTCCTTGATGCGGCGAAGTAGCTCCGCACTTATGCCAAGCGCCTTCCTAATTGGGTGTTCTGTGCCCTGCGACAGTAACAGGCCGGCTTCATCAGTTAGGCGGAAGACGTAGGTACGGGCCGGCGGAACCTGTCCCAATCTTCCAAGACAACACTGTGCTCGAATCTCAAAGGCGGCGACATCGAACATTCTCATAATATCGAGAACCCGATCCGTTTGATGAAAAGCCAACTCCTCCGCACATCCCTCAACAGCACGGCAGCGGTACTCTGCGTACACTCGGCCCTGGTATTCCCTCCTTAGCTTTTCTACATAGCCCTTTAATACATCATTATCTAATCCGGCCTCGGCGAACATCTCATCAAACTGCGATTTCTTGAAATAATCGAAATGAAGCCCTCCTAGGTCAAACGCCATTGCGATCTCAACGCCTTCCAAGGGAACAATTCAGGCGCCGCTTGGCTGACTTGTAAAGCCTCTCCCGAACCCGTCGCCCTGCGAAAGGCAGGTAGCAGTTGGGGGGAACAATTTCATCGACATCCGAGGGTGTAACGGACTGACCCGTAACCGCACGTCGAGCAAGCTCGGCCACGGCATGATGGAGGAGTTTGCCAAAGTTGAGCGCCGGGTCCAGCGGCGGCTGGAACCCGCACACATGTCGGAGGTAATACTTGTATGGGCACTCGTGGAACGTATAGAGCTCTCCGAAATTAGTCTCGACCGTCGGCCGGGATATGGGCGGCTTCGCGGAAATGGGTGGTCTGCATTGGCCGGCCCTCGTGAGGTAATCTCTTGGTGCGACATGAACCAGGTCGCGAATGAACGGAGAGTAGTCGGTTGAGGTTCCGCTTGCGTACCTGCCAAACCAGCTGAGGACAAGCAAATCTCGTGCACGAGTCAGCGCCACGTAAAAAAGCCGGCGTTCATCGTCTTCACGCCCTTGGTACCGGGCTTTGTCGAACAAGTCTTCCGGCACATACCATCGTTGTTCCTGTCCCATTCGTGCGGACGGAAACCGTCTTTCCACCAGCGAGGGGACGAAGATGATTGGGAACTCCAGTCCCTTTGATTTGTGGATGGTCATGATGTTGATAGCATCCTTTTGGAGGGCTGGGCTGTCGGGTGACTCCTCCGCGGCCGACGCCACGATCTGTTGATACCACTTTGGAGGCGTGGCGCGCCGCTGAGCGTGCCCGAAGTTGGTGAGCAACTCGGACAATTGGCCTAGCCCGTGTTCCTGGCGGGAACGCTCAAGGCCGCTGATTGGGATGCCAACCATGTCTAATATCTTCATGTAGGCCGTCATCAGATCTGGTACACCCTTGGCTGCAAACTGCCGGCCCATGTGTTCCAGCTCAGTGACGATGCGAGTGGTTTCAGTCAGATCGTTGCCGGTCAAATCGGCCATGTCCCTCGCCAGCAGATCAGGTGCAACTACTTCACGATCTTCCTCCGGGTACCACGTTCCCCCGCCCCACAATACGAAGATGCGCGCCACCAAGGCGATCTCCGGTCGATCCAGCAAGGACAGCCTGCCGACTGCAGCAGCAGGTATGTCGTTCCTCCGGAGAGCATCAATTAGCGGCTTAGCGGAACCGCGGACGGATCGGTAGAGTACGGCGATATCACCTGGCTTATGGCCATCGGCGAGCAAGCTTCGAATGCGCTGAACGATAAGGTCTGCCTCGTTCTCCGGCGTTTCAGCCGGCAGAAGTTCGATGGCCGGTTGAGCGTCGGCCCGCTTGGCGGCAATCGGTTTGTCATGTCTTCGCTTTATGGTCGAGAGAAACTTGGCTGAAATGGTAACGATCGGCTCGACACTGCGATGGTTGTCACCCAGTATCTTTCTGCGGGCTCCATCGAAACGGCTATTAAAGTCCAGGAAAATAGAAACGTCACCGCCGCGCCATTGGTAAATTGCCTGGTCATCGTCTCCGACCACAGTCAGCCGGGCACCCATCTCGACGAGGTGGCCAAGGAGTTCTTCCTGAGCCCGGTTGAGGTCTTGATACTCGTCGACAAAGACCTCGCTGATCCGGCCCTCGAGCATGTGCCGAAGCTTGCCACCGGGAGCCAATTCGTTGCAGGCTGCCTCAACCATGCCGTCAAACGACAGCAATTGCATACCCGAAAGGAGATCCTCATACCGCTCCACAGCGTGGGCGAAGGCGGGAACACAGCTCTTTAGCGTATCGCGACAAAGTCGCTCATTGCGGACGACCGCCAGGCTGCGAGCAAAGTGCTCGACCCCCCTGCGCACGGAGACAAATTCGTTGGGCCAAGTCTGACTCATAAGTTCAACCAAGCCGAGCCTGCGACCAAAACGATGCAGCACCGCCCATTCTCGTTCCTCTGGCAGAGGATCAAAGAGTTCATAGACTCCGCCGCACTGCTGAAGCATCCGGAGACAATAGCTGTGGATCGTGCCAACAAACAGACCCGCCGTACCCGGGGGAAGTGCGGTAAAGCGTCCGTCCGCCTCAGCGGCTCTTTGCTCGACACGCTGTTATAGTTCGGCTGCAGCTTTCTCGGTAAAAGTGAATGCTACGATGTTCTCAGCCGGCACACCATCGCGCATTCGTCGGACGACCCTGCGAGCCAGGACCTCTGTTTTGCCCGAACCCGCACAGGCCACGATCTGGAATGCAGCGGCATCCGAGTTGACCGCTTCCATCTGAGTGTCCGTCAGAATCATGCCCCGGCTCCCGCGGATAAGGCGGCATCGCTAAACAGCATCAGCTGATCCACCTTAAAGCTGGCAAGGAAATCGTCTGTCTCTTTTTTGCGCTCCCCTTCAGGAGCGGAATGGATCTTGCGCTTGGCTCCAAGCATTCTGTTTGCCTGCTCAGACCATAGCGGCATCCATTTGTCGAGCTGCTTCGGGGCAGAACGCAAAGTACAACTCTTGTCGGCCAACTGTTCCAGCGTGCGGATGCCCGATTCGTAAAGGGTTCGGCAGCGTGCCCGGCCCAGTTGCGGGAGCCGCATGGACGCTAGCGGGATCAGTTCCGGGGCGACACCATATTGCAGACAGCCACGAGTTGTGCGGCCAATTTCTGCCATCTCCGGTTTTCCGAGGCCGGTGCCGATCTCGCCATAGAGCATGGCCAGCTGACCTAGCTCATCAAGGCCGCGTTCGAAGTCGCCGCGATACTTTTCCGGCAGCTTGAGCTTCTTCTTATCCACTTCGGCGAGCCAGTCACACACGGCCGTCTTCCACTTCTCTCGCTTGCCCTCGTCCGCGAAATAATCCTCAACCAACCAACTGGCAAGCTGGGTTGGCGTCGGAGGTTTCTTGCTGTTACGAATACGGTCCTGAGCGGTGCGGATCAGCAGCAAGTCCACAATTGAATTGGCGGCCAGGGCCCCGACAGGCGTCGCCTGAAACCCGCCGGGTACGCGCTCCAGGAGTTGCCACGCGCAGAGCAGTTCAACGGCCTCACGGATCTTGGTCCCCAAGTCGAGCGTCTTTCGGAATCTGTGAGTGGCAGCATAGATCGCCCGGTTTCGGACCTCGGGTTCAATTCCCTTTTCAAATAGGAGGTCGTGAATCACCAAAGCCAGGTGCTTGCAGACGTCCTGGCGTCGCCATTTGGCACGCGCCGGGCACGTGCATTCCTCACCGCTGAAACGCAAGCTAAAATTGTAGATGTGATCGCCCGAGGCAACCGAACCGGCCACACCATCGGCTACCGACCATACCCTCTCAATGTGCATGTCGCCAGTCACGCGCTCATAGGACGGAATATCTTCCATGATGTCATCGTGAAACTCTCGATTGAAGGCGATCTCTTCAGGCTGATCGTGGAAGCAGAGCGTCTGCTTGACAGCATCAGCCAGGTTTGCCAGGGTGACCTCACCTCTGTCGGCCGTCACCGCCAACAAAAATCTCATCAGCGAGTCGAACGACTCGGGCAATTGGCTCTTGACCGGGTTACCCCTGCTGGCCTCAATCGCCACCTGCAAGTCTGCCAATTCTTCCTTCGGTAGATCGCCTTTTTTTACGAGAGCGACCCCACGGCCAGTGTCGACCTGTCCCGGCCGGCCGGCACGGTCGAGCATATTCAGCAATTCGCCGGTTGAAAGGATGACGCGTCGGGGAAATCCGCGAACGAATTCATTACGGAAGACGTCCCTCACCAGTACTAGCCGAGCAGGCAGGTTGACTCCGGCTGCAAGCGTGGGTGTGCATGCAATAGCCTTCAGGTGCCGCTCTCGGAAGGCAGTTTCCACAACTTTGCGAGACTCACGAGACAAACCCGCGTGGTGGAAGGCGATTCCACCAGACAGCAGTTCCGTAAGTTCCTTTGCATCTTCATCGTCTTCGGCTTCGGACAAAGCGATGCTCTTCAATGCCTGAACATTAGCGTCCGTCAGGTATTTTGACACCTCGCACTTGAGATCCCGCGCCAGCCGCTGGGAACTCGGCTTGGAGTTGCAGAAAATTATTGCCTGCTCACGCCCCTTGATGACCGAGAGCAACTCATCCCAAAGTCCTTCCTCCACATCGTTGACAACCTGACAAACGAATTGAACGGCTACTGCGCGATCGGCCAGTTCGCCTTGCACCAAGGGCACACCCAGCCAGTCTGCGAGATTCTTTGGATTTGACACAACCGCCGATAAAGCACAGAGCGATCGCGGTCGCTTGTGCGACTTCATTCGGGCCA
>Ga0315282_10000681_pt1 | contig 66745 bp, 100 predicted proteins | sample YL17G07_20_MG_FD_203693 | JGI IMG/M metagenome (GOLD analysis project Ga0315282, IMG submission 203693) | Sediment microbial communities from Yellowstone Lake, YNP, Wyoming, USA - YL17G07_20 | ecosystem: Environmental > Aquatic > Freshwater > Lake > Sediment | place: USA: Wyoming | collected...
TCTGGCTTCCAGTTGTGGTTTGCTTTCCCATGGCGGTGGTGAGTACCTCCTTCCTGTTTTTGTTTTTGCTAACAGAAAGGGTACTCGCTGCCGCTAACTATTTCCACACTTTTTGATGATACCTCCATGTCATCAATAAGTCGCTGTATCGAGCTATCGATAGCAGACACTCTTTTGGCTTTCTGTCTCAGCACGGGGTCGTCAGGAAAATGACGGATGCGTAAGATTGCCATGTTACAACCTCACCTCCCAGCTTTCGCAGACATATTTTTGAATTTGATTATATTCTCGTCTCCTCTCATCAACTCACAGGATTGACTCCTGTTACTTGAGCTACCAGAGTTTTAGCTTCCTCCACAGAGACGCCTGGTTTCGCAACCAGGGCACCTACCGGGCAAACAGCGACGCAGGCAAGGCAGGAATTGCACCCGGCCTCAGCCAGAGGGATACCCCCTATGGTACTGACCCTGGTCTCGATGCCCTTGAAGGCAAAATCAAGGATGCCAGTGCCCTGCTCGTGACATACCCAGATGCACTTGCCACACAAAACACACTTATTGGGGTCATAGGTAAACAGGAGATGGCTTGAATCTACGGGTAAGTCACGCGGAATCTGTCTCAATCTTGTGAGCTTCAATTTCAAACCGAGGTGTGAGGCAATGCTCTGCAGTTCACAACTTCTATTCTTGGCGCAATGGCCACAATCGAGCTTGTGATGGGAGAGAAGAAGCTCAAAGGCTGTGTTTCTCAGCCTTTTGACCTTGGGCGTATTAAGATGCACCACCATGCCATCCTTGACCGGCTCGGTGCAAGCTGTGACCGGAGCACTCCTGCCTTCGATTTCCACAAAGCAAAGACGACACGAGGCTAGCGGTGAATCAGCTTGCCTGATGGTACATAGATTTGGGATGTAAAAGCCATTGTCCAAAGCTGCCCAGAGCAGCTTCTCTCCTCTCCTAGCCTTCACCTCAGTGCCGTCGATAATCAATGTAATTACTGCCATCTATTCCGTTTATCCATGTTCACTCGACATGGTCATTTTGCCAAACTCAAGGCTGGCACATCGCCCACCACCGTTTCGAGTTCAGCAGCAGTTAGCGGAGCATGGCCATATACTCGTCAGCGTACTTGCCATTCTTGGCTCCTTCGAACATCTCTCCCCTCTTTACCTTCTCCAACGCCAGGTGCTCGCTAGCTGCCATGCCGGCAGAAGCTCCTTCGCTGGCTGCCGTAATAAGGTGGCGCTCACTACCGGTGATCTCTCCACAGGCAAATATACCCGCCCTGCTGGTCATCATCTTACCATCGATTTTTACGAAGGCGCCTTCCATTTCCAGCCCTGCCTCTTGTGCCAGCCTGGTATCTGGCTCCGTACCCACACAGATAACTATCCAGTCGACTCTTATTTCCCTTTGCTCGCCGGTCTTATTGTTTACCACTACCGCAATCTCTACCCGGTCGCCACCCCTTATTTCCATCAGTTCCGTGTTGTACCAGACCTGTACTCCTTCTTTTTGCAGTCTTCTGGTCATAGCGGGATATGCGCGAAGCGACTCCCTTCGGTGTATCAGCGTGACCTCACTTGCCACAGTTTTAGCTAGCAGCGCACTTTTAGCTGTTGTATTTCCGCCACCGACCACCAGTACTCGTTTCCCAGTGAACTGGCCCACATCCCGCCTGGCATAATAGGACACTCCCTTAGCAGCAAACTTCTCCTCTCCCGGCGTGCCCAGCCGCTGCATCGTGCTGCCAGTTGCAATGATGATAGCCTGCGCCCTATATTTGTTCTTCCCTGTAGTCACAACCTTATCCTCAGCCTTAAGGCTAATAACCCTCTCCCTCCGTAGTTCTGCGCCGACTCCTAACGGAGGGGGCGAAGTAACCTGTTTCTCCATGTTGTCCATCAATATGGTGCCATCTCCGGGCAGGAAGCCGGGGTAATTGCTTACTGTGTAGGCGATGGCACCTTGCCCGCCGACCCAGTTGCCTTCGATGACCAGCGTGCTCCAGCCATCGAGTTGAGTAAAAATCGCTGCCGACAATCCAGCGGGGCCCGCTCCAATTATAATTACGTCTCTTTCTTCCATATTATCTTCCTTATCCAAAATTACGCTTTTTCCAGCCTGCCAATTTGCACGAGCTCTCTTTTAGAGACCCCCCGACTCTAAGGGATTCCAGACAACCAGCAGTTCGCCAGAAAGTCCAGGGCTCGAATGTTGAGGCGAGCATCCCTTGATAAACTCGAGAACTCCATCCAACACGTTTGCCTCATCGGCAAGTATTGTTGCCCCGGTATTCCAGCCGCATTTCTGGCAAGATACTTGACAAGAGGCCTCTATCTTTGCCATGTCATCCTCCTTTCACCTGGTCTAATTCTATCGGACCACAAGCTTCTAACGCTCGTCAAAATTAATGCCTGACCTTACTGTTGAGCTAGCTCTCATGAGCCATTCTCGCCGTGGGCTTGACAAACCCGGAATTTCTCCCGGCATCTCGTGCATTGGTACTCGTAAATCAGTATCCTATTTACCTCCTCGTATTTCTGCTTGCTCATACCTTCCTTCTAAATTGCTACCCTTTGGACTAGATGATTCTGGTTCATACTATTCGGATTGCCTCAAGTGGGCATGCTTGAACACATTTAGCACAACCTTGACAGAAGCGTGACGGGTGCGAAAAAGGAAACTCGTAGGGAGCTTCTTGTCTCAACACTTTGTTCGGACACTCAAGCATGGCAGCACATACCCCGCTATCACATTTTTCAGGATTACACCTTTGGTAATCAATCATAGCTATCGGATTTGGCATCGCTCTACCTTGTTCTCATATGCCTTCAAACCAGCCATAAACATATCTTCTCACGTAGGCATCATCAGGATAAGCTCTATCTACGTCCTCCTCCTTGAATGAATACTTATACCGAGAGCAATATTCCGTTAGTAGCTTGTATGACTGGTTTAGGCTCTTCATCATTTCTTCACCTTTAGCATTTTCACTGCCGCTCTTATCAGGATGGTACAGAAAAGCCTTCTTTCTGTAAGCCTGTTTTATTTCCTTAAGGCTGGCGAATTCCTCTAGGCCCAATAATCTCCTCGCTTTGTCTATCTCCTCAAAACTGGCCATGTCTGATACATCCCCATCCATCGCATTTCATATCAACTATGCCTTTGCTTTAATAAATATGACTACAGTAGCGCCTCAACCTTCGGTCGAATCATGCTCTCGGGAACAGCACCAAGGCTCTCATCCACTATCTGACCGCTGTTGAAAAATAACAGTAGCGGTATACTCATAACCTGATATTTTCCAGCTGCTTGTGGATTTTCATCCACATTAAGCTTGCAGAACTTGACCTTGCCCTTATATTCCTTTGACAACTTCTCAGTTATTGGGGCAATCATCAGGCAGGGGCCACACCACGTCGCCCAGAAGTCCACCACTACAGGCACCTTAGACTTTAGTACCTCGTCTTCAAAGTTCTCGTCTGTGATTTCTATCACCATATCTCTTCCTCCTTAACTTATTTAGCATGCCAACTGCGGAGATGCACTTGGGAACACAACCGGCCTGCCAGGGCTGCATCATCCCGATTCGTCTCGATGTACCGCATTTTCTCTTACCCAAATTTGGTACATCTTTTCACCGCTCTCTTCGTAGCACCGAAATCCTCTGGGGTCCGCTTCCTCTACCATTACATTCTCTTTTCCCTTTAGTTCAATAACCTGGCTCAACCAGTTTCTGAAATGCGCCCCGCTGCCAAAGTAGGCTTTTATCCATCTGTTGCCCTCCTTATCCACTCTCTGCCGGACTTCTTCCTCTTCGGCCACTCTTTGGCGAACAAGGTTTTCCCGGTCTAGATGCTCCATGGTTATCGTGCATACCTTATCTCAGTTCTATAGGTTTATCCGGTTTGAGATGTCTCTCCACTTCTCGGCGGCTTCTCTTCTGAAATCACACTGTCCAACAAGCGCTTTAATGACCTCCGGTCCTGAAAACCAACAAGTTTCTTCACTGGCTGAGAATTAAGAAAGATAAGTATGGTGGGCAGAACGATAATGCGATACCTGGCTGACACCTCAGGACTTTTGTCTATGTCCACCCTGACAAACTTCACTCTGCCGATATATCTCCCAACCAGCTCATCAGCCAAAAGACATGTGGGGTAGCAAGAGCGGCACCATTCTGCAGTGAAGCAAGTGAACACAGGGAATTTAAATTTCAGTACTTCCTTCTCAAAGTCCTTGTCTGTAATCTCCTTCACGGCACTATCCATTTGGCTATTGTTCTTCTTCCGCTCTGCATACCGGACACCACCAACCCCCCGATTATGATGTACAAGTATTTTGGGCCGTCGTTTCAAGTTCCTACGAAAGCCTTAACGAAAACATCAGGTACAGGAGTCCTGTCGTCGGGCAATCCCAGCTTTTTCCTAGCCTCATAATAGTCTGTGTTTCCGAAGGACTGCTTGGGACCGAAAGCGAGACATAAGTTCTGTCTCAATTCATTTAACGCGTTATTAAGGTCAACAGAGTTAAAAGCGGGGATCGCTAAGGAATGTGATGCATATTCCGAGGCAATCTCCTCACCATAATTTTGGCGCAGCCAGTCCCGACATAGCCGATCAATATGACCACGTGTCATAGCCTCTCACCTAGTCAATCACCAGGGTGACCTCCTTTCCTATTTGTCCTCGCATTCCTGGCAGCAACCTTCAAGATATAATTCGACCTTCGCAGTTTTAAACCCGTATTTTCTTCGTACTGTGTCCATTAACTTCCGAACGAGTGGGCTTTCAAACTCCATTATCCTCCCGCATCCCTGGCATACTAGGTGCTGGTGCTCCGGAGAATGCTTTATCTCGTAGCAGCAACGAACCTTGCCTAGTCTTCTCTCATCAATCAATCCTAATTGCTTGAAAAGGTTGAGACTACGGTATACCGTGGCTGGGCTGATAGATTGGTCCCTGGCACTAGCGCGCCGGTACAGTTCCTTAGCATCTATATGCCCATCAGCCTCTTGAAGCAGCTCCAGAAGCAACCTTCGCTGAGTCGTAAGCAGATGCCTTTTAGTCAAATCATCTTTTTTGAGATTGAGTCTCATTCTTTGTTATTTTATCTCACTCGGCCTGTTTTTGTCAAGATAGATGGAACGGCCTAAAATCAGCGACCGGGGGTTTTGCCTTAGTAGCGGGTGATGGTTTGTGTGGTCGGACAGCTGTCTTACTTCACTTCGTTGTCTATTTATCGCCGACAAACAGAGATGGGTTGAGTTCGTAGATGGGAGTGCCAACCCTGCTTGAGTCGGTAAGCGCGCTCAGTTTAGGGCTTATAATACCACAGGCCTTAAGTTCGGATAAGAGAGGGTCTACCCTGTCCCCCAAGCCGAGCTCGGTACATAATCTCTTTATTTGAATACCGCTGATTCGACGGCCTTTAGCTTCAGAGGCAATTCTTGCTACTAATATGGACATCTTGTCAATTTCTGGCTCGCCTATATCCTTAAACGCTTCTGCAATAGCGGTTTCCGGGTTCCAGCGACCAGTTTCGCTCGCATTCCTCACTAGATGTTTGACCACGTTTGTAGTGTGATATATCTCCCCAGGATGAGCTACAAGGATCCTGTCTTCCCAGTCGCCAGCCTTGGCAGCTTTCACTGGAAGCAGCAATCTCCATCCATAGCCCAAAATCAAAATATCTTCAATATCTTCACCAATCACTGCTTTTGCTTCTTCGTAGGAAGCCTTCCTATTTTTGACGGCCAGTTCCAAAAGCCGAGCTATTTTGGCAGCATCATCGGTCTTTAAAAAGCTGCTTAAGGCTTCCTTTAGCTTATCGATGTTCATTATGCCTAACTCGATACGCTCCACTTAGATGGCCCACTTGCTTTAACACACTGCATCAGATTTTCAGCAGGAGGCTTTGCGAAAGGCTCATGGGCATTGACATCAACTATGCGATTAAAGCGCAACGCTATGTTTGCAGAGATAGCTAGCCGCTGCTTCATCGCGAATTAGAGTATAATTTCCACCCCGCTAGGTATTGCCTCTTGCTCGGTGACCATCCTCAGCGGAGGCATTTGCCCTGTATATATTCCTGGCTCATATTTAAAGATGTCGGCAAATTCCCTATTCAAAAGGAATGTCAGGCGAGATAGCGGGAGTTCCACGGTGCAGACATCATGGCATTGCCCGCAATTAATGGAGGAGTCCACAACGTGGGTGATTCTTACCATTCTCCACGAAGGTACTGCCAGCCGAGCACTAGACTGCAGTTTGAACAAAAGGCCTTGTAATATCTTATTACTCAATCGATATCACCTTGCCTACTCCGCAGTCAACGTAGTTATCGCCGAAGTAATCACTAAACAATCTCCTTGCTCCCTCGCCGCTGCAGTGGCATGGCGCCACCTTTTCCACCCCAAGTTGAAGCAAGCTTTCCGCTACGTAACTGATCTGGGATGGAAATGCGCCGCCAAGATGAAAACCACCAATCATCAAATAGATTTTCTCCCCGGTAATTTCCCCGGCCTTTTTGGCAATATTCACTATGCCTGGATGAGCACAGCCCGTTATCACTACCAAGCCCTTTGAAGTCCTCAATACAAGCGATTGCTCTTTTATGCCACCGTCGAGTTCACCAGTGGTGAATGCTCCATCAAGAAGCTCCCTGGCCTTATCTACCTCCTCGAGCTTTGCCCCAGTCATTCTGGCCTCGTCTTTCAGTCTTTGTGGGAAGGAAACAGGCATGTAAACCGTCACATTACTGTTACACTCGAGGAAGCTAGCGAGGCCGCCTACATGGTCGCCATGTACGTGTGACAACACCACAACATCAATTTCCTTGGGGTCGATTTCAAGTTTTGCCATATTGTGTAGCAGGACTGTGCCCTCGCCTCCAGTATCAAATAAGATGGCCTTTTGAGGGGACCTTACCACGCAGGAGAAGCCCCAGGCTGGCCTGAGCCTACTGTCATAGGGATTATTGTCATAGACGATGGTGATAATCATCTCACTTTTCATTCCTTCTTTTTGCTCTGCCAGAGCCAACTCGACTCCTGTTTGCTTATCTGCACAGGCTGAGAGGAGAAACATAGCTGTCATACCTAACCAAATAAGTCTTAACCCAAACAATACCGCCTCCCAAAGAGTCATGTATTCATAACTTGGGCCTTCGCCGTAAAGTCGCCTCCAAATCCAGTGGAGCCACATCAGGCTTTTTTGCCTCATATACTGTCACCACATCACGCAGCCCAGTAAACTGGCGACGTACGGTAGCTATCTCTTCCGGTGACAGTGGCTTTATAGGACAAGGGCGTAGTGGAGTATTTATTTGAATCTCGTCAGGTGAAAGCTCTTTGGCCAGCCGTGCCATTTCTGCTGCATAGCCCATATTCGCCTCTATGAACATCATCTGGAGAGCCAGCTTTCCAGAGTAGTTCTTCCTGAAGACCTGTATAGCCTGTAGGATGTCGTCAAGAGCACACTCAACGTAAGGCCTGTTGATTTTACGAAACAGTTCTTCTGTTGGGGCATCAACTTTGATCACCACCAAGTCGGCCTGGGCGAGCTCCTGGCGCACATCGTCTCTGGGCATGAGCGAGGAATTTGTCAGGACCGCAATCGGCAAGTGGAGTGTAGCTCTCGTTAACTCGATTGCCTGTCCTAAATTGCTGGCCAGCGTGGGCTCGCCCATACCGGAGAAGGTGGCATAATCAGCGCCTATACCTCTCATGCTGTCTAGAGCCTTCTCCAGTTCCTCGATGGATACAAATTCCCTCCGCTCAGCCAGTGGGTTTGTCGTTCTCCCCAGCTGGCAGTAAACACAATCGAAGGAACAAACCTTGCCCCTAGTGGACAGCAAGTCTATACCCAGCGACCTCCCCAGCCGCCAGGACGATACCGGACCATAGATAACTGACCTCATAGCTGATTACCACCGGCGACAACGCCGACCGTATCCACGCCGACATCCTCGCATATAACCTGGTCCAGAGCTGAAGCCAAGACCGAGGGCAGCTAACCGACGCAGTAATTGCTGGAAAGTTTCCTCATCCGAAGTCCGGTCAAAGTAGGCACCAAAGGCGTCTTCTGTCACGAACTTCTGCCTGTATTGAGTTGAAGCAATCAGGTAATCATATTGCCGCCGTTCATGTTCATCCCCGAGCACCTGGTAAGCCTCGTTTATCTCCTTAAACTTCTCCTCGGCTTGCTTCTGGCTCCGGGGATTGCGGTCGGGGTGATAGCGCAAGGCCAGCCGGCGAAAGGCTTTCTTGATCTCCTCATGACTCACTTCTTTACTGACGCCAAGCACTTGATAATAGTCCTTCATATTCGCATAGGCCTCTCTCTGCTTGCTTTATGGTCACCTTCAGGGACCTTTCTGGCAACGACAATTGTAAATCCAGCATCGGAGAAGAATCCCTCCCGCGGCGGTTCCATTGCTTTTACTTCGTTTGGCTTCTGAAAAAGCGTTGAAACAAACTTTTCAACGGCGAAGCCTGTGTGCTCGAGAAGCTCTGTCACTTCCTCGTAGCTGTAGAAAGTGGCGTGTTTGTAGAAACGATGCCTTTCGTCTTTCTTTGCTGAATAGAATCGGCCCCAGGGGCTGTCCCGCAACATTAGGCCGAGCACTATCTTCCCTCCTGGTCTTAGTATACGATAAGCCTCCTGCAGCACAGCCAGAGGCGAATCGACAAAGCAGAGAGTCACAATCAGAAAGATGGTGCCAAAGGTTTCTTCGTCGAAAAATCGCTCTTCCCCCTTGGCTTGAAAAACTTTTATACCTCTCTTCCTAGCCATTGTCAGGAGCTCGGACGATGGGTCAATACCCATTTTTATGCCTAGAGCCTGGGCAAAGCGTCCGCTGCCTACTCCCACTTCGAGCCAGGGTTTAGGGAGCAAAGGCAACACCTTCTGAAAGGCTTTGACCTCTATAACAAAGACAATCTTTCCTTCGTCTTCAAACCAGGCATCATAGGCCGAAGCTAGGGCATCGAAAGGCGATTCTTCAGGCCTGGCAAACTCCGTTTCCAGCTGCTGCCGTGGAAATGAATCTTCTTTCATGGTCACCGGCGCTTTCCTGTTCATAACTGGAATGTCTTCCTGTAAGCCCTTTTCCAGGGCTCATTCTTAATAGTCAGATAATCCTTAGCAGCTTCCTTCACTGTGTTAGCTGCCAGGAGGGCACAGTGGACGCTTTCCTCCGGCAGCCCTCCCAGGGCGTCCAGCACATCTTGCTGAGTTGTTCTTAAAGCAGTGGCGATAGTTTCCCCTTTCACCATCTCGGTGACCATGCTCCCTGCTGCAATCGAGGTACCGCAGCCATCAGTCCAGAAAGTAGCCTGTTTGATGGCGCCATTTCGAACTTTCAGCCATATCTTCATGGTGTCGCCGCACGGGCCGGTGACGCTGGCGAAGCCATCGGCATCGGGAATGCTGCCCACGTTCCTGGGATTCTGAGCGTGGTCGATAACTACCTCAGTATAGCCTGCCCACACTTCTTTCTGGAGTTCCTCCGCTATCTTATCCAACTCTAAAGCCATTTTAGTCCTTCCTATTGATTTCATTGGAATGACTTACTGTCAAACAAAGCCCTACTGGTCTTGTTCGATGACCACGGAGTGCTCTTTCCAGAAATCGATGTGCCTCAGTCTGCCTTCAAGGCACTTTTCCTCTCCAAGCAGGCTAATAAGCCTGAACCGATTGTCTTCGGCTTCAATCCACACCACATCACGCATCGCTTCCTTCAGCTCACCATCAGCATCAACATAAACGGTAGCTATACACATTATGTATGTCCTCCACAGCTCTAGCTCACACTTTCGAGAGAAGTGTATCCGCGACCTTTTTCACCTCCTCTGATACCACCCCACCATCCACTTTGCGCCCATCTAAACAGGCCTCGAAGACCTGTGTATCATAGTGGACAACGCCGATGACCTCCATGCCTCTTTTACCTAGCTCCTTTTTCAATCTCGCTGCTATTTCATCCGAGGTAATCTTGTTGAGGATAGCCCAAGTGTTTTTTACCACAGCGCCAGCAGCTAGCTGCTTTACTTTAAGGGCCAGTTCCAAAGATTCAAAGGATGGTTCAACTACCGCCAGCACTTCATCTATGCTTGTCTCGACCCCCCTGCCAAAGTGCTCCACACCCGCTTCCATATCGACAATTGCCACCTCGTCTGCTCCCAGGTAGACCTTTCTCAGAAACTCTCGACTCAAGACTCCCATAGGGCAGGCGCATCCTTCCAGCGAATGAAGGATTTTCCCGATATTCACCAGCCTAAGGCCGTCGCTCTCTTTGATATGCTGGGGTGGGATGTCCTTGACTAGTATTCTATCCTGGGCCAGAACTTCCATCTTGGGCTCTGATTCGCCTGACGAGAACTTGACCGCCATTCTTTCTTGGACACTTTTTTTGCCGCCCACCAGCTCCATGAGGGGAATCGGCGGATGGTCGAAACCAAGCATTCGGTAAAGCCCGGAGTTTGACTCATTCGAATCCACTACGAGAACACGATAGCCTCTAGCTTTGAACTCACTTGCCAGCAGCGTGACGATGGTGCTTTTCCCGCTGCCGCCTTTTCCACAAACCGATATTTTCATATTGCCTTTATTCGCCTCCACTTACGTTGGCTCGGTTGCCACAGCTTTGGTGAGAGCATCGGCAAAAGTATCCATTAATCCGGAATCATAGCGCTCGATGCTGCCCTCGTCACAAAGCCGAGCCAGCTCGGGGTCGATGGGTATCCGGCCCAGAAGGGGCGCCTCAGCAGCTTTTGCCATCTCTTCGGCCCTGCTCTTGCCGAAGATTTCTATCCTCTTTCCTGTCTCGGGCACAACGAAGTAACTCATATTCTCTACCACTCCCAGGATGGGAATATGCATGGCCTCTTGAGCCATTTTGACTGCCTTACGGACCACCATTGCCGCCAGCTCCTGAGGGCTGAATACGATGATTACGCCTGATAGAGGCAACGACTGCATAACGGTGAGCGATGCATCGGCTGTTCCAGGTGGCAGGTCAACGATAAGATAATCCAAATAGCCCCAGAGAACCTCTTCCCAGAACTGTGTGATGGCTTTGCCGATTAAAGGGCCTCTCCAGATAACGGCATCATCCTCGTGAGGTAAGAGAAGATTGATAGACATAATCTCAATTCCCATTCTAGATAGGACTGGCAGGATACCATTCTCACTGCCACTTGGTCTGACTCCACCTACGCCGAACATCTTGGGGATGCTGGGACCGGTGATGTCAGCATCTAGTATGCCCACTTCAAAGCCACGTCGAGCTAGAGAAATAGCTGCAAGGCCAGCTACCAGTGATTTTCCTACTCCACCCTTGCCACTCATCACGGCAATTACTTTCTTGATTTCATTGACATCTTTGGGTTTTAAGTCAACGAAGTTCGTATTTACAGCACTTACACCAGGCAAAGTCTTGATTGTATCCTCCACCTTTGCCTTGAGCCATTTCTGCGTATCTTGACTCAACGCCGCTGAGGCAAGGTTGACATCGACCCTTTCATCAGAGATAGCCACCTGCCTGACCAGGTTAAGCTTCGTCAGGCTGCGCATTACTCCGGGAACAAGAACCTCCTCGAGACTCTCTGTCACTTGCTCTTTAGTCGGCATGAATTCCTCCTTACATTTTCATTCTTTTTGCGCTACTGACTAAGCCAGCTTTTCCTCAAGTTCATCCAGTGCCATAGTTACGGCTTCGTATCCCGCACCCGTGGTCGGTGAGTAGCAAGTGTCGATCAAGGACAACCGGTCAATTGGAATCTTTTCGGCTATAGCAACTGCAAGCCGGTCGATTTTCCCTGCCACCAGTTCTTCACCGATAAGTTGTGCTCCGACTAAGCTCCGGGTTCTGCGATCAGCAATAAGCTTAATGTGGATTGGCTTGCCTCCAAACACCCGGCGCCGGGTCGAAGTGGTCGTTATGCTAGAGACAACATCAAGTCCATGCTCTCGAGCCTGTGCCTCGGTGAAGCCGACCGTGCCCATCTGATACCCGAAAATTTCTGTAACAAAAGGCATGACTGTGCCGAGATAACGAATCACGTTACCCAGAATCAGGTTTCTACCTGCTATTCGTCCAGTTCGGGCTGCGTTCGTCGCTGTTTGATAGCGCATCTTGGTGCCGGCGATTCTCTCCCAGTTCTCCATACAATCCCCGATGGCATAGATGTCAGGGGCACTTGTCTGGAGGTACTCATTGACGGCGATGGCGCCGGTTTCTCCTATTCTGATACCTGCCTTCTGCGCTAATTTTGTGTTTGGTTCGGTACTGGTGGCGAAAAACACAAAGTCTACCTCTATATCTCTGTCTGCCAACGAGAGCAGCTTACCCTTTTCCCCCTGGGTCGCTATCTTGACGATTTCTGCTGATAGGATTAGCTCTATGTTCTTTTCCCTTATTTTCTCCTCGACCATAGCCGCCATGTCCTTGTCCAGATAGGCACGGAGAATCTGGTCAGACCTGCCCACAAGATATATTTGGCGGTATGACTTTGCTTCCAGAATGGCAGCTACCTCAATTGCAATTTGCCCCACACCGATAATCGCCGCGCTTTTATACTTTGGGATAGCCTCCTCAAAAGCTCTTCCGTGTTTCAGCCCGCTACTGAGACTGAACTCATTCCAACCGTCCAGTCCTGGAGTAGGAGGAATAACCGGGATAGCCCCCAGGTTTAGAATTGCTTTGTCATAATAGTAGCTTTCTCCTCCTGCCATCAAACGCTTTTCGTCTCTAAATAGTTCAGTCACCTCTGTATTGAGATGAACTTCGACATTTCTTTCCCTGTAGAATTTGTCCCTGAAAGCGAAGCTGCTTTCCCACGAAGGGAGAATACCTTTAAGTACAAACGGTATTTCGCAGGGCAGATTTCCTATCTCATCCCGATTGGTGAATATGTCGATCTGAACATCTGTATTTAAACTTCGAATGACATTGGCGGCGTTGCTAGCTCCGCCGCCACCGCCGACTATACAAACTTTCAATTCGCCATCTCTTTCTACTAGTGGTCACACACATTGTCACCCGTGGTAAGGCTACCGTTTAAGTAACTCAAGACGGCTGCCTCCGGGTCGCTTTCCATGACATTGACGATGACGTCGATACGGTTTTCTCGGAACAGCGCCTGGGCTCTGGAGCCCATGCCACCGGCTATGACTGCTGATACCCCCTGCTCCGCTAGCCACACTGGCAGCAGCCCCGGCTCGTGTCCCGGTGAAGCCACAAGCTGTTTTCGAACAATGGTCTTTTTCGCCTCATCGACGTCAATCAGGGCAAATTGTTCACAATGTCCGAAATGCGGCGATACCACACCGTCGCTTACTGGAATAGCAAACCTCATTAAGACACCTCCATACTTATCTACTTTACCTTGAGCTCATATACGGGTTTCCCCGCCTCAAAATGGATATCGACTGTTACCTGTTTTCCTTGTGCAAGATACTTCTCGGACTCATCGCGCAGCCTTTTTGATTCAGGGGATTTCAAGAAGGACACGAGCGCCTCAAATCTGTACTCCAGCTCCTGGTTCCCCTCTTCACCATGCCTTAAGAGCTCGAGGAGGCAATTATTTAACTCCTGCTCAGCCAGGCATTTAATACACTTGCCTGGGATCTCCTTCGTGGAATACCTGGGATCAAGCTTGATAGGTTTCATTGCTCGAGTTTACCTCCTTCGGTCTCTGTTACACACATCTCCTGTGGAGCACGGAGGCGTGTCACAGCGTTCGGTTCTGCCGCAGCAAGTAGTACCTGGTGCCGGCGCATCCGTCTTCACCATGTAAGATGCCGAAATGAGCCTTTCCATATTATCACTGCCGCAGCTGGGACAGCAAACTGCCTTGCTAACATCACGGAGCAGGACCTCTGATGCTCTACCGCACTCTCGGCACTTAAAGTCGTAGATTGGCATACCTCCAATTCTCCTTTCTTACTCAAATGAGACAACCTGCCTCACCGGCTCACACTTCAGGTGGGGCTGCTAGGGGCACAGCCCCCTGTGCTATGTCCCGTCATGAAAGCAGAGATGACCCGCTGCGGGTTTTCGGCACCACACTTGGGACACCTTATGTTGCTATCGCTGTCAGTTATGTGCCGGAGTAGCTCAAATCTCTGCCCACACTTCAGGCATTCATATTCATAGATTGGCATGTAAAGTAGCTCCTTCTTTATCTTGCCAGTAACCGAGAGATGCTCTGCCAGAGTGATTCTATGCTCTTAGCAACGCCATCTCGGGAATTCTCAACCACTGGTATTCCCTTTACGATCGACTCGGTAAACACATTATCGAACGGGATCTTGGCAGCAGCCATTAGCCCCTGGCTCAGGCAGTAGTCTTCAATTTTGCGTGTGTTATCCTCATTGATGTCGTACTTGTTTATACAAACTAGTGCAGGAACGCCGAAGTGACGACAGACATTGAGCACCCTCTCCAGGTCATGTATGCCTGATTGTGTTGGCTCGGTAACCAAAAGGGCCAGGTTAGCCCCAGACAGAGATGAAATGACCGGACAGCCGATACCTGGCGGCCCATCACTTATGACATAATCAAGGTCATCACTTTCAGCAATATGCCTGGCCTGTTGCCTAACCAAAGCCACGAGCTTACCAGAGTTCTCCTGCGCTATTCCCAGTCTGGCATGGACTAAGGGGCCATATTTAGTATCGGAGATAAACCAATGTCCAGACATATTCTCCTTCATGGTGATAGCTTCGGCAGGGCATATGTGAGAGCAGAATCCGCACCCCTCACAGGAGATGGTATCGACCTTGAAATCATGGATAGCGTCGAACCGGCATAGCTCCTGGCACAGGCCGCACTGCGTGCACTTGTCCTCATCGATAACGGCAAACTGCCCGCTCCAGAACTCATGATTCTCGCGTATCATCGGCTGCAGGACGAGATGTAGGTCAGCGGCATCTACGTCGCAGTCAGCCAAAACCTTGCTTCGAGCTAGTGCGGCAAATGAGGCAACTATACTGGTCTTTCCCGTTCCCCCTTTACCGCTCAAGACGACCAGCTCTTTCATGTACTATATCTCCAATCTTCTCGAACAATCTGACAAAATCACTCTTCCACACGGGCATACCAGCGACCAGTGTAATTCCGTTCGAATAGAGACGGGCGATCTCGGTATCCAGGGGAATTGTAAGTAGAATCGGTATGCTTTCATTTCCGCAATATTCTTCTACCTTACCGTCACCAACCCCAGCGCGGTTAATGACCACGCCGCGGGGTATCTTAAGCTCCTTCACCGTCTCCACAGCTAAAACCAAATCGTTCAACCCGAATGGAGTTGGCTCGGTTACCAGCAAACAGAAGTCGCTGTCTTTAACTGCTTCCACCACCGGGCAGGACGTCCCTGGAGACACATCGATAATGACCGTACCATCACGATTGGCTAATTCTCTCACCTTCCTGATGACCGGCGGCGCTATAGCCTCACCGACATTTAGTTTGCCGTGAACAAAGTCCACCCCATCCGAGTGCCCCGATTCCACAACGCCGATTTCTCTTCCTTCCTCAGCTATAGCCTTCTCGGGACAGAGATAGCTACAAGCGCCGCAGCCATGGCATAGCTCCAAGAATGTCATCACATGCTTCGGGACGACGGCGATTGCATGGTAGACGCAAACATCGGCACATCTACCACAATAAGTGCACTTTTCGTTATCCACCTTGGGAACAGGGATGCACACAGCCTCGCTATGGGTGATTACCGGCCTCAAGAACAGATGCGCATTAGGCTCCTCTACATCACAGTCAATCAGCTGTACTCTTCCCGTATCCTTCAGGGCAAGCGCAAGACTAGTAGCCACCAGTGTTTTGCCCGTTCCCCCTTTGCCGCTGGCTACAGAAACAATCATGCCCTCGCCATCTTCGCCCCACACTTGGGGCAGTTCAGATTGTAGCACGGGGCACCTGCCTGATGTGGCAGCCTCGCTCCACAATTTGGGCAGACACACTCTCCGCTGGGGCCGGCTCCAGGGCGGTTACCACTCATCCTGCCGGCGCCCCCGGTCCTTCTGCCTGAACCTCTACCTGTACCCGGGCCACTCCCCCAGGGAGGTCCCATTCCATCTCCTCTAGGCATAGTTACACCTCCTATAAATAATTTCAGTCTTTATGTTTTGCTCCCTTTTCGAGCTCCTTGATTCTGCTCTGGATTTCCTCCAGTTGCTTTGCCAGCATTTGCGATTGTGCATTCAGAGCCTCAAGTTCCTGCTGCAGGCTTTGGGGCTGGGACACTGGACTTACTGGCGGCATACCCCAGGCCGCCATGCCTCCACCCATGCCCATGCCTCGTCCCATCCCCATTCCTCTGCCCATGCCGCGTCCCATTCCCATGCCTCCACCTGAACCAAAACTGGCCCCCGTGCCGAAATGTCCCGGGACATTCGGCTGGGAACTGGCTTGAAACTTGCCAGACTTGTAGCCCTCGATGGCATCCTTGATTTTTCCGGACACGCCGGTTACAACTTCAATGCCGGCAGAAGATAATACCTGGTAAGCATTTGGGCCGGAATTGCCGGTGAGCACTGCCTTTACCCCCTTGCAAGCAATCATCTGGGCAGCCGAGATCCCCGCTCCGCCAGAAGCGGCAGCACTCGAATTCTCCACAACCTCGAACTTCAGTGTTTCCGTATCGGCGATGATAAAATACTGGCATCGCCCGAAGCGGGGATCCACCTCAGCATCAAGGGTGGAGCCTGTAGCCGTAATGGCAATCTTCATAGCTCCTCCTTGCTTTATTTATTTTGACAGTTCATTTATCCTGGCTTCGATCTCCTTAAGTTCAACCCTCATAGCTTCAGCCTGTTGCTTCATAAAGCCAAGCTCCTGCTCACGGCTCATCTGAGGACCGTAGGGCGTAGCACCTGGAACGAACGGCCCGGCTGCATAGTAGGGATAACCATAGCCCCTCCGGCCTGGAATACCGTACGCCTGCGCCCCGGCTCTTATTCCCCAGGGGCTGCAAAAGCCTCTGCCGCCGCCTGTCATTGGCCCCATTCCCCTTGGGCCAGTACCATCAAATCCTGGCATGATTCACCTCCTTAACTTTTTTTCATACGGCGCTATCTCTTCATTGAGCGCCATTACACAGCTTCAGCTTACTCTTCACTTTCTAGGTCACGTACTCTGGACTCAATCTGCTCTAACTCACCCCTTATCGCCTCTGCCTGCTCTTTCAGGTAACTGAGCTCTTTTTCCTTGCTCATTGGTGGGGCAAAAGGCGTGTAAGCGGGAGTAAATTGCGGCCCGTAGTAGGGATATTGGGTCGGCGGATATGGCGAAACTGGTGGCACTGCGGCACCACTAAAGAAGTAGCCGCATCTTGGCAAACCGCCCCTGCCTAGTCCTACGTAGGGCCAGGGAGGGGAGCTTCCTCGAAAGCCAAAGCCCATACCTCTCCTGGAGCCAAATCCTCTACCAAATCCGTTTGGCATCTTGTCACCTCCTTACGTTTTGATTTCCTCTAATCTCTTTTTGATACTAGCCAGTTCGCTTTCCAGCATTCTGGCCTGCTCTTCTAAAATCGCTATTTCTTGTTCCTTGGATATGGGTGTCCATGGCCAACCAAAAGGCGGTTTCCACCAACGTCCTGGCCATCCCCATCTCCAGGCATGCCAATATCCGTGCTAAGGCAGCATATCATATCACCTCCTTACGCAGATTTTGTTCCCGGTTCTACCACCAAGCATACCAGTAGGGTGCAAACCAGTGCCGGCAGAACCCACGACCTCTGCCTCTGCCTCGCCCCCAGCCACCCCACCACGGCCACATCGGGTAGGAGACGCCGATGTAGGGATATGAATAGGGATAGGCATAGGCAGGCATATAGGCCCAGCCAGCAGGTCCCATTCCGAATGGCATCTCAGTCACCTCCTTTCCAATTCAGCATTGGCGTTTTTGTCTGATAGCCGTCTCTGGCATTCGGGGCAATAGCCCACAAGACGGACTTCAGCATCAGTAACCCTAAATCCCTCCTCCCTGGTGATTCTGGTCTTAAGCTCCTCTGAAGATGGGCATCTAAACTCAAATATCCGGCCGCAGCCTATGCACATCAAATGATGGTGTCCATAACGAGTAGCGATTTCGTAGCGGCGACGCATACTATTGAATTGATGCTCTCTTAACAGTCCCACCTTTGTGAACAACTGCAAATTGCGGTACACTGTGGACAGGCTAATGCTCGGTGACATTTGCCGAGCTCGCTCGTAGATCTGTTCGGCATCAAAATGTTCGTCAGCCTGCTCAATGATTCCCAGGATCAACTGGCGCTGCTTTGTGTTACGCCGGTTCAACTTGCTGTCTATAACACCTTGTACCATCATTGTTAACCTGCTCCACAATTACTTTCTCCAATAATGCTCACCACTGCTTTCCAAGACGTCATCCTTAGACTCTCTATACTCATCTTGTCATGGTGAGCTTGCGGATGCCTCCTATCTGTTGATACGTAGCCCCTTGGCTAACACATTGCAATGCCAATTCATAGTCTATTACCCTTGTTCCTGACACAGCATCGATGCCATAATCAAAGAGGACCGGCGATAAGGGAACTGTGTCTCCGAGTATGACCACATAAGCTTTAGGCTCACATAGCTTGAGCAGCCGCTCAATGGTATGGTTAATGAAGGCAGTTCCAGTGATGCCAACAACGTCAGCTTTTGGAATAAGGTTCTCCGCTTCAGCTTCGGTGAAATCACCTTCTCGCGGATTCTTCTCAATTACCCATAGCTCCTTTACTATCTCTCGAAGTCTGGATGTAAAGGGAAAGTGCCCCACAATAGCCACTTTTTTGCCCCTTCCTTTTTGGGCGATCAGGTCGCCAGCATTGAGATTCACACAGCACTCCTCATCAATTTGGAGTAGCGAATTAATGGTCGCCATACCGATAGCCGCCTCAAGTATCCTCTCTGAATAAGCCATCCTGGCAAGCTCCACAGCGCTCTTCCTTGCCAGGAAGCCCGGCTCCCTCACCGAAGGTTGCTCCTGCTGAAGAGCATCGCGGGGAAGCGTTGCTGCTAACCCGCAATTGCGAGTCAGCACCCCCGTATGAAACAGACCCTGGCGCACATCTCTCACACCAGCATCGAAATTCAGCATTGAAAGTAAATCATCAAGAACCTTCATTTATTACTACCCTCTCCTTCCTCTGCGGCATCTTCCCCATCCACCCCTTGCCCTGACTAGCCCTAGTGGCCAGAGGGGCGTAATGCTAGGTGTGCGACAAGTAGGACATAGTTGGGGAGGAGCCTTCACCATAGTTTCAAATGGAACGTCCCACTCATGTCCATCATTGCATCTGAAGCGACGAAGAGCCATCTCGAAATTACCTCCTTCAACTTTGATGGCCTTACCGTTAACTAGGGCATCAGCTATCTTCTGTCTTCCTGAACCCAGTATACGCTGGAATGTGGGACGAGAAATGTTCATCTCTTTAGCACACGCCTCTTGTTCCAGCCCCTCTAAGTCTTTAAGCCGCAGTGCTTCAATTTCTTCAATGGATAGACATACCTCTTCCAGCATATGCAATGGTACTGCTGCCGGCTTGAAATGGAACACTTGAGGTAGTGAAGCCACGCGCCGCCATTTGACTGGCCGGCCCACAGGATTCTTGATTGTTTCACTGCCACTTGTATTTATTAGCATATGCCCATAAATATTATTGCACATTACAGATGGTGGTGTCAAGAAGCATAAAGCAACTGTTTCCTGTTCGCTCTTAGTTTATTGTTTGACAACAACCAGCAACGTCAGTTGCCGACTCTTTCGAGTAGCTTCAACTTGCGCTTAGTCCTCTGGACAGTCCACAAAAAGTTTGACTTCAAGTTAGCAAATCAAGTCTTCGTGTTTTACGGAGATTAACCACGTTGTCACAAACGTCGCGGAAACGGTAAGACACGCTTCTACTCAATGGTGACTAAGGCTCCCAGCAAATGAGCGTTCTTCAGGCACTGGTTGTAACATTTGCAGGTGAGCGAACAGGAATCACAGCGACTTCCTTCCGAGGCTTTGGCACAGCATTGCAATGGAGATTGATAGCCTCTTCGGGTCTGCTCCAAGCTGAGTCGCCTGAAGCGAGGGCTCGCTGCCTTTTAGCATTATACTGCCACTTTCTTAGTCTTATGCAAGGCATCGCTGGCTGCGTCGGTTATTTGATAGCCCAATGGGGTCGCGGTGAGCCAAGGATGGGTCCCCATGGGGAACAAAGCTACCTGCTCCATGGTCATTCCGTTGACTATGGCAGCCGCCATGATATTACCAACTTCACCAGCTGTCATAGCACAACAAGCACACCCTCCCATCATCTTTCCTGACCTGCGGTCGAAAATAAGTCTCACTCTCATAGGCTCTGCGCCCGGCATGGTTCCAGGATGCTTAGATACTGCTTCAGCCTCTCCTGTCACGACGTCATAACCTAACTTATTTGCTTGAACATCAGTGAGGCCAGCCATAGTGATGGCTGTTTGTCCGATGACTGTTGAGAAAACACCCACGGTACCGATGTTTCGCCACTGGGGCAGGTAAAGATTAGCCGCAGCAATCTTCCCCTCGCGCGTCGCCACTGAGGCAAGCCGCACAGGAACCGGCTGACCGTTGAAGAAGGAATACTTTTCGGCACAATCGCCAACAGCGAAAATGTCACTATCTGTAGTCCTCTGGAATTCATCAACCTTGATGCTGCGGGTAGAGCCAATCTCCAGTCCAGCCTCCTCAGCCAGTTTAGTGTTAGGTACCACGCCAATCCCTATGATTACCATGTCGCATTTGACCTCTTCGCCACTTTCTAATCTTACAAACTCTACCTTGTCATTGCCGCCGATAGATTTGACAGCATTGTTGGTTATGACTTTTACACCTCTCTCCTTTAGAGCCTCCTCAGCCCGAATGCATAGTTCTTCAGTGCAAACTAGCTGCAAACAATGCTGCAGTAGTTCTACTATAGTGACCTCGTGACCACGCTTGCAGATCTCATCGGCAAATTCAACCCCGATGAAGCCACCACCGATAACCACTACATGACGAGCATCATCCATAGCCGAAGCTAGTTCTTGGAGATAATCCGGGTGCTTCCTAACAAACCAAACATTCTTCCTGTCTATGCCTGGTATCGGAGGCTGTACAGGGTTTGAACCTATGGCGAGTATCAATTTGTTGTAGCCCAAAACCTCACCATCCTTAAGAGTAACTGTCTTACTCTTGCGGTCGATGGACACTACCTCACCGACTTTGAGTTTGGCTTCACCTAAGAGCTTGTCGGGCATTATGTTCCTTTCCACCGCACCTAGTGTACCGTAGATATAGGGGATAGCACACGGAACCATGGCCTTTACCTCTGGACGGATAACAACAATATCCTTCAGACCGTGATGCTTCTGGGCACAAATAGCAGCTTGAATGCCTCCAGCGCTGCCGCCAATAATCAGTAGTTCATGCTTTTTCATTTGTGATATACCCTCCTTAGATTATTTTATCGAAAACAGATGTCCGACCTGTTTTTATGAGCCACTTAGGCTGCATCCTGATACACTTTTAGACCATTGGAGCGGTCATTTTTCTGCTTTCAACAGCTTGTCTACCCTTCGCAGCAGTTCTTGGGGGCTGACCGGTTTTTCAACGTAATCTTCAGCCTCCAGTTCCATGCCCTGGGCCACAGAGACATCAGTCTCACCCATCCTCTGTGAAAAACTGGTGAGCATAATTATCGGAACTTTGCTCAACTCAGGGACAGCCTTCAGTTGCCTCGCCGCTGTGAAACCATCCTCAAAGGGCATGATCACATCCAGGATGATCAGGTCAGGTTTCCCAGCCTTGGCAATCAGCAGACCAAAAACGCCATCGCTGGCTGTCAGAACCTTATAGCCAGACCTCGACTCGAGAACTGTCTTCGTTGCTGCAACAAAGTCCGGGTCGTCATCGACGAGAAGAATCTTATACATATCCTTGTGCGTTTGCGTTACACCTCCTCATCCAGTATTCTTACCCTCAAACCGAGCTCTGCTTCGTTGATAATCTCCGGCACAAGCTCATCCCATCCCAGCGGCATGACGTGGACTCCCTGGCAGAATGGCTTCACCTGCCGAATGATACGCGAGGCAATTTCCACCGCTTTTTTCTTGCGGTTCTCCTTTTCCGTCTCTTCCATCTCCCGGATTATGCTCTCTGGAACACTAATCCCTGCCACATTTGAATTCATAAACTTAGCCATAGCCGCACTCTTGAGCACCACGATTCCAGCTATAATGGGCACCTTTAATCCCTGTACCTGACTCATAAAGTGCTCAAATCTCTCCGGCTCGTAAACCGCCTGGGTCTGGAAGAATCTGGCTCCAGCCTCGATCTTCTTTTTCATCTTGATGACCTGTGGCTCCAGGGGCTCAGCGCCCGGCGTCACCACTGCGCCCAGGAAGAAGCTGGGTACGCTTTCCAGTTCGTGACCTGCCATATCATACCCCTGGTTCAGACTGCTGGCTGCCTTGAGCAATTGCACTGAATCGAGGTCATAAACCGGCTTCGCCTCAGTATGGTCACCTAATGCCGGGTGATCGCCGGTAAGACACAATACATTCTCTATGCCTAATGCCCATGCACTCAGCAGGTCCGACTGAAGCGCCAGCCGGTTTCGGTCACGGCAGGTGAGCTGGTAAACTGGCTCCAGGCCTCGCTCAACCAATCGGGCAGAAACAGCCAGTGAACCAATCCGCATTACCGCACTTTGCAGGTCGGTAACGTTGATGGCAGTCACCTGATTCCGCAACACCTCCGCGTCCTGAAGACATTTCCCCAAATCAACACCCTTGGGCGGCCCGATTTCTCCGGTGACAACAAATTTTCCGCTTTCCAGTGCCTGTCTTAGTTTGCTCACCTCTTTTTTCACTCCTTATTCAAAAATTGACAATGATCTAGGCATGGCTGGCGACCTTACGGTCGCCGGAGAGAGACCTGAAGGTTGCTTCTCCTTCACCGATGGTTAGCGAACGCGGCCGGCCCCATCTGGAGTTGTTCTTGGGCATCACGTATTTGTCCATCTCATCCAGGCGACCTAGCGCCCTGAGCCGCTCATAAATTAGCTGCCAGCCGCAATCTCGTGTTCTGTCCACCTCGCACTTCCCATTTTTGGCCCCTCCGCAGGGGCCGTTGAGCAGGCTCTTAGCACAGAGCGTGACCGGACACAGCCCGCCGGTATACTCCACAATGCACTCGCCGCACAAGGAACAATATTCAGTGATGAAATTGTCATTTACGGTCTCGCCCCCGAAGATGGTATCGCATCCGGGATGAACCATTCCCCCGTCAGTGGCGTCCATCACAGTGTGAAAACCCTGACCACATGCGAGGACGAGAAAAGAATCTGCTGCGTTGACTTGTTCGCCATATTCTTCCTGAAGCGCCCTTTTGGTATTAGCAAGCTTACAAAGGGAGACCCCTGGCGGCTGAGGTACACACCACCCGATTACATTTACCCCTCTCTTTTTCAGTCGCTCTGCCATCTCCTTGGTCTCAGGTATTCCTCCGGAATGGCATTTGGCGGCACAGTTGTCACACCCAACGACAAACACTCGTTCCCCAGGCCTGAGATACCCCGAAATCTCATCGATCGGCTTTTGAATCGTAGCGTGCACAGAAAAACCTCCTTATGTGTTCTCATGAAACTGAAATTAAAAAGCGACGTCCACTCCACTAAGACTTAGCTCCTGTTCCGTAACCGTCCTCAGCGGAGGACGTTGACCTATATCTATTCCTGGCTCATACTTAAAGATGTCATACAGGTCCCTATTCAACATGAATATCAAGCGGGACAGCGGGAGCTCCATGGCGCAGACATCCTGGCACTGCCCGCAGTTAACGCAGGAGTCCATAACATGGGTAATCCGTACCATTGGGAACATAATATCAGGCGGAACTTCGCCTGGAGGCACCAATCCTCTGTCTGCTTCTAAATTGCAGTCCTTGCAGTAGCATATCGGGCAGGCATCCCGGCAGCCATAGCATTTGATACAACGGGCGAATTGGCCGAACCAATACTCGAACCTCTCATCAGTGCTCATTTGCTTCAGACCGGAGAAATCCCTCTCCTGCCACTCCTTGGCCGACTGTATTGCGGCCTCATCCTTCTTTCTTCTAAGTTCTATAGCCCCAGGGCTGGGTTGTCTCACGCTGATATAGCCAGATGCAATAGCAGCATCAATAAAGTCGGCCCCCTTTTCTGTGCAGACCTCGATAAAAGTTGTATTCTTATCAGAGGTTCCCCATTTGCCGCAAGCGATGTCTGCCATTATGGGGATGTTCGTCTCGCACCTACGGCAATTTTCTCGCCTCCCGTACCCTTGCTCCTCTAGCTCCATCAATGCCCTCTCCTTTTGTGTTCCATCCTTCAGCGTGATTACCAACTTATCGTCGTCAATATCTTCAGCGACAACATCTGCCGGGTCTATCCCAAACACCTCTTTCATCATCTTCTTGGCTTTGACCGATGGCAGGGTGCCGGTGCAGTTGAGACCAATAAGAATCAGGTTGTCCAGTTTGATCTGAGTTCTCTTGGCTAGCTCAATAACTGCTTTAGCATCACATGGTTTGACAACAACTGCTATTTTCAAGTCGGAGGCACCATCAGTATACTCCTTAACGTAACGCGCTATGTTAGGTGAGGTGCAATGTAGGGCTCCGGCAGTCTCTATAACCTTGTCCGGCTGAGAGATTAAAACAGGAGTGCCGTCATACCTATTGCCATCTCTTGCTTTTACAGCTAGAACAGCGTCAGCTCTTTTACTCTCAAGAGCAAATTTAAGGAGCGAGGTAACCACACCGCCACACTCAGCTTTTTCCAGTATCTCCTTATCTGTGGAGCTAGCGATATACATATCGCCTTTCATTTCTTCACCTCCATTCTGACAGCGCATACCTTGGTCTCAGCGCATTTGGCACTGGGGTCTAAGGCTGAGATTGTGAGCGCATTGGCGCAGGAATCAGGAAAGTGGATGGGCACAAAGAGTAGACCAGGTGGTACTCGGTCTGCCACCTTAACTTCAGCCTCAATGCTGCCTCGCCTTGTTTCTAAAGTGACCGTATCTTTGTTTTTGATACCTTCCTTGGCGGCATCTTCAGGGTTGACTTCAACAAAACCACGATGAATTTCATCAAGCAACCTTGGTGTTCTCCGCGTCATTGATCCGGTGTGGTAATGAAAGATGCTCCTGCCTGTGGTCAGTATATAAGGATATTCTTCGTCAGGTAGCTCAGCCGGGGGCTTAAATCCAACCGCCTGGAAGTGCCCCAGGCCATCGGCGGTGTTGAATTTCTCCAAAAACATTGTCGGTGTCCCCAGATGATTCTCAGACGGGCAGGGCCAGTGAATTCCGCCTGGCGTCCTCTTAAGGCGCTCATAGGTTATCCCCTTATATTGGGGAACACACCTTCTTATCTCCTCAAATATTTCCCCTGCTGAGGAGAAATCAAACTTGTCCTTGTATCCCATCCTTTCAGCTAGCTGGCATATAATCCACCAGTCGGGCTTGGCTTCACCCGGCGGGTCGACAACCTTGTTCACCTTTTGCACCCTTCTGTCTATAAAGGTATGAGTAGCCTCCCTCTCCACCCACGTAGCTGCCGGCAACACCACATGGGCAAGCTTGCTTATCTCAGTGGGGAATATATCCTGAACCACTATGAAACTAGCCTTCTCTAAGGCCTTGTTCACGTTATTAATATCAGGCACTGCCATCATCGGGTCACCGCCAACCACATAAAGGTACGGACACTTATATAGCATATCTATGTAGGTAATACCCGGCTTGGTGGGTAAGTTGCTCACTCCCCATGCTTCCTCGAAGAACTTTGCCGATTCTTCACTGACACGCTTAAAGCCGGGATAGAAAACACATAGGCAACCCATATCCCCGCTGCCTTCACCATTTATCTGTCCTCTCATTGAGTTTATGCCACTTCCCGGCTTGCCAGCGTGCCCGCAGAGAAGCGCCAGGTTGGCATGATTTCTGACGTTGTCAGTCCCAACGTAATGCTGAGATATTCCTTGGTCGTAGAGGATGCAACCCCTCTCGGCCTTAGCATAGGTAATTGCTGCCTCTCTAATCTTCTCCAAAGGAACCCCGGTAGTCTCTTCCGTCTCCTTCAGGTCTACCTTAGACAAAGAATCGCGTAATTCATCAAACCCAACGGTTTTTGAGGCGATAAACTCCTTATCCTCCAGTCCCTCAGCCAGGATAATGCTCATCATAGCGTTGATGAGGGCGGCGTCTGTTCCCGACCTTAATTGCAGATGAATATCAGCCACATGCCTGGCAGTGACTGTCTTCCTGGGGTCAGTATAGATAACCTTGGCCCCTTTGGCTTTAGCCCGAAATACCCTCCGGGTTATCATGGGAAAGGTCTCCATAATATTGACCCCGGCAAGAAAGATACAATCGGCAAGCTCAATTTCAGGCATAGAAGTCTGCATTGCGCCTGAGCCCATGGCAGGAATTAGAGCGGCCGCCGCTGGGGAATGGCACAATCTACCGCAGTATTCCACGTTATTGGTGCCCATTACCACTCGAGTAAACTTTTGCATTACATAGGCATCCTCATTGCTATTCCGGCACGAAGCGATAAAGCCAAAGTTCTCTGGGGCAGCCTCCTTTAGTTTAGAAGAGACAAGCTCCAGGGCTTCATCCCATGAAGCCTTCGTCAGGGTGCCATTCTTTCTTACCAGGGGGCTTTTCAGCCTGTCTTTGCTGTACAGAAAGGCATAGGCGTTCTTTCCCTTAGGACAGTTCGCTCCTTCGTTTATCGGGTGCTCCTTCCACGGCTCCTGTCCGATTATCTTTCCGTCTTCGACGACCAGGTAAATGCCGCAGCCACAACTGCAATACGGGCAAATGGTAGGTGCATATTCAATGCTCATTTCGCCTCCTATTGAATGCACTTGGGCCAAGCTGCTTTATGGTTTGGGTAAAGCTATTGACTGTCTCGGCTACCTTTGGGCCTTCGGATGCCGAGATCCATTCCAGCCTGAGCCTTTCCTTGCCGATACCTACAGCTTCAAGAAAGGGCTTCAATCCGGCAATCCTCCTTCTGGCATTCAGGTTGCCCTTGTGGTAATGGCACTCGCCTGGATGACAGCCACAAACTAAAACACCGTCAGCACCCAGAGCGAATGCTTTGAGTACCAATCTCTCGTCTACGCGCCCGGAACACATTACTCTTATTATCTTTACATTAGGTGCATACTTCAGTCTCGAAATACCGGCTAAATCAGAGGCCCTATATGAGCACCAGTTACAAAACAAACCAACTATCTTCGGCTTAAATGTGTCCATGACACCCCCAATCAGTAAAGTCCCCTATTCAGACTGGAATCGACCTGACATGAAACTGCGTTGATGATAGAATATGTTAGTAAAAAAACTCCGTTTGCAAACCGCGGGATATTATACCCTACAGGGGTATAGTAATGCAAAAGACTGAGCTATCATCTCGAATTTTGGAGGGTACGATGGCCAAACAAGAAGTATCACAAGGAATGTTGCTGAAACGACTCAAGAGGATCGAAGGGCAGGTGCGGGGCATCGAAAAAATGATCATCGATGGCCGTGATTGCGAAAGTCTGGTGACCCAACTAGCGGCTTTACGTTCTGCTGTTGAGAGTGTTGGCGCGCTGGTACTAAACAATTACATGAAGCTTTGCTTTCGCCAAGATACTAAAGCTGAGCCAGACAATATCGACTCCCTGGCACGGGCCATAGCTATTTGGGGTCGTGTGTGGGTTGGAGACAGTAAAAAATAAGAGTGTTATTCCCAAATGGCGGGCAACGTCATCGTAAGAAAAACCGCCCGTTGTCCTGGCCCATTCAAATACTGTTGGGCTAACCTCTATCTCGGGTGTTTTGCGTGGCACTATGCACTCCCTGAACCTAAACGCACTAGCGCTGAGTCCCCAGTCAATATGGCTCTATTTTATGCTGCATACTGGACGATTTCAACTAACCTAGCAAGAGAGTGTATAGTTCGGGTAACAAAATACAAGCCAAAATGTGCAGTTCCGGGCTTAACAAATCAATAGAAAATTATTCTACTACAACAGGATGTTGGCCATTGTGTTCGGTTAGTTGACATCCATTTGTCGTAGTCTTAAATGAATGCAAATCTATGAAGCAGGGTAAGCATCGGGCAACTAGCCGATTTTTGAGTGAAGATGGGCGAGCTATTTGAACAATTACCATTGTGGTCTATAGTAGTAGGCATAGCCCTCGCTATCGGGCTGGTAGTTTGTTTGGGTCTTTCAATTTTCAATTTCCGAAGAGATCGCCAAGCCTGGGCTGCTATAGCCGGAGTGTTCGCTGCTGCTCTACTCATTCTATGCGGCTATATCACCATTTTTTCTCCCATAGGGAAGTCTAAGCTCGATGTTTCCGCCCCAACGAAGCATCCTCCTTACGGCGGAGTAGCTTATGTTTCTATCCTGGTAGGTAATAACGGAGAAGGCACAGCAAAGAATTGTGTTGGTGAGATTTTACTGAAAGAACTTCAGTGTGAAGCAATTAAGGTGGTTTGGGAAGGTGAAACAGAAAATAAAGATATTCTCCCACATGGCGGAAGCGCCCGATTATACCTCCTAATTGCATATACTGGGGAAGTGCCTGTTATAGTCGTGCCTCACTATCCGAACGTAACTAGATACTGGCATCATTCGCCCGACTATTGCTGGCGGATCAAGCCAGGAAGTTACGATTTGGTTTTGACAGTTCGCAGCGAAAATGCAAGGCCCAAATCTGTGCAGCTCAACCTCTCAGTTGGACAGACTTGGGAGGAACTTGAGTGTCGCCTAAAGTAAAGCTCTCGTCATAGGCTGCCCGCTACGTCCCCCAACGATCCATCGGAATGTTACGTAATGCCTTAGTTTGAGAGATTAGCAGTTGCTGCAAAGCCGGAATAAGTTGTCTCTTCTCAAATAAAAGTTCGGGAATTGTCTGCAATAGCACTCTATCCGAGATTCGAATTAACCAGATAAGACAACAAGATAATTATCCCAATTTTTGTTGAATTTTCTCCGATTTTCTTCTAAAATTACCCCTATCTGAGCTACAAAACCGACGAGCTAACCCTACAAAATCGAAAAACCGCTGGTCCAAGATGTAGTATCCGCTGAGGGAATGAACCCCAAATTATAGGTTGGAGCCAGCGGTCAGAGTCGAACTGACGACCGGCGGTTTACGAAACCGCTGCTCTACCACTGAGCTACGCTGGCAAGTAGCCGATATTATATTTGAATTTGATGACAATGAGCAATTCCCTGCTGCCGATTTTCGCTTTTGCTTAACAATTTGCTTAACTTTTCTAATTTGATTCTCCTTTGTTTTGGTTTTCTTTTTCTTGTTGAGGGAGCATGCTGAGAGCCCTACTTTCCTACAACTTTGTCTAGGAAGAAGAGACCTATGGCAACAATAGCTGCTCCTAGCCCAGCCATGGAGGGATCCCACCTAATCTTGGATAACCAATCCTTACGATAGGATACAATCACTGTGAAACACCCTAAGATAAGTAGAGAGATCCCCGTAAACCATAACACGATATTCCAAATCATCATTCAGACCTCCTCTTTGGTTTTCTTTTTCTCTTGTAGTCTAGGCTTAGGACTACCCAATCATGCCCTAGACGTTTGGCTTCAATTAAGCCCTTTCTAGCCAAAAGCCTAACATGGTCTTGCGACAAGCCGAGCCTTTCTGCTGCTTCTTTGGTCGAATACATTATCTGTTCATTATAACTGATAACAGGTGTAATGTTAATAGGCTATGGGTAAGGCTGTGAAAATAGCTTTGTTAAACGATTCACTATAGATACTAAGTGGGATATAGTATTAGTGAATGGTTCAGTTCTAAAAGCTCTAGTATAACCTTAATGTATTCAGAATACCCATAGCTTAAAAACTGTATAGTATGTCTTGGACACCGCACATCAACTTGTTGACTTTATTATATACTTGTGATATATTGTGTTTTTGCGTCTACTAGCCATTAGTCTGGGTTTGGAAGACCTGAGTAAGCCGGCTGGTTGAACCGGGACGCAGACCTGTTCGGGAAATAGACCGGTAGACAACTAGGTGGCTTTTTAATTTGGTATAAATAGATAGAAGGAATAAGTGAAATGCCGACAGTCAATCAATTAGTTCGAAAAGGGCGGCGGAAGCTTAGTAAGCGAACCAAAGCTCCAGCACTAGGTATTACTTACAACGCCCTGAAGAACGTAGTTCGGCGAGGTCAGAACTCGCCACAGAAGCGCGGGGTTTGCGTTCAGGTCAAAACTATGACCCCTAAGAAGCCCAATTCCGCCTTGCGTAAAATCGCCCGCGTGCGGTTGACCAACGGTATTGAAGTCACCGCTTATATACCTGGCGAAGGCCATAATTTGCAGGAGCACTCTGTGGTGCTTATCCGTGGTGGTAGAGTGAAGGATTTGCCCGGAGTTCGATACCATATTATTCGGGGTGCTCTGGATACTGGTGGGGTGGAAAATCGGCAGCAGGGGCGGAGCAAGTATGGGGCTAAGCGAGGCAAAGCAGTGAAGATTGCGGGTATTGCCTCGGCTGAAGGTTTTGGCACACCAGCAGTAAGTAAAACAGTCAAAACTTCGGGGGAGGAATAAATGCCAAGGCGAACTAGAATACCGAAAAGGCAAACACCTCCTGACCCAAAATATGGAAATGTTACTGTGGCTATACTCATCAAAAAAGTAATGTTGGGTGGGAGGAAGGCCACAGCCGAGCGGATTGTTTATGATGCTATGGATTTGGTTAATAAGCAATTAAGTACAGAACCTTTGCCGGTTCTTGAACAGGCACTTAAGAACGCTACTCCCGTACTCCAAGTGAAATCTCGGCGCGTCGGCGGCGCTACTTACCAGGTGCCAATTGAGGTTGAAGCCGCACGCGGGCTATCTCTGGCTATGCGCTGGCTGATCAGCTATGCTAAAACCCGTAGTGGTAAGTCTATGGCGGAGAAGTTAGCGGCGGAGATTGTAGATGCCTCCCAAGGACAGGGGGCAACTATTAAGAAGCGTCAAGATACTCATAAGATGGCCGAGGCAAATAAAGCTTTTGCTCACTATCGATGGTAATTACAGCAGGAATTAAATCCCAACAGCCCAAAAAAGCCGTTGGAATAGGAAACAATGTCATGACCCGGACTTTTCCTTTAGACAAGGTGCGGAACATAGGCATCATTGCCCACATTGATGCTGGCAAGACAACTGTTACTGAGAGGATTTTGTTTTATACAGGCCGTACCTACAAGGTTGGTGCGGTGGATGAAGGAACGGCGGTGATGGACTGGATGGCACAGGAGCGGGAACGGGGGATTACTATCACCGCAGCCGCTACGACCTGTCACTGGCAGGAACATCGCATAAATATCATTGACACGCCGGGGCATGTCGATTTTACTGCTGAAGTCGAGCGCAGCCTTCGGGTACTGGATGGTGGAGTGGTGGTGCTCGATGCTGTGGCCGGGGTAGAAGCCCAGTCTGAGACAGTGTGGCGGCAGGCGGATAGATATGGCGTACCGAGGGTCTGCTTTATCAATAAGATGGACAGGGTTGGTGCCGATTTTCATCACACTGTGGATATGATTGAGGAGCGGCTGCGAGCTAAAGCTATACCGGTGCAGTTGCCTTGGGGCAAGGAAAGTCAGTTTAAGGGGCTAATAGATTTAGTAGACAATAAAGCCTGGTTGTTTTCTGACGACGTTAATGTTCCGCCGGCGGAGTCGCCGATTCCGGAAGAAGAGAGAGAAGAGGCAGCCAGACGTAGACAGTCAATGATTGAGAGGCTGGCTGAGAATGACGACCATTTGATGTTACTTTATGTTGAAGGTAAAGAAATCGGCGGCGAGCAGATTAAAGCTGCCGTAAGAAGGTTGACTCTAGCTAATCGGATAGTTCCTGTATTTTGCGGCACTGCGTTGAGGAATAAGGGAGTTCAACCCCTGCTCGATGCCGTTGTTGATTATCTGCCTTCTCCATTGGACGTGCCGCCGCTAAGTGTTATCGATTTGCAAACTGGTGAGGCTGATATTCGGCTTGTCAGCGATGACGCTCCATTTTCATCTTTGGCTTTTAAGGTGGTCGCTGACCCCTTTATGGGTAGATTGGTTTATTTTCGCGTTTATTCAGGCAAAGTCAAAGCGGGAATGCAAATCCTCAATTCCAGTAAAGGGCGCAAGGAGCGTTTGGGCAGGTTGATTCTTATGCATGCCAATCGCCGGGAGGAAATTGAAGAGGCAGATACCGGCAGCATTGTCGCTACTCTGGGCTTAAAAGACACCTTCACCGGGGACACGTTGTGCAACCCAGCTAGGCCGGTGCTTCTGGAAGCTATCCGTTTCCCGGAGCCGGTGCTGTCAATGGTCATAGAGCCTAAGAGCAAGGCGGACCAGGATAAACTCGGCGAAGCCATGAACAAGCTTTCAGAAGAAGACCCAACCTTTAAAGTTCGTAGTGACCAGGAAACAGGACAAACACTGGTTTCCGGGATGGGCGAACTGCATCTAGAGGTTTTAATAGACCGTATGCTCCGCGAGTTTAACGTGAATGTGAGGGTGGGCAAGCCGCAGGTAGCCTATAAGGAGACCATTACTATACCGGTAGAAATAGAAGGTAGATTTATCCGTCAGTTTGGTGGTCGAGGGCAATATGGTCATGTCTGGATTAAGCTTGAGCCTGAAGAACGAGGTAGCGGCTTTAGGTTTGTTGACCAGGTTCGAGGTGGAGACATACCAAAGGAGTATATTCCGGCAGTCGAAGCTGGGGTCAGGGAGGCTCTGGAAAGTGGTGTGGTGGCAGGCTATCCAATAGTGGATATCAAAGCGACTCTGTTTGATGGTAGTTTTCACGAAGTGGATTCCTCTGACCTGGCTTTCAAGATGGCGGGTTCGATAGCTTTGAAGGATGGTGTCAGCAAGGCCAATCCCATACTCCTCGAGCCGATTATGAAATTGGAAGTAGTGATGCCAGCCCAGTTCTTGGGCGAAGTCATCGGCGACTTGAATTCAAGGAGGGGACACGTTGAGGGCATTGAGACGCACGGTGAAACCTGTGTTGTTCGTGCTCTTGTTCCTCTAGCTGAGACTTTCGGTTATGCTACTATCCTTAGGTCATTAAGTCAGGGCAGAGCAACCTATTCCCTGGAGTTTCATCGCTATAGAGAGTTACCAACCGGTTTGGCGGGGCAGATAGAGGTTAAGGTTAGAGGTAGATAAATGCCGAAGCAAAAAATTCGAATTAAAATTAGAGGGTTTGACCACAGGCTAGTTGACCAGTCGGTGGAGCAAATTGTGGAGACTGCAGAGCGCACTGGCGCTGTGGTTGCCGGGCCGGTGCCCCTGCCTACTCAAATCGAGAAGTTTTGTGTTATTCGCTCTCCCTTTATTGATAAAGATTCGCGAGAACAATTCGAGATTCGTACGCACAAGCGCCTTATTGATATCTTGGGCCCAACCTCCAAAACTATAGATGCGTTGACTCAACTTCAACTGCCCTCCGGGGTGGAGATAGATATTAGATTGTAGCCAGAAAAATGATTCAGGGCATGATTGGTAGAAAAATAGGTATGACACAACTTTTCCATGATGATGGAGAGGTGGTAGTGACAGCTATTGAAGTAGGTCCTTGCTTTGTTATTCAAGTAAAGACCGAGGCTAAGGATGGTTATAATGCTGTGCAGCTTGGCTTCGGGGAAGCCAAGCTGCTTAACTCTCCGCAAAAAGGCCACCTTAAGGAGATAGGTCAATTCAAACATCTCCGTGAGTTTAGCGTGGAGGATGTCAACTCTGTTCAAGTGGGACAGAAAGTTGATGTGGATATGTTTAAGCCGGGCGATTTGCTTGATGTCAGCGGTATATCAAAGGGTAAAGGTTTTGCCGGTGTAGTTAAACGCCATCATTTTGCTGGTGGCCCTAAGACCCACGGACAGTCCGATCGTCATCGAGCTCCTGGCTCGATTGGCGCCACTACATCTCCGGGGCGGGTATTAAAAGGAATGCGTATGGCCGGGCACATGGGGGACAGGCGAGTAACCGAGCGTAATCTTAAAGTGCTCGATGTCGATTCGGCTCGTCACTTGTTGCTGGTGAAGGGGGCGGTGCCCGGTTCTAAAAAGGGATTGTTGCTCATTAAGAAAGCTGGTGGGGGTAAGTAGAGTGCAAGTTCAGATTCATAATTTGAAGGGTAAAGTAACCGGGCAAATCGAAATAAGGGACGATGTTTTTGCTGTGCCCTTTAATGAGGCCGTGGTGCATCAAGCGTTAGTTAGACAGTTAGCTAATCGTCGTCTGGGGACTGCTGATACTAAGAGAAGAGGCGAGGTTAGTGGCAGCGGCAGGAAACTTTTTGCTCAAAAGCATACTGGTCGGGCACGTCGCGGCGATGTTAGGTCACCTCTCCTCCGGGGAGGTGGAGTGGCATTCGGGCCGCATCCTCGAAGCTACCGGCAAGATATGCCCAAGAAGATGCGGCGTTTGGCTTTGAGGGGCGTTCTTTCTGGTAAAGCAAGTAGTGGAGAGCTGAAGATTGTTGACAAGCTTGAGCTTGACGGCCCGAAAACTAAGGCAATGCTGGATATGTTGATAGCCTTGAGGATTGGTGATTCTGTCATCATCGCTACCGCTGAAGCTGAAGCTAATTTGGTTAAGTCGGCGCGCAATTTACTAGGCGTTAAGACAATGCCGGCGCCTCTGCTTAACGTGGCTGATTTACTTTCTTTTAAAGACTTGGTAATGACCGTGGACGCAGTGCGGAAAGTGGAAGAGTTATGGGGCGAAAAGTCGGTCCCAGAGGCAGTGGGTAGTGTCAATTGAATCAAGAGTTTAGGGTTTAGTAGATATGCATATTTATGAGGTAGTAAGACGGCCTTTAATCACTGAAAAGGCCACGCTGTTGAAAGAACAGAACAGGTATGCCTTTGAGGTGGCGAAGGAGGCCAATAAACGCCAAATTAAGGAAGCTGTGCAAGCAGCGTTTAAGGTCAATGTGGTTAAGGTTAATGTAATGAGAGTTCCAGGGAAGATGAGAAGAATAGGCAGACGGTATGTATTAACTCCGTCTTGGAAGAAAGCAGTTGTTACCTTGGAACCAGGCCAGAAAATAGAGTTCTTCGAAGGAGTTTAAAGAATAGGGGAATAGAATTGGGCTCAGTAATAAAGAAACGGAAGAAAAAAATGGCGAAGCATAAGCATCGCAAACTCCTTAGAAAGACCCGATGGCAAAGGAGACATCCCTAGAATTAGGGGGAGGCAAGCTTTGGCATTAAAAACCTATCGTCCAACATCACCGGGCAGGCGGGGCATGGTTAGCGCCTCTTTTGAGGAGATAACCAAGGCGGTTCCCGAGAAGTCTCTGTTGCTGCCGCTTAGGAAAAGGGCAGGGCGTAACAATAGAGGTGTGGTAAGTGTGCGGCATCGGGGTGGCGGTGCTAAGCGCAGATTGCGCATAATTGATTTTAAGCGAGATAAACTTGGTATCCAGGGTAAGGTGGCTGCTATAGAATATGACCCCAATCGCTCAGCTCGTATTGCTCTCACTCATTATGCGGATGGAGAGAAGCGTTACATTCTGGCCCCCTTGGGGCTCAACGTGGGTGATGTCATAATGACGGGAGAGGGTGCGGAGATAAAGCCCGGTAATGCTTTGCCGTTAGGTTCGATTCCGGATGGTACTTTGATTCATAATCTTGAATTTGAACCTGGAAAAGGCGGGCAGATAGTGCGTAGTGCTGGTACAGCGGCACAGCTTTTGGGTAAAGAGGGCAGATATTCGCTTGTTCGTTTGCCTTCTGGAGAGCTACGGCGCTTTTTGAGCGATTGCCTGGCTACCGTGGGGCAAGTTAGCAATGTTGAACATCAGGGCGTAAAGATGGGCAAGGCTGGACGCATAAGGTTGCGAGGGCGGCGCCCTCAAGTTCGCGGTTCAGCCATGACGCCACGTGACCATCCCCATGGTGGAGGCGAAGGTAGAGCCCCTCGGGGGAGGGAACCTAGCACGCCGTGGGGTAAGACAGCTTTGGGTAAGAAAACACGGGGTAACAAGGCTTCAGATAGATTGATTGTCAAGCGTCGGAAATAGAAAGGTAGTTGAAAAGGCAGGAATAGAATGTCACGCTCATCTAAAAAAGGTCCTTATTGCGAGGCTAAGTTACTTAAAAAGATAGAGACGCTTAATCGCTCTGGGGAAAAGGTAGTGCTAAAGACCTGGTCTCGTGCCTCTACTGTCCTACCTCAAATGATAGGTCATACCATTGGGGTGCACGATGGTCGGCGCCATGTGCCCATCTTTATCACTGAGGATATGGTGGGGCATAAGCTAGGAGAATTCGCTGCGACCCGGACATTTCGCGGGCACGTTAGGAAGGCGCAGGTGACTGTTCAAGCAAGAAAGAGTAGTTTGTAGGCAATGAAAGTAGCAGCGGTATCTAAAGATGTTCGTGTTTCGCCTCGGAAAGCCAAGTTGGTTGTAGATATGGTGCGGGGCAGAAAAGTTGATGAGGCTTTGACTATTCTTAAGTTCGTGCCGACGCCGGCAGCTAGGGCTGTGGCTAAGGCAATTAAATCGGCGGCAGCAAATGCTGAAAATAATTTCCAGATGGAACCTGCAGAGCTTAAGATAGCCGATATTTTCGCTAATGAGGGGCATACCTTCAAAAGATTCCGGCCGCAGGCTAGAGGACGAGTGGCTCCTATTTTGAAGCGTTGCACTCATATCAGTGTTTTTGTTGCCGAGGAGGAAGAACAAAGTGGGACATAAAGTGCATCCTTACGGTTTCAGAATCGGTATCATTCGTGGCTGGCAGTCTAAGTGGTATGATGAGAAGCATTATACTGAGTTCCTGCATGAGGATTTGAAGTTGCGCCAGGCTATTCAAGAAAAGTGTGCTGAAGGTGGCGTTGCTAGGGTGGAAATTGACCACCAGGGTAATGAAATTCTGGTAAATTTGTATTCTTCGCGCCCTGGTATTGTTATTGGTAGGGGAGGACAACGTGCTGAGGAGTTGAGGTCACATTTAGAGGGAATCTGTGGTAAGAGAGTGCGACTATCTATTAAGGAGGTCGAACAGCCTGAGCTTGAGGCTCGTTTGGTAGCTAGGAATGTGGCTGACCAGCTTGAACGTCGGATGGCTTTCAGGAGAGCAATGAAACAAACAGCTTTTCGGACAATGCAGGCTGGTGCCAAAGGAGTGAAGATAAGCTGTGCTGGAAGGTTAGGCGGCGTCGAAATTGCTCGTCGTGAAACCACCCTCCAGGGCCAGTTACCGTTACATACACTTTGTGCCGATATCGATTATGGTTTTGCTGAAGCTCGCACTACGCTGGGTCACATCGGCGTTAAAGTCTGGATTTACAAAGGTCGTGTTTACCCTGAAATAAGGAGAGAAAGTGTTACAGCCGAAGCGAGTGAAGTATCGTAAAGTTCATCGAGGGCAATTAAGAGGCAAGGCGCAAGCCGGAAGCACTATTGTCTTTGGTGAGTTCGGGTTGCAGGCTCAGGAAGCGGCATGGATAACAGCTAGGCAGATTGAAGCTGCTCGCCGTGTCATAGTTCGCTATCTACGTCGTGGTGGTCAGATGTGGATTTGCGTCTTTCCGGATAAGCCGGTAACCAAAAAGCCAGCGGAGACGAGGATGGGCAGCGGAAAAGGTTCTCCAGACCACTGGGTAGCTGTAGTCAGACCAGGAAGAATGCTATTTGAGATAGGTGGCATAAAAGAAAATGTGGCTCGTGAGGCATTACATTTGGCTTCTTATAAGCTACCTATTAGTGCTAGGTTTGTAGTAAAAGAAACGGTTAAGGAAGAGGCGAAAAGTTGAAAATCGAGGAGATTCGTTCTCTGGGCGACGCGGAATTATTGAAGCGGTTTGGGGAAGCTTGCCAGGAGCTTTTTAACTTACGACTTCGCCTGGCTACTCGACAGTTGGCTAATCACCGCGAGTTGCCTAAAGTTAAGAGAAGAATCGCCAGAATCCAGACCGTAATAAGACAGAGGGAGCTTGGCATAGGATAGTTTATGAAAGCGAAACGAAAAACCAGAACCGGCACGGTAATAAGCGATAAGATGGATAAAACGGTGGTGGTGTTGGTGGAGAGTTTAAGGCGTCATCCTCTTTACAAGAAGGTAGTCAGGCATACTTCTAAATTCAAGGCCCATGATGAGGCTAATGCCTGTAAGGTCGGTGATGTAGTGAAGATTATTGAGACTCGCCCTTTGTCTAAGGAAAAGCGCTGGCGGGTAGTGGAGGTAATAAGCAGGAAGGAAGTAGTTGAGGTCGAGCCTGCTGAGATAATCTAAAGAGATAAGGATAATGATTCAGCCTTATACTAGACTTAAGGTAGCAGATAATACTGGAGCTCGGCAGATTATGTGCATCAACGTGCCTGGTGGCACGCGGAGAAGATATGCTACTGTTGGTGATGTTTTTGTAGGTACAGTAAAGCGAGCCATACCCGGCGGTGTTGTAAAAAAGGGCGAGGTGGTTCGGGCAGTGGTTGTGCGCATAACTAAACAGCATCATCGCCCGGATGGCTCTTATATTAGATTTGATGAGAATGCTGCGGTTATCTTGGATGATAAAAACAACCCTAGAGGCACTCGCATTTTTGGTCCGGTAGCTAGAGAACTCCGAGATAAGAATTTTATGAAGATAATATCGTTGGCTCCTGAGGTTCTGTGAAATGAAGATTAGAAAGAATGATACGGTTCTTGTTATTGCCGGCAAAGACAGGGGGAAGAAGGGTAAGGTACGAAAGGCTTTGCCTAAGAACGACAAGGTGATAGTCGAAGGTGTTAATATGATTAAGCGCCATTCCCGAGCTCGTGGCGCAGCTAGGCAGGCTGGCATAATTGAGCTAGAAGCACCGCTCAATATATCAAGCGTCATGTTAATTTGTAATAAATGTAACAAGCCAGCTCGGGTTGGCTCCCGTTTTCTTGGTGATGGTAGAAAAGCGCGAATTTGTCGCTCCTGTCATGAAGTGATCGATTAATTGAAAGGTGCATTTTAAAGATGTCACGGTTGAAGGAAAAGTATGAGAAAGAAGTAGTGCCTGAACTAATGCGTAAGTTCGGGTATAAGAATGTGATGCAAGTGCCGAGGCTTAATAAAGTCGTGCTAAATATCGGTTTGGGCGAAGCGATACAAAACCCTAAGGCTTTAGAAGGAGCTGAGAAGGATTTGGTGGCTATTTCGGGGCAGCATCCAGTAATGACACGAGCTAAAAAGTCTATCGCCGCTTTTAAACTCAGAGCCGGCATGCCTATCGGTATGATGGTGACGTTGCGGGGCAGGCGAATGTACGACTTCTTTGATAAGCTCGTCAGTGTTGTTCTGGCACGGACCAGGGATTTTCAAGGAATATCCCGCGATTCATTTGATGGTGAAGGCAACTATACCTTAGGAATTAAGGAGCAGGTAGTTTTTCCTGAGATTGATTATGATAAGGTGGATAAGCTGCGGGGATTTGAAATAATCATCGTTACTACTGCAACTAGCAATGAGGAAGGCAGGAGTTTACTCGAGTTTCTAGGTATGCCTTTTAGAAGGAGTTAAATTCTCGATAAAATGGCAAAGTTATCTAAAGTGCTGAAATCGAAGCGCCCTCCAAAGTATAGGGTGCAGCATCGGAATCGATGCAGGTTGTGTGGTAGGCCCCGTGCCTATATACGCAAATTTGGTCTGTGTCGTATTTGCTTTCGACAGCTGGCTTTAAAAGGTGAAATTCCTGGAGTGAGAAAATCGAGCTGGTGATTGAAAGTGCTGGAGGCATAAGTCCATGGTAACTGACCCCATCGCTGATATGTTAACTCGAATTCGCAACGCAATCATGGTGCACCATGATAGTGTGCTCATGCCAGCGTCCAGGATTAAGCTCTCTATCGCCAAGATACTCAAAGATGAGGGCTTTATAACTGATTATACTGTTCTCAGGGGTAAGCCACAACGAATGATTAAGATATCCTTAAAGTATATAAACGGACGTCCTGCCATTGCCGGTTTGGAGAGAGTTAGCAAGCCAGGTCTTAGACTATATGCTGGCCGTAAGGAAATTCCTCGTGTCTACGGTGGGCTTGGTGTTGCTATTTTGTCCACATCCAAAGGGCTCATGACCGGGCAAGAGGCATGGCACCGAAATTTCGGTGGTGAAATGTTATGTTATGTTTGGTAAGTAGACTTTCGGAGGCGAGTCTATGTCTCGAATAGGATTGTTGCCTATACCTGTGCCTCAGGGTGTCAAAGTTAATATTAAGGGCAATGAAGTGACTGTGGAGGGGGGTAAGGGTAAATTATCGCGCTCATTTCACCCCGATATCTCAATTACGTTGAAAGATGGAAACCTGATAGTGGCGCGACCTACTGATAATAGAAATCATCGTGCTTTACACGGATTGACTCGTAGCCTTTTGGCTAACATGGTTGAGGGCGTTACTAAAGGTTTTGAAAAGGTTGTAGAGCTGAGTGGTGTTGGTTACCGGGCGCAGAGATCTGGCAATAAACTATCGCTGCAAATCGGGTTCAGCCATCCGGTAGATTTTTCCCCACCAGCTGGCATAGAAATTGTGGTGGAAGGGACAAACCGCATCCGGATTACTGGTATTGATAAGGAGCTTGTGGGTAAGACAGCGGCTCAAATTAGAGCTATACGGCCTGCAGACCCCTACAAAGGCAAGGGTGTTAAGTATGCCGGTGAGAGGCTCCGTCTCAAGCCGGGCAAAGCGGGCAAGGCAACACTGAAAGGATAAAAATTGGCGGTTAGAACAGATACAAGGTTAGCGAGAAAGCGACGTCACGTTCGGGTTAGAGCCAAAGTAAGCGGTACAGCGACGAGGCCGAGGCTTTGCGTTTTTCGCAGCTTGAACCATATTTATGCTCAGGTTGTAGATGATTCTTCGGGGCATACTCTGGTTTCGGCGAGCAGTTTGGACACAGAGATAAGGGACAAAATCACAGGAAAGAGAAAAACGGAAAGCGCTGAGCTGGTTGGCTCCCTTGTGGCTCAGCGTATCTTGAATAAGGGGATTAAACAGATAGCTTTTGACAGGGGCGGCTATAAGTATCATGGACGAGTTAAAGCTTTGGCGGAAGCTGCCAGGAAAGCTGGCCTAGACTTTTGAGGTTTATAGATGAAAGCGATTAAGAAGCTAATTGAGGAGAGAACCAAAGTTGATGCTAGCGAGTTTGACCTTAGTGAGAAGCTAGTGTCACTTAACCGGGTAACTAAGGTTGTCAAAGGTGGCAAGCGTCTTCGTTTTAGGGCTCTAGTAGTTGTTGGTGATGGCACTGGACACGTGGGGGTTGGTTTGGGTAAGGCCAAGGAGGTACCGGAAGCAATTCGCAAGGCTGGTGTCATTGCACGGAAGGGGCTTTACAAGGTAACTATGTCAGGGACTACTATACCACACGAGGTTCTGGCTAAGTCAGGAGCGGCGAAGGTCTTGCTTAAACCGGCGTCGCCTGGAACTGGAGTCATCGCTGGCGGCAGTGTTCGCTCAGTGCTTGAAGCTGCAGGTATAAAGGATGTCCTTAGCAAGTCTCTAGGTAGCTCTAATCCTGTTAATGTAGTCAGAGCGACTGTGTTGGCTTTAGCTAGCCTTAGGAAGCCTGAGGAGGCTGTAGCATGGCGCAAAGCCGAGTTTGAGATTAAGGAGGCTGAGTCGAGTGGCTAAGCTGCGTATCAAATGGATAAAGAGCGATATTGGCTATGCCAGGGAGCAAAGACGAACCTTGAAAGCTTTAGGCTTTCATCGTCTTCATGAAACGGTGGAGCATGAAGATTCTCCTCTGGTTAGAGGTATGATAGCTAAAGTCAATCATTTAGTTAAAGTGGAAGTGATCACCGATGCAGCAGCATGAGTTAAAACCTCTGGCAGGTGCCAAGCACAAGGGAAAGCGCGTGGGGCGTGGCGATGGCAGCGGGCATGGCAGTTATTCAGGACGAGGCTGTAAAGGGCAGAAATCTCGTTCTGGGGGTGGAGTTCGCCTCGGTTTTGAGGGAGGGCAACTACCCTTAATTAAGCGTTTGCCTCGGAAACGCGGCTTCGTTAATATTTTTAAGACCGAATACAGCGTCGTTAATGTGGGCGATTTGGAAGTGTTTTCTCCTAATGCTGATATTACTCCAAAAGAGTTACTTGAAGTTGGACTGATTAAGTCTTTTAAGCATCCAGTTAAAATCCTTGGCGGTGGTGACATCAATCGTCCGCTCGTGGTAAAGGCTAACAAATTCTCTGCCGCTGCTGAAAAGAAGATCGTTGCCGCTGGTGGAAAAGTGGAGGGAATTTAAAAATGCAGCAGGTGAGCGGAAGACCACGTCTTATTCAGGCATTGTTTGATGCCTTTTCCCTTCCAGACCTGAGACGGCGTCTTCTTTTCACTGTAGGTATGCTGGTAGTTTTTCGCTTTATAGCTCATGTTCCCATGCCCGGTGTGGATCTAGGTGCGTTGCAGCAACTTTTTGAGCGGAACCAACTTCTGGGCATGCTTGACCTGTTTAGTGGTGGGGCTATGAGAAACTTCAGCGTGGCGGCTATGGGAGTTTATCCCTACATAACCGCTTCCATCGTTATGCAGTTACTAGTTCCAGTTATTCCACGTCTTCGGGCTTTGTCTCAGGAAGGGGAAGCTGGCAGGAGTAGGATTAATCAGTTTACCCACTGGCTAACTGTACCTTTAGCTGCTCTTCAGGGTTATGCTCAGCTGGCACTGCTGCGTAGCCAGGGCGTGGTTGGTCAAGCGGCAGCATTGCCTACCATAGGAATTATACTGTCGCTGACAGCAGGGACTGTATTTCTTGTCTGGCTTGGTGAGCTGATCACTGAGCGCGGCATTGGGAATGGTGTATCAATAATAATCTTCGGTGGCATTGTGGCTGGTTTGCCAGAGATGATGGGTCGAGGCTTTATAGCCAAAGAGAATATGATAGGTCTGATTGCCTTTCTTATTGTGGGTCTGGCCACGGTGGCATTTATAGTCATCTTCACTGAGGGACATCGCCGCATTCCGGTGCAATATGCACGAACTGCCTTTCGCGGCGCTCGCATGTATCGCCAAACAGGCTCAACGCATATTCCGCTTCGGGTGAATACTGCCGGGATGATACCTCTCATCTTTGCTATGTCGCTGATGATTTTCCCGGGAACAATAGCCAGTTATTTTGCCAGCCCCCAGGGGCAGGACCCGAACTTTGCCAGTAAAATTATGGAGTGGTTCAGCCCTAGTACGCCTCTGCCTGTGGGTTTGTTTTACTGGGGGCTTTATTTCTTGATGGTAGTAGCTTTTGCCTTTTTCTATACTATGGTGATATTCGAGCAGATGGACTTGGCGCGGACTTTACAGCGCCAGGGGGGCTTTGTCCCTGGTGTCCGCCCTGGGAAACCCACCACCGATTACCTCAATAAGGTCATTAACCGCATAACTTGGGGTGGGGCTCTCTTTTTGGCTTTAGTGGCGGTGATGCCGTTCCTGGTTCGAGAAATGACAGATGTTGCTGTGCTGACCTTATCCAGCACCGGCATACTTATCGTTGTGGGTGTGGCTTTAGATACCATGAAACAAATAGAGGCACAGTTGACGATGCGCCGCTATGAAGGTTTCCTGAGGTAGGGAGATACACGAATGTTTTTGGTTTTTCTCGGTGCTCCAGGGGCAGGCAAAGGGACTCAGGCAGCTATAATTTCACGAGAATTGGGATTAGCTCATATAGCTTCGGGCGACCTTTTTAGACAGGCGGTGGATAAAGGAACCAAGCTAGGGAAATCGGTAAAAGCTTATATGGATAAAGGTGCTCTGGTTCCTGATGAAGTAACAATTCAGCTAATCTCGGAGCGGCTCAATGAGCCTGATTGTAAATCAGGGTGCGTTTTCGATGGCTTTCCTCGGACTACTGAGCAAGCTAGGGCGCTTGACAGAATGTTGACCAGTCGTGGGGAGGCTATAGATAAAGCAATATACATCGAGGTGCCTGAGAAGGAGCTATTAAAACGTCTTAGTGGGCGTTGGATATGCCGCAAGTGCCAGGCACCTTACCATGAGGTGACTTTACCACCGAAAGTTCGCAACGTATGCGATAAATGTGGTGGTGAGTTATATCAGCGCTCTGACGATACTGAGGAGACGGTAAAAGAACGATTGAAAGTCTATTTTGCTCAGACTACGCCTGTCTTGGATTACTATAAGGCAGAGGGGAAACTCGTTGCAGTGGATGGTAAGCTTGGCATAGAGGAGGTATCCGAGAAGATAATTAATGCTCTCGGCCCCAAGTTGGTGAAAACCAAATGATTGTGATAAAGTCATCACAGGAAGTGGCTATTATGCGACAAGCTGGAAAAATCGTAGCGGCTGTTTTACAAAGATTGAGGGAAGAAATAAAGCCAGGGATTAAGACCAGTCAGCTGGACTCGGTGGCTGCAAGTGAACTGAAGAAATATGGAGCTAAAGCTTCGTTCAAAGGTTATCGAGGCTTCCCGGCACATCTATGTGTTTCGGTGAATGATGAGATTGTCCATGGTATTCCCGGAGAGCGGCGATTGAATGAGGGTGATGCAGTCTCTTTGGACTTTGGGGCGATCGTTGATGGCTTCCATGGTGATGGGGCAATAACAGTTGGGGTAGGTGCAATTAGCCCTAAAGCTCAGGAACTCTTAGCGGTTACCGAAGCCGCGTTGATGGTTGGAATAAGGGCAGCACATAATGGTGCCCACCTAGGAGATGTTTCGTCAGCTATTCAGAACTATGTTGAAGCAAGGGGATTTTCTGTGGTTCGAGAGTATTCCGGGCATGGAGTAGGTAGAGACTTGCATGAAGACCCTTCAGTGCCAAACTTTGGCTCGCCTGGCGAAGGCCCTCTTTTGCGAAAAGGCATGACTTTGGCGGTGGAGCCGATGGTGACTGCTGGAGACTGGCGGACACGGGTTGCTGAGAACAGATGGACAGTGCTCACTGCAGATGGCAGCCTTTCAGCTCATTTTGAGCATACTATCGCTATTAGCCAGGGTGAAGCGGAGGTACTGACTCTACTATAATAGAAGTCTAGTATGCCTAAGAAAGAAGCAATAGAGGTTGAAGGCACAGTGATTGAATCTTTACCTAATGCTACATTTCGCGTGGAATTGGCTAACGGCCATGAGGTTTTAGCTCATATTTCGGGTAAAATGAGGAAGCATTATATTAGGATTTTGCCAGCAGACAAAGTGCTAGTGGAGCTTTCGCCTTACGATTTGAAGCGGGGGAGAATCACTTATCGGTTTAAGTAGTCATGGGCAATTTACGTTTTGACATAAATGCCGACAAGGTTTATTATTATAAGGTTTTTTGCGATTTAAGGTAGTTAATTATGAAAGTGCGGTCTTCTGTTAAACGTCGGTGCGATAAATGCAAGATTATCAGGCGCCGTGGAGTGGTTCGGGTTATTTGTCAGAACCCCAAGCATAAGCAGCGCCAAGGATAACGTAGGAGTGATGAAATATGGCACGTATCGCTGGTGTGGATATTCCAAAAGATAAAAGGGTTGAGATTTCTTTACAGTATATCTATGGCGTCGGCCCTGCTTCAAGCCGTCGGATTTTGTCTTCCAGTGGTGTAAACCCTGATACTAAGGTAAATGACCTTAGCGAGCAGGAGGTCAGCCGTATTCGCGAGGTTATCGATAAAGAATATAAAGTAGAAGGCGGACTTCGGAAGGAAGTTAATCTTAATATTAAGCGGCTTATTGAAATCGGCAGTTATCGAGGTCTAAGGCATCGTCGCGGATTGCCGGTTCGAGGGCAGCGGACACGAACTAATGCTCGGACCAAGCGTGGTCTTCGCAAGACAGTGGCTGGCCGCGGACAGAGGCGTGGAACGACTAAGAAGTAAAGGAGTGATGGAAGGATATGCCTAAGAAAAAGAAAACCGGGGTAAGAAGGCGAGAGCGCAAGCATATTGCTGAAGGTAAAGCTTACATCCAATCTACCTTTAATAATACAATCATTACTCTTACTGACCAGAAAGGCAATGTTATCGCCTGGGGAAGTCCCGGCACAGCTGGGTTCAAAGGGTCTCGAAAAGGTACTCCCTATGCAGCTCAATTGGCGGCGCAGGGCGCTGCTCAAAAAGCTAAGGAACATGGTTTGCGTCAGGTCGAGGTATATATTCGAGGTCCTGGTAGCGGTCGCGAGGCGGCGATTCGAGCCATCCAGGCTTCAGGGATTTTGGTTACTGGGATTAAGGACGTGACTCCTGTTCCGCACAATGGTTGCCGGCCTCGTAAGAGAAGGCGAGTGTAGAAATGGGACGGTACACACAGGCTACTTGTCGTTTATGTCGTCGTGTTGGCGATAAATTAATGCTTAAGGGGGATAGGTGCTTTACTTCCAAGTGCGCTCTGGAGCGCAGAGATGTTCCTCCTGGGTATACTGGTATCAGAAAGCGGCGGCGCCCAAAGAAGTCTGACCGTGGGCTTCAGTTGCAGGAGAAGCAGAAAGCTCGCTACAGTTACGGACTTTTGGAACGACAATTCCGCAAATTCTTTGCTGAGGCGAAAAGGCTTCCCGGCATGACTGGCGAGAACCTCTTAATTTTGCTAGAGAGACGGTTAGACAATGTGGTTTACCGTTTAGGCTTTGCCAGCTCTCGCTCTCAAGCCAGACAGCTGGTACGCCATGGTCACTTTCTCTTAAACGGCCGCAAGACGGATATCCCCTCCTGTCTGGTGAAACCCGGTGATGCTATTGACTGGCGAGAAAGTAGTACCAAAACTGAATATTACAAAGCGCTCGTTCAAGAAATTGAGGGCAGGACCGTTCCCGGCTGGCTGGCTCTGGATAAAGAAAAACTGGCCGGTCGAATCGTTAACCTGCCAACAGGTGAGGATATTGAAGTTAAGTTTGATGAAAAAGCTATCGTTGAATACTATTCCCGTTAAGGAGGCTTCTTGGCTGGCTTAGCACTACCAAAGGTAGAATGTGTCGAAGGCACTGAAATCTATGGTCGTTTTATTGCCGAACCTGTAGAGAAGGGTTTTGGAGTTACATTAGGTAACAGCCTGCGCCGGGTGCTTCTAAGCTCTTTACCCGGTGCTGCAATAACCTGGGTCATGATTGAGGGTGTCCAGCATGAGTTCTCAACAATCCCTCACGTTAAGGAGGATACAATAGATTTCCTGCTTAACGTCAAGGGAATACGCCTTCGTCATCTTGCCCAGCGTTCTGGGAAGATGAGACTGGAGGTCGAGGGAGAAGGGCAAGCCCGTGCTGGTGACATTAAGCCATCGGCAGATTTCGAAATCGTTAACCCCGAGCTTTATCTGGCTACTCTGGACTCTCCAGAGGCTAAACTCAGTGTCGAGCTTAACGTCGAGATAGGTAGAGGATATGTGCCAGCCAGTTCCAGCGATAGCCTGCCCATTGGGACGATTCCCATAGATGCTATTTTCACCCCGGTTCGTAAAGTCAATTTCTTGATTGAGCCTAGCAGCCTTAGAGAGGGGAGTAACCAGGAGAAACTTATCCTGGAGGTTTGGACTAATGGCTCCGTATCTCCAATAGAGGCCGTTAGTCAGAGCGCAGCTATCCTGATAGAGCAGTTTGGTTGCTTCCGTGAACTGGCCAGAGCCATTACACAGGAGGGAGCCGAAGTGGCATGGCAGCGGCTGATTCCACCAGAGCAATACCTGATGCCTCTAGACCAGTTGAATTTATCCACACATACCTATAACAGCTTAAGAAGAGGTGGTGTTACCACTTTGGGTCAGATTCTCGAAAGAAGCCTAGACGGTCTATGTGGCTTAGCCGGCTTCGGAGCCAAATCTAGGGAAGAAGTCGAGGCAGCTCTTAAACGGCTTGACCTGCCTTTCATTCCCGAGGCTAAGGAGAAAAAGGAAAAGAAGGGGGCATCAAGAGCTTCGGCTTCTGAAAAAGACGAAAGCGCTGAAGACATTGAGGGGAAGATTACGGATTGAGACATCGTATAGCCGGACGAAAACTGAGCAGGCCTACAGCGCACCGTTGGGCTTTGTACCGCAACTTGGTGTCTGATTTGGTTAAGTATGGGAAAATTGTCACCACCGAGGCTAAGGCAAAGGAGATTCGGGGACTAGCCGAGAAGATGATTACTCTGGGGAAGGAAGGCAGCTTGGCCTCCCGGCGGCGGGCTTTGGCTTTTGTTACTGATAAGAAGCTCGTTGATAAGATATTTACTGAGCTCGCGCCCAGGTATGCAGAACGTCCCGGGGGTTATACGCGACTAGTCAAATTGGGACGGCGGGTCGGTGATGGAGCGCGGTTAGTCCAGGTTGAGATGGTAGAATAACAAGACGCTGTATTGGTGAAGCTCTTTAACAGTTTTAACAAGATCGTTTTGGTTGTGGAGTATGACGGCAGAAATTATTATGGCTTCCAGTGGCAGGCTAACCTGCCTACAATTCAGGCTGAACTGGAAGGGGCCATACGGAGGCTTACCGGAGAAAGCAGCCGTGTAATTGCTGCCAGCCGGACTGACACTGGCGTACATGCCAGAGGCCAGGTAGTTAGCTTCCGGACTAAATCTGCCTTGCCTCCACAGACGTTTGTTAGAGGTTTAAATTACTATCTGCCGAGGGACATTGCGGTTAAGGGCGCTTGCAAAGTGAATATGGATTTTAATGTTAGGCGTGATGCTGTGAGTCGAGAATATGATTATTACATATTGAATAGTTCAACTCGGTCGCCTCTGTTCGAGGGTTTTGCTTATTTTGTGCCCAAGAAGTTGAATATTAAAGCTATGAATAAGGCATGTAAATTTCTTGAAGGTGAACACGACTTCGCCTCCTTTGCCACCGCTTTAGGCAAGCTAAGAAGCACGGTGCGTACTGTCTATGAAGCCAGGGTGGCAAAGAAGGATGACCTGGCCACTTTCCGCATGACTGCCAATTCTTTTCTGACTCATCAGGTTCGCAATACGGTAGGCTTGCTATTAAGGGTAGGACTGGGTAAAGTAGGGCTTGAGGAATTTCGGCAGATTATTGAGGCAAAGATGCTGGGTCTGGCCGGGCCGACCGCTCCGGCTTGTGGCCTTTGTCTTACTAAAGTTAATTACCCCAGCAATCTGGAGCTGGCAACATGAAGACCTATTCAACTAAAGCTAAAGATGTCGAACATCAGTGGCATGTTATTGATGCTTCTGGGAAGACCTTAGGCAGGCTCGCCACCCAGGTAGCAAGCTTGCTCATGGGTAAGCATAAGCCGACATACGTTCCGTATCTAGATACCGGCGACTATGTCATTGTGCTTAACGCCGCCAAGGTTAGAGTTACCGGGAAGAAAGCCAAGCAGAAAACCTACTATCATCATTCAGGCTACCCTGGCGGCCTGAAAGCTGAGACTTTCGAAAAGATGCTGGCTGCTCACCCTACCAGAGTGATTGAGCACGCGGTTAAAGGTATGTTGCCGCATAACCGGTTGGGTAGAGCCATGTTTAAAAAGCTAAAGGTTTATGCCGGCGACAGCCATCCTCACCAGGCACAGGTCGCTGGTACAAAAGCAACTGCAAAAGGGAGTGAAATCTCGTGACTACTCAGACTTATGACCGCGGCACAGGCAAGCGCAAATGCGCCATAGCGCAAGTGAAGCTGTTCTCAGGAGGCAGGGGGGAGATTATTGTCAATGGTAAGCCCTATCAGGAGCTTTTTCCTCGCCTTGAGCATCGCCGCCTTATTGAACACCCATTTGTAGCTACTGATACCGTGGGGAAGTTCAATGTTGAGATCAAGGTGACCGGTGGTGGTATCACTGGGCAGGCCGGGGCTATTCGACATGGCATTGCTCGAGCCCTGGTTAAAGCTAACGAACAGCTCAGGCCGCTTCTGCGTCAGGAAGGGCTGCTAACCCGTGATGCCCGCATCAAAGAGCGCAAGAAATACGGACTCAAGCGCGCCCGCAAAGCCCCTCAATATACAAAGCGGTAAAGGTTATGAGCCGACGGAAATCAGTAAGATACTCTAGACTGTTGGCTCGCTCTTCTTCTAATGCAAATCAGCCTAATTATAGGCTGACTACGTCACAGGTGAGCATGGACTGGATGGACGTTACCATCGTTGTCGGTTTACCGACTGCCAGCTTGTCCATCAAATCGAAGTGTTCAAGACAGGTGGTACAGGCCAGAAGCTCCACGCCCTGTTCCTCAAGCTGTTTCAAACGGTTCAAAACTGGGGAGCCTTGACACAAAAGGCGTACTCCGGCATTCCAGAATATCAGGCTGCCTGGCTTGTCTTCGCTTTCACCCAGCAGCCTGAGAAAATTAGCCATGAGCATCGAGCCCAGTTGCTCATCACCTCTGCCCAGTCCCTCGGATTGGATAAGAAATATCTTGGGTCTCATGCAGACCTCCTTTTATCCTTTTCCTGCTGGTTAGATATTGTACAGCAGGTATCAGTCAAGAACAAAGAATTCAGCAGCCTCAGCCATTTACCTTTTATATGGAAATGCTGGCAAGCATCATAGCTGCGGCGCTGCCGAGTGGGATGGTCAAGTTGTCGTTTAGCCGCAGTGATAATGCTTGAAACAGGGTGGCGAAGATTGCCCCAACTAAGGCGACTATAAGCGATGGGTTCTTCAGAATAACAGCAACTAAGATTCCGATGAGGATACAGGCGATAAGACAGGCTATGTCTCCCTCTACGCTTCTGCCCCAGAGCTTTTTCCGCCCCTTCCATATACCGACTACCGTGGCAGTGGGGTCACCGAAGGACAAAAACAGGATAGCCAGTGCAGCGATATGTTGAGGAAATGCCAAAGCGGTGATTAAACAGCCGATTAGAAAATAGCTGCTTCCGGTGAGTTTATCCTCCTCTTCTTTACGCAAAAGCGGAGCAAACCAGGCGGAGAACCAACGTCTTAAAGAGGGTACACGTAACCTTGCGGCTTCGAAGATTAAGAAACCGACGGTGGCTACAGCTAAAGCTGCCAGAACCAAAAGTCGTGGCAGGAGTAGCAAGGCAGCGGCAAAGGCTAAACCGAGAACGGCGTGAAAGGCGCCTCTACTCAGAGCCTGGCGGATGGATGTAGATTCCATGGGTGCTATCTTGGCTCAAATATGATTCGAACCCTACTTCGCTTCACTCAGCCGCTTTTTAAGGTAGTCAATGACTTTCACCGGCGTGGGGTCTGTCTGGTAGAGGATTGCCAGGTAGTAGCTGACCCAGTCGCCGAGGTAAACCAGGCTCATCATCTGGCTCAGTTCGCTTTCGCCCTGGCTGTCTATAATCTGGTGGCTGATGCTGTTCTGCTCTAGAAGCTCGCAGGTTACCTGGTAGCGAATCAAGGTTCGGGGGTGGAGGGAAGGGCAGCGGAGCAAGACTACATATAACTTGGGAGCCAGTTCCGAGGGGAACTGGCAGCCGACGACGGCATTGTGGTTGAGCTCGGGGAAAGTCTCGTGGAAAGCCCAGGCTTTGCTGTTCTCGTTAATCTGGGTCTTCCAGCGGCGGGCGACCGCAGAGAGAATGCCGGCACCGTAAATCACGGCTATTTTGCCCTGCAGCTTGGTTGCCAGTTGCTTGGCTGGATTTGAGCTTGTGGGTATGGTCTCCTTCAGCTCTCCCAGCAGCCTCTCAAGGTCTTGAATCATTCTCTCGACCTCAGCCGTTTTGTCTTTGACGAGGCTTAGCTTCTGCAGAAAAGCTATAAGAGATATGAAGCTGTAGCCAAGAGCAGCTCGCGGCTGGGAAGCGTGGTCTATAACGAACAGTGGCACTTTGGCGTTTTGGGCCATGGTCTTCAGCCTGCCGCCGGTGGTCATAGCCAGCTTTTTGCACTTCCTTTCCAGAGCCTGAGAGAAGGCGGAAAGCGTTTCCTCGGTATTCCCTGAGTAGCTCGAGGTGATAACCAGTGTCCTGTCGTCAACAAAAGCTGGCAGGTCATAGTCCCGAGTGACGAAGACAATGGGCTTGGTTAGTCGTGAAATAAAATTGCGGAGTAAATCGCCGCCTATGGCTGAGCCGCCCATGCCCAGAATAACCACCTTGTCAATCCTGGCGTAATCTCTGGGTAGCTCAAAGTCTTTAGCCTTGTGCCAGGCAGTGTGGCATTGCTGAGGCAAGCCGTGAAGATGCTCCAGCATATTTGCTGGGTCAAGACGCCTGTATACACCTAAATCATCTAGATTGACCATACTTTAAAGACCTAGCAATTTTCTGCCGCTTTCCAGCAGTTTTTGGACTTGCTTCGGGCTGTGACCTTCGGCATAGATGCGGACGAGCGGCTCGGTGCCGGAGAAACGGATTAGCAGCCAGGAATCATCAGTTAAAAGGTAGCGGTAGCCGTCGGTGGTGTCCACCTTGGCTACCTTTGTGCCGGCAACCATTAACAGGAAATCGCCACTGATCAGCCTATCAGTATACTTTTGGCGGTCACCTGGTGAGATGTGAAAATCCAGGCGGTCATAATAGTGCGGCCCCACCTTGCTGAATAAATAGTCTAATAGCTGTGAAGGGGTCTTGCCCGTTTTTATCATAAAGTCGAGGAAATACAGGCCGGCGAGGATGCCATCGCGCTCAGGGACATGACCCCGGAAGCCATAGCCGCCGCTCTCCTCACCGCCGATGAGTGCGTCTTTCTCTATCATTACCGGAGCCACATATTTGAAGCCTACCGGCGTCTCATAGACGGGTACATTGAATAGCTTTCCCAGGATGTGTAGCATTCTGGTGTCGGTCACGGTCTCGACTATGGCGCCTCGCTCACCGCGGACTTCGAGAAAGTAGAGGGCAAGCAGAGCGAATACCTGATGCTGGTTGAGGAAGTTTCCTTTTTCATCGACGATGCCGATTCGGTCGGCATCGCCATCGTTTGCCAGCCCAACATCTGCCTTCTGTTCTTTGACCGAGTTGGAAAGTTCGGTCAGGTTCTTGGCGATTGGCTCAGGTTGAATTCCGGGGAACGAGGGATTGCGCTCACCGTTAATCTCTATGACTTCTATTTCACCGCCTTCGAGGAGCTCCCTGAAATAGCCTATGCCGGCCCCATACATAGAGTCGACGATAACCTTTAAATGGCTGTGGCGAATGGCTTCCAGGTCAACAAGTCGTTCTAGCTGCTTGAAGTAAACCAGATCCGGGTCTAAGTAGGCTATCAGTCCGCTGTTCAGGCCGTCAGCCAGGGGAAGCCGCTTCACACCGCCTGTGGATAGCACCTCATTGGCATTCTTTTCTATTTGTGCGGCTAGCTCTGTGGAGGAGCTGGCGCCGGTGCTATCTTTGTATTTGAAGCCGTTCCAGCGGGCCGGGTTATGGCTGGCGGTGATGATTATGGCCCCGGCTGACTTAGTGGTGGTGACGGCGTAGCTTATTACCGGGGTCGGCGTTGCTTTGGAGCAGAGGTTTACCTTAATTTTATTGCCAGCAATTACCTCGGCAGCGGCAGCGGCAAAATCTTCGGAAGCAAAACGGGTGTCATAGCCGATAACAAGCCCCTGTTTAGCTAGCCTGGCCTGGTTCAGATAGTTGGCTACTCCCTGGGCACAAGCCCTGACATTGTTGAAAGTAAAATCCTCGGCGATAATGGCTCGCCAGCCATCAGTGCCAAATTTGATAGTTTTATCCATGTGCTCACTTTCTAACTTATATTCCCGCCTCAGCCCTTATGATATCGGCCTTGTCCGTCTTCTCCCAGGGCAGGTCGAGGTCATCTCTGCCGAAGTGCCCGTAAGTAGCCGTCTGCCTATAAATGGGACGGCGCAGGTCGAGATATCTAATGATGGCTTCAGGTCGGAAATCAAAGTGTTTTTCAATTACTTCGAGTATCACTTTGTCAGGTATCTTACCTGTGCCGAAGGTCTCGACAGATAGCGACAGAGGATGGGCAACGCCGATGGCATAGGCGACCTGAACCTCAAGACGGTCGGCAAGGCCGGCAGCTACCAGATTCTTGGCAGCGTATCGGGCCATGTAGCTGGCGGAGCGGTCAACTTTGGTTGGGTCTTTGCCAGAAAAACAGCCCCCACCATGGCGGCAGGCACCACCATAAGTGTCAACCAGGATCTTACGGCCGGTGAAACCGGTGTCGGATACCGGCCCACCGATAACAAAGCGCCCGGCACTGTTAACGTAATATCTAGTTTTATCATCCAGCAGGTTAGCTGGAATAACAGCTTTTATTACCTTTTCTATTATGTCTCGCCTGATAGTATTGTTATCTACATCGGGGTCGTGGTGAGCGCCGATAACTACCGAATCTATTCTTTTAGGGCGGCCATGGTCGTACTCTACAGTTACCTGAGACTTGCCATCAGGCCGAAGATAAGGCAGAATTCCCTCCTTCCTTGCCTGTGCCAGACATCGGCACAGCTTATTGGCCAGCGTGATGGGCAGCGGCATGAGTTCAGGCGTCTCGGTGCAGGCAAAACCGAACATCATCCCCTGGTCACCGGCGCCGGTTTTATCCAGGTCGTCAGTGTCTTTGGCCTTCTCTCTCACTTCTATTGCCTGGCTAACACCTGCATTGATATCGGCTGACTGCTGCTTTATTGATACCAGGGTGCCCAAGCTCTGGTAGTCAAAACTGTACTCTGGTTTGATATAGCCGGCGTCTTTGATCACTTGGCGCACAATTTCGGGTACTTCTACGTAGCACTTGGTGGTAACCTCACCTAAAACTATTACCAGTCCAATGGTCACGGCGACCTCGCAGGCAACCCTGGCAAAAGGGTCCTGCTCTAATATGGCATCAAGGACGGCATCGGAGACCTGGTCACAGAGCTTGTCAGGATGCCCCTCAGTGACCGACTCCGAGGCAAAAAAGTATGAGGAAGTGTCTTTAAAGCTGCTTGGCATTTTTATCTCCTTTTAAAAGGTTCTCCATTATATTGCCTGGTTGTTTCAGAATCAATTGAGATTGCCACGCCTTCGGCTCGCAGCGTTGATAAATATCATTATCACCTCTTTATCTTTCCGGGCAAAATATAGATATATGGCTTGCGTAGAATCCATTTGTGTATAAAGCGGTCAAGCCTTCTCATCGCCAGGAAGATAGTCCATATCAAAGCATCTTCTTTGTAATACGAGTGTATCTCCTTAATGCTAACAGGAGCTATGTTTAGATGGTTTGCCTCAGTGGCGAAGAAGTCATTGGCAACCTCAACGAGTCTGGGGATGAGCTCGGGTCGCTGTTCTTTGTAGAAATTGGCGATAAGGTCTACCACGACCAGGTGAAAATCATAGTAGCGGGTCATTACGTCTTCGAGGAACAGCCAGCGGATGAGCCAGAGTAGAAAAGATGGTGCGCTGCGCAGGAATAATTCCGGGTCGAGCTGCTCCTTTCCGTTCTTGCGGATAAACGGGGTGCTGGTGTCAACATAGTAGAGCTGTGTCTCTGGGCCTATGTGTGGGTTGTTGGTGTCGAAATCCTTTATTGCCCAGTTGGATATCTGCCCGTCAATGCCGACTTCGATGCCGGTGCTTTCTTTGTTAAAGTCCCAGACCTTTTTAAGCTGCCTCAGGATTAAGCGGAACAGAGTCACTAGATCGTCGTCATTGAGGGTATGTATAGCCTTGTTGCCAAATGATTCTGGAGGTAGTTTTTCCTGGACATCAAAGCCAACGATGTATCCCTCGCAGGCGAAAGAGGCAAAACCGTAGGGGGGCACGTTGATGCCTACCTTGTCCTTCAGGATGCGGTTGTATTTGTAATATATATCTTCATAGTGGCCGAGTTCTTTCTGGTATTTAAAGATGGGTATGCGTTTATAGGCTAGGTTCTTCCGTGATTCATCTTTTATCTCGAAGACAGTGCTTATCTCCCCATATCCCAGAACTTTTGCCGGGATTTTGCTTGCCTCAGGATGACTTGGGTCAAGTCCCCGCTCAAATTCCTTCAGCAGGTCTATGTTTATCTTTATGTCAGTCATTTTTCTCCTGCCCAAAAGATTTAAAGCCTCAAGAATTCCTTGGTATCCTTTAGGACGCCGTCTAGACGCTCCAGTATCTCGTAGGCGAGCTTTTTGTCTATGTTTAGCGGTGGCAGGAGCTGGCTGACTCTTCTATCGTTATTAGCATAGATGGAGAGAATTCCATGGTCATAGCAGACCTTGGTCATTATCGGACCGCATTGCTCATTTACCATCTCAATGCCCATCATCAGCCCAAGCTGCCTCAGTCCAACCAGGATGGTGGGATGCTTTGCCTTAAGTTCCTTGAAGCCTTGAGCAAAGACCTCGGCTAACTCATTCACATGTTGAAGGAATTCAGGCCGGGATGATTCTTCCAGTACCGCTAGGGCAACGGGGCAACCGACTTCGGCGCCGCCGAAGGTGGACACGTGGATGAAAGGATTTTCGTGAAAGAAGGACTCAAGCTCTTTCTTGAAACACGTGGCGCTCATAGGGTATATTCCCCCTGATAACCCCTTGCCGATGACCATGATATCTGGCACAGTATCGAAATGCTCGATTCCCCAGAGCTTGCCGGTGCGTCCCAATCCGGTCTGGACCTCGTCAATAATTAATAAGGCGCCGTGTTTGCTGCAGAGCTTTCTCACCTGTGGGTAGAAGTCTGCCGGTGGTATGGGCATTCCAGATGTGGCGGGTATGGTTTCATATATCACTGCTGCTGTGTTGTTGTCTATAACTTGCCTCAGGGCTGCGATGTCGCCAAAAGGCACCTGTACAAATCCCGGTGGTTGTGGGCCAAATGGCTTGCGATATTGTTCATCACCGGCTGCCAGTGCCAGGCCGGTATGGCCATGGTAGCCACCAACAGCCGAGATTACCTTTAGCTTTCCAGTGTAACCTCTAGCCAGTTTGATGGCCAGGTCTATAGCTTCCCCTCCGCTAACACCAAAGACCGTATAGGTGATGTCGCCGGGGGTTAACCCCGCCAGTTTTTCCGCCAGTATCGCCCGCTGCTCGCTGATTAAATGGTGGTTCCCGATGTCCAGCTCTTTGAGGCTTTTGGTTAAGGCAGCGATAATTTTGGGATTGCGGTGCCCCAGGTTGAATACTCCTCCGTTACAGTGGCAGTTAATCAATTTTTTGCCGCTCGTCGCATCCCGGACATAAGCCCCTTCTCTATGCCCGAAGACGAAGTCCATGCCAAACATTTTGAACGTCTCCGCCTTGCCCGAAGATACGTACTGGGCAAAACGGTTTACAATCACCTCTTTATTGTCTAAACCAATGTATTTCATATCAAGCTCCTTTCCAGGTTATGTGCCCTCCTCCCAGCTTTCCAGGTATTTCTTTTGTTCCTGAGTTAAAGCATCAATGGCTATGTTCATGGCTTTAAGTTTCAGCCGCCCCACTTCATTATCTATTTCCTCGGGCACGGGGTAGACTCTTGGCTGAAGTTTTCCTTTCATTTTAACAAGATACTCGAGACACAGCGCCTGGTTGGCAAAGCTCATGTCCATGACGCTGGCTGGATGTCCCTCGGCTGCTGCTAGATTTATTAGCCTGCCTTCACCCAGTAGATAAAGCCGTCGCCCATCAGCCAGAGCATACTCATCAACGAAGGGGCGTATCTGCCTTTTTGCCTTTGCCAGACCTTCTAAAGCCGGGATATTTATCTCGACGTTGAAATGGCCGCTGTTGGCCAGGATAGCCCCGTCCTTCATTTGGGATAAGTGGCCTTTGTCAATGGCATTGATATTGCCGGTGGCGGTGATGAAGATATCCCCTATCTTGGCTGCCTCCTTCAGGGGCATGACTTGGTAGCCATCCATAGTTGCTTCAAGGGCTGAGATAGGATTTACCTCGGTTATAAGCACTAAAGCGCCTATCCCTTGAGCTCGCCGAGCTATGCCCCTGCCGCACCAACCGTAGCCGCAGATCACCACCTTTTTCCCGGCCCATAAAACGTTGGTGGCTCTAGTGATGCCGTCAATGGTGCTCTGCCCGGTACCGTAACGGTTATCGAAGAAGTGCTTGGTCTTGGCATCGTTCACAGCGATGATGGGATATTTCAGCTTCCCCTCGTCTGCCATATTTCTCAATCTTATCACGCCGGTAGTTGTTTCCTCGGTGCCGCCGATTATATTAGCCAGAAGCTGAGTCTTTTCTCGGTGGGCGGCGCTAACCAGGTCAGCGCCGTCATCCACGGTGAGCTGAGGTTTATGATTCAGGGCAGAATTTATGTGCTGATAATAGGTCTGGTTATCTTCACCTTTTATGGCGAAGGTAGGCATGCCATATTCGACAAGGGCTGCCGCCGCGTCATCTTGAGTGCTCAGCGGGTTTGAAGCGCATAAAACTAGCTCGGCGCCACCATCCTTTAAGGCCAGAGCTAGATTGGCTGTCTCTGTGGTGATATGAAGGCAGGCGGAGATGCGTACCCCTCTCAAAGGCTTTTCTTTGGCAAATCTTTGTCTAATTAGCTTGATTACCGGCATCTCCCGGCTGGCCCACTCGATGCGCAGCCTCCCTTGGTCAGCTAGTGATAGGTCTTTAATATGATAGTCCATTACTGCCAAATCCTTCCTTAAGCAGAGATTTAGTTGTCATCCTGAGCGTAGCGAAGGCTCTCAAAGCCTTCTTTTTATGGAATTTACCTTGAGTAAGATTCTTCGGTCGCTCCGCTCCCTCAGAATGACAGGTGACGAACATGGAATGATAGATAGAGTCCCTAAACACTAAATAATCTCTCCGATACTATTCTAATAATGTTACTCATTGGCTGGGATGTGTCAAGTATTATGTGGTTTTTAGATGGGAATTCGGTGATTTTATCGAAGTCCTGCCTCTGTTGCTCAAAGATTTCCCAGCGACCATCGGAGACAGAGCCTTCTTTAAGCCTTTGCTTAAGGTGGCTCCTGACGGTCTCTTCGTTTAGAAGGCACTCGACGACGGCGAAATCGGCTTTTGTCTCCTCAGCCAGGCTCTTGGCTTGCAACCTGTTCGGTCTTTTCTTGAAGGAGGCGTCTAGTATCACCGATTGTCCTTGGGATAGAAGCTCTCTGGCTTGGGCAAACATCTCATCGTAGGTTTTTCTGTTGAAGTCTTCGGAGTATATGCCACCTCGGAATTGTTCGAAGCGATGCTCGGTCGGTGAGATGCCAGCCAGCTTCTTTCTGGTGACATCTGAGGAGGAGATGATAAGCCCGAGGCTCCGACTCAGAGCTTCAGCCACAGTGGTCTTGCCGGTGCCCACCAGACCAGCCGTGATAAGAAGCAGGGGTTTCTCTCTGGTGTAGCGGCAGGCTAAGTCAAAGTAGCCCTGTGCTGCAGCTAAGGCGGCTTCTTTCTCTGGGATATAGGGGTCGTCCAGTTTAAAACTTTCTACCTTGCCTCGAACGCAAGCTCGATAGCACTTGTAGAAGTTTAACAGTTGGAACAGTTCTTTATCCCGGCTCAGTCGGACATAGGCATTGACGAACATCTGGGAGAGGTCAGCTCGTTGGAAACGGTCGAGGTCCATAGCCAGGAAGGCGACTTCGGAAGCCACATCACCATATCTGAACCTATCGTTGAACTCGATGCAGTCGTAGATATAGATTCCATTGCTAAGGCAGACATGGGCAGCGTGAAGGTCACCATGGCAATCCCTTATCCTGCCATCCTTTACTCGCTTGCTGAACAGGGGCTTATTTGTTGTGACGAAATTGTCGGTGTAAGCCTTTATACGGTGATATTTCGTGGAGGGTATAGAGATATCTATATACTGCTTGGTCTGGTTGAAGTTCTCTTCGGTGTTTATCGTGATAGCGTCCAGTTTCCCGTAGATGCTGATTTCGAGGCTTGTCCTGGCTTTATCGTGGAATGCTGCCAGCTTCTCGGCTACTCTTACCACCATTTCCTCAGTTAGGAGATTCAAGCGTAGAAGCCTGTCCATCATCCGCTCTCCAGGGAGCTGCTTCATTTTCACAGCATATTCGATTACCTTCCCCTTGCCGCCGAGCCGGATTTGACCCTGGCTGCTGACTATGGGCACGACTTCTAAATAGATGTCGGGGCAAAGGCGTCTATTGAGTTCTATTTCCTGATGGCAGAAGAAGCGGCGCTTCTCCAGCGTGGTGTAGTCCAGATATCCCAGATTGACTGGTTTCTTGACCTTGTAAACGTAATCGCCGGTGAGAAAGAGGAAGGACATCTGGGTCTGCACCAGTTCCACCTTTTTGGGGCTATGCGGATAGGTTTCAGGTTTGAGTAGTGCTTTGACTAAAGATGGTGTTGCTGGCACGGCTTCAGTGTAAAACTTTTGATGGCGAGCTTCAAGCCTTTTAAGGCCATTTAGCAATGCCGATTGTCATTCTAAGCGAGGAATCTAGGCCCTTCACGGAGTTTATCCTGAGCTAGATCCTTCATCGCTTCGCTCCTCAGGATGACGGGGCGAAGGGCTCCCTCAGAATGACAAAAAGCGAAGGGTTCAGGGTGACAAGTAAGCGTCTTCACGCTTCTAGGTTGAAGAGCGGCCTGGCTCCATCTCCAGAAGAATACTTGTCCCCGGGGAATACGGCGTGCCCCATCTTCACGCTTTTGCCCATTACCTCCATGGTTGTCTTGTTTGGGTCAACCCCAGTTAAGTTGCCCATTATCCACGGCCCTTCGTTGAGTTCGACCATCACTATAACATACGGGCATTCACCTTCACGCCCTTCCGGCGCTACGAACACGGTGGTGAAAGTCTGGATTTTGCCCTTGCCGCTCAATTCCACGATGTCCAGATTCGTGCTGGCACAATTTCCGCAGACTATTTTCGGCGGCACAGTGATTGTGCCACACTGTTTGCATTTTAGTCCGAGTAGCTTGTTTTGCTTAAGCGCCTCATTATATTGTTTAAAATTAAGCTTATGTTCCACTTTTAGCCTCCTTCGGAATCAGACCGCAGTTAAGATTACCAGCCTCTCTTCAGAATCAAATTGACAATTGTACCGGCATCTCCGCCGAGTGTATCAGTCATGCCTATCTTGGCTCCTTCGACCTGCCTGTCACCACATTCGCCTCTTAGCTGTTTAACTATCTCGTATACTTGAGCGGTACCGGTAGCTCCTATAGGGTGTCCTTTAGCTTTCAGTCCGCCGGAAGGATTTACCGGCATTTTGCCCCCAATTTTGGTTTCGCCTTTCTCTATAGCCTCACCGGACTTACCGAATTCGAAGAAGCCGAGGCTTTCCAGGGCAATAATTGTAGCTATGCTGAAGCAATCGTGAAGCTCAATTACATCTATGTCCTTGGGGCTAAGTCCGGCCATATCGTAGGACTGCTTGGCCGCCAGTTCCCGGGACCTAAGTCTTGGCAGGTATTCTTTCTGGCTGAGCAGGTTGCCGGCTGAAGCTTGACCAACGCCGACAAGATAAACTGGCTTATCGGTCAGCTTTTTTGCCTTTTCTTCTGAGGCTAGGACAATGGCTGAACCCCCATCAGAAAATGGACAGCAGTCGTAGAGCTGTAGCGGCTGGCAGACCATGAAGCTTTTCAGTACATCATCCGCAGTTATCTCTTTCTGGAAGTGAGCTTTAGGATTAAGAGCGCCGTAGTGGTGGGAGTTAATGGAGACTTGAGCCATTTGTCGCTTAAGCTTTTCTAAAGGTACGCCATATTTTTTGGCGTAGAGGTGAGTTAGCAGGGCGAAAACGCCGGGGAAGGTGATTCCGGCAGGGTATTCATAGCGGCTGTCACTGCCCATGGCAAAGGTTCGCGTGGCTAAGGGTGTCCCCATCTTGGCGGCTGTTTCAGTGCCACCGGCCAAAACTATATCGTAGAATCCTGAAGCCACCCATACAAAGGCATCTCTTACTGCAGCGCTGGCCGAAGCGCAGGCGCCTTCATATTTGTTGGCTGGGATATTGAAGGCGCCGATATAATCGGCGGCGAAGGCTTGCGGTTGCCCTTGCCCCTCGGAAAAGTCACCTAAAACATTGCCAAGAAATAGAGCTTGAATGTCCTTCGGCTTCAAGTTCGCCTCATTGATGGCATCCATGGCAGCTTCAGCAAATAGCTCCACGCATGTCTTGTCCTGCTTGCCGCTGAATTTCGTCATCCCCACGCCAACCACAGCTACTTTTCTCATACGCCTATACCTCCTAAGTTATTGTTTGTCATTCTGAGCGTAGCGAAGAATCTCATACAGCTCAGGGCAGTCTCCACGAATGGGAGATTCTTCGGTCGCTCCGCTTCTTCAGAATGACATAAACATGTAGCCCCGAGGCTATAGCCTCGGGAGCCCGACCCTAAAGGGTCGGGACTACATTTTCGGGCACCTCCCAAGGGTGAGGTTCAAACAAGCCTTATTTTATCAGTTTTGGGCGACATTTACTACAGAATGCTATTTGTTTCCAGTCGGTATCAGCCAGACTGTTGGAAAAGTGCATTACGCACTTGGCGTTTTTGCAGTGTCCTAAACCGAAGGTATGTCCCATTTCATGAACTGCCTCTTTAGCGGCCCTGTCTAGGAACAAGGCATTATCCGAAGGCAGCCCGTAAAATTCCTGCCTCAGACGGCATAGAGATATAAGAGCTACGCCGGAGGTTATGTCCGCCTGACCGAAGACGAAGTTCAGCCCCGGAGCGTAGAGGTCAACATCAACTATACCCAAGCCCTTTTCATCCTTAGCCACGCCCGATTTCTTCAGCTTGGCGAGCAGCTCTGAAGCCAGGTATTGGCTCCGTTTCGAATCATAAGCCCGTTTAAGATTACCGTCTTCTGGGATTATCTCTACAGGGCAGCCAAAGGTTTGTTTCAGCCTTTCTTTAAGCTCTTCCAGCGTGTTGCTGTCAATGCTGCCTATCGGCTTGAGGGTTATCTTCACTTGCGGTTTATTTCAGCCAGTCTAGTATTTCTTTCAGTACTTCGTTGCGGTCAGCACGGGTGAGCTGGGCTATCTTTACCTTTGGGTGGCGTTTTATGTCGTCGGCGAAGGGATGGGGGCTGAGTATGATGGTGCCCAGAACTTTTTTGCTGCTGTCTATCGCCTTCAGTACGGCTTCTCTAAAACGGGGCGAGAAAAGCTCCATCTTGCCGATTTCGTCAATGACTATTAAATCGCTTTCTTCTATCGCTTGATTAATGGCAGCGACACCGATGTTATCCAGATTTTGGATGTCGACGCCGTATTTGCCCACTCGATAGCGGCTGTGACTATCAACATGCGACAGTATGGCGTCCTGACCGTCTAAGGTAACAATCCTGAAGCCCTGCCTTGTCCCACCGCTTCTTATCTCCTCGGTATAAAAGCCGCCAGCTTTAACTTTAGACCTGGCTATTACCTGTCTGATGACGGTAGTTTTTCCTGTCCCTGGGCTACCGGTTAGGAGGTAGACATTGGCCATTAAGTCTACGTGGTTTCGGTCTTCTTCTTTCGGCTAGGCTTTTTTGGCGCTTCTGCTTTTGCTGGCTTTGCTTTAGCCGCTTTGGCCTTCAGCTTTTCTGCTTTCGCCTTGGCCGCCTTTGCCTTTGGTTTGGCGGTTACAGCTTCAGCCGCGACGGCTTCCGCCTTCTTTCGGCTAGGCTTTTTCGGCGCTTCTTCTGCTGTTTTTACTTTAGCCGCCTTTGCCTTTGGTTTGGCGGTCACAGCTTCAGCCACGGCGACTTCTGCCTTCTTTCGGCTAGGCTTTTTTGGCGCTTCCTCTGCTGCTTTTGCTTTAACCGCTTTTGCCTTTGGCTTGGCGGTCACAGCTTTAGCCGCGGCGACTGCTTCTGCTTTCTTCTTTCTGACAGGTTTCTTTGGTACTGGCGCTGCCTCAGCGACAGCTATAGTCGGCGCGGGTGCGGGCTTAGCAGCCACGCCAGCAATGCCGGCCAGCGCCATCATCTTTCTTCTCTCTTCTAGCTTCTTGCGGCGTTTGCGATGCTTTAGAATAGCCATTCTTTTACTTTTATTCATCGTTTGTCACCTAATAAAACGAGTTTTTTAAATTTGCATTGTATTATCGCTTAATTAGCCATAGATTTCAAATTCCACTACCATTGTCATTGCGAGGAGCGTGAGCGACGCGTCAATCCCATCTAACGTAGGGACAGACCTTTAGGTCTGTCCGCTGTGGACAGGTTTGAAAACCTGTCCCTACATTTCTCTGTTAAACTGAGTATTTGCTTCTGACTCTGCTCGAAAGCTCAGCCAGCAATTCCAAGGCGCGGATGGCAGCTTCAGGAGACAGGGACGCCAGCGTACAGGACGGAGTTAGCAGGCTCTGGGCAACGAGCTGCTTAAAAGGTATGCTCTCTCGGGTGAATTGCGCCATGGCTTCGCCAAGTCGGTCATACAGGCTGGCTACAGATTCTCCGGCCAAAGCTCCCTCTTCGTTGGGTACGATGCCCCAGGCGATGCTGCCGCCCCGTTTCAAAAAGGCATTCACCTCAGCCGGATAGCAGCTCAGTGAGTCAGCATAGTTATAGGTATCAAAGCTCAGTATGTCAGTGGAGCTTTTCAAAAGTAGTGACCAGTCGGTGCTGCCGCAGCAGTGCACTCCCTTAAGTCCCTTTATGCCGCTGAAAACCTCTTCGAGCAAAGTTGTCACCTGCTCATTGGGAATGGAGACGAAGGCTGTGCCCAGTGAGGTCAGGTAAGGCTCGTCAACAAAGATTACCGTTTCAGGCGAGACCTGGCGCAGGAACCTTTCCTGCCACATAGCTTTCAGCCGCAGGAATTTGGCTAGAGCCTCAGCCAGAAGGTCGTCATAGAGTATGCCTCGTTGTTCCCTGTCGGTGACACAAAGCCCCCAGGTGATGGGTCCGGTTATCTGTCCCTTAATCATCTTGGGATGCTGTTCCTTTAGAGCCAGAAAAGCATGTAGCCCGGCAGCATATTCAGCACTGATGCCATAGTTATCAGGGCTATTTTCTGAGGAGGCGGTGTAAAGCTGCTCCAACTGGCTATCGAATTCCGCTGTGCGTTCGACGTGGATTTTATCTCCTTCGAGCACCAGACCGGGGAAGCCCTGGCTGAACTGGACATACATATTCTCCAGCTGGGAGCGTTTCGGCAGTTGTGGCCAGGCAGGTAAAGCAGGCAGATATTTAGCCACCAGAGCACATGCCTCCTTGGGGTCAGTCTGAGGCATACTCCCTATAGCCGTGGGCAGACAATTGAATTCTATTTTTGGTGACATGGCTTAAAAATCTAAGAGCTTAATTCTTTCCGTGCGGGATATTACTGGATAGGATGGTTATGAGACTGGCTCTTTAACTTCAACGGTTAAAGACTCGACCCCTGTCTCTTCGGGGATAGGTTCACCGTGTGCCTTGCAGGATTCCAGGTACAGCTCGATAGCTTCTTTGACCATAGAGATAGCTTCCTCCTTGGTTTCTCCCTGTGTGTAACACCCAGGAAGTGCCGGTACCTCTACTGAGTAGCCACCTTCCTCTTCAGGTATAAGAATAACGGTATATTTCAACATCGCCACCCCCTAGATAAGCTCCTTTATTTCTTCTACCGAAAGCTCAGCCCTCTTCAAAATGTTGCTCAAAATTACCGGTTTTATCGGTTTTCTATGAACGGGGATAACTATTTTAGTTTCCGGCTTACTTTCGTGTCTCATAATAACATGACTACCTCGGGTGCGGTCAACATGCCATCCCCTCTTTGAGAGGGCATTTACCAGCCTGTCACCTTTGATTTGAGGCAGCTTTGGCATCTATATAGCTCCTAAATGGAAAGGAATAAGGTGAAGGTTCCCTACTTTATATACTTGCTGATGATTGGTGCCAGGTCTTTCTTCACCTGCTCTGGGATAAGCTTCGGAGAGGTGATTATGGCATTTTTGAGGGCGCTGGCGCAAATACAATTCCTTGTCTTGGGCATGCGGGTTATCGCCTGCCTCAGTAGCCTCTTGACAGTTTCAGTGCCTCGCCTTAGATTGTCTATGATCATTTCTGCAGACACGACCTCGTAGGTCTCTTTCCAGCAGTCGTAGTCAGTAACCACAGCCATGGTGGCATAGCAGATTTCTGCCTCCCGGGCTAGTTTAGCCTCTGGTAAACCGGTCATAAAGATTACGTCGGCTCCCCAGGAGCGGTACAGCTCTGACTCAGCCCTGGTGGAGAACTGTGGTCCCTCCATAACGATGCAGATGCCGCCGTCATGAGCTCGAATCTCGAGTTTGCGTGCCGAATCGTAGAGCACATCGCCGAGTACGGGGCAGAAAGGGTCGGCAAAGGGGATATGTCCGACTATACCTCTGCCGAAGAAGGTATCCTGCCTGAGAAAGGTGCGGTCGATAATCTGGTCGGGGATAACTATGTCCAGAGGCCTAATTTTCTCCTGGAGGCTGCCTACGGTGGCTACAGAGAGTATCCATTCCACACCCAGGGACTTCATCGCGTAGATGTTAGCTTTTGACGGTAGCTCGGTGGGGCTGATGAAATGTCCCCTGCCGTGCCTGGGGAGAAAGGCCACCTTCACCCCGTCTATTTCGCCCAGAATAATGGCATCGCTCGGGTCGCCGAAAGGCGTCTTCACCTTTATTTCCTGCACTCCGGTCATGCCTTCTAGCTGGTACAGCCCGGTGCCGCCGATAACTCCAACCTTAGCTTCAGCCATTAAGTTACCTCCTGTATTTCTAAACTTGCGGAGCTACTCAAATTATGATGGAAATGCCAGAATTATACTTGGAAATCCCGTTGGTGACAATCAACGCTTGCAGCGATTTATGTTCGCTCGGCATTAAGAGGGGTTGGATTGCTATGGACTGCACCCCTATGATTGGACAGATGAGATTAGGAGAGTCTGGCGGGATAATCCATTGTTCTCCTGAATAAGCACTAATCTCTCGAAGTCATTCGGTGAGCGGTAACCAATTGCCGAATGAAGT
>Ga0315282_10000682_pt1 | contig 66729 bp, 49 predicted proteins | sample YL17G07_20_MG_FD_203693 | JGI IMG/M metagenome (GOLD analysis project Ga0315282, IMG submission 203693) | Sediment microbial communities from Yellowstone Lake, YNP, Wyoming, USA - YL17G07_20 | ecosystem: Environmental > Aquatic > Freshwater > Lake > Sediment | place: USA: Wyoming | collected...
AGCTTCTGGTAGTCCTCCGGCGTCACGTCCGAGCAGCATGGCGCCGAGCACTTCCCCATCTCGCCGTACAGACACGGGCGGCCGCGTTCCATGCACTCGCGTATCCGGCACTTCCTGAGCGGGAACACATCCTGCAGGACGCGAACGGTCTTGCGCGCGGCCTTTGCGCTCGCATATGGGCCGAAGTAAAGCGCCTTCGGCGCGTCCAAGCGCCGGGTCACGACCGGGCGCGGGTAGGCCTCGCCGAGGTCTATCATGATGCTCACGAAGCTCTTGTCGTCGCGGAAGTAGACGTTGTACTTGGGGCGGAACTGCTTGATGAAGTTGTTCTCAAGGAGGAGGGCCTCCTTTTCCGAGTCCGTGACGACCACGTCCACGTCGGCCACCTGCTCGATGCGCTTCTGTATGAGGCGCCAGTCCTCGCCTCCCTCCTGGAAGTAACTGCGAACGCGGCCGCGGAGGTCCTTCGCCTTGCCGACGTAGATAACCTCGTGGCGCGGGTCCTTCATCAGGTACACGCCCGGCCTGCGCGGCAGGTTTTCGATCTTTGCGCCAAGCTGCTCAGATAGCTGCACGGCCATGTCATGTGTCCTCGGGCACACAGGGAAAACCTCTTATCATCATAGGCCAAGAGATAGGCCCTGTCGAGGAGTGCGCGCAAGCCCGGAAAGGATCCGCCTTCCGGACTGCGCCGGCGCAGGCAAGACCGGCATGTGAGGGGTTGATTCTTGCGGTGCCTGGTGTAGAATTATGGCGACTTCCACATCTTCACCGGCCAAGGCGAACATCCGGGGGCGCTTAGAGGGCAACGGCGATGGAGCCAGACCAGCCCGTTCCAGATGTAACGCGGATACTCAGTGCGATCCAGGGGGGCGACCTGAAGGCCGCTGATGAACTCCTGCCTATTGTTTATCAAGAACTCCGCCGCCTGGCTGCTCAGAGGCTGTCCCAAGAGAAGCCGGGCCAGACGCTGGAGGCCACTGCCCTAGTCCATGAAGCTTACATTCGGCTGGTCGGCTCGGGCGATCCTGGCTGGGAGAACCGGGGTCACTTCTTTTCGGCTGCTGCCGAGGCCATGCGGCGCATCCTCGTCGGACGGGCCCGGGAGAAGCGCAGTCTGAAACGGGGAGGCGGAAGGCAGCGGCTCGACCTGGATGACGTAACCCTTGCTGCGGAAGTGTCATATGACGACCTGCTCGCCCTCGATGAGGCCCTTGAGAAGCTGGCGGCGCAGGACAAGGTGAAGGCCGACCTGGTCAAGCTGCGCTACTTCACTGGGCTGACGGGCGAGGAGGCGTCAGCAGCCCTGGGCATAGCCCCGCGCACGGCAGACCGATACTGGCGCTACGCCCGTGCATGGCTCCTGAGAGAGATGGGCGCGGGAGGGGTGTGACCCTCGCCTCCTGCGGAAAAATGCGGTTTTCCGGAATTCGTGGCGGAAAACGGAGCGAGATTGCGCATTGATAGGTGGAGGTTCCACGGAGGGTGTTCCCGATGGCTGCCAGGCATCCGGACGAAGAAGCCATTTTCAGCAAGGCGATCGAGCTGCAGTCAGCCGGGGAGCGCAAAGCTTTTCTGGATGTGGCGTGTGGGGGCGACCGGCGGCTGCGGGAGGCGGTGGAGAGCCTGCTGCGGGCTTACGAGGCCAGGCCGGGCTACCTGGAGAAGCCCGTCCTCGCCGCCGCGGACACCTTGCACGTCGTCCCCCTCTCCGAGAAGCCCGGCACGGTCATTGGCCGCTACAAGCTGCTTGAGCAGATCGGCGAGGGGGGCTTTGGCGTCGTCTACATGGCGGAGCAGCAGGAGCCCATCCGCCGCCGGGTGGCCCTGAAGATCATCAAGTTGGGCATGGAGACCAAGGCGGTCATCGCCCGGTTTGAGGCCGAGCGGCAGGCCCTGGCGCTCATGGACCACCCCAACATCGCCCGGGTGTTAGATGCGGGGGCCACCGAAACGGGCCGGCCGTACTTCGTGATGGAGTTGGTCAAAGGCATCCCCATCACCGAGTACTGCGACGAGAACAACCTCTCAACTGAGGAGCGGCTTGAGCTGTTCATACAGGTCTGCTCTGCGGTGCAGCACGCGCACCAGAAGGCCATCATCCACCGCGACCTGAAGCCCACCAACGTGCTGGTGACGCTCCACGACGGCAAGCCGGTGCCGAAGATCATTGACTTCGGCATCGCCAAGGCCATGGACAGGCCGTTGACGGATCGGACGCTTTTCACCGCGTTCCGCCACTTCGTGGGCACTCCGCAGTACATGAGCCCCGAGCAGGCGGCGTTCAGCGGGCTGGACGTTGACACCCGTTCGGACATCTACGGTCTGGGCGTGCTGCTTTATGAGCTGCTGACGGGCACCACGCCGTTCGATCCCCGGGCTTTGAGGTCGGCAGCCTACGACGAAATGTGCCGGATGATCCGGGAACAGGAGCCGCCCAAGCCTTCGACGCGGATAAGCACGATGGGAGAGAAGGCGACAGAGGTTGCCAGACATCGGCAGACCGAGGTGGCGGCGCTGGGAAGGCTAGTGCGCGGCGATCTGGACTGGATTGTGATGAAGGCGCTGGAGAAGGACCGCACACGACGCTATGAGACCGCTTCCGCTTTCGCGGAAGACATCGGGCGGCATCTGAATGATGAGCCCGTGATTGCCGGCCCTCCCGGGTCTGTCTATCGGATGCGGAAGTTCGTCAGGCGCAATCGCGCGGCGGTGACGGCAGCCCTGTTAGTGATGGCGACGCTTGTGTTGGGACTGTCGGTGGCTACGGTCGGGTTCATGCGGGCCAGCCGTGAGCGGGACCGTGCGGTCCAGGCATACAGGGAGAAGGTTGAGGCAGAGAAAAAGCAGGAACTGGCAGAGCAGGCCGCAGGACAAGAGCGCCAGCGGGCAGAGACGCAGCAGCAGCGGGCTGAGACTGAGAGCGCCGGCAGACAGGAAGAGCACCGCTGGGGCCTTCTGGCCGATGCCAGCCACTTCTTGAACTCCGATAGCTACGAGGAGGCGTTGGGGGATCTCACGAAAGCTGCAGCGATCAAGCACGATCATGCGACGCGGCTCGCCTTTGGCCTCCTGTCAGCGCTCTACCCGGACCACCCCACCGCCATCTGGCAGACGCCTGGCGAGGCCCGCTGCGTCGCCTTCAGCCCCGACGGCAAGGTCCTTGCGTCGGGAGGTGTGGATTCCACCATCGTACTGTGGGACGCGAAGACGGGCCAGGAGTTGCGGAGGCTGATGGGGCACGCGGGATGCGTCGTGGACATTGCCTTCAGCCCTGACGGGTCCCTGCTGGCTTCCGGGAGCGGGTGGGGCCCGGGCTTGGGCACTCCTAACGACAACACGGTCAGGCTCTGGGAGGTCTCCACGGGAATCGAGCAGCAGCGCTTCGAGGGGCATGCCGACGCGGTTTGGTCCGTCGCATTCAGCCCGGATGGCAAGACGCTGGCATCCGGAAGCGCCGACAAGACCGCAAGGCTTTGGAGCGTGGCTACGGGCAAGGGACTCCGGACGATGGCGGGCCACGATATCGTGGTCTGCTCGGTGGCCTTCACGCCGGACGGCAAGGCCCTCGTCACGGCATCGGACCACGGCAGGCTCTGGGATGCAGCCAGCGGGGAATTGCTGGGCGAGTTCGGAGACATGATGCCTGAGGTTTCCGATGTGGCACTGAGCCCTGACGGGACGTGGTTGGCTGAGCTGGGAGTCCCGGGCAAACCCGTGCGCGTCTGGGACGTGGCGCGCAGGCAGGGGATTCTCGCGCTTCCGGTGGACGCGACTGCCGTAGCGTTCAGTCCGGATGGGAAGCTGCTCGCGTCCGGCGACGGCCGGGGGGCCGTCAAGCTCTGGGATCTTAAGAGCGGCAAGGAGACCTTGCGCCTGGACGGGCACCGGGCCGAGGTCCGGTCAGTTGCCTTCAGTCCCGATGGCCGACTCCTGGCATCTGCGAGCGCTGACGGCACAACAAGGCTATGGGACGTTGCCGGGGGTCGGGAACTCCATGTGCTTGAAGGTCATTCGGGCGGCTCGACGCGCACGGTCGCCTTCAGTCCCGATGGTCGCATCCTGGCCTCGCAGTACTCGTCCGGCGGGATCGCGCTCCGCGGGTTCCCTGGAGGCAAGCTCATCCGGCTGCTCGCGTTATCCGGAGGTGACGCCCGGACAATAGCATTTGGCCCGGACTCCAGGATCCTTGCCGCGGCATGCGGGATTAGTGCAGAGCTATGGGACACGGCCACCGGCAACAGGTTTTTCTGCACGACTATTGAGGCCGGCCAGGAGGGCTGGTGCACGGCACTGAGCCCAGACGGCAAGACCCTGGCCGCCGGCAATCGGGGTGGCGGCGCCGTGAGGCTTTACGACGTCGGTGGCCGAAAGGAAGTCGGCGTCCTCCAGGGCCATGCCGACGGGATCACGGCGCTTGCGTTCAGTCCTGACGGGCGGACATTGGCCTCAGGGAGTGTTGACAAAGCAATCAAGCTCTGGGACCTCGCGACCGGCCGAGAGCTGTTCACCCTCACGGGCCACGCGGGCCAAGTCGTGTCTGTTGTCTTCAGCCCGGACGGCAGGCTCCTGGCCTCCGCGGACAAGAGCGACCCGAGACAAATCGCCATCTGGGACGTCGCAACGGGCCGGCTCCGGCGTCGCCTCCAGGGAACTGGGGGCTTGTCGGAGGAAGCCATAGCCTTCAGCCCCGACGGCCGGATGCTGGCCTCGGGCGGATGGTGGGGCGGTGCGCTATGGGCCGCGGACACGGGCCGGCTGATTCGCCGGCTGCAGTCCGGCCAATGGAGAGTGAGTTGGCCCGCTCATATGCGCGTCGCGAAGCTGGCCACCGTGGCCTTCAGTCCGGACGGTGGGACGGTCGCCGCGGGATGCTGGGAGAACGCCGTCAAGTTCTGGCGGCTGGGGCCGCGCAGAGAGCGACCTTCCCTTGCCCTGCCCCTGAGCCCGGTCTGGGCGGTAAGTCTGTCCCCGGATGGCAAGACCCTGGCGGCCGGGTGCGAGGACGGGACCATCACGTTCTGGGACACGGCGACCGGCAGCAGGAGCCGCGTCCTGATTGCGCACACGAGCCAGGTGAGGGGCCTCGCCTTCAGCCCGGACGGCACGTCGATCGCTTCGGGCAGCCCCGACGGCACGCTCAGGCTATGGGATGTGGCAACCGGCATGGAACTCGACGGGTTTGAGGGGCCTCTGAAACGGCCCTATTGGGTCGAGTTCAGCCCGGACGGAAGGACCCTCCTCTCGGCAGAGGGCAGCGGTGCGATCACGCTCTGGGACGTGCCAACACGCAAGGCAGCCCGGGTGTTCACTGGCGGGGCGGCGGAGAGCTGGTCCCTTGACCTGGCCAAAGATGGGGAAACGCTTGCCTTCGGATGCGGCGACGGGCAAGTCAAGGTTTGGGATCTGACCAGTGGCGAAGCGCGATCCGTGGTCGCAGGCCGAGGCCCGATCGCCATGAGCCCTGATGGCAAGCTTCTGGCCTTCCGGAACAACCAGGGCGGCCTGACGGTATACGACCTGCCCGCTCAGGCGGAGGTCCGCGCACTCGGCCCCATCCCGGGCGGCGTCAGCGCGGTCTCGTTCAGCCCCGACGGGCAAACGCTGGCCTGCGGCGGGAGAGAGGGGGCGCTCCTGCTCTGGCGCCCGAGTGCCGACCAGGAGCGGATCCTGACAGGGCACGCCGACGCCGTTAGGTCTGTCTGTTTCAGCCCCGATGGCAAGACGATGTACTCGGGGAGCACCGACGGCAACCTCAGGGCCTGGGATGCCAATACCGGGAAGGAGCTTCCCCTCTTCCCGGTCCACACGGGGAGGGTCTACGCCGTGCAGTTCAGCCCCGATGGCCGGCTCCTGGCTTCGGGCGGTCAGGACGGAACAGTAAGGCTCTGGGACTTGGCCGGGGGCGAACAGCTACACGCACTTGCGGGGCACGCCGATTCCGTCTTCTCGGTGTCGTTCAGCCCGGACGGTAAGACGCTGGCCTCTGGCAGCTGGGATAAGACAGTCAAGATGTGGGAGGTCGCCACGGGGAAGGAACTGCGGACCCTTGCCGGGCACGGCAGCGAGGTGTACGGCGTTGTCTACAGCCCCGATGGGAAGGTGCTCGCGTCAGCAGACAAGGGGGGAATCGTCAAGCTGTGGGATGCGGCGACGGGCGAGGAACTCCGTACGCTCAAGGGACACTCCGACGTGGTTTTCGGCCTGGCGTTCAGTCCCGACGGCAAGACTCTGGCCACGGGCAGCGGCGACAAGACGGTGAGGCTCTGGGACGTTCCCAGCGGCAAAGCCCTTCGGACGCTGACCGGCCATGAGTCGGAGGCCTGGCCGGTGGCGTTCACGGCCGACGGCAAGACCGTGGCGTGCGGCGGCGCGGACGGCCGCATCCTGCTGTGGGAGACGGCCACGGGGAAGAAGCTGCAGACGCTCACGGGCCATGCGGACAGAGTCCGCGCGATCGCGATGAGCCCGGACGGCAAGGTGCTGGCCTCGGCCAGCTACGACGACACGCTGAGATTCTGGGACGTTGCTGCCGGACGGCAGATCGCCTTCGTACGCCACCCCGACCGCGACGTGCTGTCGGTTGCCTTCAGCCCCGACGGCCGCACGCTGGCCTGCGGCGTAGAGAAGGACGTGCTCATCTACGACCTGGAGGCGCCGCAGCAATGCCTCGAATGGTGGCTCCGAGAAGCCGGTGCGAGATCTCAAGAAATGAGGGAGGAGGTGCGGAGCGACACAGGCCACTGAGCCAGCGGTCCCGAAGGTGCGGACGGCGACTCAGTGTTAGGACCCGTGGACGAAAGGAAGGGGCCGGCGGGTAGTCAGCTTGCAGGCAACCGCCCGCCGGCCCGGCCTGCCCCGGACGGGCGTTCCGCCTGCCCGAGGGCTCGGCTTCTTCATTATGTGCAGAGACACACCTCGCTGCAACCGAGCAGCGAGGGCCAACGGCGAAAGGAGACGCAGTCATGTCGAGCAAGAGAAAGACGAAGGTTGGAGTGCTAATGGCAGCCACGGTGCTTCTAACAGTCCTTGCCGGCAGCGCAGTCCTGGCAGGAGGCAAGCCCCAGCCGCCGCCACCGCCTCCGCCCGCACCCGAGTACGCCCTGACGGCACTCAAACCTCTCCCGGGATGCACAGACTCGGCAGGGGAGGATGTGAACGACAGCGGTCAGGTCGTCGGCAGCAGCGGCGGGCGGGCGGTCCTCTGGCCGAGTGCCACGGCCGCACCGATCGAGTTGCCTTTGGACGAGGGCTACGCAGGGAGTTGGGCCGGCGCGATCAACAACGTTGGTTGCATAGTGGGCCGCGCCGGGTGGGTTGTTTCGGGCAGGAACCACCCGGTGATTTGGGTCCCCGTGGACGGTGGCTACCAGATGCAGGATCTGACCGGGTACTCCGCTGATGACGGATCCGCCACGGACATCAATGAGGGCGGCTACGTAACGGGCCTTTTTCTCCCGAACCCAGACGCGGGCTGGCCTGCTGACCGTCTTGGCGGGGTGGCATTTGTGATCGTCCCGGAGGACGCAGACGGGGATGGCGTAGTTGATACCTGGTTTCGGGACACGGACCCCGGAGACGGCATCAACGATCTGATGCACCCGCTTGACGTGTTCCGCGACCAGGTTTCCTTCTGGTGGGTCTGGCCAACCGCCATCAATGACTCGGGATGGGTGGTCGGCATGGCCGAGGGCGACTTCTTTGGTAACTATCTCGTCGCTGGCACTTTCCTGATCGTCCCGGATTACGGCGATCCGGGGAACCCGTGGGTCAACATGGGGGCACCCGACGCCAACGGCTGCAGCACCAACGACCGCGCGACCATCCTTGCGGGGAATAAAGGATGGGACGCTTTCTTGAACAACGACCGGCAGACTGACAATGGTTCCCGGATGGTGCAGGTTGTCGGTAATACGGCGGCACTTGGAGACCGGGCGGCGCTGTTTGATGTGGAGGTTGCGGGCGACGGCACGGTCAGTTTCACGTCCTCGGTGTTGCCGGCCGCTACGACGCGTAACTGGACATTTCCGTTGGACATCAATGACAGCGGCCTCGTGGTCGGCCACGGGTATCCTACGGACGTGAAGCGACCTAAGGACACTGTAGAGCCGTTGCTGTGGCAGCCCGATAAGGGCACGAGGGCCCTGGAGAGCCTGTGCGACATGGCCGGCTTCAGCGACCTGGGTGCAGCGACTTCGATCAACGGTGTCGGGCAGATCGTGGGCACGGGCACGACGGGCGGCGGGCAGCGCGGATACGTGGCCACGCCCAAGTAACTGAGTGTCGCCTGGGTTTCTGGGCCGGTGGGCGCCATTCGGTGCGTTGGCTGCTCACCGGCCCTGGGCGGACGCGCCCGAATGGTCTGCGGGCCCGGGCCCAGGAGAGGGTCAGTCGCCAAACGGTACAGGGAAGCAGCAAAGGAGGTGAAGGGATAGGCGGACGCGCATGAGCCATCCAAGGAGGGAGCCGCGAGCGGGCTCACGCACGCGCCTCCGAGAAGGAAGCGGCCGGCGAGCCCAAGTTCTGAGGCGTGAACTCGCCGGCCCGGCCTGCCCCGGACGGGCGTTCCGCCTGCCCGAGGGCTTGGCTTCTTCATTATGTGCAGGGACGGACCTCGCTGCAAGGGAGCAGCGAGGGTCAACGACGAAAGGAGACGCAGTCATGTCGAGCAAGAGAAAGATGAAGGTTGGAGTGCTCATGACAGCCACGGTGCTGCTGGCGACCCTTGCCGGCAGCGCAGTCCTGGCAGGAAGCAAGCCCAAGCCGCCGTCTGGTCTGGACACGGGAAAGGTCTACTACGCTGTCCTCCAACACGGCAGCAATCCCGATCGCGCCATCTGGTCCATGCTGCCCGATGGAAGCCAGAAGACCTACCTGGTCCACGTGTTCGACCAATCCGCCACTCCGGGGATGCTGGATGCAAGCGCTGCCCTTCACGGCGGGTGCAGGTGGTTCATCGGTGCCATGGTGGTGGCCCCGGAGCCCTACTACGTCGATGGGACGCCACGGGTCGAGGTGGTGGCCCAGAGCGAGGATGGCCGATGGGTCCAGCTCACAGACATAGCCGATCCGAACATGAAAATATCCGTAGCTCGCTGGGCTACGCACGACGGTGTGGCGGACGGCAAGGTTTCGTTTGTCAAGCTCAGCGTTTCGGGGGGTGGGAACTATGACCCAGTGGGCATCGACATCATCGCGATCGGGTGGACGGACGCGGGGGAGCCGGAGGCGCTGACGGAGCCGGCCGAAGTCCTCCCCCTTGCCGGCGACCCGGGCTGGCTCTATGACTGGTCGCCCGACGGAGACCACGTCGTCCACGAATCAGGCGGGATGCTCTACGTTGACGACTCGACAACGTCTTTGTGCAGCGGGGGGGGACCGAAGTGGTCGCCTGTGCGTTCGGATGGCAGCAGCTTGATCGCGTTCGGCGTTGGCGGGTGGGGTGGGGAAATCCACACGATCCGTCCGGATGGCTCGGGAGAAACCTCTATAGTGAAGGTGAGCAACAATCAGACTTTACAGGGGATAGCCTGGTCTCCGCACGGCACTTACCTGGTCTACACTGTGCATAAGGACCCCAAGATCATGATCTCCGTACCCACCAATGACGTGTACCGGGTCAGAGCAGAGGGGGGCAGCACGAGCAGCTTGACGAATGATGTCAGCGAGCACTGCTACTCAGTCGGCTGGCGGGAGTGAGCAGTGGGCCCGGCGGGCAGTGAGCTTGCAGGCATCAGCCCGCCGGCCCGGCCTGCCCCGGACGGGCGTGCAGGGAAGCCATCAAGACACAAGAGCGAGGATGTGCCCGCTCGTCCATGCAGTTACCTTGCTGCGTGTCCGCCTTTGTGGTCCCACTTGATGGCGGATCCCCGTTTTTCAGCGTCCTCTGTACGCAGGCGAGGTACGTACGGGAAAAGCGCGTGTGATTGTACGCGGGAAGCGCACGACCCGTTACAGGCACCACGGCGGGTCCTCCACCGGCTCGGCAAAGCGGACCGACACTTTGCGCACGTATTCGTCGAGCGATTGATGGTCCACGCGCCAGCCGAAGCCAAACCGAAGCCCATCTAACTTACCCTCGCGCATGAGCCGGCGCACAAGCTTTGTGTTGCATTTGAACTGCTCCGCCACCGTTGTCACACGCAGCCACCTGACCTCAGGACATCCGCAGACCTCGCAGGGCATGTTCTACCTCGCCTCCCTTCCCGGCCGTGAATGCGGGCACGCCGGCATTCCAGGGCAGTAGTTCCCTATTTCCCGCGGCGCCGTTGGCGGTGGCAAGCCTCGCCGGCAGCCCAGGGACTGCCGGCGGCCTGCCTGCCACTCGCGAAGGGCTAAGACTCCACCAGCGCCAACGGCAGACAGACGCTGTACGTCACGTCCCCCGTGCGGCCCTGTCGCTCCCCGTCCAAAGCCGGGCGCTCGCGCTTCCGAATCAACTCGTAGGCGGGCCGGGCGGACGCCTTTTCCTTCCTGGAACGGCGGAGGCCGGCCTTGAACCACTCAGCCAGCCGGTCCGGCACCTCCAGGAAGCCACAGCAGATCGGGCACCGTTCGAGCGAGCGCAGGTCGATCCATCCGGTACCGCTGCAAGCCGGACACGTGACCTCCTCTACGCCGAGCGATTCGCAGAGGGCCTCGAACATGAGCTTGCCCCGCAGTTGCTTCAGATCGGCGGGCATCATGCGAGCGATCTTCCTGACCACCTGTTGCTGGTTCATCTGCGGCCCCCTCCCGGCGCAGGGCTCCCCTCTGACGTCTGTTCTCGAAGCCGGTAGTGGAACCGTTCCTCGCCCTCTTCCAGCTCAAGCCCGAACCGTCCAAGCTGTCCGGGGCTGAGACGGCCTTCGCAAAGGGCCTTGTGGAGGGCCGGCTTGTCGGGGGCTTCCTTGATGCGCAGAAGGCCCTTCAGCCGCGCCCGGCGGAGCAGCCTGCACACGTCTTCTTCCGCAAGGCCATCGCGCACGCGGATGACGGGTTCGGACTTTCGGAATCCTACTTCGCCATGCGGCGTGACGAAGGTCTTGCGGTCGGCGGGCAGGATGACGCCCCTCTCGGCGCGGCAAAAGGCTTCCAGCTCAGCGAGCTGCCGCTCGACGCGTGCCCGCAATGCCCCGATGCGGCGATCCTGGCACCTGCGCACCGCATCCAGTTCCTCCTCCAACTGGGCTCGCAGCCTTTCCAGCCGGGCCTGGGCCACGGCGATCCCACGCAGTTTCTCGGCAACCTGCGAACGTGGGGACGGAGCCCTCAGCAGCGTTGTAGCCATCTTCTTCTTCCTCCTCCTGATCTTTTCCACGGACCGGAAGGCGACACGCCCACCCTTGTGGCTATTCACTGGTAGTGGCGATTCTATGCGTTCAGGGGCACAAATGCAAGCGAAATATGCTTTATGCATAAAAATATCTTGAAATAGGCTGATTGACATGCTATTATATCTGTAAATGATACCGGCGAGGCTTCCCGGCAGGCGCTTTCCGTCTCCCGGGGCGCCGGCCGGCCTTCGCCCCTTTGGCCGCGCAGCCCCTGTCGAGGAGGGTGTGTTCATGACGCCGAAACAGCCCAAGGCCGCTAAGACGACCGTCGGCGAGCGGCTCAAGTCGGTGCGCGCAGAACTGGGCCTCAATCAGACGGAGATGGCCGAAGCAGTCGGCATCACCCAGAGCAGCATCGCCGCTTACGAGGCCAATAAGCGCCCCCCTCCCCTGCCCACGCTGCTAGCGCTCGAACACAAGTTCCGCATAAGCCATGAGTGGGTTCTGGCGGGAACCGGCGAACGCTTCAGGGGCGCACGCCCTGCCCGGCCGGTCATCGTGACCAGCCCGAAGGAACTGGACGCCCTCAGACGCCTCGAAGGGGAGGACCGATACTACGCCGTCCCCTATCTGCGCGACCCGGCCGCCGCCGGCGCAGGCCTCGTCATGGAAGAGCAGGTGGAAGGCTACTGCATCATTCACCAGCGCGTGGCGCCCCACCCGGAACGCATCCGCTGCGTGCGCATCTCGGGCCACAGCATGGCGCCGACGCTAACGGACGGCAGCATCGTGGCCGTGGACATCACGCCGATCCCCTTAAGGAACCTTGAGGGCCGCATAGTCTGCTCGCGGACCACCGAAGGCACCGTAGTCATCAAGAGGCTGCGCGTGCGGAACCATTTTGCCCTGCTCTTCTCGGACAACGAGGACCAGCAGGCTTACCCCCCGATCGTCACAGACCTGCGCGAGCTGGAGGACCCTGTAATCGGCCAGGTGATCTGGGCGTGGGTTGACCTCCGCTGACGACTGTGCGACACTGTAAGTGAAGGGGGGCGAACAATGGGCACGGCGCCGGAACCGCACCGCAGTGTCTTCAGCCGGACTCCGGGGATCATTGGACTCATCGTTTTGGCCCCGCTCATTGCCGGCGTCCTTCTCGTCGCCTGCGCCCCGAAGAAGCAGGCAGCGGCTCGCCCCGCGCCCCTGCACGTAACGGGTCAGGACCCGACCGAGCATATCAAGGACGCAGAGGCGTATCGGCTGCGCATCTGGGGCAAGGTCGGCAAAGAGGTCTCGCTCAGCCTTTCCGACATCAAGGCCATGCCCTCGGTCGAAACGGACGCGCCGCTCAAGTGCGTCGTCGGCTGGACCGACCACGCGATCTGGCGCGGCGTCGCCATCCGGGACGTGGTGAAACTGGCGGAGCCGAAGGGGGATGCATTCTACCTGGTCTTCCACGACGACCGCAGCTTCTCTGCCACGCTCGACACGGACTACGTGCGCACGGGCAAGCCGATTCTGGCTTACGACGTCAACGGCGCCCCGCTCCCGCGGGAGCACGGTTGGCCGCTCCGTGTGGTGGCCCCTGACAAGTATGGCTTCAAGTGGGTGAAATGGCTGACCAGCATTGAGTTGACCGACCGCGGATACGAGGGCACTTACGAATCTTCAGGCTGGTCTCTGAACGGTAACCTCAACGAGCCCCCCACGGAGGCTGAGAAGCGAGGCAAGTAGCCGCCGAGGAGGGTGCCTGGGAACGTCGGAAATCGCTGCCGAGTAGCATTCCTGTGCGGCGCGTCTCATAGACGAGGTGGGCGTCGAGGGTTCTTGTCTCGAAGAGGCCCACGACGGCGCCAAACACATTGGCCCGGCCGCTCGTGCCACTGAGGTAGAGTCCCGCCCTGCCTTTGGCGTGCGCCGCGTTTCAGGCTATAATCCCTGCCTTGTGCCTGGCCTCTCCCCTGCTGATCGGCGGCCGCCATGCCGTTCTTACCAGTCATTCTCATTCTCGTCTCGTGCTTCATGCACGCCGGCTGGAACCTCTTAGCACGGCGTCAAAGGCATGAACTCGTCTTCTTCCGCCGCCTGCTCATCTGGTGCGTGCCCCTCGCGCTCACGGCCATCGGGATTGGGGTGCTCCTCCCCCATGCCCTGCCGCCCAAGGCATGGGCCTGCGTCATCGCTTCAGGCTTCATCTGCGGGCTCTATTACTGGTTCCTCGGGCTGGCTTACCGCTCGTCTGAATTCACCGTTGTCTATCCCGTGGCGAGGGCGCTGCCCGTGCTGATCGTGGCGGCGCTCGACCTCCTGCGGGGGCGCTATCCCAGTTCCGAAGGATGGATCGGCATGGGCCTGGTGGTCGGCGGATGCATGCTCGCGCCTCAGGCGTCGTACGCGGGCTTCAGCTTGAAACGCTATGGCGGCCGGGACGTCTGGTACATGGCCCTGACAGCCGGCACAATCGTGGGCTTCACTATGCTCGACAAGATCGCCGCCGAGGCCGTCATGCGGGGCCCGGGCAGCGCGGCCATCTACTGCGGCCTGTTCTACATCTTTGCCTGCATGACGTACTTCCCTGTATATGCCATCTTTCATAAGCACAAGGCTGGAGCAGAGAAGGTCGGATGGAAGTGGCCGGCCGTCGGCGCCGTCCTGTCCCTCGGCGGGTATTTCCTGGTGCTCTGGGCGTTCCAGTTGGCGCCGAAGACCGGCTATCTGCTCGCACTCAGGCAATTCAGCATCGTGATCGGAGTCGTCGCGGCATTCATGGTGTATGGCGAGCGCGGCCTGGCGGTGCGCATTCCGGCCACGCTTGCCACGGTGGCGGGCCTTGCCCTGCTCGTGCTGTACGGCTGACGCGCACGGGACTATGAGACGCGCAGACTTGACCCGCAAGCCCCACGCCCCACAGTACCACTTTTCCCATCATCCCTCCGCCCTCGCTTCGCCTCTCGACCCCCTCGGTCCGCTTTGCCGGTAGGGCCGCCCGACTGGGCCGCCGCCGCAACTCACTGGGTCGGCCGCGCCCGCGGACTCAGCTTCAGCTCGTGGCAGTTGAAAAGCCCGAAGTGCTTCAGTTGCCGCCCGCCCCTGACGATGAATACGTCTGCCACCTTATCCACCTGCGAGAAGAACAGGTGAATGCGTCTCGGCGAGACCTCCTTTCCTGTGTCGCCGTCGAAACGGAACTCGTGAACGTAAAGTGCGTCCTGCCCGAGCCGGTCCTTCACCATGCTCGGCTCGTCAACGCCCCAGCGCGCGAATTCCTCCGTGAGGCCGTAGCGCCGCCCGCTGGAGTGGAACAGCATGTAAACCCCGTCCGTCGCTCCCAGGTGGAAGCTCAGGCACAGCGCCGTGCGGAAGGAATCCGCCACTATGAACCGCGGCGGGCCCTTCCATTCATCTTGAGCCTGCTTCACCCTCTCCGCAAGCTCACCCCAGCCGAGCATGCGAATGGACGGCGGCTCGCTCAGCACTTTGGCGGCCAGGGCGGGCGACCGCACAGCCGTGAGCGCCACCGCGATTGTCGCCACCCCCAGGGCCATTGCCGCTGCCGCGAGACGCCGGCGCCTTCGGAGAATGCGCCCGCGCACTCCTCTCTCCCGCACCAGGATGGCAAAGGCAACCAACCCCGCGGCATAGCCCACCGCATCCCAGTGCACCCGGTTCATGGTGCGCTCAGTAAAAGCGCTGGGCAGCGCGAAGAACACGATGGGTACCCAGCCAAAAGCCGACACCCACGCCCCGCGCGGGTCGGGCCTTCGTCGCCAGGCCTGCCAATGCAGCAGAGCCCAGAACACGCCAATGATGAGCAACGGCGACACTGCGCCCAGGTGCGACAGAATATACGTCGCGATCTGGCCTCCGCTGACCGCCCACTGATGGCGCGCCAGCAGGTGGTAGCCTAATGTAGCCCAGCCGTGGCGCCAATCCCAAATGAGCAGAACAGGTGCAAATAGTGTGACCCCCATCAGGACCGCCAGCCACGGCCCCGGGCTCTTGAGCTGCGCCCGGCCCTCCCGCGTGGCCAGTAATCCCAGGCAGAGGCTTGGAACTGCCAGCACCATCATGTACTTGGAATAGAGCCCTGCTGCGAGCGCGACGCCGGCCACCACCCACCACCCCATCGCGCGGGGTCTGCCCGCGAAGCCCGCCTCTGTGCCCCGCCATGCCGCATACATGAACGCCATCCACGCGAGGACCAGCAGCGCGTCCGGCGTGGCGACCGCCCCGAAGCCGGCGAACAGCGGGCAGCAGGCGAAGAACCCGGCCGCCCAGACTCCCGCGCGGCCCCCATATATGCGCCGTCCCAGCACATATGCCATCACAACAAAGGCCGTTCCCGCCAACAGCGATGCCGCCCTGAGGCCAAGCATCGTTTGCCCAAAAACGGCCAGCCCCACGCGTATCGCGAACGGCGCCGCCGGTGGATGCGGCGAAAAGCTCAGCCCCTCATATGCCTGACGCCAGTAGAAGCCCTCGTCCTGAAAAACGTCCGTCGTCAGCGCGCCGAACGCGCGTACCGCCAGCGAAAGGAGCGCTATCCCGGCCACGACCGCCAGTTCTTTCCGCAATGCTCTGCGCATCAGCTTCTCTTCAGGATCCTTCCCCCAGCGAGACGCAGGAGACCACACGGCGGCTTCCATCACCAGCCAGAAGGTCAGTGTGGCTCAGCCGGTGCCACATCCGTTGGAGAGCATATGTTACACGCCGGGGCTTGCCCCGTCACGGTACGACAGGACCCGCATTCAACGGGAACGCCGCGGGCCTGCACGGCCGCGGCGGCGCTCGGGGCCGGCGGTCTTCGGCTCGCCTTCAGGCTCTCCGCCCTGGGTCGTCCTGTTCTCAAGCGAACTTCCGCGACGGATCGCGTCATTGCCGAACCTGTCCTTCACCGCGTCCTCGGCGCGCGCAATCCGCAGCCTCATGTCTTCCGGGGCCGCCGGCGGCCCGAAGAGCGGCACCTGCTGCATCGCCCTGGCATGGTCGTCTTCGCCGAACCCCGAAACCTGGACGCCAATCAGGCGAACCTTGCGCCTACGTATCCTGGCACCCGCGAGGTTCTCCACGGCCGCGGCATATATCTGCCCGGCTTCGGTCACGGGCTCGCGCAGGGTTTGTTGTCTTGTAACGGTTTTGAAGCTCTCGAAACGCACCTTCGTCGTCACCGTGCGCCCGCGCATTTCAGCCTGCCGCATCCGCCGCGCGGTGCTCTCGCACAGGTCCATCAGCGTCCGCAGTATCCTGTCCCTGTCGTCCGTGTCCTCCTCGAAGGTGTGCTCGTGCCCGATGGACTTGACCTCGTCCGTCTCCTCGACCGGGCTCTCGTCTCGCCCATGCGCCTCGTGCCATAGGAACTCACCCCACTGCCCGAAGCGCCGCAGCAGCACTCCGGGCGACATGTCCGCAAGGTCGCCGACGGTCTTGACGTTCACGGCGTGCAGTGCCTCCTCCATCTTCGGGCCGACCCCGGGCAAACGGCGCACGTCGAGCGGACGCAGAAACGCATCAACCCCGTCCGGCTCCACAATCACGAGGCCCCGCGGCTTCTTCAGGTCCGAGGCAATCTTCGCCACGAGCTTGTTCGGAGCGACGCCGAGCGAGGCCGTCAGCCCCCGCTCCTCTTCAATGCGCCGCCGGATGCTCTCCGCAATGGCCCGCTTCCCGCCGAAGAGCCGCAGCGAATCGGTCACGTCCAGGTACGCCTCGTCAATGCCGGCGAACTGTATCTGCGGCGTGAACTGCAACAGTATCTCCCGAATGCGCTCGGACTCTTCGCTGTACCTGGCCCCGTCCACCGCCAGGAAAGCCGCATGCGGGCAGAGCCGGTAGGCCTGGCTGATGGGCTGGGCGCTCCGGATGCCATAGGCGCGAGCCTCATATGAGGCGGTGGAGACGACGCCGCGCCCCTTGCCGCCCTTGGGATCCGCTCCCACCACGACAGGCCTGCCGCGCAGTTCGGACTTATCCCGTTGCTCCACGGAAGCAAAGAACGCGTCCATGTCCACGTGGATGATCACGCGCTCGCCGCCCACATCGCCCTCCTGCCTGCATGGCTCTGACGCCGTCGGGGAATTCTCCCAACTTCTGATGTATGACACCGCAAGAAAAAAAAGCTTGCAATTCAGAGCAGGATGGTGTCTAATCAGCCGGGAAATCAACCCGTGTCGAATGCCGTTGTTCAGCCTGGCCGGAGCCAGCCTTATTTTAACCCGACGGCTGATTGGGAGGAAGCGGCATTGACCGCAAGGCGGTTGAGGGTCGGCGGGATAGTTGCCGTCGCACTCTGCGGGGTAGTTTTGCAGGCGCGCGTCGGGGGCGAGCAGGCTGTGAGCGCGCCGAGCACCGGCCTCGCGTACAGCCGCATCTGTCTGGACCATCGTTCCAGAGCGACCTATCCCGAGTGCCCGGACCGGCTGGAGGCAATCCTCAAGAGAATGGAGACAGCCGGCCTCCTGGCGCAGTTGCCCAATTTCTCGCCCAGACCGGACGCCGCGGAGTGGCTGACGGCTGTGCACAGCGAGGAGTACGTCAAGCGCGCAAGCTCCAAGTGTCACGCCGGCGCGCAGTACCTGGACTGTGGGGACGTGCCGATCTGCCCGGCTTCCTACAAAGCAGCCGTCGGGGCGGTCGGCGCCGTCCTGTCGGCCGTGGACGCCGTCGCGGATGGGAAGGTGAAGAATGCCTTCTGCGCCGTCCGTCCTCCAGGGCACCACGCCGGCAGGGACAGCGCCAGGGGCTTCTGCATGTTCAACAATGTGGCCATCGCCGCGCGCTACGCGCAGAAAACGCACGGCATGGCCCGAATCCTCATCGTGGACTGGGACGTCCACCACGGGAACGGCACGCAAGAAGCTTTCTACAAGGACCCAACGGTTCTCTACCTCAGCGTGCACCGCGACGGCATCTATCCGGGCACGGGCAGCCGGGCGGAGCGTGGCGAGGGCCCCGGCCTCGGCTACACGATCAACATCCCGATGCCGGCCGGGTCAGGCGACGCGGATTACCTCAAGGCGCTCCGGGAGGAACTGCTGCCCGCTGCTGAGTCCTTCCGTCCAGACCTGGTCCTGATCTCAGCGGGCTTCGACGCCTGTCAGGCAGATCCGCTCGGCGGGATGAAGGTCACGACGGAGGGCTTCGCACAGATGACGCGGCTGGTCAAATCCGTGGCCGACTCGCACTGCCAGGGCCGCCTCGTTTCCGTGCTTGAAGGGGGGTATAACGTGAAGGCGCTGGCGGAGTGCGTCGAGGCCCACGTGCGCGTGTTGATGGAGCCGGAGGAGCCCTCGCCGGAAGGAATCGTCCAGGCCGCGCCTCAAGCGGCGACGCCATGACCGGCGCAGCGTTCTGCCATCGCCCGCCCGGAGCATGCCGGCGACCTACGGTTCCCAGTATGCCTCCGCCCTGCGGCGGAAGCGCAATCCGGCCATTCCGCTCGGGCACGTCTGACCGGCGGGCGGATTCCTCATCCGCGCCACGACACCTCCCTGCGGCTCTCGATCTTCGCCTCGTCCAGTTCGACGCCTAAGCCCGGCTTCGATGGCAGAGGCAGCGCTCCGCCCTCCGGCACGAGCGGATGCTTGAGGAAGCAGTGCCGGCGCTCCGCGCTTGAGAACAGGTACTCCTGAATCGGACAGACCGACTCGGGCTGAGACGCGATGACGTGCGCAGCCGCCACAATCGTGTGGCCATGCGGACAGACCTTCACGCCGTACGCCGCCGCCATAGCGCAGATGCGCGTCAGCTCGCTTATGCCGCCGGCCCACTCGGGATCGGCCTGCACGAAGTCCACCGCGCCGGCTTCCAGGTACGGCCGCACGTCCCAGCGCGAGTAGAGGTGCTCCCCTCCGGCCAGGGGGATGCCCGTCGCCTGCTTGATGCGGACGTAGCCGTTCATCTGCATGGCGGGCACGGGCTCCTCCAACCACGTCGGCCTCTGTGCCAGCATGTCCCGCGCGACGGCGATCGCGTAATCGGCGTCCCAGTGCATGGTCGCGTCGAACATCAGGTCGTAGTCGTCGCCCACGGCCTCGCGCACGTTGCGCACGAGGGCCAGGTCCTTCACCATGTCCGCCCGGCCGGCGCGCGGGCCGGGGTCGAAGAACCACTTCTGCGCCGTGAAACCTGCCCTGCGCGTCGCCTGGGCGTGCTCGGCAAGCGGCGCCGGCTCGTGCGGGAATCCCCCCATGCTGGCGTAGACCCGTATGCGGTCGCGCGTCGGGCCGCCCAACAGCTTGTAGACGGGCACGCCCGCCGCCTTGCCTCGCAGGTCCCAAAGCGTGTTGTCCACGGACGCGATGGCCATCATGATCGCGCCGGTCCAGCCATGCCGGCGGTGCCGCGCAAGCAGGCCATACCAGAGCCGCTGCCACGGCAGCGGGTCCATGCCTATCAACTCGGGCTCCAGCAGGGACGTGACGTGCATGGCCGCGGCGAGGTCTATCGGACCGTAGAAGCCGCTAAGCCCTTCGTCCGTCAATATTTCCAAAAATAGCTGCCTGACCCGCACAGTGCCGGAGCGCAGCGGCGGCGACCCGGGGCCATTGCCTGTCACCTCGTGCACTTTGATGGACTGAATCTTCACGTTTGCACCTTTCTATCGAGTTGGGGGGTCGAAGCTCCCGGCCTGCCGCGAATGAGAAAGCTGACCGGGAGCGTTGATAGTATGGCGCCCAAGCGGCGATGAATCAACGACCTCCCTTGCCCGCCCTTTTTCTCCTCGTCCTCGTCGTCGTCCTCGAACGCTGTGCACGCAGAACGTCCTCGCCTGCCCTCCGTAGTCCGCTGCGGCGGACGAAGGAGGGTCCTCGCCGTCCCCCTCGAACGTTCCGCCTGCGGACATCCCTCGTCCTACCGGCCGGCCCCCTCCTCGTCCGCCTCCCGCTCAACGGTCGGCTCATTGCCTGCTCGGCGGGAAACTCAGTTCCACAATTGTGTCGTCCTTCTTCTCGGAATCAGGCTTCTGGTCCGGGCCGACCGAGTAAAGCCGCGGCGGAGCGGCATCGGGCTCATAGAGGAATGGCTGCTCTGTGAACGGATCAACAGGCACCTGTGCGAAGTACTTGGGCGCCAGATCATCAAGCGACCTCGGCAGGCGTCCGTTCTCAAGCGGATAGCAGCGAAGGGCAAGGTAGACTTGAGTGAGCCGCTCATTGGCAAGGCGATAGAAATGCTCCCGTACGCACCGCATCAGGGCCGGCCTGAGCAAGTCAGCGTAGATGCATCCAACCGGGTCCCGTGCGACCTTCAAGAGCCCCACCCGGCGCACAAAAACGAGCAGGCCGTGTTCTTGATCGGCCGGGGGCTCCGGCCGGTAATGGTCCAGACGGGCTACCGCTTCATTCAGCTCACGGCCAACAAGATTGGCCGTCATGTTGAGTTTGAGCACAGGCCGACCAGGCTCCTTCAACAGCTTCCGGGCCGCGGCAGCCACCACGCTTTGCTCGGTCTCAAGCATCTCACCGTCCACTACGTCCCGTACCGATTCCTTCATGAAGGCCAACTCGCCGGCCAACGCGTGGACAGCGCCGACCTTCTGTCCCGCAATGCCCCCTATATGGCCAACCTCTGCCATCAGTGCGGAAGCCTTCACGCCTCCCGACTTCGCTACTTCACGGACCTCGTTCAGGCCGATGCCCTCGATTGAGGCCCCCACCAGATATGTAATCAAGAGGTTGGGCCCGCGCTGGAGAAGACAGCCAAGATCGACAATGCCCTGCGCGGTTCGCATGGCCTGCTCGGTCTTGCCCTGCATGACAAGGAGCTTCGATTTGACCGACATCAGCCGGGCAAGCCCCCTGAGGTAAGGGGTCCAATCCTGGACCATCAGGCGGAGCCAATCATCATTATTCTGACCGGCAGGCATCACGAACCGTGGCCGCGAAAGCATCTCACCGGCCTCACTCAGACACTCGTCCCATTGAGGAAGCACTTCCTCAGCCTTCTGCTTCCACTCTTCCGACCCCTGCTCCAGACCGGTTGGGGGTCCCTGCTCAAGCGGTTCCAGTTTGGCGTATTCGGCGGCAGGAAAGCGGGTCAGCATGTCTTGCAGGACGACGAAACCGTTCTGGTCGCTGGGTATAGCTGTGCGAGGCAGTTCGAGCGCCGGAAAGCGCTGTGGTGCATCGTCCACCGTCGCCAGCAGCGTCCAACCTGCGCCCAGGATGATCACCAGTCCGCTTGCTGCCGCCGCTGAGGCCGACAGGAGGCCGGGGCCCCCGCCGCGTCCGGCTCTGAAGTACCGCCGCCGGAACAGAAGATATGCAGCAATTGCAGCGGTGATGCACAGACCAAATGCGCCAAGCGCAAGCGCATCACGTTCATGAACGCCAAGCAGAATTGAAAAAACAGACGAGAGCGCGAGAAACCCTGTCGCTGCAAGCCGCGCAATGTTCGAGCGCACCCACAGCCCGATGCCCAGGGCAACGGACAGGGCGGCAAGACTGCCGAAGATGGCGATCCCCAGAGGGGTGGCCACCAGCGTCCACGACAGGCTGAACATCCCTCCCAGACCGAACAGGACGCAAGTGAACCAGAGCCCCGGCAGTCGTTTGGCAGGCGTACACTCACGATGGACCAGTTCATCCGCCACGAATGTGTCTCCCTGACACGCGCAGTGCTTCTCATACAGTAATCCGAAGCCGACTCCGCAAGTATAAGACATCGCCGCAGATTCCAATACTTGCCCCCGGCCGGCGGCGGGGCGCTCCCTGGCAACAAAGGACGGTTCATGCGGGGAATTCCCTTGACTTCTATTCTACGGACGAGTATAAGATACAATGGCGCCCGCGAGCTGGGGGATCGCAGAACGTGCCACAAGGCCACCTTGGGGGCTGGGGCATAGGTTCGCCCATTCGGATCAACCGGCGGCGCTTGTCGCCGCCGGAATGCCCGGCGGACGATCCCGGCCCGACAGCACAGTGGCATAGGGGGCATCGCCCTGCGGACGAAACGCATTCTGCAAAACGAAACCAAAATCGTTTGTAAGTAAAGTAAGGCCAATAAGTTATGGCAAACATTCGCTTTTGGGGGCGCCTATGGATGCCCTGGATGGCCTCCGTAGGCCCTCAGTCGGCCCAAAAAGTGCCCTCGAACAGGCCACGAACTACGTACAAGGCCCCCACGAACTACGTACGAATGACGGTCGAACTACGCTCGAACTCGCAGCCGGCAAGCCGGTAGCTGCCTAGCCGAACTTCTTGAATTCCCTGGCGGGCGCCGAGCCAGGGCGAGCGGTTCGCCGGCCTTGTGATACGGTTGCGCGCCTTGCTATGCTACGAGGCGAGTCGGGCCATACGGTACGCGCGCCCGCATGCGTTTCGGAGGACATCGGGGACCGTGCTTCCCCTACGCGACAAAAACCCGTCCGGCATCGTGCCCTGGATGGTCTACATCCTCATAGCTGCGAACGCGGTGGTCTTCATCCACGAGATCGGCCTGGCCCCGGAAGACCTGGCGGCCTTCATTAACCGCTACAGCGTGGTGCCGGCGCGAGCCACGCGCGCCCTGCACGGCAGGGGCGACCTCATAACGGGGGCCATCATCCCCGCGTTCACCAGCATGTTCCTTCACGGCGGGTGGCTTCACATCATCGGCAACATGTGGTTCCTGTGGATCTTCGGTGACAACGTGGAGGCGCGCTTCGGCCGCTTCCCATTTCTGTTCTTCTACCTTTTTTGCGGTGTGGCTGCGATGGCAACTCAGTACGCCCTCTATCCGCACAGCAACGTCCCCACACTCGGGGCGAGCGGCGCCATAGCCGGGGTGCTCGGCGCTTACCTGGTGCGCTGGCCCGGGGCGCGTATACTGACGCTCGTGCCGTTCTTCTTCCTGATCCAGTTCATCGAACTGCCTGCAATACTGGTTCTTGGGTTCTGGTTCCTGATACAGTTCTTCCAGGGTACGGCGTCCCTGGGCGTGCACTTCACGTACGGCGTTGCATATTGGGCCCACGTCGGCGGCTTCATAGCGGGCGCTGTGCTGATGACGATATTGCCCGCCGCAAAGGGGCGGGGGTATTCCCGAGGGTGACATGGCTGACCGCGAGGATACGCTGTTCAAGAGCGCCGGCATCATCTCCGTTCTGACGCTGCTGAGCCGCGGGCTCGGGCTGGTGCGCGACTGCGTCTGCGCGGCCGTCTTCGGGGCCGGGATCGTATGGGATGCGTTCAGCTTCGCCTTCCGCATACCCAACATGTTCCGCATGCTCTTCGGCGAGGGCGCCATGAGCGCGGCCTTCGTGCCTATCTTCACCGAGTATCTTGAGCTTCGCGACAAGGAGGACGCGTGGGCCCTGGCCGGCCGTGTGGCAGGCGTGCTGACGGCGACGTTGCTGGCGCTCCTCCTTATCGGGGAGGCGGCGCTGATCGGCATCCTGCACTGGATGCCGTTGAGCGAGCGCTGGCGCCTTGCATTGGGGCTGACGGCCGCCATCCTCCCGCACATGGTCTTCATCTGCCTGACGGCCTTGGCGGGGGCGGTGCTCAATTCGCTGCGGCGTTTCGGGGCGCCGGCGTTCGCGCCGGTCATCCTGAACGTCTGCTGGATCATCGCCGTCGTGGCCGTGGCCCCCTACGTCTCGCCCGACCCCGCGGTGCGCGTTTACGTCATCGTCGGGGCCATCTTAGTGGCGGGGGTGCTTGAGCTTGCGCTTCAGCTTTTCGTTCTGAACCGGATCGGGTTCTGCTGGCGCGTGGCATTCCAGCCCCGGCATCCCGACGTGCGGCGAGTGGGGGCCACGATCGGCCCGGTGACTCTTGCCATGGCGGCGCTGCAGGTGAACCTGGTCCTGGACGGCATCATGGCCATCTCGCTCTCCGCCCCGCCCGGGCAGCACACGTTCAGCCTGTTCGGAGCCGTCATCCCTTACCCCATGGAAGTCGGCGCGAACAGCGTGTTGTACTACGCCAACCGGGTGATGCAACTCCCGTTGGCGGTCTTCGGCATCGCCGTTGCCACAGCGACGCTGCCAGCCTTGAGCAGCTACGCAGCCCGGCGGGACTGGGATGGCTTCTCGGCTTCATTCAGACAAAGCCTGGGCGCCGTCATCTTCGTCGGCGTGCCCGCGACTGTCGGGCTGATTCTGCTTCGCTACCCCGTCTTGGAACTGATTTACCAGCGCGGCGCTTTCACGCCGGGGATGACGGAGAGGACCGCCCGAGCCCTGTTCGGGTACTCGACAGCCATCTGGGCCTATTGCATCCTGCACGTGCTGACGCGCTCGTTCTACAGCATCAAGCAGCCAGGCACGCCGGCGCGCGTAGCGGCGTCCATGGTTGCGGTCAACGCGACGTTGAACCTTGCCCTGGCATGGCCCCTTCAAGAGGCGGGGCTGGCTGTGGCAACTGCCGTAAGCGCGGTCATACAGGTCATTATCCTTTACTCGATCCTGTCGCGGCGGGTCCGCCTGACCGGCGGGGCGGGGACCATGCTGACCGTCTTGAAGACCATCATCGCGACGGCCGCCATGGCGGTCGTTTGCACGGCGACATTGCGAGTGCTGCCGGAAGCGCCGGCGCACGGGGCCCTCGGGCTGAAGCTTGTGCGCGCGTGCCTGCCGGCGGCCACGGGGGCGGCGGCCTACCTGACGGTCGCGGCGGCGCTGGGAGCGGCTGAGCTGCAAGCATTGGTCCGGCGCCTGCGGCCTCGGAGGGTCGTGACCGATTAGGGAGGCCCAACTGCGCCCGGGGCACTCGCTCAATGCGCCGCCCCCTCAGGCGGGGCGCAGGAGAAGGGGCGACGGGGCTACTCCGACGGGGCTTCCTTGCCGGCAGCTAATCGTAGTGCAATAATGGCGTGGACCATAACCTCCATCTCGACGCCGCCCACGTTCACCACGATGTAGTTGTCCGTGACCTCCGTCAGCTCGCCCGTCACCGTCTTGCCGTTGACCATGAGAACGCTGACGTCCTTCCCGAACCAGCTTACTTTCACCACGTTGGCCATAAGAGGCGCTCCTGAAGTGAGCATGAACGCAGTGCAGAGCGCCGCGCGGGCGGCGTATGCAAAGGCCCGTCAGCCGACCAGCAACGCGCCCCGGAGAGACGACCGGAGCGCTCAAGAGTTGGCCTTGCTGCGCACGTACTGCGCGATTGCGCCGACGTTGCGGAAATTCTCAATGTCAAAATCGGTATCTTCGAACGTTATGCCGAAATTCTCCTCAAGGCCGACGACCACCTCGAGTATCTGGACGGAGTCCAGTCCGACCGCTTCCATCAGGTCGTCGTCGTCTGCTATCCTGTCCGGCGGCACGTCCAGAAAACATCGCTCGACGATCATCTCTTTTATCTGCTTCTCCACGTCACCGTCCATGTGGTCTTTCCCTGCTCCTCAATGCGTGTCTTACGAAGTTAGCAGAAGCGCAGAACCTTTACAAATCGCCCGTTGGCTCGGATCAGCATCCGGGGAATCGTCCTACCTCTCCCTTCCCCCCTCAATGGACGGGACGTTCAGTCGCTGCCAGCGGCAGTCCTCCTCCGACGGGCCGTTCTCTTTCTCGAAGAGGTGCCGCCAGCGCTCCTTGAAGAGCATGCCATGCTTGATGATGTAGTATGTATTGGGAAGCTTCTGCGTTCCTTCGCTGGTGATGCTTTCCCAGTGGTACATCTCGACGGAGGGCTCATAGATGGCCCTGTACCCGTGCGCTCGGGCGCGGTAGCAGAAATCCAGGTCCTCGAACTCGATAGGACCGAAAGCTTCGTCCAGGCCCCCGATCTCCTGGTAGAGGCGGTATGGAAACATGAAGCACGCGCTGATAAGCGCCTGGCATTCGCGCCGTTCATTGAACTCAGCGGCGTCGCGCGCCTGTCCCCTGCCGCGGAACTGCACTCGCCCGCCCTTCGAAATGCCGACGCCCGCACATTGGATAAGGTGCGGCGCCACGGGGTAGATGAGTTTGGGCCCCACCAGGGACGCGCCCTCCTCTTCGAGGGCCTGCATGAGCTTCGGCGCCCACTCTTTGTCCGCCGCGACCACGTCGTTGTCCATGAAGACGCAGTAGTCGCCGCAAGCCATCTCCAGGCCCTGGTTGCGACCCACCGAACAACCCACATTGTCCACATTGCCCAACCACCGCAGGACAAGGCCGCGCCGCTCAAAGAGTTCTCTCATCTGCACGAGCATGTCCAGCGTGCCGTCCGTCGAGCCGTTGTCCACTACGATGACCTCGAGCTGGACGCCTTCAGAAAGCAGCAGGCTCTCCAGGCAAGCCCAGGTGTAGAGGCGCTTGTTAAGCGTCAGGATAATAACGCTCACGCGATGCATGGGCCGTCACCTCTACAGCGCGCGCAGGATAGCCGCGGCCGCCAGGTCAGCGGTGCATCCGACGACCAGCGCCGAATGACCGAGCATGGGCTCGGGCTGCTGCTCCACCCAGAACTCGACCCCGCGGCGCCTGCTCTGGAATGTCACCTTCGGAGGCACATAGCCGTTGTTGAGCACGTCCGCAGCGAAGGCGCATTCAAGCGGGAAGCCCGCCGCGAAGGTCTCGCCCGCGAAATGCTTCGCCGTGGCCACAGGAACTTGCGAGAACGCCCGGAGCGCCCTCTTCTCCACATCCCGCGCCGCAGGATGGACGGCTATGCCACTGGAGAGGAAGACGACGCCGATGTCGCCCTCCCACACGTGCGCCTCGTCCATTACCTCCTTGACGAGCGCTCGTAGCGCTTCCGCTGTCGCATCCGCAGATCCTTCCGCTCGTATCCCCCGGCAGGCAATCGCGCCCAGCTCACAGAAGGCGTAACCCTCGCGCCGCTCCACCGAGTCCTGGGACTCCAGGACAAGCAGCGCGGCCCCCTGAGCCGGAAGCGGCGCTTCCGGCGAAGCACCCTTCCGCAGACGGTCTAGCAGTTCAGGTCCGGTGACGTCCGCGCCGCCCGCCAGCATCAGCTCGGCCTTCCCGGAGCGTATGGCAAGCGCGGCGGCCTCGATCGCCTGGGCTCCGCAGAGCAGGTCGCCGCAGAAGTTCTGGTTGTAGCCGCGCAGGTTGAACTCGATGGAAAGGATGCTGTTCGTGGAGTTCGCATAGGCGTGCGAGAAGAGGACGGGCGAACCGAGGCGGATCCCCTTCTCGTCCACTTGCCTCTGGAAGAGCATCTGGGTCTCAAGGTTGCCCAGGACAGTCGCAAACGAGAGCCCGCATCGCCAGGGGTCCACCTCATCGGCTTCGACTCCGGCGCTTTCGAGGGCGATAGCAGCGCCCGCCAGGGCGCAACGCGATTGCGGGTCCAGGTAGGGACGGCGCGTCTTGGTAAACTCGCTCAAGTCGAAATCCCGCACGATGCCGAATGCCCGACGCAAGCGCTCCGCCATGAGTTCGGTATCCCGCATGACCGTGAAGTCGGCCATGCCCTCGACGAGGTCGTCCATGCCGAAGCCAAGGCCAGTAACGGGACCGAGGCCGCTAATCAGCACTCGGACCGGCTGGGATGCGAGCGCAGACATTGCTGGCCCCCTATGGGAGAGCTGCCGGAGCGGAAGCGCTACGGAGGACGACGGCCGCGTTCGCACCTCCGATGCCGGCAGAGTTGCACAGGACCGTCCGGACGGATACGCTGCGCGGCTCGCCGTGCACCACGTCCAAGGCGCACTCGGGATCGAGCTTCCGGAGGCCGACGGTCGGAGGGACCTTCCCTTCCCGCAAGCTCATGACGGCTGCCACAGCCTCCAACGAACTGGCGGCGCCCATGGCATGCCCGATGGCGCCCTTGATGCCGACAACGGGAATCTGCGCGGCGCGCCCCCCGAAGACCTGATGGAACGCCCTGGCCTCGATGGCATCGTTCAGTTCCGTCCCTGTTGCGTGGGCGTAGATCAGGTCAACGGCGTCAGGCTCGACGTCCGCGTCGGCCAGAGCCATCCGGGCGACGGCGGCGGTGCCCGCGCCTTCCTTGTCCGCATGTGTCATGTGATGAGCGTTATTATTCGCCCCGCCGCCCGCCGCTTCCGCCAGCGGCGTGGCGCCCCTCTCTGCAACGCTGCGCTCGGACTCCAGGAGAAGGCACCCTGCGCCTTCACTGAAGATCGTGCCCGCCCGGTCCACGTCAAAGGGACGGACCGTGGCCGGCGAGCCGTTCGAGGGCAGAGCCATGACCCGGAGGGCGGCGAGGCCGGCCCAACTGACCCGCTGAATGCTGTCGTAACCGCACGCAAGGGCTGCCACGGCGCGGCCTGAGCGAATGAGGTCAAGAGCGTAGGCGATGGCAGCGCTGCCCGAGGCGCAGGAGAGAGAGATGCTTAAGAGCGCCCCGCCAGCGCCGAGCCGGTCCGCCACGCGACGCGCGTCTTCGGCAAAGAAGCCGCGCCCAAGGCTGTAGGCCAACTCCGAGCGCGCAGCGGGAGTGAGCGAGAGTTCGCGCTCAAAGAGCTCCGCCGGGCCGAAGTTGGTGGCCAAGACAACCGCCACAGAGGCGAGCCGATCATTCGGAAAATCGGCCAGCGCCATCTCGGAAGCCGCTGAAGCGAACTGGCCGCCCGCAGAGAGGCCGCACTCTTCGAACGGCGCAATGGTGAACCCCTCGACCTGTCCACTGATCGTGTAGGGGCTCTTCTCCAGGTCAAACCGGGTGATCGGGCGAAGGCCGCACCGGCCGGCGCAGAGCGCGTCCCAGAACGGGCGGACGCCAGTCGCAAGACAGGACACGGCGCCCATACCCGTCACATAGACCGTCCCGGTGGTCACTCTTGGGAGCCCCCCTTGCGCCGCCTGAGTTCGTCTTCCACGTCCTCGCGGCGGACGAGTCCATGCACCCGATGGAATATCTCTTCGATGGAGAGGCCTGCCTCAGACGCCAGCCGGCGCGCCGCAGGTGTGGCCACTGCACCCTCTGACGCTCCGGAGGAACCCGCCGATCTGCCGCGGCCGCTCCTACGGGGCATCGAATCGGCCGGCGCCCCGCCTGAGATCAGGGCCTCACGGTACGCAGTGAGAACGGCCTCGTTCTCCGCGTCCACATCGGGCAGGGGCTCCGCCGAATCCCGTGCGATCACGGCGATGACGTAGCCGACCGGCACGACGCTCTTCTCGGCCGCCACCTGGCGCCTCAGGACTCCTTCTTCATCCGCCTCAAGCTCGAAGCTGGCCTTGTCCGTAATGATTTCGACGAGGGGCTGTCCGGCCCGAACGCGCTCGCCACAGCCGATAAGCCAGCGCCCGATTGCGCCCTCCTCTACATTCGCGTCTACCCTCGGCATTCGGACCTTGAAGGCCATGCTGGGACCAAGCCCTTGAATCGGCGGGAAACCGGCGCAAGCAGCAGACTTGACCGGACGCTACAAAAGAAGGCTACGTCACACGAGCCACGTTCTTCTTCTCAGAGAGATTATAGGCGGGCGGGGCCGCCCCGACAAACGCCAGTGTCGGGCCGGCCCCTTCTCGAACTCAGCGGCCTTCCGGCAGATGCCGAACGGGCCGTCAGTCTTTGAGCCCTTCGAGGATCTGGCTGATGCTTCGAACGCCTGTGGGCACCAGGAGGATTTCGACGCGCCTGTTGGCCGACACGGCCTCGGTCGGCTCCTTAGGCTGGACGCGCGCCTTGTTAGGCCCGAAGCCGGCGATGAACATCCTGTCGGCCTTGATGCCCTTGCCAATCAGAAACTTCATGACGGCGTGGGCGCGCATCGAGCTGAGGTGGTAGTTATCCTCCCACTTGGATTCCTTGATGGGCACGCCATCCGTGTGGCCGTCAATGCGGATATGCAGGTCCTGGTGACTCTGAAGGTAGCCGGCTACCTTGTCCAACGCGGCGGCAGCGCTCGGCTTAAGCTCGATCTGACCGGGGTCAAAGAGGAGTTCGTTTTCTGTCACGATGAAGTTGCCTTCGGCGCGTCCCTCGATAGCCGTGTCGGGGATGTTCTTGAAGATGGTCTTGAGTTCCTCGTTCTGACGGCGGAGCTTGTCCTGCTCGGCCTTCAGCGCGTCGAGGAGGCCCGCGGCTTTCTTCGACCCGGTCTGCTCAGCCCCGAGCTTATCCTGCAGATCCTTGTTCTGGGTCTGCAGAGTCAGGTTCTGAGCGCGAAGGCCGTCCTCCACGGCTTTCTGCGCTTTCAACGTGTTCTGCAGGCTGGCGTTCTCCTTCCTCAGCTCCTGCATTCCTGTGCACCCGGTCAGGCCCACCAGACAAACACCCAACGCCACCACCGTCGTCCACTTTAGCATGGGGACCGACTCCTCAACTGAAAACGGTACCGCAAGACATATCCGCGTTGATCGGCCCACCACAGGCCGTAACGTTCAGAGCAGAGATGCAATGAGGCAATCAGGCACAAGCCAACAAGCAGCGACAAGGCCCTTCACTTGCCCACGGGCACCCAACTCGTGAGGCCCGTGGCCAGATCGGGGCGCATGGCATTCTCAACTACGAAGATGCCGGCGAAAAGCATCAAACCCAGGCTGACGGCCAGCAGGATGATGGGCAACAGGCCAACCGAGGCTTCAGCCGCCGGTACAGGTTCGGCAACGGGAAGCTCGAACTCAGGCGCGGCCCCGCCCTCTTCCTCCGAGGCACCTTGCGGCGCGCCCTCAAGGACTTCGCCCAGCTCACTCTCCTCATAGGTGGGCTCCTCAAGGGTCGTTATCTCGGCGGTGATGTCCTCCGTCTCCTCGCTCTTGCCGGCACGCTGGGTAGCCGCCTGTTCTTCGTCAATGTCCATAATCTCGCTCAGCAGGTCTTCTTCCGGCACCTCCTCCTCAGCCCCCAGGCTGACGATGTCCGTAACCATCTCCTCCTCTTCTTCCTTCTTCGCGGGGGCCCTGGCTTTCTGAGCGCCGGCGGGTGTTTCCGCGAGTTCCAGTTCCTGCTTTTCGCCGGCTGTGAAATCGAAGAAGTCCTCGCCCCTGACCTCCGTCTTAGGCTGGCCGCCGACCGTCTTCAGCTCAAGCTCCGTGTCAAGAGCGGTCTCGCTGGCGGCCGGCTCCTGGGCCAACGGTCTGCGTGCTTCGTGGCCCTCAACGCCGGCCTCAAGCTCAAACTCCGCGCCGGCAAGCTCCTCCTCCAACAACTCGGTGTCCCGTTCCCTCAGGGGCTTGGCAAGTTCTTCCTCCAGAAGCTCGGTGGCGCGCTCGCCCGGGCCCTTCTCTCCCAGGACCTCGGTCTTCGGTTCCTTGGCCTTGACGCCTTCCTCCAAAACGTCAGTGGTGGGCTCTTTGGCCTCTCCTTCCTCCACCACGGTGGGCTGCTTGCCAAGGGACTTCTTGACGTCGCGGGCCTCAACCTGGCGGAACTTGGTCTCTCCCTCCACCAGGTGCTCCCTGAGGCGCCCTTCCCGGATAAGCTGGTTCAACTGGCTGCGGTTGATCTGAAGTTCCTGCAAGACTTGCTCATACGTCAGATATTCCACATTATTCTTGGCCATTTCCCTATCTCCTGCGCAGCAATGGAGGTGCGCCGCGCTGGCGCTTCCCAGGAACCTGTTTACCCGGCCTCATTATAACAATCCGTGAGCTTGTTGCAAATCTATCTCGCTCCGTCTTCCTGCCTCCGGGGGCCCGCGGAACCATAGACCCTGTCGGGATCGAAGACCCTCTCTTCGCAGACCTCCAGGCTGTCGTCGGCGGGGCGATAGCGGCGGTAGTAGCAGGTGCGATAGCCCGCATGACAAGCTGCCACCTTCTGCGCCACCACGAGCATCAAAGACTTCCCCTCGCAATCCGTCCTGACCTCTTTCAGGCGCTGCGTGTGCCCGCTGATCTCGCCCTTGAGCATGACAACCCCTCTGGAGCGCCGCAAGACGTGGACGAGGCCCGTCTCCAGCGTCTTTTCGAGGGCCTCCCGGTTCAGGTAGCAGAGCGTGAGCACCTGTCCGTCCACTTCCACAATGACGGCGGGGATGAGGCCGTCCTGAAATACCAGCTGCTGCAACAAATTATCTATTGACATCGCTCCCGACCTTCGGAACATCTGCACCCGTGGCACAGCAACTCACCGCCCGCGGGCCGCAAACCGTCGGCTAATATAGTAGAGACCGGCCATGGCGAAGTCAACGCTCCAAACGCCATGAGGCCACGCAGGCACGGAAAAGGCACTTGCCAAAAAGCGGGCCTTGGTCTATATTCCGTGTTGATCTGCAAGCTCGGTTTTCGGCAGGCATGAGATATGTCGCAAGAAGCGCTTCAATCAAGTGTGCTCGTGCTCAACAGGGGCTTTGTGCCCGTGCACCTGGTGACGGCGCAAAGGGCCTTCTGCATGCTGTTTAAGGCGGCAGCGGAAGTTGTCCACCTTGAAGACGGTCACCTCGAGCTGTACAACTTCCGGAGTTGGCAGGAGGTGAGCGCCTTCCGCAAGGCGAACGGGCTGGACGATGAGGACACGGAGTGGGTCTCCACGGTGAGCCAGGAGATCGAGGTGCCGCGCGTAGTTCGGCTGCTGTTCTACAGCCGCTACCCGCACCGGCGGGTGAGCTTCAACCGCCGCAACATCTTCGCTCGGGACGAGAACCGGTGCCAGTACTGCGGGAGCAAGTTCCCCACAAACGAGCTGAGCCTCGACCACGTGGTGCCGCTTTCTCGCGGCGGGCTCACTACCTGGGCCAACGTCGTGTGTGCGTGCACGCGGTGCAACAAGCGCAAGGGAGGCCGCACGCCGGACGAGGCGCACATGAAGCTGATCCACCGGGCGGTTGAGCCGCATTTCAACCCGCTCATAAGCTTGAAGATACGCCGGAAGAAGTACTTCTCCTGGAAGCAATTCCTGGACGAGGCCTACTGGTCCGTCACACTCGAGTGAACACAGCTGACCGTTTCTCTGCCAGGGGGTTTCGCACGGACCCAGGCGGGCTTTTCTATCTTTTGCCTTCCAGAGGCCACGTGCCGAGACAAACTGACACGGGATCGAACGGCGCAGGGGGACAGCGCTTAGAAAAGCGCGTGTGGCGCGGTTCGTCGCCGGGTGCGCGCGGAGGGGGACTGCTCTGCTGTTTCCTGCTGGCCGCGCTCTGCTTCACGTCGGGGTGCGCAGCGGGCAGGCTCAACCTGTGGCCCATCTACTTTGACGAAACCCGGATGGCACCCACGCCCGACGGGCCGCGCATGGTTCGGACCACCGAGGTCCTCTACCCCATCTTCGGCTGTGAAGCGAAAGACAGCGGCAGTTGGCATGCCGTGCGGCCGCTCTACAACTACGACTACAACGCGACGCGGGGCGAGAACCGCGTCCAGTATCTGTGGCCTCTGGGCCTGTACTTCACGCACGGAGACTACGAGTGGCACCTGAGGCTCTTCCCCCTCTTTGCGCACATCAGGGTCTGGCAGCCGAGCGTGCAAGCCTATTCGTCGCAAGGGCACCTGCTCGAACTGATCCGGTGGGGCAACCATGCGCAGTTGGGACCCTACTTTGCCATCTTCCCACTGGGGGGCGTCACCCATGAGGTGATCGGCGACACGTGGAGCTTCATCGTATTCCCGCTCTACTCACACTACCGGCAGGCGAACTACGTCAGGGATGACTACCTGTGGCCGATAGTGAGCTACGGTCGGACGTCCGGCGACTACCCGGGAGCGCCCCAGGTCACGCGGAAGCTGGTGAGGGTCTGGCCGTTCTACACGTACGAACGAAACGAATCCCCATTGCAGACGGTCGAACGCTATAACGTCCTGTGGCCGCTGGTACGGTGGGGCAAGCGAGACCGCGGGGGCAAGTACTGCTTTACCTGGCTCGGGGTGACGCCCTTCTATTCCGCCGTCGAGATGCGGGACAAGTCGGATAACAAGGTCGTGAACGCCCGGAGGTCGGTGCTGGGCGTCTCGTTCGGCAAGGTGGGCACAGGAGAGCAGGCGTTGGGAGGATGGTCGGGCCTATGGTCCCTCTTCAAAGGCAGCGAGAGCGACGCAGTAGACGAGCTTCGCTTCATGCCGTTCTACTGGGAGAGGGACTTCTACACGGACAAGAAGAAGGAGCCTGAGCGGCGCTGGGTGAGGCGCTGGATGCCCTGGCCGATTGTGCACACCGACGCCGACCACACCGATCCCGATCACTACAAAGGAGGCCTGGTCGTCGCGCCCCTCTACTGGCAGTACACCGATACGTACTATGAAAAAGGCCAACCACCTCGCACGGGGCGCAGCATCACGCTGTTCCCGCTGTGGACGTGGAAGCGGGACCCCGACGGAGCACATCATTTCTGGATCGTAAGCCATGGATGGGAGGACACGACGCAGGGCTACAAGCGCAATTACGGCGCCCTGTTCGACGTCTTCCAGTATCACGGCACTGCACAGGAGACCGAGATTCGCCTCGTGAACCGGCTCTACCACCAACGCGCGACGGCGCGGGGTAAGTACGTCAGCCTGGCGTGCGTTTTCACATACGACAGCACCGGCGAGGTGGTCGGGCAAGAGGGCTCGTACGTGTCATTCCTGTTCGATCTGGTAAAATGCTCGTGGTCGGAAAAGGGCAGCCGCTGGCGCATCTTCTACATTCCGCTTTGACGGGCTGCGCCGCAGACCCGGAGGCACACGATGCTGCGTGTTATTGAGGGCGCAAAAAACGTCTGCCTGACCGCCTACGACGTGGGCGTTCTGACTTTCGAGAGCATAGGATTCACGGGTTACGCGGTCAAAAAGCAGGACATTCTGTTCAAGCAACTGTTCGAGGTGGGCAACAGGAGCCTGCTGATCGTCACGGTGTTCGGGCTGTTCGTCGGCCTGATCCTCGTGCTGTACGGCGGCGATCAGTTCCAGCGGTTCAACCAAGAGAAGTACGTCGGGCTGACGGGCCTGGCCGTGGTGTGGGAGTTCGGTCCGGTCTTCACGGCATTCATCCTGGCAGGTCGCATCGGGAGCGCCTACGCGGCCGAGATTGGCACGATGCAGGTTTACGACGAGATTGACGCGCTGAAGTCCATGGGCGTGAGGCCGGAGGCGTACCTGGCTGCGCCGCGCCTGCTGGCGTGCTGCCTGCTGCTGCCGCTGCTGGTAACGTATGCCGATTTCGCGGCGATGCTGGGCGGCGCCGGCATGGCGTGGCTCTCAGTGCATGTCTCACCGACTGAGTTCTTCCGGGTATTCTTTCAGTACATGTCATTCAGACAAATGTGGCATTCGCTGGTTAAGGCTCTCGTCTTCGGCGGAATCGTGGCCATGACCGGCTGCTATCACGGCTTCAAGACCACCGGCGGCGCGGAAGGCGTGGGCCGGAGCACAACGGCGAGCGTCGTTCACAGCCTCCTCGCGATACTGGTGGCGGACTACTTCATCAGCAAGATCCTGCTGGCGATCACTTGAACGAAGGCGGCGCCGGCGCGCAGGGGTGTTCAGGCGCAAGCGACATAGAACAATCGGGGAGAACAATGATGGCGAGGAAACTCCTTGTCGGCATTTTGCTGCTGGGGGCGTTGTTCATCTTCGGCCTTTCGACCTTCTACGTTAAGAACTGGCAGTTCTACCTGGGTAAGGGTTATCTGCTCACTGCGAACTTTCCGGCCGTTCAGACCCTGGACCAGGGGGACGTGGTGCGACTGTCAGGCGTCCAGGTGGGAGCGGTGGAAAGGGTCTCAATCAGCACCGAGGTGGCCACGAAGTTTCCCGTGCAGACCCGGCTCTGGATACGCAGCGGGGTGACTGTCCGGGCTCAGGACACAGCCGTCATCCAGCTTGTGAGCATCTTCGGCGGCAGCTATGTGGCCATCAAACGGGGCGACCCCCGGGCGCCTGCACTTCACGATGGCGACGAGATGCGCAACACCGAAGTGGCGCCGAGCATGACGGAACTGATCGAGGACTCAAAGGCGACCCTGGCGGAGGTGAAGAAGGCCTTCGAGGACGTGGGCAGCATCGCAGCGGACGTGAAGGCCGGCAAGGGGACCCTGGGCAGGCTTGTAAGTGATGAGGAGCTATCCAAGAAGGTCGAGAGCATTGTGGATGACGTCAAGGGCAGCACCGACACTTTCAAGAAGGCTGCGGACCGGCTCGAAAAGGGCGAGGGCGTGCTTGGCAAGCTGGTTATGAGCGACGGCCTGTCAAAGGACTTCGACTCGCTGGTGGCGGATACTCGGAGGGTCACGGAGAACCTGCGGAGCATGACGGACGACCTGCGCAAGGGCGAAGGCACCTTCGGAAAGATCCTGACAAGCGACGAACTCTACAACAAGCTGAACGACGCTGTGACGACGGTCGGTGACACGGTGAAGATCTTCAAGCAGGGGGAGGGCATCCTGCCCAAACTGCTCGAAGACAAGACGATGGCCGACGACCTGCGAAAGCTCGCAACCGATGCGGCGCAGGCGGCCACGAACTTGAGGGACGTCTCGGAGAAACTGCGCACGGGCGATAGCACGCTGGGCAAGTTCATGGAGAGCGACGACATCTACAAGAAGATAACACAATTGCTTGACAGCGTACAGGGCATCGTAGACACCTACCGCGAGCAGTCGCCGGTGATGAGCTTTGCAGGCGCGGTTTTCGGCGCCTTCTGAGGGCGCTTCCGGGCACAAGCAGGGGACGTAAACGGCCATGATAAAGGTCCGCAACTTAGTGGCGGCCTACGGCAAGAACCTCGTCCTGGACAATATCTCTCTGGACGTGGCGCCCCATGAGATCGTGGTGATCATGGGGCAGAGCGGCTGCGGCAAGTCAACATTCCTGCGGCACCTGATCGGCCTGCAGAGGTCCGTCTCGGGCTCCGTAGAGATCAACGGCATGGACGTGACCAAGATGTCGCACCGGAAGTACCGGGAATTCTGCCGCTCCCTGGGAGTCCTGTTCCAAAGCGGCGGCCTGTTCAACAGCATGACGGTGGGAGATAACGTCGCCTTTCCTCTGCGGGAGCACACACGGCTGGCAGAGCCTGTGATAGAGATCGTGGTGAAGCTGAAACTCCAGCAGGTGGGCCTGCCGGGCACGGAGGACGTGATGCCGGGAGAGCTGAGCGGGGGCATGAAGAGGCGGGCGGGCTTCGCGCGCGCTCTGGCGCTGGACCCCACGATCCTCTTCCTCGACGAGCCCACCACCGGGCTGGACCCGATCATCGCCGCCGGCATTGACGAGATGATCCTCAAAATCCGGGACATGTACAAAGCGACGATGGTGGTCGTGGCCCACGACATTGCCAGCAGCATGCACATCGGCGACAGGATCGCGATCTTCAAGGACCATAAGATCATCGAGCTTGGGACGCCGGATGAGATCCGCAAGAGCAGCGATCCGTACGTGCAGCAGTTCCTCAACCGCCAGCCGGAAGAGCGGACTGGGACCGAGGACGCTATCAGCTACCTGACGTGACCCGGGGCGCCAAGGCGGCGGCCCGCGCGGCCATGGGGCTGAGCAGCGCGTGGTTTGGCGGCCCGCCGGCAGGCCAGCATTGCGAATCAGCAGCCCTCCGTCCCGCTACTTCTTCTCCCGCCCGGACGCCGGAGTCTTCCTGCCCTCCTCCTCGCACTCTTCGAGCAGGTCGCTGAGAGTCATGCTGTGCAGAGCCTGATCCTGGGCGCGGATAACGGACTGGAACGCGTCTTCAAGCCTGGCCTCGTAGCGCTTGTCTTCGGCCCGCGGAGGGCGAGACTCGTCACGAAAGCGGTCCGCCACGCTCAGTATCTCGCTGAGTTTGATCCTGGCGGGGTCACGCGCAGGAAGAAACTGGTCGCCTTCCTCGCCCAAAGGCGTCAGCAGGCCGAGCTTGACGAGGCGGCCGGCGGCGTCGGCAGCGGCTTCAGGCGTCGTCTGAAGGCTCTCCCCGAGCCGTGCAACCGTTGCAGGCCGGCCGGCCTGCCGGAACTCACGCGCCACGTACATCATGATGCGCGCGGCCAGAGACCGATCAATGAAGATACTGGAGAGCCGGTGAAGCTTATCACGGTAAACCAGGAGCCCCATGTTCTGGATCGTGAATGACGCCTCAGCCCCGAACAGCACTATCAGCCAGAGCAACCAGACCCAGATCAGGAAAATGGGAATGGCGCCGAGCGAGCCGTAGATCCGCTCATAGCGCAGGACCTTCAGAACGTAGAGCGTGAAGAGCGGCCGTGCGCCCTGAAGCAGGATGGCCGCCAGCAAAGCACCCCACGCGGCGCTCTTGAACCTCACCTGCGTGTGGGGCAGGTACTTATAGAGCGCCACGAGGACCAACCACGTGGCCAGGAAAGGCAGAAGGTACTCGCCGCCGGCAGTCAATATCCGCAGAAGCCAGCCGATCCCGGCCATGCCCAGAAGCCGGGCGCCGATGTAATCGCCGAGGCGCTCCCGCACCCATATCGAGGCGCCGATGAGAGCTGGCCCCAGCCAGAGCAGAGTGCAAAAAGAAGTGAATTTGATCCAAAAGGGCCTGTGCTGGGTGACCTCCCATATCTGGTTGAGGGTCTTCTCGATCGTGCTGAGCAGAACCACCGCCGTCACGAGCAGAAGGAGACTGCCCACCACGCCGATCTCCGCACGGCCGAGCTTGTCCACAAGCATGCGGAGATAGTCTACGACAGCCACGCCGATGTCGCGCGCCGCCGCGCGCTGCCCCCTGGCGACTGCGAGCCTGTATTCCTCCAGGGCCTGCTGTTGGCGGCCCGCCGCCGCGTGCAACTCCGCCGACTGGACGTGAGCCTCGCCGGGATGTTCGAGAAGCGCCGCGGCCTCCGTGAGGCTTTTCTGAGCCGCATCGAAGGCCTGTTCCGCCTCGGGCCCGCCCTGTCCCCGCAGTTTGTTGTACAGCGCCGCTTCCATCACTCCCCGCTGGAGAACGGCATGACCCAGCTTCGACAGCGCCTCGTCATGGCGGGCGGCAAGGGCGCTCAAAGTCGCCTCATCCGCCGTGCCTCCGGCAAGCACAATCGCGTCGGTGTAATCGGCGAGCGCAGCCCTGTAATGCTCGGCCGCCTCGCCATGCCTCCCAAGCCCGGCCAGGCCGTCGGCCAGGCCCTCCTCGGCGCGTGCGGCGGCCTCGCGAGTGGCGAAGGGCGAGTGCCCTGCCCTCTCGGCAACCGCGAGCGCTTTGAGGGCATCCGGGTAGTTGGCTTTCCCCAGGTCGCGCAGGGCATTCTCGTATTCGCGGTCTACCTCGCCCTTGTGGGCTTGTGCAGCGCCGGCACTTGCCTCGGCTATGCCTGCGGCTCGCAGGTAGGCCTCCCTGGCCCCGCCCGCAATCAAGGAGAAAGCAGGCTGCAGCGGCCCGATGGCTGACAACTGCAGGGTGCTCATGCCGGCGCGCGCCTGTGCAGCCCCGGTGCCTCCCTCGAGCGCCCTTACGTAGAGCCGGAAAGTCACGCCGACCCGGCTGAACCGCGACTGAGAGTCGGCTTCAGGAAGGGCCTGCCCGGGGGCGGTCTGAGCGATGCGCTCAGCGGCAGCGGAAGTCTCCTCCTCGCGCTCGTACGCCGCCCGGGTCTCGAGCAAGGGGCCAGCCAGTATGGCCCGGAAGACAGCATTCTGGGCTCTGTTTTCGATGCCCTGAAACGAGACGAAGCTACGGAACAAGGAGAATGCCACGGCGAAGAGCGGGACAAGGGATAGGAGGGTGGTGAAGGTGAGCGCGGCGGCCTGCTGAGGGCACCTGTTGCGCCCCACCTCGCGAAGGGTGTAGAAGTGCAGCCTCAACTGGCTTCGCAGGAACCTCACTCCGCGAGAAGGATGGGTCGCATCCTCCCAGCGAGCGTTGCGGATTCTTTGCCGGAGCTTTCCGAACATGCTCCCTCACCGGGCGGCGCCCGGACAGCCGGCTGATTGTATTCAAGCCGGGCAATAGTCCGGGTCAGGGTCCTGCCGCACGACCGATTTCTTGCCCTTCGACAGGGCCGCGATTTCGCTCCTGAGCTGAGCCACCTCGTCCGCGCTGCTAAGCGCACCGAAGGTGAGTTGCGCCTCGTAACGGCCCTCAGCGGGCAGCTCGATGACGCGACCTTTGCTCCGTTCGAAGCGCCTGTTGTTCGGGTAATCAGTGCCCGGTTCGAGCCCTGTCACGTAGCCGTCGCGTTCGGCAGCCGTGTGCTTCCAGATAGTGAACGCCGGCAGTTCCTTTGTGGAGAAGCGAATGGTGGCTGCAAACTCCTCCTGCGGGTCAATTAGAGCGACGACAGTCCTGCCTTGCTCATCGCCGTGCAGCCGCGCGAAATAGACCTGCTCCGAGAACGCGGGCTCTGGCGCGCCGTAAGTGTCCCAGGCTGCCATGCCTTCCTTTGCCCGCTCATCACGGGGGCACAGCAGCTTCACGGGGGCCAGCACCCGCGAGCCCTTCTCGAGCAGAGGCATCCCATAATTGCAGTGGTAGAGAAGCTCGAGTTCCGCCGGCGTCCCGGCCAGATTGTCAACAACGTCATGCACCGTGAACTCACTCGAGCCCGGCCGCGTGGCGATGCTCGAAACGAGGCCAAACGAGGGACCGAACATCAGCGTGTCGCGGACCTCGCCGATGACGGCCAGTTCATAGGGAGGCTCAAGCTGCACCCTGACCCGCACGTGTACGGCCGGGGTGTTGGCGATTGTCCCGTGGATGGGCAGCATCACCTTCCGCTCGGCGCCGGTGTTCGTCCGGATGACGTCCTCGCCTGGAGCACCATGGTAGGACAGGCCGCACCGGCAGACCAGTTCGTTGAAGCCGGCGAGCCAACCAAGGCCTCCGCGTTCTTCGCTTTTCACATAGGCCGGATGGACGACCTCACGCACCGGGCTGTTCCAGCCGAGCGACACGTCGTCCGTGAATGCCTCCAGGATGCCCATGCCGCGCGTGGGTATGACGACGACGGTCATGTGGCCGTTGTCAATCTCGACGAGGTCCACCCCCTGTTGCTTGCCGCCTTTGAGAGTGAATTTGTTGATGCGCCACGATGGCCCTTCGTAGCCCACGAAGTTGTCGCTGGTAACCTCATAGCTGTCCTCCCCGATGTTCTGCCATGCATCCGTCAGGACCTTTTCAAAGTATTCAGCCATCTGACCTTGTCCTCCTCAACGGAGTTGCGCCGAAGCAGAACTGCGACTGTGGCGCGCCGCCCCCCTCATTCAGAGGCGACGCGGCGCGACGCCTCTTTCAGAGGCGACGCGAGCGCAGAATTCCAAGGATGAGCCAGACCCCGAGCGCCAGCCCAAACATCAGGCCGAGCAGCCCCAGGATGCTGACCTGCGCGCCCAGCAGGCGGATCGCCCCCACCCTGTTCGCCAGGAGCGTGGAGGACGCCATGATGATAGCGGCCAGGATGATGCTCAGACAGAGCCTGTTGCCGGTCTGGTCCAGCTCCTTCAATCCCTTCTCGAAACCCTCATGGCGGATCGTGAACTCAAAGAGGCCCCGCTCGAGCTTGCGGATTATGCGGCGGACGTCGCGGGGTCCCTCGGTAAGGAGCGTGCCGAGATGGTAGCCGGTCGCCGTCGCCGCACGCTCAACATTGGCAGGGGACAGCTTCTCGCGGAGGAAACGACTGCGATAGGGGATGGCCAGCGAGGTCACGTCGAGTTGAGGGTCAAGCTGGATCACCACGCCGGTTATCTCCACCAGGGCCCTCCCGAAGAGCACGAAGTCGCGTGGGACGTCCATTCTGTATTTCCTGATGACGCCCATCATGTCCTGGAAGGAACGCTGGAAGTTTATCTTCTCGACGGGCACGCTGGCGTATGTATCGAGCTGGCTGACGAGTTCCTCTTTGAGGTCTTCCACCGCGACGTCTTCCGGGACCTGCCCCATCTCGCTCAGCACTTCTGCGATCAGCTCAACCTGACCGTTGCCGAGCGCCACCAGGCAGACGCTCAGGTCCCTGCGCAGCCGCGGACTAAGCCGCCCCACCAACCCGAAGTCGAGCAGGGCAACGCGTCCATCCGGGGTCGTCAGGATGTTGCCGGGATGAGGGTCTGCGTGAAAGATGCCGAGACTGAAGAACTGGCGGAGGTACGCATCCATCACCGTCCGGGCGACGGCCTTCCTGTCAATGGGCGGGCCTGCCCCCCGGAAAGATTCCGTCAAATGGGTGCCCTCGATGCGCTGCATGGTCAGCACGCATCCTGTCGTATAGTCCCAGAAGACTTCGGGGATTTGGATCCGGTCATCGTCCTTGAGCTTCTGGCGGAACTTATGCGTGTAGGAGGCCTCGGTGATGAAGTCCATCTCCCGATGGATGCCGCGCGCAAACTCGTCCACCAGCATCGGGAGCCTGAGGAACTGGAAGTCCTCGACCTTGTCGGCCTGCGCAGCCAGGAACGTCAGGATCGCCACATCGTCCTCAATAATCCTGGCAATGCGCGGCCTTCGAACCTTGACAACGACCGGCGTGCCATCGCGCAACACAGCCTCGTGAACCTGCGCTATCGAGCCGCTGGCGCGGGGCACCTCGTTGAACTCGAGAAACACCTTGCCGGCGGGCTGCCCCAGTTCCTGGGCTATGATGGCCCGCGACACCTCGCCCGAGAACGGCGCCACATGATGGCAAATCCGCTGGAGTTCCGTGATGTACTCCTCGGGCAGGATGTCGGGGCGAGTGGCGAGCATCTGGCCGAACTTCACAAAGGTCGGCCCAAGCTCCTCCAGAACCGCGGCGAGCCGCGCAGCCAGCTCCTCTGCCCGGGCCTCGCTGACAAGGCTCGGCAGCGGCACCCAGGGCACGTGGCGCTGAAGCTCGAGCCTGCTGAGCAGGAAGCCAAGGCCGCGCGCTGCGCCTTTGCGCGCGATGTGCGCCATCCGCCGGACCCGTCTGGGGCCGGTCACAATGGTGGCTATCTTCATGACCGTTTCTCCCCCTTGAGCGAACCCCGCGCCCCCTGCAATTGCTGACCTTCAAAAGACACCCGCGGCTCAGCGGCCTCCTGGCCCCGCGCCAGTTCGCGCATTCGGATGTCGCGGATGAACCTGTGATACGCAGTGCCGGCAGCAACCGCCAGACCGGGGACGCCGTCCAGCAGCCCCAGCTTCAGCACATAGCTCTTAAGGAAGACGAACGCCGGATTCAAAACCAGCCCTGCCGCAGAAGCCCGCTTTCCGCGGGCCAGACGTCCCCGCGCAGCAATGTCGGCGTACTTCGCCGAGCGCTGCACGTACTCGATGATGCCTCCCGGATAGCTCAGGTGAAGGATGTCCCCCTGCAGCCTTCTCACTCGTCCCTCGACGGATGCCTCTGGATGCGGCTCCTCCCCCTCGATTCGGGCCGCGGCCCGCCGCATCAGGCGGAGCTTGTGCTGCGGGTACCACCCGCCGTGCGTTATCCACCGCCCGAGAAAGAACGTCTTCCGGGGGAAGGCAAATCCGTCGCAAGCGGGCCCGCCGTGCTCTTCGAAGATTCTGCGGACCTCCTCCGTCGCCTCCTGCGTGAGACGCTCATCCGCGTCCAGCCAGAGCACCCAATCGCAGGTCGTCTGCTCGAACGCGAACCTCGTCTGCGCCACGTGCCCCGCGAACTCGTGCTCAAGTATTCTGTCCGTGTAGCGCCGTGCGATCTCCGCCGTAGCGTCCGTGCTGTAAGAGTCCACGACGGTCAGTTCGTCAACCCACTTGATGCTCTCCAGGCAATCGGCGATGTCGTCCTGCTCGTTGTGCGTGATCACAAAGCCGGAAACGGTCTTCCCGCCTATCACTGCCCCGCCCCAAGATAATGTCCCCGCTGTCTGCCAAGCACATGCGCCCCAGCGCCCAGGCCTGCCCTGAGCCCGCGCATTCCGGCGCGCGGCAGACCGACAAGGATGCCTGCACGGCACTCCATTAAATCACACGCCCCCTCGGGCGCGCAAGGCGACACAGTCGCACGGACACGTTCGCCGGCCCTACCTCGCTCCGCCGGCGCGAGCGGTGGGCCGGCACAGGGCCAGGATGTCCTGAGCCGCGGCGTTCCCCGGTTCCATGTCCAGCACGCGCACGGCAAGGTCGGCAGCATCCTTGGGCCGCTTCAGCGGGCCAGCGTACAGCGTTGCGAGCATGAGGATGGCCTTCACGTTGGTGGGCTGTTTCTCGATCATCTTCCCCAACTCGTCCGCGGCCTCCCTCTGTCGGCCCATGGCCAGCAGCAACGCGGCCATGCGGCCCATCGCCAGCGCCGAATCAGGTTGTAAGACGAGCGCCTGTTGGTACTGGCGGAGTGCCTCGACTCCCCGGTTCGCCCCTTCCATAATCAGAGCCAGCCGCAAACGCAGGGCGAAGGTGTCATTGCCTGCTTCTATGGCCTTCTTGAGCACCTCCATTGCCTTGTTTCGAAGGCCGAATGCGGAGAGGGCCGACGCGATGCCGGCAACCCGGCCCTCTTCCTTAGGCGCGAACAAGTCCAGCCGCGCCAGAGGGCCTTCGAAGAAGGCGAGCAGTTCCTGCTGCTGTTGGGGCGTCGTGAGTCCGAAGTTTTGTACGATGGCCCTCGTGTGCTCACCGTAGATGTCTGCAAAACCCCGCAGGGCGACAGCCCGTTGATTGTCGCTCTCGAAGGCAAGGAGGGACAGAAGCGACTCCGGGCCGGCCAGCCTGTGCTGCAGCAAGGCGGCCAAAGCAACCGGGCTGGTCCTGCCTGTCAGATTCCGGGCCAGCGATGGCGGACGCACCGGCTGCGAAAGACGGTAGGGCGCGGCGCCGTGGGCCAGGGCTGCAAGCTCCCCCGCGTCCCCCACATAGCCGCTGAGCAGGTCCGTAGGATCCCAGAAGCCGGCGTCCGCCACGCGGGGCTGCAGTGCCGCGATGCTGCTGAAGCGGAAGCTCGAAGCGGACGTGGCTACCAGGACCGCGTCTTGGCCGTTCAGGAACACATAGAATGCAGGGAAAGCCTCGCGCAGAGATGCAAGGGCGCTCTCAACCGCGTCAACATCTGCCCAACCTGCGGGAAACCAAATGGACAGCACGCCGCCGTTGTTGAGCCGCGCTTTCAGCCGGCCAAGGCTCTCGACGCTCAACACGGCCAACGGGTTCGCAGCGGCGGAAAGCGCCTGCGAGTCACAGATTATGGCGTCAAAGTTGCCTTCTTCCGGGGCCCCCCACACTCCGATCACCCTGACCTGCGCCCCCCCTGCCAGACGCTCCGCCTCAAGCACAGCAGCATGCGTAGTCGGGCCGACAAGCGCCATTCTGCCAGGCGAGGGACAGAGCGCCAGGCCAAGGATCGTGGGCAGCTTCGTGCCGATGGCCGGCAGGCCGCCGCTCGGGCAGGCGTCCACGAGGTTGCCACCCACAAACTCGGCACGCCCCCAAGGGGACGACAGGGCGGCCACAAGCCCGGAACCGTTCAAGCGCACATCCGTTGGCGCAAACTGACGCGGCTCTGCACCGGTGCCAGCGTGCTGCGCAAGGTAGGTGGCAAGGGTGGCCCTCAACCCCGCCCAGTCGCTATGGACGTTGGCGGTCAGACTCCATGCCGCGGCAACGGCCGTTAGCACAAGAGCCCCCGCCGACAGTGCGATCCCCTGCCCTTTCGTGCGCCGGACCAGCGCAGCGGGCGCGATGGCAAGCACCGCAAGGGCAACAGGCAACACGTAGGCGGCTCTGTACGATCCGGCCAACAGGCCGGCCCAAGCTGCGCCCGACCCAGCCGCCGTCAGGGGCAGGACAAACCACGCAGCCCGTTCCGAAGCCACCCATGCCGGCCCCGACGCCAGACCCAAAACAAAAGCGAGCGCCCACAGCGGAAACACCCGCTCCGGCACGAGCAGCGAGGCGGGCGTCTGCAGGGCAGCAGACTCGCTCATGACGAGGTCAGGATAAAGAAAGAACGAATACCCGCACACGAGGGAGATGAGCACGCAGCCAAAGGCCCCGACCGACAGTAGCGTCGCCGCTCGTGAGCGTCCTCTGAAGGCCGTCTGGAACAGCCCCACCCCCAGGCAGAACGCAATGGCCAGGTCGCTCGTCGAATAAGCAACCGACCGCACCGCAGGCAGATAAGCCCGCACTAAGTTGACAGTTGCCGCGCCCGCAGCGGCTGCCAACAGGATACGGCAACCCGGCCAGACAGCAGTCCAGTGCTTGCCCTCTCGCAAAACGTCTAATGAGGCCTCAGCCCCTTCGGGCGCTGGCGCCCTCGGCAGGAGGCCTCCTATCACCGCGAGAGGAAGGCCCACGCCCATGGCCGGCAGGAGTCCGGCGATGCCGAAGATGCCGGCAGAGCAGCCAATGAAGCCGGCTGCAAGCCCCATCGTGAAGCCCGTCGCGTCCAGCCCCCGTGCGCCCGCGAGACTTCCGAGCAGAGCGAAACCCGTGAACGCGATGAGCAGCATCCCCCGCCAGTCGCCTGGAGGCGCCGCAGCCCACGAGCACCATAAGCCTGCTGCGCCCGCCGCGACGAACCATCCGACATTGGCCGGCCGCCTGCGGACGAACTGAATGCCCGCCACGCCCAGGGCGGCGCCCGCAAGAGCCGTGGCCAGCCCGAGCCCGGCCGCCGAACGCACTGCAAGCCCCCCGGTGTCGAGGCGCCACAAGCTCAGAAACAGAGCAAATGCAAAGCCTACTCCGCCCAGGAAGGATCCGACCCGGCGGGCGGGCTCCCTCGACGCTGGCCTACTGTCGCTCAATTCTTTCCAGCCCGCCCATGTATGGTCTGAGGACCTCCGGCACGACCACAGTCCCATCCGCCTGTTGGTAGTTCTCCAGGATGGCGATCATCGTTCGGGGCAAGGCAAGGCCCGAGCCGTTCAACGTGTGGACAAGGTGCGCTCCCTTGCCGTCCACGGGCCGATATCGGATGTTGGCGCGCCTTGCCTGGAAGTCCCGGAAGTTGCTGCATGAACTCACCTCCAGCCATTCCCCGCAGCCGGCCGCCCACAGCTCGATGTCGAACTTGCGACACGCAACGAAGCTCAGGTCGCCCGTGCACATCTCCTTTACGCGCCACGGCAGCCGAAGGCGTCGGCAGACGTCTTCGGCGTCTCGGATCAGTTTGACCAGTTCTTCGTCCGCCGTTCCCGGCTTCACATATTTCATGAGTTCGACTTTGTCGAACTGGTGGCCCCGCTTGATGCCTCGCACGTCCTTGCCGGCGCTCATTTTCTCACGCCGGAAACACGCCGTGTAAGCCACGTAGCACTTCGGCAGCTCTTCCTCGGCGAGCACCTCCTCCCGGTGCAGGTTCGTCAGCGGGACTTCTGCCGTCGGGATGAGCCACAGGTCTTCCTCAGCATCGTGGTAGAGGTTCGCCTCGAACTTGGGCAGGTTGCCCGTGCCGACCAGGCAACTGCTGTTTACGAGGAAGGGCGGGTAGACCTCTGCGTACCCGTGTTGCCTCACGTGCAGGTCCAGCATCCAGTTGATTAGCGCCCGCTGCATGCGCGAACCGTCTCCCGAGAGCACGTAGAATCGCGAGCCGCTCAGCTTTGCCCCGCGGTCGAAGTCCAGGATTCCGAGTTCCGCGCCCAGTTCCCAGTGTGGCTTCGGCTCAAAGTCAAAGGCAGGCGTCTCTCCCTCCGCCCTGACCAGGACGTTCTCCGTCTCGTCCCGCCCGACCGGGGCATCTTCGTGAGGAAGGTTGGGGATGCGCAGCATGAGGTCGTCTATCTGCTGGCGAAGCGCTCCCGCAGCAGCATCCATGTCCCTCACCCTCTCGCCTACGTCGCGCATCTGAACGATGAGCGCATCACGCTCCGGGCCCTTCGACATCCGGCTTATGTGCTTTGACTGGCGATTCCGCTCGGCCTTTAGCGCCTCGGACTCCGTCACGGTCCGCCGCCACTGGGCGTCCAGTTCGCGCACCCGCTCGATGACCCCAGGGTCCTCCCCAACCTTGCGCATCCCCTCCTTCACGAGGTCGGGATTCTCGCGGATAAGCGCTATATCAAGCATTTGTGGAACCAACGGTAAGTGGGGGAAAGCACCATGAGGGCCGCGCACTCACCTGGCGCGTCGCATTATGTTACGGGGGCTTTGGCCCCAAGTCAAAGGCTCTTCGGTCCGGCCCCTGACCCGGGCCAAGACCACCAGACGTCGGCAGACGCCGCTTTCGCCGGCGGCTTCCTACCCGTCCCCAAAGCTGGTGCCGACGGCCCGAGCTGCGCGCACGTAGTCGCACTCGGGTCTCACAAGGCGTTGTTTCCCGGCCACCTCCGCCAGCGGAACCGGGACCACCTCCGTCCCCTGCAACCCAACCATGACGTCGAAGTTCCCGTTTACCGCCTGCATCAGAGCCTCGTAGCCGAAGCGGGTGGCAAGCACGCGATCATGAGCAGTGGGCGTGCCCCCCCGCTGTATATGGCCGAGCACGACAGCGCGGCTCTCAACGCCCGCTGCTGCCTCGATCTCGGCGGCGAGCCAGACGCCGACGCCGCCGAGCCGTATCTTGTCGTGGCCTCCCTCGACGCGCTGGCGCACCGCGTACCCGCTGCCCGGCATCTTCACACCTTCGGCCACCACGACAATGCTGAAGCGTTTGCCGCGGTGGCTGCGTGCATGGACGGCCCCGCAAACGTTTTCCATCGTGTATGGAATCTCGGGTATGAGGATGATATCTCCGCCGCCGGCCATCCCGCCCACGAGGGCCAGCCACCCGGCGTACCGCCCCATTGTCTCGATGACCATGGCGCGGTGGTGGGACATGGCCGTCGTGTGAAGCCGGTCTATGGCGTCGGCCACGATCTGCACGGCGGTGTCAAAGCCGAACGTCACGTCGGTCCCTGCCAGGTCGTTGTCAATCGTCTTTGGGACGCCGATGATGGCCAGGCCCTTCTGAGCAAGGCGGTGGGCGATGCTGAGCGTGCCGTCCCCTCCAATGCAGAACAGGACGTCCAGGTCTGCCTTGCGCGCGTTCTCCACGCACTGATCGGACAGATCTTGCGCGGAGGCCGGATGGCCGCCCTCCTCGACGTAGTGAAACGGATCGGCGGTGTTGGAGGTGCCCAGTATCGTCCCGCCCACGGTCAGTATGCCGCTGACGGACTCGTAGTTGAGCTTGACCATCTTGTCCTTGACCAGGCCCTCATAGCCATCCCGGATGCCGTAGGCCTGCACGCCGTGCTGGATGATGCCCGACTTGACGACCGCCCTGATCACCGCATTCAGGCCGGGGCAGTCCCCGCCGCCCGTCAGCACGCCGATGCGTTTGACCGCAGATTTTCCGCGCATTGCACTTCTCTCCCTGCCCGCTTCGGCTGCGCTGTACGAGGCCCTATCACATCCTTAGCAGGTACGCGCCGTCCGCCAGAAGGTTCAGCACCTCGTCCCTGAGCCCGACGTCCTGCGCCAGCCCCTGGACTACGAGCGCGACAAGGTCCGCCTGCGCGCTTACCGTGGTGGCCGCCGGCATCAGGTCCGTGACGTAACGCACCCAGACCCGCAGGTCCGCTCGCACGGCCGGGCCGCAAGCGAGGAGCATCACAGGCCGCCCTTCCAGGTGACAGAGCGAAAGCTCCGAGTTCGTCTCCTGCCGCGCGCAGGCGCTGACCTCCGCCCAGAAAGGATGCTTCGACGGGGGCAGGCTCAGAAGAACGAGTTTCATCTCACCCACGGACCGCGGCTCACGGGCGCTCTCACGGGCGAAACGGCGGTTCTCCTCATCCAGCCGTTCCGCGCGCTCGCCGTGCCTTTCGATCAGTTGCTCGATGCGGTTCTCCATGAGCAGCGCCACGGCTCCCGCCAGCCCTTGGTGGTCGCCTTTGAGCATTGTCAAGACCAGGCGGGCTCTCGCCCCCCAGGCACCCTCCTCTTCCTTGCTCAAACGCCGCGTGGCGAAACGAACAAGCGACTCCGCGTACTCATCGCCCAGCGGCAGAAGTGCCTTCCGGACCATCTCCGCCACCGAGCGGGGCACTTCAGTAACCTTCAGATTCCCCTCGCCCAAAATGTGCCCGACCGCCTGGACGTCGTCTGCTTCCCAGGGGCGCGCGCTGAACCACAGAATGGGGCCCGTGAAGGCTCGCAGGGCATCCATCAGACGAGGGCGCACGAGCCGGCCGTCCCAATCCCGGTGCACCACTTCCATCCCGCAGAAGATCAGGTCGTAACCGCGCGGCAACTTTTGCTGGACTGCGGGGCCGAAGAACTCAACCAGTCGCTCAGAATCATAGACAAGGGCCTCGACGGTTCCTTTGGCCGCCCGTCCTGCCAACGCCCCTGCTACGACCGCATCCGCTTCAGGCGTTGACACCACCACTGTAAAGGAACCTGCCATCTGCCACCCTTCATGTCGGTAGAAAGCCTGGCCCCGAATCACGTGGACGAAAGACGCCGTATTGTAGTTTATTGGCGCCTTCGCCCGCAACGTTGCCGCTGACCCGGCGTCAGCGGCCCGCGGAGTGCCGCCTGCGAGCGGCAAACTCGCGGACCGCGTCCTCCTGAGCGTCGGTTTCAATCGAACCCGGCCTCAGCGACCTTATGTGATCAACCGCTTCCTGCGGGTCCATGCCCTGGTGCACCATGTAGCAGGCGATCATCGTGCCGGTGCGCCCTTTCCCTGCAAGGCAATGCACGGCCACTGCCCTGCCCTGCCGGATGTTCTCCTCGCAGAACGTGACGAACGCATCCACTTCGTCCTTACGTGGCGCTTCAAAGTCCCCAATCCGCAGTTGCAGGTAGGACAATCCGCCGCGCTCCGGCAATCCGGGAGGCCAGTTCCTGTAGGTCAGGTTGACCAGCGCGCCTATTCCACGCGCCTTCAACTCATCGAGGTCTGCAGGCGTACAGTCCGGCCTCCCCATGGCCGCGAGCTTGCCGTCTATGACCCAACTGAAGTCGTACAGGCTCATGTGCTCTCGCCACTTTCGGGGTACAGAGACTGGATCATCTCGGCCAGCTCCTCCAGGGGCAGCCCCATGACTCCTGTCATGCTGCCCTCGACGCGCTCGACGTAGGGGTCGTTCGGCATGAGGGCATAGGCACCGGCTTTGTCCAACCCTCCCCGCCGGGCCAGGTACTCTTCGATTTCTCGACGCGACATCCGTCGCATCCGAACGGAGGACTCGACGCACCGGGAACGTTCCCGCGCATCGGGTGCGATCAGGAAGAGCGCAGTGAGCACCTTGTGGCGAGTGCGAGTCAGCTTCTCCAGGATTCGCACCGCATCGCTGAAGTCGGCCGGCTTCCCGATTATCTCGTTCTCGCAGAGAACGAGCGTATCGGCAGCGATAATCAGCGCATCTGGCCGCTGGCGCCCGCCTTCGCGGGCCTTCGCCTCGGCAAGTCGCAGGGCAAGCGCGCTCGCATGGTCTCCTTTGACGGCCGCTTCGTTGAGCGAGGGAGCAACTACGTCAAAGTGCTGAACCAGAGTCGCCAGCAGCCCACGCCGCGTCGGCGACGAACTGGCCAGAACTACGGGGACGGGGACCCTAATCACTGCCGGTCCGCCCGGAGGCCCGAGCTTCCTGCGCAGGGGCGTAGGTCGCCTCGCCGGCAGGCGAGGCGGATGGGGTCGCCGTCGCCGCTTCAGCCGCCGGCGACGGCGTGAGTCCGGTGCTTGCTGAAGCCGCCGGCTGCGGTGCGGCGTTCTGTGAGTTCAAGCTCGCCTGCAAGGTTTCAACGCGGTCCAGGTAGCTGCGAGTCCACGGCCCGGCGGCCGGAGCACACTCAAGTGCCTTTCTATAGGCCTTCAGGGCGAGCTTGGGCCGCCCAAGGTCCTGATATGCGTGCGCGAGGCCGTCCCACACAAACATCGGCACGGCGTTGAACGGCTTTGCGTTGACGAAGTACGTCCCTCCCATCGAGGCCATTCCCTCCTGAGGAAGGTAGTTCAACCCTGTCGCTTGCAGATAGTAGGCGGCCTGTGCCAGCCCCGAGCGGCGGTACAATTCCTGACTCCGGGTGAACTCTTCCAGTTCCACGTCGGGCTTCGAGCCTATCAGGTACTGCCAGTAGTACACGACGCGCTGCGCGAGCCCTTGCTGGCGGGCCGCCTCCCCCAGCACCCAAAGCGCGTCGTCCGCCCATTTGCTGTCCGGATGCTCTTTGGCGAGCCGTTCCAGCACCTGGACGCGTTCGGCCGGGGTCATCTCCCGTGTGAGCGCGTTGCGGAACCCCTGCTCCACGGCATCAATCGCTGTCTGCTCGTCCTGCGCTGCGCGTTGGGCAAGCAGCGCGTCCCCGGCGCCCGCGGAGGTTCCGCCTGGCGCCGCTTGCCCGGCAAGCGCCACGGCCTGCAGGCCGACCCCTGCTAGGGCCGCCAGCCCCAGGACACACTTCCACACATCCATTCTCAGAGGCATGCCTTACGCCGATCAGGCCCGAGCCACGGATATTCCCTGAACCGGCGATGAATATAGCCGCGGGGGCGCATTCCCGTCAACGCCCATCGTGGCCCCTTGCAACGCATGCCGGGCAATACCGTCCGGTGCATAGCATCTAACGGCTCCTCCTTGACGCTCAGGTGGCTGCCGCGTTATCATCTGCGTGCTCGAACCTTCTTCATATTGTGGGAAGGAGAGGTCATATGAAAAAGGCGGCCTTCACCTCTATCCTGACGCTTATCGCGGCCATGTGCGGATGCCAGGGTGCGTGGCCGTTTGCAGCCGTCGAGACTCCGGCCTGGGTCCAGGCGCCTGCAGCAAGCGACCAATCGGGCCAGTTTCTGTCCGCCACGGGCGCGGGTGGGCCCGGCCCGAGCGCGCAAACGGCGGAGAAGGATGCCGACACCGATGCACGCGCGAAGCTCTCAGCAGCAGTTTCCGATTACACATCCAATGCCCTGACCGCGTTCCTGGACGCTCACGCGGACTATCCGCCGCCGTCATCGCCCGCCATTAGGGAGTTCTCTGCGCTCCTGGCGGCGGAAGTTGCAGGAGCCATGGTGCGCCAGTCAAACATGGAGAAGTCATGGACGGCGCCGGACGGGAAGGCATATGTGCTCTACCAGGCACCCGTTGCCGTGGTGAACGGGCAGATAGCCCAAAGGCTGCCTTACTGCCTGCGGCACGTCAATCCCTTCGGATCGTCGGCGGATCAGGTCCCGGGCCAGATGCAGAGCTTCCTTGAGACGAAGCTGCAGGAACGCCTGACCGCTGCCGCTCGCGCCCGGGCCGCAACGCCGGAGGTGCCTCATGAGCAAGTGACCCCCTCCTGGGTGCAGGCGGCCCGCCAGGACGCCTACCCGCCAGCCAAGTTCTTCATCGCCATGGGGACCTCAGCCGACCAGGCAAGCGCCGAGACCTCGGCCCGCAGGCAACTGACGGCAACCTTAGACGCAGACCTGGGGCGGCGCCTGGAAAGGCTCCAGCGCCCCCAGGCCAATTCCCCGCTCAGTAAGAACCTGGCATGGTTCGACTTACGCACTACAGCTTTTGCTGAAGAGAATCTGACCGCCACTCGTATGGCCGAACAGTGGCATGATCCCGTCACGCGAACCTACTACGCCCTGCTCGTGTTGGACCGCGCGGCAGCGGCGCTCTCCCGGCGCACGCAGATAACCAGGGCTCTGGAAGTCGGCGCGAGCTTGCTTGCGTCGGCACGGAATCACCAGAAAGCTGAGAACTGGACCGCTTCGCTCAAGGACTACCTGGATGCGCAGGCTGCCGCTTGCCGCGCGGTGAAAGCACAGCTTCAGGGCATCGTGCTGGCCCCTGAAGGCGGGGCCAGAGAGTTCGAAGACATGGTCACGACTCCCATCCTCGCCGAGATCGGGACTGACCTCCGCGGCTTGCTCCAGAGCATCTCGATTGCCAAGATTGCGGGTGACCGCCAGTGGATGCCGCCCGGTGTGCCGCCGGCAAGTCCGTTCAAGGTCCGGGTGACGGCCGGCGCTCAGAGCAAACCCGTAGCCGGCTTGCCCGTCCGGCTCCATCTCAACGCTGAGTCCGTCGCGGCCGTGACGGACGCCAGCGGAACGGCCCAATGGCAACTGCATGACCCCTTGCCCGAGGTGCCTCGTCCGGCCCTTGCGGCCGAACTGGACCTTGCTGCCATCTCGCCCGAGGCAAGCCCTTTCAGGCTGACGGCGCCGTCTGTAACGTTCGAGTACGTCCTTCGTTCCCGGGTGAACAGCCACCTGGTCGTACACGTGCGGGAGAAGACGGGAGCCGGCAAGATCATAGAGACACCCCTGTCGGACGCGCTGAAACTGGCGCTGGCAGCGGAAGGCTTCCGCGTTGTGCCCGACAGCGACGTCCTCAAATACTCCAGAACATCCGACCTGGACCCGGAGGCGCCCGATGGCCAGGTGCTCGGCGCCTTCTCAACACTCGCCGACGCCATAGGGCCCCAAAGGTTTCTTCTCGTGGCAATCGGCGAGGTGCAGGTCCGGCTGGAGCGGAAGGCGAAAGATCGCGAAGGCGAATTCTACATGGTGAACTGCCCTTTCAAGATCCGCGTCCTGGACAACGCCTTGCCCGCCGGACAGAAGGTGATCTTCACCGTGACCGGGGCCGGCAAGGGCGCGTACCTGAACAACGAGGCGGAGGCAACCCAGCGTGCGCGCGCGGACGCTGAGACGGAGGCCTCCAAGGCGCTCGTCAATGCCCTGCGCCAGAAGCTTGGCCCCCAGACCCCCTGACCCTTTCGTCCCCAGCCTCGTGCTCCTACTCGCCTGCCCTCCGAAGTCCGCCGTAGGCGGACGAAGGAGGGTGCTCCTGCTCGCCTGCCCTCCGTAGCTTCAGCGTAGGAGGGTGCTCGTTTTCTTGTTCCGGCCCGGGTTCGTACGTCAGAGTTCCTGTTGACATCTATCCCAAGGACGAGTAAGTTGTGCAGTGCCCCGCCGGTTGGAACGTCTGCGAGGCCGAGTCTTGAGATATGGGGGCCTGCTCTGCCAGCCTGGAACGGGGCCGGCAGCGCGGGTAAACGGCAAATACGTGACGAGGAGACGATGGGGACCGCGAACCAACCGCGAAGCCACACTATTGCGGTCTGGGGTCCGTCAGAACGCGGACCATCCGGAAGCATCACTCAATGCATGGCAACCGGACATCAGCCGTGGTTCTGCAACTGTGCATGGGGTCCGTCTCGTGGACGGTCCGGCCGACGATCCGCCTTAGGCGGAGCGGGCGAACGTTCCGGTGAAGACCGTTGCGGTGAGACGCACGCGTTTTGCAAAACGAAACGGTTTTTCGAGCCTATCTTATTGACCCTTTATGCTTTACGACTAAAATCCGGGTTCTCCAGCCGACTGCGGAGCCCACGGATGGCCTCCACAGGCCCCCGGCCGGCGAAAAAAGTGCCTCGAAAGGGCCACGAATGACGTACGAACCACGTACGAAGGACGTACGAACTACGTACGAACGACGCAGGAATGACCCAGGAATAACGTTCCAATTAACGGTGAAATGGTAGTGGGGAAGAAGCTCACATTCGCGGCCGGGGTCCTGCCAGTGCTGGTTCTGACCGCCTTAAGCGCAACGGCAGGGGAATCGGGGCGCGCAAATCCGTTCGAAGCCGGGACCTGGTCGCAGCCCGCCAGTTTCATTGACAGTTGCGTCCTCGCGGCGCTGCGAAAGAATGGAATCGAGCCTGCACCCCCGTGCTCGGGCGCAGTCTTCGTCCGTCGCGTGTATCTGGACGTCATCGGCACGCTGCCCGAACCGGCCGAAGTCGTAGCATTCCTGGCGGACCAGCGCGCCGACAAGCGGGCCGCATTAATTGACGCACTCTTGAAACGGGACGAGTTCGCGGACTACTGGTCGCTGAAGTGGTGCGACCTGCTGCGGGTCAAGGCAGAGTTCCCAATCAACCTCTGGCCCAACGCTGTGCAGGCGTATCACCGCTGGATTCTCCAGGAGTTGCGGGACAACAGACCCTATGATCAGTTCGCCCGTGCCCTGCTGACATCGAGCGGCAGCAACTTCCTCGACCCTCAGGTCAACTTCTATCGCGCCGTCCAGGGGCGCGACCCCTCCTCCATCGCTGCTGCCGTCGCGCTGACGTTCATGGGCACGCGGCTGGATTCCTGGCCGGACGCCCGCCGGGCCGAGATGGCCGCATTCTTCTCACGTGTGGCCTATAAGAAAACCGCGGAGTGGAAGGAGGAAATCGTCTATCTGGACCCCGCGCCCGCGAAGGCGATGGACGCGGTCCTCCCGGACGGAACGAAGGTACGAATTCCGGCGGACGTGGACCCGCGCGCAATCTTCGCAGACTGGCTCATCAGGCCGGATAACCCGTGGTTCGCTCGGAACACCGCCAACCGGGTCTGGTCGTGGCTGCTGGGCCGCGGGATCATCCATGAGCCGGACGACATTCGGCCTGACAATCCGCCATCGGATCCCGAATTGCTCGCCGGCCTCGAACGTGAACTGGTCAGCAGCCAGTACGATCTGCACCATCTGTTCCGACTGATTCTTAACTCGCAAACGTATCAGCAGTCCTCGATTTCGAAGGGCGACCCCGCTCCGGCGGATGCGCTGTTCGCGCGCTACACCGTCCGCCGGTTGGACGCGGAAGTGCTGCAGGACGCCCTGTGCGCGATTTTCGGAACCGGCGTCGAGTACAGCAGTCAGATCCCCGAACCGTTCGCATTCATCCCAACGACCCAGCGCTCGATCCTGCTCGCCGATGGGAGCATCACCAGCCCGTTCCTTGAGATGTTCGGACGTCCGCCGCGCGACACGGGGCTCGAATCCGAACGCAACAACCTGCCTTCCGGCGGACAACTGATGTACCTCCTGAACTCCAGCGCGGTTCTGCATGGGATCGAGCGAAGTCCCAGGCTGGCTGGCATCCTCAGGCGTGTGAACTGGCGCCGCGGCGATGCGGTCCGTCAAGTCTACCTCCTCATCTTGTCGCGCTACCCGACGGAGGCCGAGGCGGAGGCCGCAGAGAACAACTTCCGGACGTCCGGGCTGAACGTGAAACAGGCGTTGGACGATGTGGCGTGGGCTCTGGTGAACAGCAAGGAATTCCTGTTCCGTCATTAGCCCGAGGAAACAAGCATGGCTGACCGCAGAATCGCCGAGCATAAACTTCGGACGGCGCTCGGGCGGGCGACCGCCGCGGGGATCGTGGCGTTGTGCGCGTTAGGCGGGGGGGCCCTCGCCGCGGACGCGGGAACGCCGGCGCCCACACCCGCGCGGGCCAAAGCGGTTATCCAGGTCTGGTTGTGGGGCGGGCCATCCCATCTGGATACGTTCGATCCGAAGCCGGCGGCCGGGAACGATTACTGCGGGCCCTTCACGAAGCCCATCCAGACGAATGTGCCGGGTATCCAGATCGGCGAGTTGCTGCCCAACCTGGCGAAGATGGCGGATAAGTACTCCATCATCCGCAGCATGACGCACGGCATCAATGCGCATGAGACGGCATCCTACATCATGCAGACCGGACACAAGCCGGGCGAGAGCCTGGTCCATCCCAGCGTGGGGGCGGTCGTTTCGGCATTCAAGGGGTACGATCACGGCTACAAGGGCCAGATACCGCCGTATGTCATTCTGACCATCTCGCAGGGGCGATTCTCCGAGGTGGGAATCCTCGGGTCGAAGTATAAGCCCTTCGTCACCGGCGGCGACCCGAACCAGAAGCGGTTCATCGTTGAGGGAATATCCGCGGAGGGAATAACGGAACAACGCCAGCACAACCGGCAGGCGCTGCTGGAGGCGCTGGATACCCTGGGAAGGGCCCTGCCGACAGACCCCGATTTTCAGATGTTCGACCGAAGCCGGGAGCAGGCATACGACATCATCCTCGGCGATGCGGCGAAGTTGTTCGACCTGACCACGGAATCGGACCAGGTGCGGGACAAGTACGGCCGGAACACATTCGGCCAGTGCTGCCTGATGGCCCGGCGGTTGGTGGAGAACGGCGTGTTATATGTCACGATCAATTATACCGGCTGGGATACCCACAGGCAGCACTTCGAGACGATGCGCCGGAAACTGCCTGAGATGGACACAGCCATGGCAGCGCTGCTGCAGGACCTGTCTGACCGCGGCCTGCTCGACACCACGATTGTTTGGTGGGGCGGCGAGTTCGGCCGCACGCCGAAGGTGCAGTGGGAGGAGCCATGGAATGGCGGCCGGGGACATTACGGCAAGTGCTTCTCCGTCATGGTTGCCGGCGGCGGCTTCAAGGGCGGCCGCGTCGTGGGCGCCTCGGACGCGAAAGGTGAGGAGGTCAAGGAGCGGCCGGTCTCCCCGCAGACGCTCCTCGGCAGCATCTACGCACTGCTCGGCATCGATCCGGACTGTCGGCTTCCAGACCCGCAGGGCCGCGACATTCGGGTCCTGCCCCCAGTGGAGGGCGGCGGTGCCCGGGACCTGTTGAGGGAGATCATGTCGCCATGAAGTGCGCCTTCAGGAGACAGTTGGCGGGAACGTTGCTGATGATGGTGTGCACTGCGGCGGCGCAAGGCCAGTCCGCCAGCAGGGAACCATCCATCGGTTACGTCTATCCGGCCGGGGGCAGGCAGGGCACCTCCTTCCAGATCATAGTAGGCGGGCAGAACCTGCAGGGTGTCTCGCGCCTGTTCGTCTCCGGCGGAGGGGTGAGCGCAACGAAGATCAACTACGTGCCCCCTCTGAACCCTCAGCAGCGGATGGAGCTTCAGCGACGCCTGGCGGAGATTCGAGACAAGCGCATGGCAGCGCTTGCGGCGACGAATCCGGCCGCCGCGGCGCGCCTGGAGGAGCGGCGCCAGGAGGCCGCCCAGGGGAAAGCGCAGGACACATCCAAAGCCAAACCGCCTGCCCCCGAAGGGCCGCCCACGCCCGTGGCGCTGCCGGATCACCCGATGCTGCGCGACCTGGACAGCAAGAGCAACGAGGAATTGAGGCGCGTGGCCGACATGTTCCTGAATCCCAACCGGAAACAGCCGGCAAAGCGGTCCATTCTGGAGCTGGCCATCATAGACATTGCCGTCGCCCCCAATGCAGTCCCCGGCGACCGTGAACTGCGACTGGGCACCCCGGAAGGACTGACCAATCCCCTTTGCTTCCAGGTCGGGCTGGCCCCGGAGACCGTTGCGCAGGAGGCCAACAGGGCAAGCCCGCCGCCCGCGATGGCCGCCGACCTCCCGATGGTATTCAACGGCCAGATCCTGCCCGGTGACGTGAACCGGTTCCGTTTCCGCGCGCTCGCCGGACAGGACCTTGTCATGGAAGCCCAGGCGCGGCGGCTCATTCCTTACATGGCCGACGCCGTGCCGGGCTGGTTCCAGGCGGTGCTGACCCTGTACGATTCCAAGGGGCGCGAAGTGGCATACGCCGACCGCTACCGCGTCGGCCAGGACCCGGTTCTCTTCTACCACGTGCCTCTGGATGGCGAATATGTCGTGGAGGTGTGTGACGCCTTGTACCGCGGTCGCGAAGATTTCGTCTATCGCCTCTCCGTCGGCGAGAGGCCGTTCGTTACACAGATGTTCCCGCTGGGCGGCAGGACCGGCACCGAAGCCCTGGCTTCAATCTCCGGCTGGAATCTGCCGGAGAGCCGGCTGAAACTTGACACCCGGCCCGGACCGGAACATATCCGCTATGCGTCGCTGAATCGCGACAAGTTGCTCTCCAACCGCCTCCCATATGTTGTGGACGACCTTCCGGAGTGTATGGAGGCCGAACCCAACGACACGCGCGAGAACGCGCAGCCCTTAACGCCGCCCCAGGTGGTGAACGGGCGCATCGCGCGGCCCGGCGATGCCGACGTGTTTCGCTTCGAGGGGAGGGCGAACGATGATATCGTGGCGGAGGTCTTTGCCCGCAGGCTGGACTCGCCTCTCGATTCGCTCCTGCGGGTGACCGACGCCGCCGGTCGTGTGCTGGCCTGGAATGACGACACCGAGGACAAAGGCACGGGGCTCAATACGCACCATGCCGACTCTTACGTCCGGCTCAAACTCCCTGCAAACGGGCGGTATTTCGTAGAGATCACGGACGCCCAGGGACACGGTGGCGAGGAATACGCGTACCGTCTGCGCGTCAGCCCTCCGCGTCCGAGTTTCGACCTGCGCGTGACTCCTTCCGCTAACAACGTGGCTGCCGGCTGCGCCACTGTCTTGACCGTTCACGCGCTGCGGCGCGACGGATTCGATGGCGAGATTGGACTGGCCCTCAAGGACGCCCCGCCCGGTTTTCGGTTGAGTGGCGGGCAGATCCCCGCCGGCAGAAACAGCGTCCGCGTCACCGTCACTGCACCCAAACAGGGGCTTAGTGAGCCGGTGGTCCTGCAAATGGAAGGCGGCGCCATGATTAGCGGCCGGACGGTTGTCCGGCCTGCCGTCGCGGCTGAGGACATGATGCAGGCGTTCGACTACCGCCATCTGGTGCCTGCGGAGGCACTCATGGCCGTCGTCTTGCCGGACAGACCGCGAACGCCGACGATGGAACTGGTCGAAGACCGTCCGCTCAGTATAACGCCCGGCGGCTCGGTTCAGGTGCGAGCCCGCGTTTCGCCCCGCATGCAATTCGTGACCATCGCGCTGGAGCTGCGCGACCCCCCGGCCGGCCTGTCCCTCGGCGATACCAGGGTCGCAGGTGGTACCATCACCTTCGCGCTCAAGACCGACGCGAAGGCCGTTCAGCCGGGCTTGTCCGACAACCTGATCGTCGAGGCGTTCACCCAATGGCCGGCCGGCCCGCCGGACGATAAGGGTGTGAGGGCCCTACGGCCTGTCTCGCTTGGCGTGTTGCCCGCCATCCCCGTCAAGATCGTCCCACATTGAGGCCGTTGCAGAAGGAAAAGGGCCAGACAGCCCAGAACGCCCGATGAGTCACCGAGTTTCTGACATAGGCAAAGGAGACCACCGATGAGTATGCTCATAGGAGTCGCTGGTAGTGCACGCAAGAATGGCAATTCTGCAACACTGATGCGGGCAGTTCTGAAAGGAGCCGCTGACGCCGGGGCTGAGACCAAGGAGGTCTACTTGAATGGACTCCTCTTCAAGGGCTGCCAGGGGTGCGACCCATGTTCACCCGCGGGCATATGCGTTCTGAAAGACGAACTCACACCGGTCCTTGAGGAGCTTCGCCAGGCGGCAGGATGGGTGCTTGCATCGCCGATCTACTATGACAGCGTCAGCGGGCAGATGAAAACCTTCTTCGACCGTTGCCGCACCTTCACGAGAGACCCCGAGACGCATGAGCTGAGACCGCAGCTTGAGGGGAAAAGGAAAGGCGTTGTGATCGTTGCGTACGAGGACAGGCCGAGGGAAGACTACTATCATGAGGCGAAGAAGCTCGCGAACTACCTGGCCTGGATGGGTGACTTTGGCAAGGTCGAAATAGTGTGTGAAGGTAACCTGGGCCCCAGAGATGCAGCGGCCCGCAGGCCGGACCTTCTGGCAATGGCCGAGAAGTTGGGAAAGGGCCTGTTCAGCTGATTCTCCAGGGCGGCGCTGGAAAAGCTATTTTCAAGCCTTTTCCCGTCTATACTCGTGCCATCAATATTCCGTCAGCCCGCCTCCCCTACTTGCCCACCTCTACGGTGAACCGTTGCGTGTCGCTGCCTGCACGCTCGACGCTGGTGCTAAGCACTGATTCCTGTCCCCAGCCGACAAGGCGCTGGTCCAGCGTGCGTACCTCACGGTCGAGGATGACTGTGACCACAACCTCAACCGTTCCCGGCGCATCTGGCGTGCCCGACAGCAGTCCGGTGGCCTTATCTGCCCTGAGCCAGCCGGGCCCCTGCTCCAACACGTAGGCGGGGTGCTCTATGTCCCAAAAGCTGCTGGTCAGTTTGCCGTCTACGACACGATTCCGCAGATCGCCCAAGGACCTGATGGCGCGGACCTGGTAACGGTACCCTTCGCCCGCCCGGGCCGTCGCCATAGGTCTGCTGCAGATCGCAGGACGCGGCGCCGCGGCATAGTCCGACGGTCCGCTCACTTTGCCTTTGCTGTCAACCGCCACCACCCGGTAATAGGCCTTATTGGCCCCAGGCAGGTCAGTCTCAGCACCCATAACATCCAGCCGGGTGGCTGTAGTTTCAGCAATGAAGTTCGCCGGGAAAGGCGACGCGAGTTCCTTACTTGCACCCACGGCCACCTCGTACGGCTCGTCACTGACCGAGAAGCCCTTCTCGTCGCTTCCGTAGACGCGGTAGCTCACCGCACGCCGGCCCACCGGGTTCGGCTTCCATTGGAGGACGCCGTGGCGCCTGTTCTTGTCATAGTCCAGGGTCACGTCCACGGGATAGGCCGGTCCACGAGGGGTGAAACTCCATGTGCCGCTCCAGGGCCCCCACACGCCCTTCTCGTCCTTGGCGCGCACGTGCCAGTAGTACTTCTTGTCCGGTGTCAGCAGCCCTGCGTGTGGCAGCGTGTACTGCGCCTTCCCCTTATCCCTGGTGCGGGAAATGAGGCGATAGAAGTTGGTGGACAGTGGCCAGCGCATGTCCGCCCGGTCGGAAAGCTCGAAGTGGTAGTCCGTGATCCTGTCGCCGTCGGGGTCCGTCGCGTCTGCCCATCGGAAGACGATGTTCGTGCCGTCCGTCTCGCCTCCGTCCGCCGGCGCCACGGGCGCAGCTGCGGCCTGCGGCGGCCTGGACGCGGAACGTTCCACCCACTCGTGCGTTATGCGCACGGAGCGTCTGCCCTTTGTCTCGTCGGTGTACGTGAACTTGTTCTCGCCTACGGCCATGCCCGGCAGCACCAGAGGCGCCATCTGCAGATCGTTGACAATAGCAAGACGTTTCAGCCGGGCGGCACCTGACAACTGGCAGCTAAGCCAGTAATTGTAGCACGGAGATTGCCCCGTGGCCGGAAAGAAGCCGTCCAGGCTCGTGCCCTCCACCTTCTGCCATGACTTGCCGTCAAACGAGAGCGCAAACTGCGCGCCAGCGTCCTCTTTCTCGAGCCCGCCGCCGACAATCACATATGGACTTTGCATGGCCCAGACGATCGTCCCGTCCTTGCCCTCCTCGGCAGACAAGCCGTCCGCCCCGGCCTTGACGTTCTCCACGCTTGCGGCGCCGTTCCTCCACAGATCACCGGTCAGCTCCGGCCGGTACTCCCAAAGCCCGTTGCAGACGGTATTGGGATAGTTGGCCTTCTCTCTCCCGCGGAGCTTGGGCGGGGAAAGGTGCCCCCAGCGCCACACCAGCGCCTCGCCCGGCCTGAGAGTCATGTTCATGGTTGTCCCTTGGCGGCAGTTGCGCTCGCCGCTGACCACACCCTCGTACGCGTAGCACGCGGCAAAGGACTCGTCGTGGCCGCGATAATCGCCGAACAATATGCCCATCGTGTGCGCGCGCTTGATCAGGTCGTGGTCGCGCACGAGGTCTTGATCGTCGGCCACGGTCTCGTTGTCGCGCAGCAGAAAGATGGCATGCTGGTCGCCGTCCAGGCAGTGCCAGCGCCCGTCGAAAAAGACCCGCGAAGTCGTGTGCCCTATGGTCCCGGCTGAGGGGGCAACCTTGAGGCCGGCGCGACGCCACAGCCCCGCCAGGGAGGTGCCATTGTTGCCGCAGAGATAACAGCCGAAAACGTTGAACACCCTTACGGGGTCACCTCCGTCGTCGCCGACGAAGTGATAGTGATAACGGCAGTCCTGGAACCAGATGGCCATGGCCTTCTCGCTGTCGCTCATGCCCGGTGCCACTGCCGCATTCACAATCTCGTCCAGCGTGCGGAAAAGGTTGCGGCCGTTGGACAGCCAGGGATTGACGACGTCGGTGTCGCCCACATTCTCCATGCGCACCAGGCGGTTGGACTCCCAGGTCTGCTCCAGCGCGCCCTCCATGTTCATGCCCACGCCCATGGGCGAGCAGCAATTCCGGCCGTCCATCGTGCCGCCCTGCTCAATGGTGTATTCATGGCGTCCCGTGCTGGTTTCCTCGACGTGCCGCCGGGGCACGTCAGTGGCGTGCGTGTCGGAGGCCCAGGGCTCCAGATGCCCGTTCCGGCCAGGTTGTACCTCGCACATGCTCTGCTCTCCGCCAAAGATCATGAAGGCGACCGCCGCCGCCCAAAGCCACCGGTATCCTCTCATAGCTCCCTCCAGCCTAATCCGCCGTAACATGCCTCTCATCCTGCCTGAAGCGCCACATTGTACCGCGCGGCTCACCGCTCCGTCGCGGCCAGGCGGCATGTTGTTAGAGGGTCTCAAGCTTCCGCCGTCTTGAGAATCTCCCCGGCCTGCGCGGGCGATTCAGCCGTCATGCCGATAAGGAACTGCTTCAGGCCCTCGCCGAATTCGGCCTTGAGCCGCTTAAGGTCTTCGATGCAACCGCCGCCGATCATGCACTTCTTGCCCGCCTCGATCGTCCTATGGTAATAGGGCCACCATCGTTTGTGCCAGGCCGGTTCGTGGCCCTCGCCCGCCGTCCACTGGAGCATGTCGAGCTTCTGAATCCTCAGCAGGTGGTCCTGGTGACCGAGAGCGCCGGGTCCGTCCCAGTGATATATGGAGTAGGAGACCCGCTCGCACATCTCTTTTAGCACCGGCACCATCAACTCGCCGAACATCTCAGGTGAGATCATCGCCGAGAAGTCGCACTGGAACTTCGCCAGCCTGCCGGGCGCCCAGGCCCAGTAATGCGACCCGCCGACCTCGTCGCGGACCATGTCGTAAAGGACGTCGTAGTAGCGGAAATAGAGCTGAGTGATCTTGCGGACCGACTCCCTGACCCACTCAGGGCGCTCGACAAGGTCCAGCAGCAGCCGCTCAGTGCCACGCATGGCCGCCAGGGTGTCCAGCCCCTCGATGAGGTCCGGAAACTGGACCAGATACCTTCCCTCGCCAAGCCGGAGCTGCTCGCGTGCCAGACGCAGGCAGAAATCCCAGTAGAAGTTGTCCCGGGCGAACTCGAAGACGGCCTCTTCCGGCCTGCCGATACAGGGCTTAAACCAGACCGTTCCCGGCGTCTCGACCCCCTCACAGCCCAGGAAAAGGGCGAGGCAGTTCGGCCCCAGGTCGGGCGCAGTGGCCGGCACCGCCTCACCCAAATAATAGGTGCCCGCACAGGCCCGGGCGGCCAGATTCACGCGATAGTCGAAGCTGCTCGTGGAGTAGTTGGTTACCCAACCCTCCGGCTCGGGCATCGCTTCTACGGTCGGCAATGGCTCGGAGCGCGGCGCCGTGATCTGCATGGCCGGCCGGCCGATGTCGCCCCCATGCCACCAGGTGGTCAGGCGAGCGCGCACCTCGTCCATGTCCTCACGGTACAGCAGTCCGCTCAACCTTCCCCTCCCTCTTGAGGGCGTTCTGGGCCGCTCCTGGCGCGACATGTGGGCGACAACATCACTCGCCACGGCATCCACCTGCAACGGCGACGCGGATGGGCTGACGGCCGCGCAGTGGACGAGCGGCCAGGACGGCGCCTCACGGGACTTCCCGCACGGCCGATTGGTCTTCATGAGCCGTCCAGGCAAGCCGTCGGCGGTACAGACCTGCGTTCTGCACTGTGCTCTGCCCTTACCAGCGGAAGAAGCGGTACGGGTAGTCCCATTCCTCCGGCACGTCCAGGTAGAGCCCGGTCAGCCAGCGCTTCTCGGCTTTCGTTGCATCCGCCGGACTGTGGAAACGGTCCAGGACCGGTGGCGCACTGGCTGCTCCCATGTTCGCCAGCAGGCGCGTCAACAGGCAGGAACTCCGCCGGAACGTGCGCTTCGTGTTCCACTTCCCAACGTCAAACTGCCACGGCAGCATCTGACAGAAGATGACGTTTGCGTTCTCGGCCTTTGCCAGAACGCCGTCACCGATGACCGCAGCGCCTCCCGATACAAGGGGCAGGTCCCGCGGGTCGCGGTTATGTACGTCTGCCGGACTCACTCCTGCTAACAGGGAGTCCTTCCCGGACGCGTCGAAGTAGGCAGCAATGTGCTCCGCCTTCTTTGTGGTGACCTTCACCGGCAGGAAGGCGTTCGCCTCCTGCTCATCCAGCCCAAGGGCCAGGAGGTCGCCTCCCGCTTTCAGAAAATCAGCGACCGCCGCCGCTTTGCCGGCAAGCTGTTGCCCGCCGCCCGGCCCCACCACCAGCACCTTATCGGGGGTAAGTGCCCCGCCTGCAACGGCTCCCAGCGAGAGGCCCGCCGCCTCGAGGTGCTTCCTGCCGGCTTCATCGCCCGCGTAGACGGCCATCCGCCTGGGCGCCGGTTTCCAGTCGGCGACGTACCTCACAATGTTCCGCGCCAGCGCCTCCGCTGCCGGGTCGCTCTCGGTGCGGCCAGTGACGTCGGTCTGGCAGAAGAGAACCATGCCCTTGCCTTCGCGGTACTCCATGAGCGAGGTGTACTGGAGAGAGAAGCCTCCGTCGAGGATGGGCATGAAGTCTCCGCAGGCGGGCTTCTCGATCAAGGCCGAAGCCACGTCCCCCCGATTCCCGCAGCGCCAGACGTGCGTGACAGGGATATCACACCAGTTAATTGTCGGCGCGCCGAATTGACGGCTTATCTCGTATTTCAGGCGCGGAGACAGGATCGTGGCCTCACCGCGCCAATTGCGGAAGTGCTCCGCACCAATGCCGGCCAGGAGCGGGTGATCGGGCACGCGCCTGAAGACCTGCCTCAGGCCGTACTCTGCCGTACGGAATCCGAACCGCTTCTCCAAAACGTCCACCGCCTGCTCGAAGATGACCACCTTCAGGCCGTCGCGCACCCGGGCGATGTCCGGTGCAGGCCCGTCGAGCGTGAGGGCCTCCTTGCCCACTACGAGCGTCTCGAAGGCCGAGAGGTCGGCGTTTGCATCCACGGGCTGGCACTGGATCCCCATGGCGCTGAGCAGCTTGCCCGTTTCGCCCTTGGGGTCGAAAAGGGCAATCTTTCCGATTGCCCGGACGGCTGCCGGCGCTGGCATGACGTCAATCGAGAACGCATCATCCTGCGTCTCGCCGTTGCTGAACTTGACGGCGGCCTTCAG
>Ga0315282_10000683_pt1 | contig 66695 bp, 58 predicted proteins | sample YL17G07_20_MG_FD_203693 | JGI IMG/M metagenome (GOLD analysis project Ga0315282, IMG submission 203693) | Sediment microbial communities from Yellowstone Lake, YNP, Wyoming, USA - YL17G07_20 | ecosystem: Environmental > Aquatic > Freshwater > Lake > Sediment | place: USA: Wyoming | collected...
CTGATTCGAACTAACTGGTTGATCGTTGGCAATCAGGCTAACTCCGTTCTCGAGACTGGGAGAGGTCGACTTAAAAAAAGCTTTTTAAGGTAATGATTTTTGCTCTCATTGTCAACGCCATCCGTGCTTCCCCCCCTACGAAGCGGCCGCCACTTTCGTCTTTCGCTTTCGCTCCTTCTTCTCAGCCCCCTCAGTCTCCTTCTCTTGCTCTTCGCCAACCAATTCAGCCGCAGCCGGCTCAACCCCCTCAACCGACTCGACGATGGCATCTCGTAGCTTCTTCTGCCCTGTTCCAGCGGGAATCAGGTGACCCATGATGACGTTCTCTTTGAGCCCCAGCAGGTGGTCGACCTTGCCTTCGATGGCCGCGTCGGTCAGCACCTTGGTCGTCTCCTGGAACGATGCCGCCGAGATGAAGCTGTCGGCCGTGAGCGAGGCCTGCGTGATACCGAGAAGGATCGGTTCCGATGTCGCAGGTTCGGCATCACGAACCTCCACAGGCTTCTTTCCTTTCTTTCGCAGGTCCACGTTGATCTCCCTGATGGCCTTCTTGGCTGTGATCGTCCCATTCTTCAGTTTCGAATCACTCTTGTTGACAACCACGACCTTGCCCTCGAGGCTCTCATTGTCATCACGCAGACTCGTCTTGTCCACATTGTCCCCTTCGAGGTACTTCGTGTCACCCGGGTCAATGATACGCTCCTTCTGCATCATCATGCGGACGATGACCTCGATATGCTTATCGTTGATCTTCACACCCTGCATTCGATACACTTCCTGAATCTCGTTCACGAGATACTCCTGCACCGCGGTTGTTCCCTTGATCCTCAGGATATCATGCGGATCGATGGCACCCGCGGAGAGCCGCTCACCTGCTCGGACGACATCTTGATCCTGAACGAGGATGTGCTTCCCCAGGGGGACGAGATACGTTCGCTTGTCTTTACCGTCGTGGCTCTGCACGAAGACCTCCCGCGCTCCGCGTTTCGGCTGCCCGATGGTCACGATCCCGTCGATTTCGGTGACCACGGCCGGATCGCTCGGATGTCGTCCCTCGAACAACTCGGTGACACGAGGCAAGCCGCCGGTGATGTCACGCGTCTTGCCGATATCCCGCGCGATCTTGACGAGCACCGTGCCCGCCTGAATCTCCTCGCCGTCCCCGACGATCAGGTGCGCCCGCGTGGGAACCGAATAGGTGCCGACTTTCTGGCCCTTGGCGTTGACGATCGCGATCGCCGGGATGAGGTTCTTCTCGCGACTGTCGATGACGACCTTCTGAATGTGTCCGGTCTGCTCGTCGGGTTCCTCACGATAGGTGACGTTCTCTCTGAGATCCACGTACCTCACGGCTCCCTTGTGCTCGGAGACGATGACGGCATTGTAGGGATCCCACTCGTAGATCATCTCGCCTCTCGCGACCTTCGCTCCCTCTCGCACCATCAGGACCGCACCATACGGGACGTCGTACTTCGTGAGGACACGATTATCCTCGTCAATAACGTTGATGACACCGCTCCTGCCCGAAGCGATCAGACGCTTCCCCGTCTCGGACTCAACCTCAAGAGTCTTGAGGCCGTCGTATTTGGCCTTTCCCTCGAACTTTGAAACGATCTGCGACTGTGCCGCGATCAAGCTCGCCGTTCCGCCCGTGTGGAAGGTTCGGAGCGTCAGCTGCGTGCCGGGCTCGCCGATGGACTGCGCAGCGATGACCCCGGTCGCGGTGCCGGGTTCGACGAGTTTTCCTGTCGTCAGATCCCGTCCATAGCACTTCGCGCAGACACCCCGCCGAGAGTCGCATGCCAAAGCCGACCGTATCTCCACCATCTCAATTGAGGTCTCGGAGATTTTTTGCGCCGTGTCCTCGTCGATGACTTCGCCCGCCGCGACGATCACTTCGCCGCTCAAAGGATCGGTGACATCGCGGACAGCGACCCTGCCGAGGATTCGCTCGGCGAGCGGCTCTTTGACATCCTCCCCCTCCTTCAAGGCACCGGTCAGCACGCCGCGGATGGTCCCGCAATCCTCCTCCGCGATCACAGCATCCTGGGCCACGTCGATCAAGCGGCGCGTGAGGTAGCCGGCGTCCGCCGTCTTGAGGGCCGTGTCCGCCAGACCCTTCCGCGCGCCGTGCGTCGAGATGAAGTACTCAAGGATCGACAGACCCTCGCGGAAGTTTGCCGTAATCGGGTTCTCGATTAATTCGCCCGTTGCGCCCGACATACTTTTCTGCGGCTTCGCCATCAGACCCCGCATTCCCGCCAGCTGGCGAACCTGCTCCTTCGAGCCGCGAGCTCCGGAGTCGACCATCATATACAGCGAGTTGAAGCCATCCCGCGAGTGCTGGAGCGACTCGAACAGGCGCTCGGCGATCCTGCTGGTCGCGCGCGTCCAGATGTCGATCACTTTGTTGTACCGCTCACCGTTGGTGATGAACCCGCGATAGTACTGGGATTCGACATTCTCGACATCCTTCTGTGCCTTCGCAACGATCTCGTACTTCTCCTTCGGGATCAGGACGTCCCCGATGGAAACCGAAAGGCCGCCCTGCGTCGCATAGCTGAAGCCGAGGCCCTTCAGCTTGTCCAGGAACTGGGCTGTTTCCAGGTTGCCGCAACGACGGAAGACGTTCGCGATGATCTGAACGAGCCGCTTCTTGTTGAGAAGCTCATTGATGAACGGAATCCCCTTCGGAAGGATCTGGTTGAAGACCACGCGTCCGGTGGTCGTCTCGATCAGGCTTCCTTCAATGCGAACCTTGATGCGTGCGTGGAGACCAATCCTGCCTTGATCAAATACGATGATGACCTCCTCGAGCGAGTAGAACATCATCCCCTCCCCCTGGTCACCCGCCTTCGACTTTGTGAGGTAGTAGCAACCCAGTACCTGATCCTGTGTCGGCGTGACGATCGGGGCGCCATTCGCGGGCGAGAGGATGTTGTGACTCGAGAGCATCAGGATGCGCGCCTCGATCTGCGCCTCGTACGACAACGGCACGTGAACGGCCATCTGATCGCCGTCGAAGTCGGCGTTGAATGCCGTACAGACCATCGGGTGAATGCGGATGGCCTTCCCTTCGACAAGAACGGGCTGGAACGCTTGAATGCCCAGGCGGTGAAGCGTCGGAGCTCGGTTGAGGAGCACCGGATGGCCGTCGATGATGTGATCCAGAATGTCCCACACCTCGGCGCCCTTCTTGTCTACCATTTTCTTCGCGCTTTTGACCGTCTTGACGAGACCGCGCTCGAGGAGCTTTCGGATAATGTGCGGCTTGAACAACTCGACCGCCATATCCTTCGGCAGACCGCACTCATGGAGCCTCAGTTCGGGCCCGACGACGATAACCGAGCGGCCCGAATAGTCAACGCGTTTCCCCAACAGATTCTGGCGAAAACGGCCCTGCTTTCCTTTGAGCATATCCGACAAAGACTTGAGCGCCCGGTTGTTGTCACTGCGCACGGCGTTCACACGTCGCGAGTTATCGAGGAGGGAGTCCACCGCCTCCTGAAGCATGCGCTTCTCGTTGCGCAAGATAACCTCCGGAGCCTTGATCTCGATGAGTCTCTTCAAACGATTGTTCCGGATGATCACCCGGCGATAAAGGTCGTTCAAATCAGAGGTCGCGAAACGCCCGCCTTCCAGAGGCACGAGGGGCCGCAGCTCCGGCGGGATGACAGGGATGACATCGAGCACCATCCACTCCGGCTTGTTGGGCGCACTCTCGCCACTTTTGCGGAATGCCTCGATCACGCGCAGTCTCTTGAGAGCCTCCGTCTTTTTCTGCACCGATGTCTCGGCCTTCACCTCGGTCCGCAACTCCACAGCAAGCTCCTCAATATTGACCCGCTTCAGTAGATCCTTGATCGCGTCCCCGCCCATCCTCGCGATGAACTTTTTCGGATCGCTCTCCTCCAAATCGCTGTTGTTCTCCGGCAACGAAGCCATGATCTCGAGGTACTGGTCCTCGGTGATCAGATCCTGTTTGTGAAGCCCCGTGGTTCCCGGATTGATGACGACGTACGACTCGTAGTAGATGATCTTCTCGAGCTCCTTGCTCGACAGGCCGAGGATATGGCCGATCTTGCTGGGCAGGGAGCGGAAGTACCAGATATGCACGACAGGAACGGCAAGGGCGATATGCCCCATTCGCTCACGACGAACGCTTTTCTGAGTTACCTCTACACCGCAACGATCGCATGTGATGCCTTTGTACCGTATGCGCTTGTACTTCCCGCAGTGACATTCCCAGTCCCGAACAGGCCCAAAGATCTTCTCGCAGAACAAGCCGTCCTTCTCCGGTCGGAAGGACCGGTAATTGATTGTCTCCGGCTTGGTGACTTCGCCGTGCGACCGGGACAGGATCATGTCCGGCGACGCAAGGCTGATCGTGATCTTTGAAAAGGTCCTTCGTGCTGCGGCTTCACTTGTTGAGAATGGCATGGACTTCCTCCATCATACAATTTTTAGACTCGTGCTGCGCGAACGGCGCAGGACAATTCAAGATTCCTGAGTCTCCTCGAGAAGGGGTCACTCGATCTTGATTTCCAATCCGAGGCCCTGCAACTCTCGCACGAGGACGTTGAAGGACTCGGGCACGTTCGGCTCGGGCAGGTTGTCTCCCTTCACGATAGCTTCGTACACTTTTGCACGGCCGACGACGTCATCCGACTTGACGGTGAGGATCTCCTGCAACACGTGCGATGCGCCGTAGCCCTCGAGCGCCCATACTTCCATCTCTCCGAACCTCTGTCCGCCGAACTGCGCCTTGCCGCCGAGCGGCTGTTGTGTGATGAGCGAGTAGGGCCCGATCGAGCGAGCGTGGATCTTGTCATCGACCAAGTGTGACAGCTTCATCATGTAGATGTACCCGACGGTCACTTCCTGGTCGAAAGGATCGCCCGTTCGGCCATCGATCAGAATTGATTGCGAATTCTCTGAGAGCCCGGCCTTCTTGAGCTGTTCCTGAACTTCCTCCCACGTCGCGCCGTCGAAGATGGGCGAGGAGTACTTCTCTCCCAGCTTGTATCCCGCCCAACCCAGCGCCACTTCAAAGAGCTGTCCGAGGTTCATGCGTGACGGAACTCCGAGTGGGTTCAGCACGAGATCAACGGGAGTGCCGTCCGGCAGGAACGGCATATCCTCAACCGGCACGACGATGGAAACGACACCTTTGTTCCCGTGACGGCCGGCCATCTTGTCGCCGACCGAGAGCTTACGCTTCTTGGCAACATAGACCTTTGCGAGCTGGACGATGCCCGGAGCGAGCTCGTCGCCGAGCTGAATCTTGTTTTTCTCGTGGCGATAGAGCTCTTCGATCTCGCTGAGCTTCTGACGATAGTTCTCGTACACTCTGACGATCAGGCTGTTCTTTCGCTTCTCGTCAACCCAATCTTGATTGAAATCTAGATTGTCAAGCGCCTCAAGCGATTGGAAGGTATCCTCCTTCAGCGCCGTCCCGGTGCGGATGATCACATTCCCATCCGTGTCGCGAATACCGGCAGATTTTTCACCCACCAGCAGCAAGTCAAGCTTCTTGGCAAGTTTCTCGTGAAGCTCCTTGAGCTCCTTCCTCCGCGAGCGATCGAGCGCCTCCAGCCTCTTCTTGTCTTCCTTCTTGCTCTCCGTATCCTTCTTCTTTCGGCTGAAGAGCTTCGTGGCAATGACCACACCTTTCATGCCCGGCGGCGCTTTCAGCGATGCGTCCTTGACATCGCCGGCTTTCTCACCGAAGATCGCCTTCAGCAACTTCTCCTCGGGAGTCGGATCGGTTTCCCCCTTCGGCGTGATCTTGCCGATCAGAATGTCGCCTTCGTTGACCTCTGCGCCGACACGAACGATACCGTTCTCGTCCAGGTCCTTCGTCGCCTCTTCGCTGACGTTCGGGATCTCGCGCGTGAGCTCTTCCTCGCCGCGCTTCGTATCGCGAACTTGAAGCTCGAATTCTTCAATATGGATCGATGTGAAGACATCCTCCGCAACGATCCGCTCGCTGACCACGATCGCGTCTTCGAAGTTGTACCCGCGCCACGGCATGAAAGCCACGAGGACGTTTCGGCCGAGCGCGAGCTCACCCTCACTTGTCGCACAGCCGTCGGCCAGGACATCCCCCCGTTTTATGCGATTCCCCACAGTGACGAGCGGCTTCTGGTTGATGCAGGTATCCTGGTTTGTGCGGAAGAACTTCGTCAGCCGGTACTCAACCCGCCGCTTGTCTTCGAAGCTGATGATCGCTTCCGTGCTGTTCTCATCAATGTCGTACTGCACGATGATGCTATCGGCCGTCACCGATTCGACCACCCCGTTTCGCTCGGCAATGATCATCGTGCGCGAGTCACGCGCCAGCTTTTCCTCGAGGCCCGTGCCGACGATCGGGGGAACAGGCGAGAGGAGCGGAACAGCTTGCCGCTGCATGTTTGAGCCCATCAGCGCCCGGTTGGCGTCGTCGTGCTCCAGGAACGGGATCAGCGCTGCTGCTGCGCTCACGATCTGATTCGGCGCCACATCCATGTACTGAATCTTCTCCGGCTCGGCGAGCGGGTAGTCGCTCTGGAAGCGCGACTTGACCTTCTCCTCCTGGTAGCGTCCTCGATCATCGATCGGCGCATTGGCCTGAGCGATGGTCACCTCATCCTCCTTCTCCGCGGTGAGGAACTCGATCTCCTCGGTCACCTTTCCGTTCTTCACCTTCCGGTAGGGAGTTTCGATGAACCCAAAGTCGTTGATGCGCGCATGGATGCAAAGCGAAGAGATCAGGCCGATGTTCGGCCCTTCCGGCGTCTCGATGGGGCACAGACGACCATAGTGCGTATAGTGAACGTCGCGCACCTCAAACCCCGCGCGCTCCCGCGTCAAACCGCCGGGACCAAGTGCCGAGACACGCCGCTTGTGCGTCATCTCCGCCAGGGGGTTGGTCTGATCCATGAACTGTGAGAGCTGGTTCGTACCGAAGAACGCGTTGATCACGCTTGTGATCGTCCGCGCGTTCACGAGGTCCTGCGGGGTGATCGTCTCGGCGTCGCGCAAGTTCATGCGCTCCCGGATCGTTCGCGTCATGCGCGACAGCCCAACGTTGAACTGCTGCGCGAGCTGCTCGCCGACGGTGCGCACGCGCCGGTTGCCAAGATGGTCGATGTCGTCAACTGTCTTCTTCGCCTGTTGGAGATCCATCAGGTACTTCACGATCGCAACGATGTCCTCGCGCGTCAGGGTCGTCACGTCCTCCTTGATGTTCACCCCGAGTTTTGCGTTCATCCGATGCCGCCCCACATCGCCGAGATCATAGCGCTTCGGATTGAAGAAGAGGCGGTCAATGAGGCTCTTTGCCGTATCCAGGTCCGGAGCCTCACCCGATCGAAGCTGGGAATAGATGGTCTCGAGCGCGTCTTCCTCGGAGCGGGCGACATCGCGCAGGATCGTGTTCGCGATCACCGATTGCTCCTCCACCGCCTCCGACTTCAGAAACCGGATCTTGCGGATCTCCGCCTTCTTGATCTGCTTGATGTGGTCCTCGCTCAGCCTGGCATCCTTGTTGATGAAGATTTCGCCTGTCTTCTTGTCAAAGACATCGCTGCAAAGGGTCCGACCGAGGTAGTCCTTCAGGTTCACCTTCGACGTGTCCACTTCCTCAACCAACTCGAAGAGATCCAGGATCTCGTCGTCCGATGAATAGCCCAGAGCGCGCAGGAGGGTTGTGACCGGGAATTTCTTCTTTCGATCGATGTACGCATACATCACATTGTTGATGTCGGTCGAGAACTCAACCCACGATCCGCGGAACGGGATGATGCGGGCCGAATACATCAACGTTCCGTTCGGGTGAACGGACTGCCCGAAGAACACGCCGGGCGATCGGTGCAACTGGCTGACCACCACGCGCTCGGCGCCATTGATGATGAATGTTCCCCGCTGCGTCATCGCGGGCAGGTTGCCCAGGTACACTTCCTGCTCGATCGTGTCCGTGAAATCCTGACTCCCCTCCCGCTTCGAAGAGAGACGGAGCTTTGCCTTCAGCGGGACCGAATAGGTGAGACCCCGCTCCTGGCACTCCACGACGGAGTACTTCGGCTTTTCCACATAGTACTCCACGAACTCGAGGAGGAAATTCTCCCGCGCGTCCGTGATCGGGAAATTCATCTCAAAGACCTGCTGCAATCCCATCTTCTTCCGCCGATGCGGAGGAGTATCCGACTGCAGGAACTTGTTGAACGAATCGATCTGAACGTTGAGGAGATCCGGAGTCTCAATCACCGATGGGATCCGTCCGAACGAGAGCCGTCCGTTGGTGCCGTTGGATTGGTTTTTCAAGTCAACCGCTCCTTTTGAAAAGAATGATGTGTAAAACCTCAAGCCTCTGCCCGCTTCGAGATCCTCCCGGAAGCAGGACGAGGCCATACCCTGGGAGAACCACCAGCTTTGAGCTTGCCCCTTTTTCCTTACAATGTGTCCGGTCTTGAAACACCAAAGAAGCGTGAAAAGTTCGAGAGAGAACAATCGAGCGCTTACTTCAACTCCACTTGAGCACCTGCTTCTTCAAGCTCCTTCTTCAACTTTTCTGCCTCGTCCTTGTTGAGACCTTCCTTGACCACCTTGGGAGCACCATCAACGAGATCCTTTGCCTCTTTGAGACCGAGGCCCGTTACCGCGCGCACAACCTTGATGACGTTGATCTTTTGCGCACCGGCTGCTTTTAACTCAACGTTGAACTCAGTCTTTTCTTCCGCTGCGGCGGCAGCACCGGCTGCTGGCATCGGGCCTCCGGCAACCACGACGGGTGCAGCCGCGGTGACGCCGAATTTGTCTTCCAGCGCCTTCTTCAACTCGGCTGTTTCGAGCAACGTAAGCTTTTCAATCTTCTCAACAATCTCTGCTACTGCTGACATTGTGTTTCTCCTTATGAATGATGTTCAAATTTTTGCTGGGGTCAGGCCGCCTGCTTCTTCTTCTCGATTGCATCGATCACGCTCACCAGGTCGCGCATCAGCGCACCGATCGCCCCGACGACGCCCGAGATCGGCGCCTGGAGACTTCCGACGATCCCCGCCATCAGCTCATTCCGCGACGGAAGCCTGGAAAGCTGATCGAGCTGTGACCCCTCATAGATCTGCTTCTCAAGGATTGCGACCTTCAGGTTGAACTTCCCGGACTTATCCTTGAACTTCTTGATGATCTTTGCGGGTACAACCGCGTCACCGTAACTGAATGCAATTCCGGTCGGGCCAGCCAGTTTATCGTAAACCCGATCGTAGCCTGTCACCCTCTCCAGGGCTTTCTTCGCGAGCGTGTTCTTCACGACCCTGTACTCGATGCCGGCTTTCCGGAACTCCCGCCGAAGCTCTGTTTCTTCCTCAACGGTCACACCGGTAAAGTCAGCAAGGTACATCGCCGTCGCACGCGAAGCCCTGTCAGCGACTTCCGCCACGATCCGTTCCTTTTCCGATCGGTTCATGTGGTACCTTCCAGATTACTGAATGACTGAACTGCTTTTCAAGTCGAACAACGCTCCGACTTGTGAAGCCGGGTGAGAAGCCCCCGACCAGCGGGGCACCGGGCTTCGGACGACATGAGAAGCTGAGTGCGTAAGTTCTTCGTTTAGTAAGCGGCAACGACGTTTCGATCGATGTGGACGCCGGGTCCCATCGTCGTCGAAATTGCGATGCTCTTGACGTACGTCCCCTTGGCCGTTGTCGGCTTCAGGCGGACGATCGTGTTCAGGAACGACTGGATATTCTCGACCAGTTTCTGCTGTTCGAAACTTGCTTTCCCAACCGTCGCGTGAACGATGCCGGCTTTGTCAACCCTGAATTCAATCTTCCCAGCCTTCACTTCTTTGACGGCTCTGCCGACATCCATTGTCACGGTGCCGCTCTTCGGGTTCGGCATCAGTCCCCGTGGCCCGAGGATTCTTCCCATCTTCCCGAGATCGCCCATCACATCGGGCGTTGCGATGATCACGTCGATATCGGCCCAACCCTGCTGGATCTTCTCGATGTAATCCTGGAACCCGACGTGGTCAGCGCCGGCAGTCCTCGCCTCATCATCCTTCGGCGGCTTCGCGATGACAAGAACGCGGACTTCTTTTCCAATCCCGTGCGGCAGCGCGACGGTTCCGCGGATCGCTTGATCCGCTTTCTTCGGGTCGACACCGAGCCGGACCGCAATGTCGACGCCTTCCGAGAATTTTGCAGAGGCGGTCTCTTTGACCCTCTGCACCGCTTCCTCGATGGTATAGTTCTTCTTTTCGATCTTCTTGGCCGCAGCCTTGAACCGTTTGCTCTGTTTTCTCATACTTTCACGCCTGCAATGGAATGATCGGGTACGTTATTCTTCGACGGTGATGCCCATGCTGCGAGCCGTCCCCGCAACCATGCTCATCGCCGCTTCGACGGAGGCAGCGTTGAGATCGACCATCTTCATCTCTGCGATCTCCCGGATCTGGTCCCTTGTTACTTTGCCGACCTTCACGCGGTTCGGCTCGCCTGATCCCTTCTCAAGCTTGACAGCCTTGAGCAACAACGTCGCTGCAGGAGGCGTCTTCGTGATGAAGGCGAACGACTTATCACTGAAGACCGTGATGATCACAGGAATAATGAGCCCCTGCTGATCCTTGGTCCTCGCATTGAACTGTTTGCAGAATTCCATAATATTGACCCCCTTTTGACCGAGGGCAGGTCCCACGGGAGGCGCCGGATTTGCCTGTCCGGCTGGAATCTGCAATTTGATGAAACCCGTCACTTTTTTCGCCATACGATCGACCTCAAGATTCTATAGGAGAGAGAGCTTACTCGAAACGAGTTTATTTCTCCGGTTCGACCTGCAGGAAGTCAAGTTCCACCGGAGTTTTTCGGCCGAAGATACTGACCATCACCTTGACCTTCATTTTCTCCGGGTTCACCTCCTGAACGAATCCGGAGAAGTTGTTGAACGGACCCTCGACCACCTTGACAGGATCTCCCATTCTGAAGGGGATCTCGACGAGCTCGACACCCTCCTTCTCTTCCATTTTCCCGATAAGCCGACGCACCTCATCCGGCTGCAGCGGCGCAGGGTTGTTCTTGTCCGGTACAAACCCCAACACCGATGGAGCCTCCACGATCAGGTGGATCGTTTCCTTGTCCAGGACGGCTTCGACCAATACATAACCAGGAAAGAAGTTCTTAACCTTCGCCTTCTTCTTTCCATCCTTTACCTCGATCACCTTTTCCGACGGAATCATGACACCGGTGATCCTCTCGCCGAGGCTTAACCGCGCCACCTCCGACTCGAGGAACGCCTTCACTTTTGCTTCGTGACCAGAATAGGTCCGAACCACATACCAACGCTTTTCCAAATCTCTTCTCTTCCTCAGGGTTACAGGATAGCCTTGAGCGCCGCGGCCAGGACCGAATCGACGCCCCAGGTAAAGACCGCGATAAGCAAGCAGACGATAATGACGACCTTCGTAGATTCCATCAGTTCCTCACGTGTGGGCCACGTGACTTTCCCCATCTCCTTCGTCACGTCCTTGAAGAAGTTTATGATCTTTTCTTTCATTGCGATCGCTGACCGGAATTTTTGAGTTCGAAACTAAGGACCTTGTGATGATACGTTCTGCACGTGAGGAGGGACTCGAACCCCCAACCTGCGGTTTTGGAGACCGCTGCTCTACCAATTGAGCTACTCACGTAGGGATTTCCTCCAGGCAGGATCGGATGCTCACCGGACCACCTTCCTTCAAGGAGAACGCATCGGCCAAGATTCATTACTTCGTTTCTTTGTGGGGCGTCCGCTTGTTGCACCACGGACAGTACTTCTTGTACTCCACCCTCCCCGACTGCTTCTTCTTGTTCTTGGTGGTAGAATAGTTACGACGTTTGCACGTTGAGCATTCGAGCGTGATAATGTCTCTCACGACTTTTCACTCCAATTGTTTTCAACACTCATACTGTCTTGAATTGAGCTTGCGACCGGGATTGAACCGGTGACCTCTTCCTTACCAAGGAAGTGCTCTACCAACTGAGCTACGCAAGCGTCTGTCTCCACACCACGCGCCCCGTATGAAAACCGTAAGACGTGAGACGAGAGTTATCAGCACCCAGCGGCATCCCCTCACGGCTTACTGTTCACTTCTCACTTCCTTCATCGAGCGGGAGACGGGACTCGAACCCGCGACCAACAGCTTGGAAGGCTGTGACTCTACCAACTGAGTTACTCCCGCAAACCAATCGTCAATTGGAGATTGTCAATTGACATGTGGGCAGGGAAGGATTCGAACCTCCGAAGGCCTGAGCCGTCAGATTTACAGTCTGATGCGTTTAACCACTTCGCTACCTGCCCATCGCTGTGTACCAGCCGGCGACTCAAGACGAACTCCCATGCTACGTCCCAGAGCTGGCGACCAGATTCGAACTGGTGACCTGCTGATTACAAGTCAGCTGCTCTACCAGCTGAGCTACGCCAGCGGTTCAAACGCGGCTACGCCAGGATCGCTCTCCCAACTCCACCGCAGTACAAAGAAAAACCCCTGACCGCGGATAACCGCCCTTGCACATGCTCGCTACCACCTCATCCGCAGTTTGAGTTTGGGCACTTCGTGGAAAACCCTGAATTGGGCTCAGTACCTCAGTCTTATAATTTAACAAATTTTCGTTAATAGTCAACGGTTTCAGCCCGCAATAGCCAGCCTCTCTCCACACAACCCCCTTACCGCCATCCCTTCCCGCCCAGCGGCGCCTTGGCGGACTTGAGAATTTCCTCCCGCAACGTCAACGCGGGCACGAAATCGGGTCGGATCTCAATCGCAGATTCAACGTAGGAGAGGGCCGTGGAGGGGTTGTTCTGCGCCCTACACCCCAGTTCCTCTCTGCCGTACGACAAAGTGCTTCCAGTCCAAAGACCGCGAACAGCGCCGATACGGCATAGGCCAGGAGGAAATAGGAATCGATGTCATGAATGTCATATCTGATGGGAAGTGATTGATGAAGTACTTGAACTGCTTCTCCGCGCTTTGAAATCCTGAGAAGATCCAGCTTCTATATTGCTTCCCGGAGATGTGCCACAGGAAGCGCTCGAGATTTGCGGGATAACCCCAATCGAGGGGAGGATGAGCAGTCGATCGAATTGGAAGATAGAGATATGTCGAGACGCCTAGGAGGAAAAGAGGGATGAGCTGGGCTAGACGGACGACCGTCCTTCAGTCCCCGCGCGCAGGTCAAGATGACCAGAGAGAGAAGGAGGAGGTGCAGGCCGTACACCTCGATCGCTGTTGACTGCCCCCACACCGTCATCGAGAAAGCGAAGATCAAAGAACCGGCGAACGCAGCAGTCAGGATCCTCTTGCGATCGCCTCCTGGCTGCGGGGGTGTTCTGCCATCCCGGCGGCTCTGAAACAGATCCCACAACGAGAGCGACATCCTGAAGAACACCCCGATCGCAACCGCCGTTACGAAGGCTGTGAACAGATTAAGCTGGAGGATCTGTTCGAGTCCAATCGGCAGCATGACAACGCATCGTGCAAGCAGGGTGAAGAGCGGATATCCCGTCGGGTGTGCTATCCCGAGCACGGTCCCGACCGTCGCGAGCTCGCCGCTGTCAATGAAAGAGACAGTGCGGCACATCGTGGTCACGTAGACTCCAAACGAGATCAGCGTGATTGCGATCGCGATGAGATCCTCGTTCCAGAGGATGTGCAATTGCCGTTTCATCCAGCTTCCGCCCGCAGGACACGGTTGAAGAGTGAGCGGTTCTCAGATCTCATTTTGCTTACCGATCGAAGAAGCTCCTTCACGGATCTCTTGCCCACCGCCGCCACGAGCGCCTGGAGTCGGGCTCTTTCCTTTGGGAGGACAAAATCCGTCGACTCTTCATTCAGACGGATGAACGTTTCAAGCAGGCGGAGGTCTTCAAGATTGGTACGCAGCCTCTTCCCGTTTGTTTTGCCGAGGGCACGTCGCTGCGTCTCGTCGGCCAGGGCGAAGCTGTTGGTCTTCATCAGCGCGGCGTCTTCCCGGCCCAACTGCAATTGCAGGGCCTGCAGCGAAAACTCGAGATCGACGAGCCCGCCCCTCCCCACTTTGAGGTCGACTCCTTCACCCCCTTTCGAACGTTCCTGCTCCATCTTCCTCCGCATCGAGATGACCTGATCCTTCCATCGGGACAAGAGCGGAGAATTGTATGCGTAGTCAGAGAGGAATCCCATGACCTTGCGTCCGAACTCCTCGTCACCCGCGATCAGGCGTGCCTTGAGCAACGACTGTCGCTCCCAGAATGACGCTCGCGCCCGGAGATACTCTCTATAATAGTCGAACTCTGTCGCCAGCGGGGAGCTTTTCCCCTCGGGGCGGAGACGGAAATCCACATGGTAAACCGGATTGAGTGATTCTAGAAATCCCCGGGCGAACGCCTGTGCGAGCTTTGCGGCAGCGGCTCCCCCCTCACTCTGATAGACGAGGATCAGGTCAAGATCCGATCCGAACGTTATCTCTTCTCCTCCATATTTCCCCAAAGCGATGAGTGCCAACCTGATGCCAGAGCTCGCGACATGAGCCTCAGCCAGCGACCGCTCGAAACCGTCGAAGACGATTTCGTCCGCCAGCAGGCTCAACTCCCGCGTGAACTGTTCTACAACGGTCTCACCTACCAGCAAGCGGAGCGTCGATTTGAATTCGTTGTATGCTCGATACCGCCCCGGATCGGTATTCGTCAAGAACCTCCAGCCGCGCTCCGCGCTCAACGCCTCGCCAGTGCGACCGATGAGACTCTCAAACAGGAGCGGCTCTTGCGCTAACAGATTCGCTAGCCGGGAACTCCTTGCGCAGATTAATATCAGGAGATCGAGCATCTCGTCCTTCGTCACTGCTTGTTGCAGCGTCCGTCGAAGAGGCTCTGCCGAAGCAAGGAAGAGGAAGTTCCTGGCGCACCAGTCCGGCGCACCGCGTTTCTTCATCCTCGCGAGCAACAACTCTAGTCGTCCCCTCGCATGAAGATGCGGAATCTCCTTGACGCTCTTGATGAGCGCCCTCTCCGAGTTCTGCAGATCCAGAAACCCAAACTGCCGGAGGGGCGGAGTGTGGGTTGTGATTTCTGCGGGCGGAGGAGGCACGCTCCGCGTGCCCGGCCCCCCTTCACGCGAAGTGCCGAAAACCGATCGGAAAATAGTCCGAATGGCTGCGCGCCGGTGGTTGAGCTCTCGCTCGAAGCGGGAGACCGACCGATATCCAAGCTGCTTTCCGAGGACTCGCTTCTCCTCTTGCGAATCCGGCAATGAGTGTTTCTGCAAGCCGTGGAGAAGCTGGAGACGGTCTTCAACGGTCCGAAGCAGCAGATATGCCTCCCGCAGTTTCGTCGCTTCCTGTTTCTGTAAGAGCCCCTCTTCAGCAAGCCGGCTCATCGCGCGAAGGGTATTTCGCCCCCTCAGTTCGACATTCGCGCCGGCGTTCAGCAACTGCAGCGCCTGCACGATGAACTCAATGTCACGGATACCACCGCTACCGAGCTTGATATTGGAGTCGCTCTCAACTCTTGCTTCAATCTTCGCTTTGATCTTCGCGATCTCCTCCAGAGGGCTGCCCAGGAGTGTCCTCGGGTACACAAACGGTTGAAGATCCCCCAACCACCTCTCGCCAACCGCCTTGTTGCCGGCAACCACACGGGCTTTGAGAAGCATCTGACGCTCCCAGAGCTCACCGCGCACTTCGTAATACGTCAGGTAGGCAGAGCGAGACATCGCGAGCGGACCGGCGTGGCCCTCGGGCCTCAACCGCATGTCGACCCGGTAGAGATGCCCCTCCCCGGTATGCTCCGAAAGCCGACGTACGACGAACTCAGCAAGTCGAGAATAGTATTCGTGGAGCGTTGAGATACGAGCACCAGCCGGCTCGAGCGACGCATCCTTTTCGTAGACAAACATCAGATCGATATCTGAGCTGAAATTGAGCTCCTCTCCTCCGAGCTTTCCGAGGCCGATCACCGCAAGCTCGTTGTCGATCATCTGGTTGTTTGATGCAGACAGCTGCTGATGACCGAGCTGGAGGATCGTTTCGATGATGACCTCAGCAAGTGCGGATAGTTCTGCGGATGTCGTCGGAACATCCGCTTCTGTCAAAATCTGGCGAGCACCGATCCGCAACAACTCGCGACGCTGGAACCGCTTCAGCGCATCGAGCCTCTTCTCCGTCCGTTGAAAGAGGTTGACGGCTTCGGCAGCTTCCGCCGCAAGCTCGCGGGTCGTTTTTGTTATCTTCAGCGCGTTGGTGGATGTGAGCCAATGAAAAAGCTCCGTGTGGCGAACGAGGATGTCGGCCAGGAACTGTGATTGAGAGAAGACCTCGAGAGCGACCTGTTGCAGGAGCCTATGCGATTGAAAGTCCCGAAGCCAAGCCGACGGGAATCCCGTCGTCAGGAAGCGGTGGAGGTTGAACAGGGCACGCTTGGGATGAGCAGTCGCACGGGCGTCAGCCCTCAGCGACTTGAGAACCAGCGGCGGGGAGAGACCTGCGTCCGCGGCCAAGCGACCGATGGCCTCGTAGATTTGCCGATCCGAGGATGGGATCGAACTATGGTTTCTTTCATCCTTCACGCGCAAGACGATGATACTGAAAAAGTGCCTCAGATTCTAAGATGATCGGTGGTGTCAGGAGTTACCTGCCCGACTATCTTAATGGCGGGCCTCCTGACACAGACAATGTTTCGGTGAGGACGTCCACCATAAAGCGCAGCGGACAAGTAAGTCCTGACCGCACGAATCAGGACAGTACCCGCCGCTCCATTCGCTTGCTTCTCACAGCGTCATCTTCTATATTGCTGCCTCCTCGTTCCCGAATCACTTCAACAACTGCTCATCGAAGGTCGACCATGGTCAAGCTCATTGCACTCTACCGGACACCCGAGAACGCAGAAGCATTTGACTCGCACTATTTCGATGATGAAGGCTCCATGCAACGGGCGCTCGCATCTGCGAAGGCAAAGCGACCGCCCGCGATCTGATGGAATTCGCCGGTAACTTTGTGACATTGTTCTTTGCGGAGGTCAAGGAGCTCTAAGCATACAGGCAACATCCAGACTCTCGAATCTCCCAGTCACAACTAGGAAATCCCGCAGTATCCAAAACCAGAGGTGTCGCACGCACTATGAGTAAGTATTCCGGCGTTTCCCTTCGCTCATGCTCTTGCCATAACATCTTGTACGAGAAGAAACACTGGGTTGCGACCGTCACGATCAACTGGCCGAAGGTACACAACTGTCTGAACCTCGATACGCTCCGGGAGCTCGGAGGGGTGTTTCAGGATGCCGCGTGGGATGATCATGTTGCGGTCCTTGTCCTGACCGGCGCGGGGGAGGAGGCGTTCTGCACGGGCGCCGATCTCAAGGAATGGAAGGAGGATTTCCTTGACCATCCCAACGACTTTCACAAAAGAGGCGGTGCTGAAGGCGTTCGTCGAGAAGCGCAAACCGGAGTGGAAGGCAGATAGGATTCACAGCGGATTAAGGGAAAAATGGATTACGGAGAAACGTGGCGGTGTTCAGTGGGCACCTTCATCCGCTGTGCATCAATCCTATGACGTCCCTCATCATCATCGTCAACCCGAAAATCCTGGAGGCAGCGGGAATGCCGTTCGGGCCGTCGATGGTGGCGACGATCTTGAGCTCCATTGGCCTGATGGAGACCGGAATTGTCCGGCTGGGCATAGAAGGGACTCCGGTGCGTGTCGGCGACTTTGGCGACCCGACCGTCCTTCTTGCAGTTCTCGGGTTCCTCCTCATCGGCATTCTGGCGGTGACGACCATTGCTTTCGTTCTGCGGATCACGCCGCTGCCGGAGAAGTGGCTCAGTCTACCACCCGACCCCGGTCCAATCTTCCTCAAGCTCGACATCTTCGGCGCACTGACCTGGGGACTGGTCTCTGTCATCCTCATTATTTTCGTGATGGCGTTCCTCGATACTCTTGGTACGCTCATCGCGCTCGCCTTCAGAGCGAACCTCCTCGACGAACATGGGAACCTCCCTGAGATCGAGAAACCGGTGATGAGCTTTACGTACAACATCGGCATCGGGATGACGGCGGGGTTCGTCGTGTATCCGCTCTTCAAGACGCTCAGCGGCAGGTTGAAAGAGGTGAAACCGGGGCTGTGGGTCCTGGCGATATTGTCGTTGTTGTTTTTTGTGTTCTATCCGTATTGACGGCTGACAGATTTCGCCGGTTGACTGGGTCTCGCTTGGGGATAGGACGGAAATTTTGTCGAGAAAGATATGATCACGAGAAATACTGTTCTGATTCTTGGAGCTGGGGCAAGCATGCCCTTCGGATACCCATCAGGAATTAGCCTTGTGAAGACTGTCGTCGAGAAGATCCGTACGAACGAATGGACAGGCCTTCTCCTCGAGCTCGGCTTCGCCGCAGAAGAAATAGAAAATTTCCGCAATTCGCTAGCCAGATCCGGCAGAACTTCAATCGACGCCTTCATTGAGCACCGCACCGAGTTCATGAGAATTCGGAAAGCTGCAATAGCTCGCGCCTTGATTCCGTATGAGGCTGAGCCACGCCTCTTCGAGCTAAATGCAGAAACGAATTGGTATCTCTACCTATACGGAAAGATGGCAGCACCGTGGGAAGAATTTGGTTCCAACAAGTTGTCAGTGATAACCTTCAACTATGACCGCTCCATAGAGCACTTCCTTTTCACCTCATTGAAGAACTCGTACGGAAAATCCGATGAGCAGTGCACTTCCGTGATGAGAACCGTTCCCATCGTCCACGTCCATGGTCAGCTAGGGTATGTTCCCTGGCAAGGCGAGCACGGCAGACCATACGAGCCAAGTTTTAGCATAAGAGATCTCGAGATCGCAACCAACAGGATCAAGATCATCTCTGAGGACATCATCGAAGATCCCGAGTTTGCTCAAGCTCACACATTGATCCAGAACGCGCAGAAGATCTACTTCCTGGGATTCGGATACAACAATACGAATATGAATCGACTGCGCCCCGATTTGTTGAAACGGAAAGCCGTTTGGGGCACCTGCTACAATCTCGGCATTGCTGAGATTGAAGAGCTCAAGACTAGGTGGCGATTCTTGCGTCTCGCAGCTCCAGCGTACGATATCATGGGATTCTTGAAGAACGAGGGGACCATTTCCTGGCAGAGACCGAGCTCTCTCCAAATGTGCGGGAACGGACACATGAAACGTCGCGACTTCATCGAATCAACCCTGGTAGTGAGTGCCGCGATGCAAATCACAAATTTCAAATCCCAAGTGCGGGCACACCGATCCACGACCCGGAACCTGCACTGCAGTCGCTGCGGTTCACACTCTCTGAGGACATCACGGCTGCGATTCCGCCCGGTGATGAGAGCCTCTTTCGTCTAGCGATGGACGCCGTTACCTCCTTCACGCCGCTCAAGCAAGAGGAGCGGGAAAAGCTCCTCGCGAGCGCGAAGGACCTGCAGCCGCTCTTCAAGTCATAGCCTCAGCGCTTCTAACTTCAAACTTGAAACTGGCAAGTGAGAAAGACCCGAACGTCCGCTGCATCGTGCTTCGAGGCGCTGGAGACATGGCCTTTTGCTCAGGCCAGGACCTGAAAGAGCACACCTCGGGCGGCGCGCGCGGCTCGCTCAAAGCATCGCTCGAGAAGAGCTACAATCCGATGATACGCCGGATGCGCTCGATGGAGAAGGCAACAATGGAGCTCGCAGCGAAGCTGGCATGTGCACCCACGAAGACCATCGGACTCATCAAGCGAACATTGAACAAAGCCCTAAGGAGGGTGTTCAGGCATTTCTGGAGAAGCGACCGGCGCGGTTCAAGGGCCGATAAATGCATCTCGCCTCGGTCCCTTATGCTCTTGAAAGACAGGATCGCTCCATATCACGGCACGCTTTCACGGTAAGAGTTCTGTTGTTTTTCAGGCTCGTTTTCAGTAAGTTCTTGCGAAACGATGCCGCCCGAATATTTTGTCTTCAATCTTTGCGAAACTGTTTTTGTGTCGGTTTACTTTTCAACAGTCCGTGGGAGGGTGATTGAATTTGCAGTTAAGCTACGGGTGGACTTTGAGGGTAAGAGGTACGAAGTGATTCGATACGATGCAGCCCATGGCGGGCCGCACAAAGACGTCCTGCGACCCGACGGGACTAAGCACGAATAGAAAGGTTCAAACAGTGGCTTCTCGAAAGCAGAAGGACATCGCGGAGTTCGAATCCTATCTCAGGCAAAAGAGGGGACAGCATTCGGGCGTCCGTGAAAAACGAGCATCATACAGGACCAAGCGAGCGTGAAAAGTCAAGTCCCAAGCCTGATCGCATTGTATGATTAAACACCTCGGTGTCGTCGGCGCGGGCACGATGGGCGCAGGAATTGCGCAGGTTGCTGCACTCTCCAACATCGACGTCGCTCTGTACGATATCAACGGCACGTTGCTGCGGCAGGCATTGGAGCGCATCAAAGCGGACTTCAAAAGAGGTATCGAGAAAGGCAAGCTGACGCAGGAGCAAACGACGGAGGCGTTCTCTCGCATCCACCCCCGAACTCGCCTCTCAGACCTCAGCCACGCCGAGATCATCCTCGAGGCCGCCATCGAAGACCTCAGGATCAAGAAGGATCTTTTCAAGCATCTGGAGTCAGACACAAAGCCGAGCACGCTCCTCGCGTCCAATACCTCCTCCCTTTCCATCACGGCGATTGCCTCCGCGACCCAGATTCCAGAGCGCGTGATCGGGATGCATTTCTTCAATCCCGCTCCCATCATGAAGCTCGTCGAGGTCGTTCAGGGCCAGAAAACGTCGCAGGACGCAGTCCAACGGGCGATCGATCTCGCGAGGCACTTCGGCAAGACGCCCGTGGTGGTGAAGGACACACCGGGGTTTATCGTCAACCGGGTCGCTCGACCGTTTTATGGGGAGGCGCTCAGACTGCTCGGGGAGAATGTCGCGAGCGTCGAGGAGATCGACCGCATCGTGAAGGTGGAGGGAGGTTTCGCGATGGGTCCGTTCGAATTGATGGACCATATCGGACTCGACGTCAACCTCTCCGCCACGCAATCGATGTACGATCAGTTTTTCGGCGAGCCGAGGTACAGGCCCCATCCGATCCAGAAGAGAATGGTTGAGTCCGGGATGCTGGGGAAGAAGAGCGGACAGGGTTTCTACAAGTACGCGGAAGAGAAGTGAGGCCTGGCATGAGGAGCTGAGGTTCCTCTTCCCAAAGCGGTGCGAAACAAACATGGCGAAGACGAAAAAGAGAACTCGGCAGATCAGAGAGCGAGAGCAAGCGAAAGCAAAAGTGTACGTCATCGGTGAATCGCCGATGGTTGAGGAGTACGCGGAGCTCTGCAGCCGCCACGGGTATGGTGTCCTTGTCGATTGGAACGAACAGCAGAAAGGCACGACGTCGTTTGAAACGGCGGCCATCAAACGGTCGAGGTCGGTTCCTCCAGACACCTCAGTCGCTGTGGAACTCACGAACATCGATGTCGAACAGAAGCGGACAAACCTCGAACGTCTCGACAAAGCGCTCCCACCAACGGCAGCCATCCTGAGCTCGTCTGTGACAGTCACTGCGACCGAACAGTCGTCATGGATCAGGTATCGGAACAGACTGGTAGGAATCAGCGCGCTCCCGGCATTGATCGAGCGCCCTTTGGTGGAGGTGGCACCGACAGTGTTCTCTCCGAAGGAAACTCTCGAAGTCGTCCGGCGGTTCTTTCAATCAATAGGGAAAGAGCTCGCGTTCGTTCAGGACCGGGTCGGCCTCGTTCTTCCGCGGATCCTCTGCCAGATCATCAATGAGGCATCATTCGCGTTGCAGGAGGAGGTCGCCCTGCCTCAAGATCTCGACACGGCAATGAAACTCGGCACCAACTATCCGTTCGGCCCGATCGAATGGGCTGACAGGATCGGCTTGAAACAAGTGGTGGCAGTGCTTTCGGCGCTTGAGCGAGATCTCCAGGAGGACCGGTACCGCAGCTCCCCGCTCTTACGGCAGATCGCACAGAGCGGAGTCTGGTGGAAACAAGCGTAGTTCCAATTCATCATGAAAGGCAGTGAAGATGAAATCGAATAGCTCGATCGCTCGGCTCACACTCCTGCTTCTGCTTGGAGGCGCGTTCATGCAGGTCAGCTTCGCACAGATTGGTGGAGGCCGCACGCCCTTTGAAGGCATGATCGAATTCAAGATGCAGACCACCGAGCAGGTACAGTACTACAACTATCTCGTCAAGGACGGACGGATTCGCGTGGAGACATCGGAACCGGACGACGCTGCGCCCATCATCATCGTCGACCACGCGTTTAAGAAGATCTACCTCTTGCTTCCCCAACGGGAGCAATACGTCGAGATTCCCAATGATCTCGAGGCGTCTGCCGGACCACATCGTGAGCCGACGGGGCTTCAAAAAACCGGTGAGACAGAGAAGATCTCAGGATACTCATGCGACCAGTTTCTTGTCAAGACCGAAGGTGGGGAGATCGAAATCTGGGCAACCAAAGGTCTCGGAACAGCCGGCACGTTTCGTACCTCCATCTCTGATCCTTTGCCCGGCTCGAGCCCGTGGCAGAGCGAGCTCCTAGCCCAGGGGTATTTTCCCCTGATCACAATCGAAAGGGACAGTGACGGAGAGGAGCTGACGCGGTTTGAAGCGACGTCGTTCCAGAAAAAGTCTATCATCGAATCGCTCTTCCGAGTTCCGTCGGGCTACGACAAGATCGACATCAGCGCACTTCGCTCGAAACCCGGATCGAAGACGGGGAGGAACAGATAGACGCATCTGAAAAACTGTCGAGGGCATCATGAAATATCTCAGCGTAACAACACTCCTGTTCGTCTCGCTCTCGGTTTGCTGCTCTCAGCCCAAAATGTGGGTTGATAAGCGCACGATCGATTTCGGCGCCATCTATAACGGGGCGATCGAGAAAGCCCGAGTGATCGTCAAGAACGTCGGTAAGGACACGTTGAAGATCCAGGGAGTGTACACGTCGTGCGGATGCACGACGGTGAAGCAGCCGAAAACCGCACTGAAGGCAGGCGAATCGGATGTCTTGGAAGTTGAGTTCAACTCGACGGGTTACCACGGAAAAATCACCAAGCACGTGACGATGATGACGAACGACCCGATTTCGTCTCAGCTCGCGATCGCTCTCATTGCAGACGTGATTGATGAACTGGCGCCACTCAATCGGTCGTCGGTCATTTGGCTTGGAGCCATCCCTCTTGGGAAAGAGGTAGATCAGACCTTCTCCTTCAAAAACGTTTCCGGAAAGACGATCACGCTGAAAGGCTACAAGAGCTCTTCCCCGCAGGTTGTGGCAAAACTCGATCAAATGAGCGTGTTGCCCGCCGATACCATACAGATCCTCGTCAAAGTGACGCCAAAAAAGACGGACTACTCCAGCGAACAGATTCTCCTGGAGACCGACAGCAAGAAGCAGAGTCAGGTTCCTCTCAGAGTGACGTTCATAGGGGTGAAACCGAATTGAGCCGGCTGCGGATAGCGCTACGCGAGGCCGGAGCCTTGCTGCTCGCCGCGACTGCGCTCGGATTCGTTTACTCAGCCGCATTGCAGAAGGGGGTTTTCGGCCCCTCCCTTTCACCGCCGAAGGCGCGCTCCGCCTCTTCCCCACTGGCGCCCGTGATGATCCCCCTTGATACGGCAAGAGCATACTTCAGTGCAGGGGACGCATTCTTCATCGACACGCGACACGAATTCGAATACAGGCTGGGACATATCAGGGGGGCGATCAACATTCCGTTAACCGAGTACGGCGCGAAGAAGGACATCCTCGACACGTTCCCGAAGGACAAGCTCATCGTAGTCTATTGTGACGGTACAGAATGTAATTCCAGCATCGAGTTTTCCGCCAAGCTTTCCGCTGACGGGTTCACCAACGTGAGGATCTTCTTCGGCGGATGGAGAGAGTGGGAAGTTGCTCATCTCCCCACGGAAGGGTCAGGCAGATGAAAAGCCTCTTGTCGAACGATTATCTCGTGCTGCTGACGAGGATCTTCGTCGGCCTGATGTTCGTGGTCGTCAGCATCGAGAAGATTGTCGAACCGGCCGCTTTCGCTCAATCCATCGCGAACTACAACATTTTCTCCTTTCCCGTGTCGTTGGTGTTGGCGACCATTGTTCCATGGCTTGAATTGGTGTGTGGCCTCTGCATTCTGTTCGGACTTTTCCTGCGGGGCAGCTCGCTTCTGCTCTCGGGCATGGTGGCGGTTTTTACAATCGCCGTTCTCTCCGCGCTGGCGCGCGGTTTGGACATCACCTGCGGCTGCTTCACCCAGGATCCGACTGTTGGAAAAATCGGAGGGGCAAGGGTCATCCAAAACCTCTCGTTGCTCGCCTTAAGTCTCTATTTGTACTTCTCCACAAGCGATAGATTTTCCGTAGACGGGCACCTTCGGGCCAAAGCGCTCCAGCGATGAAGAGAACCTCTATGGCTGTTCTCCTCGCAGGATTTCCCCTGAGCGTTCCCGCCTCCACGATCAATCGCCTCTGCGGTTCGAGCATGGATGCTATCCATCAGGCTGCTCGGGCGATCTGGTACGGTGAATATGAGATCGTAATCGCGGGCGGCGTGGAAAACATGACGCGCGCACCTTACGCCATCGCCAAGAACGTAAGCGGCCAGACCTTGTACGGGAACCTCACGGCGTACGAGACGGACCTCGGCTGGCGATTTCCGAACCCGCGGATGCAGGAGATCATTCCGCTCGAGTCGATGGGAGAGACTGCGGAGAACGTAGCCTCGATGTACAACATCCCCCCGGGAAGAACAGGATCTTTTCGCCCTGCGCAGCCATCAGCTCGCCGTCCAAGCGCAAAACCAGTCGCGCTGGAAGGAAGAGATCGCCCGTGTTCCAGCCGGGCGGAAGTGTGACGGCCGGGAATTCTTCCTCGCTGAACGATGGGGCCTCGGGTGTACTGATGATGAGTGAGAAGAAAGCAAAAGAGCTTAGCATTAACCCTGATTTCGTCAATGTGAACGGCGGGGCAATTGCGCTCGCAACGCGAGATCCCTTCGCGTCCCGAGTTTTCATGACGCCCTAGCTTTAATTCCGCTTCCGATCCCACTTCAGGAAGGAGCTCTTCTATGAACGCATCCAACAGCACGGTCATCCACGATTTCAATCGCCGCGAATTCCTTTCGATGGTCGGCAAAGGAGTCGGCTTGGCAGCACTCTCATCAGCCACGGTCGGCGCGTGGCTCGAAAACCTTCACGCGGCCACGAAGCGTGTGGAGCACCTCTCGCCGCAGGATGCGGCAATGAATGAGGATTTCTGGTACGACATCCAGAGATCCTTCTCGGTCACCCGAGGCATCACGAACCTGAACAACGGCGGAGTCTGTCCGTCCCCGCGGATCGTCACCGAAGCCTTCTGCCACTACACGTGGGAGCAGGAGGACGCGACAGCCTACACCATGTGGTCGATCCTCGAGCCACAGTGTGAGACGGTTCGCACGGGCTTGGCAGATATCTTCGGGTGCGACCGGGAAGAGATCGCGATCACGCGCAACGCCTCCGAGTCGCTTGAGATCTTGTTGATGGGCTTGGACCTGAAGTCAGGAGACGAGATCTTGACCACAACGCAGGACTATCCACGCATGCTGACAACGCTCCGGCAACGGGAGCAACGCGAGGGATTGGTTCTCAAGATGATCCAGGTACCGATTGCGCCAAACAACATCGAGGACATCGCCGCCGCATTTGACAAAGCGATCACCCCAAGAACGCGCGTCATCCTCATCTCGCACGTCATCAATCTGACAGGACAGATCACGCCGGTGAAGACCGTCTGCGAGATCGCAAAACCCAAAGGCATCGAGGTCATCGTGGACGGCGCCCATTCCTTCGCTCATTTCGCATTCAAGCAGAGCGATCTTGGATGTGATTATTACGGGACGAGCCTGCACAAGTGGCTGTTGGCGCCGAAGGGGACGGGCTTGCTATTCGTCAAACGTGACAAGATCGAGAAGATCTGGCCGTTGATGGCTGCCGACAAGAGTCAGAAAGACGATATTCGGAAGTATGAGGAGATCGGGACACACCCGGCGGCAACGAAGCTTGCGATCGGCGAAGCGATCCTTTTTCACAACGGTATCGGCGCGCAGCGAAAGGAGGCCCGGCTGCGCTACCTTTCGCGGTACTGGATGAACAAACTCAAGGACCTCCCGAATGTTCGCTTCCACACCTCATGGGAGCCGAACCAATCGTGCGGCATCGCGAACGTCGAAATCGTGGGAATTGATCCCGGCGCGATTTCATCGTATCTCATGGATAGACACAAGATTTACACCGTGGCGATTCTCCACGACGAGTTCAAGGGCATCCGCGTCACACCAAATGTCTACACGACACTGAAGGAGCTCGACCGATTTTGTGGCGTCATGGAAACGATCGCAAAGAAAGGGCTGCCGAAAAGCTAGAACTGTGCTAGGTTCTGCTGGTCAGGGCAAATGAAACTGACCCCTGCCTTCCGTCTGCTTCCAGTAGACGGAACGCGTCCCCTTCGGAAGGGGGACAAAAGATCGTTAAGCGGAAAGCATCCGACGATCTTCTTCCCTTCGCCGCGAGGGAGGAGCGTTTTGGAGTCTTGGTTTGCACACAGAATATCGTACATTGGGAGTGAGAATGTTCCGACACTCTTCCATCAACCATCAAAAGGAGAGGCACCATGAAAAAGTTGTTCTGCGTCCTTTCGGCCGTTGTCCTGATCGCGGCCCTGGCGAGCGAAGAGGCCTTCTCTCAAGCCGCACAGTCCCCGCCGTTGCCGATGCTGCGCGTTCCTCGCGTCAGTCAGGGAGCGAAGGTCACTCAAGTCATCGGCTTAAGCGAGGTGACGATTTTCTATCACCGCCCCGGCGTGAAAGGGAGAGAGATCTGGGGCAAGCTTTTGCCGTACGGCGAGATCTGGCGGGCTGGAGCCAATGAGCCCACGCTCTTCACGTTTAGCGACGACGTTATGATCGAAGGGAAAAAACTTGCCGCAGGAACGTACCGGTTCGTCACCATCCCCGGCCCGAACGAGTGGACGGTCATCTTCAATTCGGAGACGAAGAACTGGGGAACCGTGTATGAGCCGCAATACGACACGCTCCGATTTACGGTCACTCCGGAGACTGGTCCGCACGAGGAATGGCTCTCGTACAGCTTCACCGATCTTACGGCTTCCTCTGCGCGAGTCGTGCTGGCGTGGGAAAAGATGAGGATAGGGTTCAAGATCGAGTTCAACACGCTGGCGAAGATGCAGGCTTCCGTGGGAAACTGGCAGATCCTCAACGCCGCCGCCGGTTACGCCCTGACACAGAAGGTCTACATGAACGAGGCAATGGACTGGGTTGATCGTTCCATCGCGCTGGACAAGAACCCGCGCAACCTCCGAACGAAAGCCGAGCTGCTCGCTCAGGCGGGCAAGACAGAGGAGGCGATTGCCGCGGCAGAGGAGGCGGTGAAACTTGCCAAACAACGAGATCCAAAGGCAAATACTTCTGCTCTGGAGAAACTCATCACCGATTGGAAAGCAATGAAATGAAGTGACGCTGGCTGTTGGCCAGTCCCAATCGTCATCGGAAGAAGCCAAAAGCCTCACCGGTTCATCGGTGAGGCTTTTCTATCGTAGAATTTCACTCAACCCTTTACATACGTCCAGGGCCAATCTTGCCATCGCCGACAAAGTCCGGCCTTGACCGGATTCTGGAGAACGTACCACACTATTCGGTCAAGCTCAGTATCGTCACGGATTACATGGTCATAGCTTTCGTGCTGCCAGAACGCTCCGCTGCGCCCAAGGATCCGGTTCGCGTTGACCGCAGTGAATGCTTTTAGCGATTGAAGAATCCTGTAGAGCGAAGCGCCCCTTCGCTCAACATGAACGACGAGATGTGCATGGTTCGGCATGACGCAGAAAGCCAGGAGGTCGTATTTCTTTCCGTCCCTGCGACGAATGGCCTCCGACACGAGGTCAGCAACATCATCTCGCCGCAGCCAGTCAGGCCCCCCGAGACCCTATCCAAGTACGCGTCAAAGCACCCTGGGAGGTATCATGTGGCAAGCGCGACTGCAGAGCAAAGCCTCGCTTTGATCCGGCCACCGAGCAAAGGATTTCTTCGCTCTAGATGCTGGTTGGATGAGGAGCCCGCTTCGCTCCAACGAGCGGATTGAGGAGCAGTGCTGTCCCAATTACCACGAGGCATCCCACCACATTGTACCATAGCCACGGAATTGAGGTGAAAACGAAGCAGGAGAGCACCACGGCTTCCCCCACAAACGCCGCCCAGAACGCCGCAGTCCCGCCAATCCACTTCAGGTAAAACGCTATGAGGAAGATCGCGAGCATCGTCCCGTAGAAGAGCGACCCCAAAATGTTGACCGCGACGACGAGGGAGCCGAGGTTGCTTGCATACTGGGCGAAGAAGATCGCATACACCCCCCAGAGGGCCATCGCCAACCTGGAGACGAGCAAGTAGTGCTTTTCATTCCCCTCCTTCCTGATGTGCCTCTTGTACACATCTACGATCGTGCAGGTCGCCAGCGCGCTGAGCTCGCCGGAGGTGGACGACATCGACGCTGCGAAGATGCAGGCAAACACCAGGCCCACCAGACCGATGGGCAAATATCTCATTACGAACGAAAGGAAAATGTAGTTCGTGTCGCTTGCCTCGACGGCGGGATCGTTCTGTTTGATGATGGCGATCCCCTCGGCCCGGATTGTCTCTGCATTCTTCGACGCCGCCTCGACCGCAGCGCGGGCATCACCAATCGTCTTCTCATCGCCCGATTGTGTCGCGTCGATGTAGTGCCGTACCGCCTCCGATTTGCTCTTGAAGGCGTCATCATAGCGCCGTTCGATCGCCTGATAATCGTTCGCGTACCGGCTCTGCTGGACCCTCTGGGTCTCAACGGGATTGAAGAACAACGGCGGCCGTTCGAATTGATAGAACACAAAGACCATCGCGCCGAGCAGGAGAATGAAGAACTGCATCGGCACTTTCGCGACGCCGTTGAACAAGAGACCCAGCCGACTCTGCGTCACCGATTTCCCGGTCAGATAACGCTGGACCTGCGATTGATCGGTCCCGAAATACGCAAGGGCGACAAACGTCCCACCGACGAGGCCGGACCAGAAGTTGTATTCATTGTGAAGATCGAACGAAAAGTCAATCACGTTGAGCCTTCCCATCCCCCCTGCAACGTGCAGAGCATCGGTGAAGCCGACACCCTTCGGCAGCAACGCGATCGTCATAATGAACGCGAGCGCCATGCCGAACATGACGATGAGCAGCTGCTGAAAGTCCGTCCAGTTCACCGCTTTCACTCCCCCCGACGTAGTATAGATGATGATGATTCCGCCGATCAGGGTGGATGCGACTCGAATGTCCCAACCGAGCATGACCGACAGAACGAGCGATGGCGCATAGATCGTGATCCCGACGGCCAGCCCGCGCTGGATGAGGAAGATGATGCTCGTGAGCGTGCGCGTCTTCAGATCGAACCGGTGCTCGAGATACTCATACGCCGTGTAAACTCCGAGCTTGTGAAAAATCGGGACGGCTGTAACGGAGAGGATGACCATCGCGACCGGGAGGCCAAAATAGAACTGCACGAACCTCATCCCGTCAGCGTACGCCTGACCCGGCGTGGAGGTGAACGTGATCGCGCTCGCCTGCGTCGCCATGATCGAGAGCGCGACGGTGTACCACCGCATCTGCTTGTCGGCAAGCAGATAGCCTCTGATGTTCCGACTTCCTCGACCCTTGTAGACGCCGTACAGGACGATCGACAGAAGCGTAAGACCGAGGACGACCCAATCCAGCGTTCTCATTCGAATGCCTTCGTAAACGCGTAGAACAGAGCGATAAGGATCGCCAGCTCGGCCAGAACGACTCCGTACAAAACGGCCCACTGACGGAAAACGGGAGGAGACTCTAGCTCCGGCTGTGAGTTCCGAGTTGCGAGTTCAGAGTTCTGCGTTTGGAGTTCAGAGTTGTGGGTCTCGAGATCCGAGCTCTGAATCTCTCGTTCGGAGCTTCGGGTTTTGGGTCTTGGGCTCATTTGTATTTTGCACCCTTCATCTTGCTTGAGCGCAAGTAACGCATCAATCCGCCGATCATCTGACTGACTTCATCGGCTAGATGAAAAAGTTCATCGAAGCGTTCCTTGGATAGATAGCTTTGATCCAAAGCGACATACAATTGGCTCTTGACCTCGCCCGCTGAACCCTTTGCAATAGAGAGAAATTGTAAGAACTCTCTGTTCCCTCCTCGTTCAAAACCTTCAGCAATGTTCGACAGGATTGCTACGCTTGCTCGCCGTATCTGGTCCCTTAGCCCAAAATTCCTCTGGAATTTCCTAGCGTTTGATTCTGTGTATATTTTGCTGGTGAGTAATCTCGCCTTTTGCCAAGCTTCAATCTCCTCAAAGCTTCTGAATGTGCTCATCATCTCTCCTTTCGAGGAAATGGATCATGAATTGATACCGGAAACTTCGAACCCGGAACTAGAAACGCGGAACTCAGAACTCACTTCCCGAGGGTAATGAGATTCACGAACAACCGATACGCACCCGCCACCCCGGCGGGGAGCTGCCTGAAGAACGCATAGCCCGTGTACACATAATATCCTTTACCGTAGCGCGCGACGACCAGACCTCCTGCTTTCGACTGCTCACCCGGATCATTGCTCGCAAGAACGGTGGTGTACCTTGGGTCCCATTTGTCCGCGAAATACAATCCGCGTTCCTGGATCCACCCATCGAAGTCCTTCACGGTAATCTTGTTGGGATGGCTGAGGAGAGGATGATCGGGCGCAAGGAACTCGACGGGCGCCTCCTCCACTGTGACTCGATCGTTCGAGACGTTGAACGGATACGGGCCGAGGTTCTCCGATTCGAGGCTCCGACGTGTGACGTATTGAACGATGTACGTCCCGCCGTTTTCGACGTATTGCATCAGCTTCTTCTGATTCGCCCGCAACTCGGGCCGAGTGTTGTAGGCCCGAATCCCAGCGATGACCACATCATATCTGGAAAGGCTGCCGTTCGCCAGGTCTTTGTCGGAAAGAAGCGTCACCTGATACCCGAGCTGCCGCAGCGCAGTCGGGATTTCGTCTCCCGCTCCCATGATGTACCCGATGCTCCTCTTCGGGAGAGTCATCTCGATCCGCAGCATCTTGCCTTCCGCAAGCGGGAAGACCGTCTGAGGGGGGATGTGAGAATAGTCGACCGTCCTCATGCCGACCCGCACCGTCCGGTTTCCCACGCTCGCTTCGACCGAAAAGGGCCCCGACGACGCTCCGTGCATTGGCTGTACCGCGAAGCTGAGTGTCTGCTCTTCATTCTTGTTCGAAAGGCTGAAATGAATCGATTCCGGCTTCACTCTCCAGCCCGAGGGCACGTGCAATGTGACTGTCCCCGAGGCGTTCGGCTCACCGCTTCGGATGTTCACCTGCAGGGACTTCGCTTCATCCTTTGTGAAGACATAGACGATCTCCGGCAGGTTAAGAGCCACGGGCGGTATCACCTCGAACGGCCGATACTGCTCTCCTTCGACAGGATCAACCGACCGAAATCGAATCGGCACCTGCACGTCAAGTCGGCCGTCCGGTGAGGAAAGCGTTATTGTGACTGAAAGCGCGGGCGGATTCTCTGGAAGTCCGATCAGCTGTTGATCCGACACGCGGTACGATCCGAGTTCCGGCTCTTCTCTCAGCCAGTACGGCTGCGTGTAAGGAAAGTCCGCCGGAAGCCTGATGGTGCCGCTCGCCTGGATCGGCTGATTGTGCGAAAGAGACGCGTTGATGAGCGTGTCACGCGTTCCCAACGGGTAGGAAACCCGTTCAATCACGAAGGGATAATCCGACCGGTTCAGCGCGATCGTCGTCAGCTTGACCTCACTGCTGGGAACAGCCGAGTAGTCCGAGGCAAGCGCATCCAGCCACAACCCCGCGCACGATTTGATCACCTCTATGAGCTCCCGTCTCTTCACATCAATCCATGGATCGCCTGACAGGCTCCCCATCTGGCCGTACGCCTTGAGCAAGGTTGGGATGACCCTCGCAGGGTGTTCACAATCGAAGTCTCGCAGAGCACCATCCAACGTTTTCCCAACCGCCACACCCCCCGGGACTCGTGACCAGGAAGTATTCACACCGTCCAACAGATCGACTTTCGCCGTATCACCTTCAACATACTGGAAGTAGTTGACGAACTCCCCTCGGCTTTGTCCAGCGCCAAAACCCTGGCTCTTATGCATACTCCGGCTTTGGCCTGCGATCTCTGTGAACGACTCGCCGAGCAGCGGGCTGTACGTCCCGAGGTCGAGCGCGACAGAATTCTCCGGTTTCGCAGGTTGATCGCTCTGTCGGAAGCGGAACGCATTCCACACCAGGCGCTTCGGGCTCCAGGGCTTGACGTAGCGGAGCTGCTCCGGAAATCGGTTTGGATCGCCGGCTGCCTCGAAGGCCTCGTTGGCCAGCTCAGCCGAGCTCGTGTGATTGCCGTGACCGCCTTGGGTCGGAGTGAAGCGCGTCACCACGACGTCGGGGCGGAATTTTCTGATCACCCAAACGACGTCCGAGAGAATTCGCTCCTTTCCCCAGATCCTCACCGTCTCGTCCATTGTTTTCGAGTATCCGAAATCGATCGCCCTGGTGAAGAATTGCTCGGCGCCATCGATGCGTCTCGCAGCCAGAAGCTCTTGCGTGCGCAGGATCCCCATCAAATCCCCCTGCTCCGTTCCCATGAGATTTTGCCCTCCCTCCCCGCGGGTCATCGACAGATAGCCAGTCCGCATGAGTTTCCCCTTGGCCATGGAGGTAAGGAACGCCGTGTTCTCGTCATCCGGATGCGCACCGACATAGAGGACAGATCCCAGGACGGTCAACTTCTGCAGCGCGAGCCGTAACTCGGCGGCGTCGAGGACCTTCGGCGATTGGGGCTGCGCAAGAAGGGGACACGGATGAATCGAGAGAAGAATGAAGAGGAGAAGGGCGGCTGGTATCTTTCTGGTCGTGCGCATAGGAGTGATTTCGTTCACCTTAGAGATCAACTCTTTGTGGAATTGGTTTCGAGATGACAAGGAGTATTCTCTGATCGAAAATCGGCAGAAATATAGCATTCCCCCCTGGAAGCCGCAACAAGAATGTGGGAAAATGAGCCGGAAATCGGCTATTCAATCGACGAGATCCCGGCGTGGGGACGGTGGCCCAAGAACACAAACGTTCGATCCCTCGGCGCGTCTCATCTGCCCCTGAGCGCGATCATCATGCTTTCGATCGTTCCAGACTTCGCGGACGCGGTACGGCAACATTCAAATCGTCTATCCTGTTCCGGAAAGTGCAACGGTCAAAGCAGCTGATGTGGTCACCTGAGTGTAAGCTGTGCGATCAGGACTACATCCGGGTGGTGACCTCGTTGGTGAACGACGTGCGCGAGAGGATGAAAGCTCAAGTTCATGTCTTGGTCACCCAGCAGTATACCGGCGGCGGCCTTGAATTGCCCGCGAGCGTCTCCCTCATTCAGACCTCCCTTTTTTCAATTCATTTCCCTATATTGACCGCTGGTGAGCCAAACATCGCAAACCTTCAGCAGCTCATCGTTTCGTCGCGGACAATCGCAAGGGATGTGACATGAGGGTCTCGATCAGTTTCTACCTGCATCTTTTGGGTTTCGGCCTGGCGGCCGCAGCGCTTGCTGGCAGCTTCGTGCTCGAGCGAAAATTCAGATCGGAACAAGACCTCAACGTGAAGCTCTACATCGGCGGTCTTTCCAGGACGATGGGGCTTCTCTCTCCGTTCGCCGTCCTCCTGCTGCTCATCACCGGCATCGGCAATATCTTCAACCGCTACGCGGCCCTATCGATCGAATGGTATCAAGAGGGATGGCTCGCGGCAAAAATCATTTCCTTCGTCATCCTGACCTTGAATGGGATGATCTATGGACCAAGAATCAGCCGAAGCAGGACGAAGCTGGTAAGGTCTCTTTATGAAAATTCTGCACCTGCCAACGCTGATAAAGCGCTGGCATCCCTCAATCACCAGATGGCGTTGTTTTATGTGGTCCAAAGCACGCTGCTTTTGATCATCGTCTACCTTTCGCTGTTCGGCACGGCAAAACATCCAGGATCCTTTTGAACGGACCGTATTATGAAGACTTCAAGAAAGTTCGTCGCATCACTGGCAATTCTTTGTCTGGGCTCTCTCGGCTGCCAGAAGCATCTGCCTCAAGAGGGTCTTTGGAGAGGAACCCTGGACCTGCCCGAGGGGAGACAGCTCCCCTTTCAGATGTATCTGGACCTCAACGGGGCTGCCCCCGCGGGTTACTTCGTGAACGGACCGGAGCGCACGCCGATTCCCGAGATCTATCACCGAAATGATTCGTTAATCTTCGTGTTCTCCGAATACGGCGCTGCCATGGGAGGTGCATGGAAGAGCGGTAAGCTGATGGGACACTTCTTGCGATTCCGCAAGGATACCACGGCTATGACGTTTCAGGCGTCACCGATCGCAGCCGCCCCCGTCGCGGCCACCACCACTCCGAAAACTGAGCTGCCGTTGGTCGGGAAGTTCGTTGTCTACCTCCGCAATAAGGACATGATCGACAGCTCGATGAGTGCCACATTCTGGGCCCGAGGTGATTCTGTCTTCGGCACGTTCATAGCGGCGGACGGCGATCTCGGTTTGATGGCAGGAAGCTGGTCGGACGATCGATTGCAGCTGAGCCGATTCACCGGCTGGCAGGCGAACATGCTCGATCTGAGAAGAGATCATGGACATTGGTGGGGAAAGTACTTCGTTCGCAACGGCACACCGATGCCTTTCTCGCTCGAACCAGTGGTTTCGCTCCCGAAAGCAAGCCGGGGAACGGCGCACACGATCATGAAGAATCCGAGGAAACCGTTCGAGTTCTCCGGCCTGACGGTCACAGGCGATACGCTGAGGAGCGCCGATCCCCGCTTGAAAGGGAAAGTACTCCTCCTCGATATTATGGGGACCTGGTGCCACAACTGTATGGATGAGGCGCCACTCCTCCAGCAACTGTACAGCGAATTCGGGGACCAGGGCCTTGAAGTCATCGGCCTCTCATTCGAGTTATCGAACGACTTCGTGACCGCGAGGAAGAACCTCCTTCTCTACCAGGAGCGGTACGGCATCACCTTCCCAGTCCTCTTCTGTGGGACTACAGAAGCAGCAAACGTCCAGGCGAGATTGGGATCACAGGTTGCCAATTTCTTCGCCTATCCGACGAGCATCTTCGTGGACAGAAGAGGGATCGTGCAAGCGATCCACGAAGGTTTTAAGGGACCTGGGACGGGTGAGGAGTATCAACAGCAAGTGCAGGAGTACTACGACGCAGTGAAGAAGCTGATGAAGGCAAGAATCGCCGCCAGGTGAAACGAGAAGCTTTATCAGATGAACCTTTCCAGCCAACTTCACCCGTGGGACGTCACGCCTCAGGAGGCGATCGCAATCCAGCAGCGCCTTCGGGCGCAGGTGGTCACTGAAAAGCTCGCGGGTCCCATCCATTCTGTGGCAGGATGTGACATCTCGTACGACAAAGGCTCCGACGTCATCTACTCCGGCGTCGTCGTCCTGAAAGTCCCCGAGCTGGTGGAGGTTGCACGCAGCACGGCGATCACCAGGACAAAATTCCCCTACGTCCCCGGACTGCTCTCCTTCCGCGAGTCCCCGGCCGTTCTTGAAGCGTGGTCCAGACTGGGGGAAACTCCTGATGCGCTGATGATCGATGGCCACGGCTTCGCTCACCCGCGCCGGTTCGGCATCGCCTGCCACCTGGGGCTTCTCTTGAATCTCCCAACAGTCGGCTGCGCGAAGAGCCTTCTGATCGGAAGGTTCGAGGAACCTGCCCCGCGAGCGGGCTGTCACTCTCCTTTAGTGGACCGAGAGGAGACCATCGGCGCTGTGCTGCGAACGGAGGACAACGTGAGCCCCGTGTTCGTCTCGATCGGTCACCGTGTGACGCTGGAGGATGCAATTCAACTGGTGATGAAGTGCACGAAGGGATACCGAGTTCCGGAGCCGACCCGGCAGGCGCATTTACTCGTCAACGCGCTGCGACGAGGAGAACCGACCGCCTCCAGTTCACCGCCTGTGCAGGAGTCGTTGTTTTGAGATCGGAAACCGATCCATCTCCCTGAAGAGGAGGTCCGAGCCTGCAGGCCTCCGGACACCCCATTCATTCATCGGACCATGCGAGAATATCAACCCTACATTGACGGCGATTTTGTTGACTCCGTCTCGACGAGCTTGGAAGCCGTGAGAAAAAACCGTGGTACGACGTCGTCGTGCCGAAATAGACGGCAGAACCAGGCGTGACATTGTCAGATACGGCAATCAGGATTGGAAGCGCTCGTTCGTTGAAGTTCAACGTTTACTTTTCGCTTTTCAGTGTTTATTTTGCATTGGCTGCGCACATTACCAACCACTCACTACCGGCATCTGATATGGACCATGCGCTCGTTACCACGAACTTTCAACTCGACGGTTATCGGATTGTCAAGAGCCTCGGAGTTGTCCGGGGCATCGTCGTGCGGTCACGCTCAGTCATCGGCAACATTGGGGCAGCGATCCAGATACTCTTCGGCGGCAACATCACGCTGTATACGGAACTTTGCGAGCGGACGCGGAGCGACGCGTTCGAGCTCATGATCAAGCACGCAGAGGAGCTGGGGGCAAACTCAGTCATCGGGTTCCGGTACGATGCGACGGAGATCATGGGAGGGGTAACGGAAGTACTGGCGTACGGGACTGCATGTATCGTTCAGAGACTCTAGCCACCTCATGGACTACCTCACCGGACAACAGACTGATCGATCGCCTATGGATATCCAGAACAAGACGGTTCTCGTACTCGGCGGCTGGGGACTCGTCGGCTCCGCTGTCTGCCGACAGATGATGACGGAGAACCCGAAGCGCATCATCGTCGCGTCACTGCTGGAGCACGAAGCGAGGGAGGCAGTCGAGACGCTGCGGCAGGAATTCCCGAAGGCCGGCAAGAACTTCTTCATCCCGTGGTGGGGGAACATTTTCGTCCGTCACGAGCTCAAGGACACGCCGCGGGATGAAATCCTTCACAGCGAGACGAGCCGTCAGATGTTTGTCGACGACCTGCTCGATGAGTTCACCAAGCCAGTCCTCGAGCGCTCCACGATTTACCATCTTCTCTCGGAGTACAAGCCGGATATTGTGGTTGACTGCATAAACTCCGCGACGGCGATAGCCTACCAGGATCTGTTCCAGAGCGCCCGAGAGGTGCGGAAAGCGATCAGAAGAACGAAAGCGGGCAAGGACTCTTCCCTGGTCGAACAAGTCGAGCGGATGATGGCAACGCTTTACACCCCGCAGCTGATCCGGCACGTGCAGATCCTCTACCGTACCATGCAGATGGTGGGGACCACCATTTACGTGAAGATCGGCACGAGCGGCACCGGGGGTATGGGACTGAACATACCGTACACGCACAGCGAGGAGCGCCCCTCCAGCGTCCTGCTCAGCAAGTCGGTTGTTGCCGGTGCTCACAGCATGCTTCTATTCCTGATGGGCCGCACGCCCGACGCTCCCATCACCAAAGAGATCAAGCCGACAGCCGCCATCGCCTGGAAACGCATTGGATACGGTGAGATCAAGAAGCGGGGGAAAGCCATCCAACTGATTGATTGTCCGCCCGAAGATGGTTTTGTGTTGAAGGGTACGTTGAAGCTCAAGGACGGCGAACTCCCGTGTAAACCGCTCAACCGACCGCTCCGGTCCGTTTTCATCGATACGGGAGAGAACGGAGTCTTCTCCCGGGGCGAGTTCGAGGCCATTTCGACGCCGGGACAGATGGAGTTCGTCACGCCGGAGGAAATTGCGGAGGCGGTTCTCTACGAGATCAGGGGCGGCAACAGCGGGCACGACATCATCAACGCGCTCGACAATGCGACACTCTCGCCGACGTACCGCGCAGGCTACTTGTTCGAAGCTGCGATCTCGCAGATGAAGAAACTCGAAGAGGAGCACAAGACGAAAAGCGTTGCGTTCGAGATCCTCGGTCCACCGCGGCTTTCCAAATTGCTTTACGAGGCGTATCTCCTTCAACTCGCCTTCGGCGACATCTCGTTGGTCTCCAAGACCCCGGCGAAGGTCATCTCGCAAAAGCTCGAATCCCTCGTACGCGACCGGGCCGAGCTGCGCGCCCAGATGATCTCGATCGGCATACCGATCCTGCTTTCCGATGGGCAAACGCTCCTGCGCGGACCGGAGATCAAGGTTCCGCCGTACCGAGGTGAGAACGAACTGAAGATCACCAGCATGTCGCTCGAGGCGTGGGCACACGACGGCTGGGTCGACCTGCGGACGGAGAACATGCAGCGCTGGAAAGCGAGGTTCGAGATCATCATGAAGCAGGTCAGCGAGATCCCGAAAAACGACACGTCATCGCGCCATATGCGCAACAAGGCGTATTGGACGGATTTCAAAGAGATCGATCCGGGGAAACTTGTCGGATGGATATTCTCCGAAGAGGAACAAGGAAAGCGCATGAAAGCTTAATCACGATTCAAATGAGAGGGAGCCGCCATGACAGGGAAAAACAAGCTCTTGCTGGTCGAGGATGAGAAAGAGTTGATCGGGATCGTGGAAACCTACTTCAGGGACGAGGGATACGAAGTCCGCGTCGCTTCAAACGGCGTGGAGGCGCTGTCCGTCCTCGGTCACTTCACCCCGGACATCATCATCTCCGACGTCCGGATGAGCCCGATGGACGGATTTGAGATGGTCGAGGCGATACGGAAGAACCAGCATCTCAAGAATATCCCGGTCATTTTCCTGACAATCATGGATGATCGGTCATCTTTTGAGCGTGCCAAGAAGCTCGAGGTCGTGGAGTACATGACCAAGCCGTTTGATGTAGAAGAGCTTCACGCCAAGGTCGTCGAGATCCTCGCGAAAAACAACTGACCCCGCCAAGAGCCTTAGACGCCGAAGGCCGAACGCCACGGTAAGCTGATTCACCGCCGGAGGTTCGGCCTTCTTGTTTCAACAACAACCGTGAGTCTTATTCGTACCGGAGTGCCTCGATCGGGTCGAGGTTTGCCGCTTTCCATGCCGGGTAGACGCCGAAAACCAGACCGATAAACGCGCAGAGGGCAAAACCGATGAGGGCCCAGTTGAGAGGAAATGCGGGCGGAATTGAGAATGCAACTGCTGCGAGGTTTCCACCGAGGATCCCCAATCCAATGCCCACGATACCTCCGATCTGGCAGAGGACGATCGACTCCGTAATGAATTGGCTGAGGATGTTGCGCTTCCGCGCACCGATGGATTTGCGGAGCCCGATCTCCTTGGTCCGCTCGGTGACGGAGACCAGCATGATGTTCATGATACCGACGCCCGCAGCCAGCAGCGACACAAAACTGATAAACCCGATGCCGAGTTTGACGTAGAGCGTAAACTCGTTGAAGGTCCCGATGAGCGAGTCGTTCGAGAAGATCTCGAAATCGTCCTCTGCACCCGGCGGAACTTTCCGCGCTGTTCGCAGAATCAACCGCGCCTGTTCGACGCAGTCATCGTAGACCTCCGGGCTCTTTGCCTTGATCATGATGTTTAGCGATCGATGCTTGCCGAACTTGTTCAAGTACGTATTCAACGGCATCGCGACAAAATTGTCACTGCTGCCTCCGAAAGCCGCCCCCCTGGGCTCAAATGTCCCAATGACCCGGAAACGATCCCCTCCAATCTTGACATCCGATCCCACAGCCCCGCCGCGCGGGAAGACCTTCTTCACGATGTCCTGACCCAGGATGACGACGTTCGTCGCGAGCCGTTCATCGGTGGCGTTGAAGCCCCTCCCGTCGGTGACGGTCCAGTTGTTCGTCGGCAGACCGTCCGGTGTCTCTCCCATAACGCTGACGTTCGGATTCGTCTTCTCGCCACTGATTGCCTGGACAGTTTGCCCCCAGCGCGATCCCTCGATCCCGACAAACTGTGCCAGCGTCATTCGGTCGGCGACTTCCTCCGATTGCTCCAGGGTGATATCCTTCCGGTTGCGATATTTCATCCATTGGTTGTGGCCGCCGGTAAATAACGCCGGAAATTTCTGAATCTGAAATGTGTTTGCCCCCAGGCCGCTCAAGCCGGTCTCGATGCTGTTCTGCAGCACCTGCACGGCGGTCATCACACCGATGATCGAAAAGACGCCCACGACAACGCCGAGCAATGTGAGGGTCGACCGGAGCTTGTTGGCCCGGATCGCAGCCAACGCAATCTTGATGATTTCTCTGAATTGCATAGACTCAGTCCAAAAGTAAAAATTCAAAATGAAAAATCGTCACTCGTACCGTAACGCATCAACCGGATCCAGGCGCGAGGCCCGATAGGCTGGAAGCAAACCCGACACAACGCCGACGAAAACCGACACCAAGAGCGCGACCGCGATGATGCTGATCGGCATAGCAGTGGGCAAAACCTGATCGATGATCAGGCTCAGCGGAAATGCTATGGTCAACCCGATGATTCCACCCATCAAGCAGAGCGCGGCCGATTCCATCAAGAACTGCTGAAGGATCGTTCTGCGCGGCGCTCCGATCGCCATGCGGACGCCGATCTCTTTCGTCCGCTCTGTCACGGAGACGAACATGATGTTCATGATCCCTATTCCACCGACAAACAACGACAAACCCGTAATAAAGAGTCCCACAGCGGCGATCACCACGCCGATCGTGTTGAACGTTTGAATCAAAATCTCCTGCTGGTTGATAGCGAAGTCATCCTCCTGCTTGGGCTTGAGACCGCGCGCTTTCCGCATGATGCCCCGTACTTCCTCCTTGGTCTCATCCAGATTCGGGAGAGAACTGGCTTTCACGAAGATTGAAATCCCTGTGCGGCGGGTAGCGAACTCCTTGAAGAAGCGATTGATCGGCACGTAGGCACGATTGTCCAGGCTCTGGAGGCCCAGAAAACTCCCCTGCTTCTCCAGGACGCCGACAACCTTGTACGGGTAAGCTCCCAGCTTGACAGTCTTCCCAAGTGGGGTCTCGTTTGGAAAGAGGCTCGCGGAAACCTCAGATCCCAGAGCGCAGACAGGCCTCCCACCATCAGCCTCTGCGGCGGTGAAGTACCTCCCCAGTGCAATGTTCGTACCATTGACCCGCAGGAAATCCGCACCTGTCCCGACAATGGTGACGGCATCAACGTAGAGCCGCCTGTACTTTACCTGTCTCATAGTGCCGGCGACCGGCGAGACGGCACTCACGAGTTCCGCCTGGCGTTCTATTGCCCTCGCCTGCTTGATGCTGATGTCACGCCGGTTTCGAATCGTCCACCAGTCCTGACCCCCTCCCCATGGCCACTTCTGCACGTACAGAACGTCGGCGCCGATCGACTGTATACTCTTGTTGAATGCTCGGTCGAGGCCTTCGATGGCAGTTCCCATTAGCGTCACAGAGACGATGCCGATAACGATGCCCAGGGTCGTAAGAATCGACCTCATCTTGTTGGCCCTGAGCGCCTGAAAAGCGATCAGCAGGCCTTCTCGTAGTTCACTGAAAGCAAACCGCATTAGGCCGATACCTCTGTATGATTGGCTACTCTCTTATTCTTGACGAGCTCATCACTCTCGATTATTCCGTCCCGAAGGCGGATGATCCGGTCCGCGTGCTCTGCGATGTACTCCTCGTGCGTCACCAGGATGATCGTGTTCCCTTCCTTCTGCAGCTTGTCGAACAACGCCATGATCTCATCGCCCGTCTTGCTGTCGAGGTTACCTGTCGGCTCGTCTGCAAGGAGGATCGATGGCTGCGTTACGAGGGAGCGTGCAATGGCCACTCGCTGGCGCTGGCCGCCGGAAAGCTCGTTGGGTTTGTGGTGAATGCGCTCCGTCAAACCGACCCTGCCGATCGCCTCTTTCGCCAGCCTCTTCCTCTCGGCCGAGCCGATGCCTCCGTAGATCAGCGGGAGCTCGACGTTATGGAGCACATCCGACCGTGCGAGCAGATTGAAGGTCTGGAATACGAAGCCAATCTCCTTGTTCCGGATCTTCGCCAGCTGGTTGTCGTTCATTTCGCTGACGTTGATGCCGTTCAACTCATACAGCCCCGCCGTCGGCGTATCCAGACATCCGATGATATTCATCAGAGTCGATTTTCCGGATCCGGAAGGACCCATAATCCCAAGGTACTCATTCTTCTTGATCTCCATTGAGATATCCTGCAGAGCGTGTACGTCTTCCGATCCGACATGATAGATCTTGGTGATATTGTGAAGTCTGATGACCGTAGACATGCCGACCTTCCTCTTCGGTTCGTTATTCAAGTTCTTTGATTTTCTTTTCGATGTTCTTTCGTTGTTCCGGACCTAGATCACTCTTCAGCATGCGCTGGTAGTAGTATCCTGTTGCCTGCCATGCTTGCCACTTCTTCGGTTGATGGGCAAGCAGCGTCTTGTACTCTTCCTCCGCTTCTCGAGATTTCTTCTCGCTCTCGTAGAGGCTCGCTTTGAATGCCCTGCCGCGCACCTCATCCAGGGTGATCATCGTGTCGGCCTGCTTCCATGCCTCGTCCACATCGCCGCCCATAATGCCCGGCGCCCGGAAGTAGTATTGAGCCAAACCCGCGCGGGCTTCGATGTGCCGAGGATTAAGCGCCACAGCCCTCTCAAACGCCTTCTTGACCTTCGGGGCGAGGAAAACCTGCTTCAGGACGCCAGCGTCCTGCGCCTTCAATCCGTACGCCGCGCCGAGACCGTACTCGTAGTCGGCATTGGCGGGGTCGATGTCAACAGCCCGCTCCATGTGCTCGATTGCCTCATCCTCGTTTCTGAACGAACGGGTCAACAAGATTCTCCCCAACCGATAATGCGCCTCAAAGACCTTCTTGGCTTCTTCTCGTCTTCCCCTGTTGTAGAGCGCTATTCCTCCCTCAACCGTTTGCGCCCCCAAGGAAGACGGGATCGCAAGCAGCAGACACAGCCCCAGCGCGGCGATCGACCTCATTGTTTATTTCTGCTCCGCCACTGCCGTAGCACCTGTGGACCTCTGCGCCTTGTTCTCGACCTTCACCTTCGACCCGCTCTCGAGGTCGCGATTGATCGCTTTGAACGACCCTGAGACGACCTCCGCGCCTTCAAGATTCTCTCCCTTCACCTCGACGTAATCGTCATCGCTGATTCCCCGCTTGACGGGCACGGTCTTCGCGACGCCGTTGCCCACGATAAACACGACCTCCTCAAGCTTATCCTCTTCCTTCTTCTTCGACTTGTTGACAGCCATCTGTGCTTCCCCCTCTTGCGGTCCCTCCACTTTCTTCTCCTCACCCTTCGGCATTCGGACCGTCACGGACTGAATTGGGACTGCCAAGACATTCCTGTGGGTTTCCGTCTCGACGTCCGCTGTCATCGACATCCCGGGTCGGAAGTTAACGCCCGGCGGCGCAGGGACAAGAATTCGCACTTCGAAGTTCGTCACTTCATCCTGCGTCCCCGCCCCGCGGGTCTTCCCGGTGTTGGCAATCTGTGTCACAGTCCCTGCGAACTTGCGATCGGGATAAGCGTCGACCTCGATCCGGGCGGTGTCGCCGAGCGCAACCAGAACGACATCATTCTCGCCGACATCGACTCGGGCTTCCATCCGGGAGAGGTCCGCAATGGTCATCAACTCCGTCCCTTGCGTGAACGTGCTGCCGCTGACGCGCCAGCCGATCTCAGCGAGGCGCTGGCTGACGACTCCGTCCATCGGCGAGTAGATCGTGGTCTTCGCGAGTGTTTCCTTCGCCTCTTTGAGGGATGCCGCCGACTGATCGTAGGAGGCCTTCGCGCTTTGATAATTCGCCTTGGCGAGGTCCATATCGGAGTCGGCGATGAGTTTCTTGGCATAGAGCTCCACGGCTCGTTTGTAGTCCGCTTCGGCCTTCATGAGGTTAGCCTGATTGAAGCTCAGAGACGCCTGCGCGCGGTCGAATTGAGCCTGATAGGCATCCGGTTTGATGCGCACCAGCAGCTGCCCCCTTTGGACACGGTCGCCTTCCTTCACCGGGAGACCGATGATCTCGCCGCTGACCTCGGCGTTGATCTTCACCTGAGTCTCAGGCTGGATCTTCCCCGTCGCTGAGACGATCTGCGTGATCGTGCGTTTCTGTATCTTCTCCGTTTGGATGGTGATCACGGGCTCTCGCTTGCTTCCCAGGATAACCAGCAGCACCAGGACCACCAGCACGACGCCGATGATCGAGAAGATGATGATCTTCTTTTTTGATTTCTTTGCGTTGTTAGCCATTGAATCTCGCTCCTTACGGTTTGAGTCGTATCATTTCCCTTGGTAGTTCTTTTCGCCGGTCACGTAGTCGAGATTGCGATTCGCAGTGATGTAATTGTACGTCGCCATCACTTTGTTCACTTGGGCGTTGACATACGACGCGTTGGCAGTCAAAAGGTCGAGCAACGTGCCGGAGCCAAGATTGTACTTCTCCTCTGCGACCTTCCGGTCCTGCTCCGCTGACTGCAGGCCCTTGATACTCACCTCGTATTGTTTCCGCGCCGCCTCGAGATCGAGCAGCGCGTTCCTCACGTCGACGCTGACGTTCCTCTGGGCCTGCAGAAGACTCAGCTCGGCATTCCTTTCACCGACCGCAGCATTCTGAATGTTGAGATTCGTCTGGAATCGGTCGAACAGGTTCCATGAAATACTCACCCCCCAGCTGAGCCCTTTACTGTCGGAGAGCCTGCTGAGTTCCGTATTTGCCATGCTGTAACCACCGAACGCTCGCACGCTGGGAATGTATCCACTCCACGCCGCCGTCACGCCGGATTGAGCTGCGTTCAGGTTTTCGACCGCACTTTGATAGTCAGGTCGCAGGGTAAGCGCGCGCTGCCGCAATTCCCCGAAGGTGCTGAGCTTGGACCTGGTGGCATCAAGCTCTGCTTGAGCGATCTCCGACGGCACCGTCGGGTCGGCAATCTGGTAATCCTCCGAAACATCCAGGCCGATCGTGGCCAGGAGACTCGAGACGGATTTGTCATACGTGTTCTGGGCGCCGATGAGGCTCAGCTCATCTTGGGCAACCACCGATTGCTGGCGATACACATCGCCGATCGACAAAGCGCCGACGCGATTCGATTCCGTGATACGCTCAAGTTGCCTCTGGTCCCTCTTCAAGTTCTCCTCGCCCACTTTCACCAGCTGCTCATTCCGCAGGACCGCCAGATAGGCACTCTGCACTTGGAACACAGTCCCCTGACGCGTTCGAGTAGCAGTGAGCTCTGCCGATGAAGCATTTGACACAGCACGGCTGAGGTTTGCCTCCCGATTGAATCCGTCAAAGACGGTGTAACCGGCTGAAATGCCGGTCGAGAAATTGTTCGTCGTCGCCGAAGACGCGGGGAGCTGGATCGGCTGTCCGCCAATCAACTGCGTCGTCGCAGAACGCTCGGTCTGCTGCCGCGTCCAACCGCCGCTCGCACTCAACGACGGAAGGTAGGTGCCGTACGCAGAGAGCACGCCGCTCTCAGCTGCGGTCGCCGCATTCTCTGCCTGCTTCAAAGGGACGTTTTGTTCCAGAGCGATCTCAATCGCCCTGCTCAACGTGAGCACTTTAACCGGTTGCTTCGTCTCCTGTGCAAACAACCCTGTAACGAAAAAAATGCCCAGCGTCGCGATGACTTCCAACTTCTTCATGCGAGAATCTCCAAGAGTGGTGTAAAAAAAACGGATGTTTGGAATAGTGTCTACTTTCAGAGTCACTACGATATAGACGGCGAAAACCGGACAAAGTTTCAGCAAATCTACGCATTTCTGAGGAGAAGTGGTCGCATCAACAATGATCTGGCAGAGCAGTTCGGACCAAAGCCGCGCCAATAAGGACAAAAGCCTCTTTGACCCTCGACATGCGCTGGCTGAGCGGCGCCAAGATCAAGCAGAACCACGAACGATCTCATCCTTTATCTTCATCAGGTACTCCAAAGCGGCATCGTGCGCATTGGGGATCCGGCCATCGAGGATCGCGTCCGTGATCTCATCCTTGAGTCTCCCGACAAGCGGTCCCGGCTCCAACCCGCACACCTGCATGATCTCATCCCCCTTGACGGGGGGCTGCCAGCTCCGCCAACGATCTTTCTCCTCGACTTCCGCCATCTTCTCTATTACGCGGTCGTAGTTGTTCCTGACCTGCTCGACCAGCTTCGGATTCTTGGAGGTGATGTCAGCCCGACACAGCTTCATAAGATCATCGACCTCCTCGCCAGCCTCAAACAGGAGTCGACGCACAGCCGAGTCCGTCACCCCCTCATCGACGAGTGCCATCGGTCGCAGGTGCAATCGCACCAACTTCTCGACATACTCCAGATGTTCAAATGGAAATCTCATCCTCCGGAAAATCGGCTTCACCATCCTCGCTCCGAGCTCCTCGTGACCGTGAAAGGTCCACCCGACGCCCTCAACGAACGCCTTCGTCCGCGGTTTCGCGATGTCATGCAGAAGAGCAACCAGCCGAAGCCAGACATTATCGGTCACACCGCTGATGTTATCCACGACCTCGAACGTGTGCAGAAGGACGTCCTTATGGTGGTGATCCCGACGTTGGTCCACCCCGCCAAGCTGGTTGACCTCCGGAAAGACGACCTTCATGACCCCCGACTCGTCGAGCAGCTTGAGCCCGACGGAGGGCTTGGGGCTTGCCAGGATTTTGAGGAACTCATCCGAGATCCGTTCCTGCGAAACAATCTTCAGCCTGGGGGCCATCTCCATCGCCGCGACCAGCACCGAAGGTTCGATGCTGAAAGCAAGCTGGGACGCAAAACGAAAGGCCCGCATGATGCGCAGGGGGTCATCATCGAACGTGTGCTTCGGATCCAACGGAGTGCGCAGGATCTTCTCTTCCATCGCCTGCTGGCCCGAGAAAGGATCGATGACACGGCCGAAGTCGTCGGCGCCCAGGGAGATTGCGATTGCGTTCACCGTGAAATCCCTGCGCGAGAGATCATCCTCGAGCGTGCCGACCGCGACCTTCGGCTTCCGTGAGTACTTGCTGTAGCTTTCCTTCCGCGCACCGACGAACTCGACTTTGGAGTCGTCGAGCTGGAGCATCGCCGTCCCGTAGTTCTCAAAGACTACCAGATTGCCCTTGTTCCACGCGCGGGCTACTTGCCGGCCAAATTCAATGCCGCTGCCAAGAACGACCACGTCGATATCCTTGACCCGTCTCCCCAGGAGGAGGTCACGCACATAGCCCCCGACGACATATGCTCGGATCGGTTGCCGATCCGCAAGCTGCCCAATTTGCCGCAGTAAGGGCTCCTGTATTTCGATCCTCTCCTTCAATGCTTTCTGTGTCCTCCGTCGATATGCTCAGACCGCGGACGACGGTCAGCCCCCGAACAACCTCTGTGAGCTGTCGGATATCTTCTTCAAGATCTCCTGCGCGACTTCAAGCGCCTGCAGACCATCCCTGCCGGTCACCGGCGGTTCAGCATTCTCCTGGACCGATTTCACGAACAACTCGAGCTCATACTTCAGGGCATTGACTTCCTTCACTTCCGGTTGCTCGTACACAATCATTCGTTTCCGCTGCCCCTGATCGATCTTCCCCAACATCATCGTGGGCTTAACGCCGGCGTCGCCCTCGTCGACCAGGCGGAAGACCTCGGAAAGCCCTCGCGAGAAGTCGATTGAGATGTAGGCGTCGTGCTGAAAAAGGCGCATCTTGCGCATCTTGTTCTGCGAGATCCGGCTCGCTGTCACGTTCGCAACGCACCCACTCTCGAACTGCAAGCGCGCGTTGGCGATATCCTCGCTCTCAGAAACAACGGCGACACCGTTTGCATCGATGCGGGCGACGGGCGACCGCACGAGGCTCAGGATCAGGTCGATGTCGTGAATCATCAGGTCGAGGACCACCGCGACATCGGAGCCGCGCGGGTTGAACTGCGCCAGCCGATGAGACTCGATAAACATGGGCTGCAGCTTGAGATGCTCCAACGCAAGGATCGCCGGATTGAATCGTTCAATGTGTCCCACCTGAAGCTTCAGCTTCATCCTGTCCGCAAGCTCGACGAGCGAACGAGCCTGCTCAATTGTCTCCGTGATCGGCTTCTCAATAAACGTGTGAAGACCCTGCCGGAGAGACAGTCCCGCTACGTCGAAATGCGACTTCGTCGTCGTCGCGACGCTGACAGCCTCGACGGCCGAGAGCAGGTCCTCGAGTCGTGCAAATGCCGTCGTTCGATTCTCCGCAGCAACAAGCTCGGCCCTCGAGCGATGGAGATCGTACACACCCATCAGCTGGGCCGTTTCAATCTGGGCGAACATCTTCGCGTGGAGGCTGCCGAGATGTCCGGTGCCGATCACGCCAACCTTCAATTTGATCATACGAATCCTTCCGTCGCACTTCGTTAGTCTGAAGTTGGCTGGCTACCGCCGGGGCTCAGGCGTTGAGAGTATCCGATGATCCTGTCGAAACCGCCATATCGATTGTCCCGATAATAAATGAACGCGGTGTAGACGTTGAGCGTCCGCCAGTCATTCCCCTCGACGGCGATCCAATCGGTCGAGCCGGCGACATATTGATAATCATAGACGCCGCGGCGCAGCCAGGTCAGCCAAACGTACCTCCCCGAGCCTTCGTCATACTTCATCAGGCACCGGGGGGACGGTTCCCATCCATCGAAATCTCCCGCCACAAATATCGAGTCGTAGGGATGTCCGTCCAGGAGCAGCTCGAACTGGAACGGCAGATACTCCGCGTACCGGTTTCCGGTGGTCAGGACCGACGTTCCGTGATCATCGCGCGACGGAGGCTGCAGAATCCGGCTCACGTCCGCGCCGAGACGGGAGCGGAGCTGTTGGTCCAGCGGATACTGGTCGATGTCCCGCAGATCTAACCGACGGTAGCCATTGCCGGGCATAACGTCGTCTACCATAAACGTCATCCTCGTCGCCCCGTACCCATCCACGAATGTATTTGGATTTCTGTCGTTAGCGTCGATTCGCCAGGGATCGTAGAGCTGGCGATTCCTGTAAACATCGGCGCAGGTCAGATTGATCGGGTACAATACTTCTCCTCCTCTGAGCGTGTCGATTTTCGGGATGATGAACCGCAATTGGATCTTGTTGACCTGGTTGTACGGATTCACCTCCGACGGCAGAGAGCGATTGGTCACGACCATCGCCGGCGCCAACACCTTCTCGACGACAAAAAACCTGCCCCGCGCAAGGACATCGCGACCGCCCTCCTCATACACCTCGAAGATGTAGTTGCCCGACTGAGGGAACTTCTCGATGCCCGGAAATCCCGGGAGCTTGACCGAGTAATGGAATCTGTATCCTTGCACGCCCGCTGGCGCAGGTTCGAATTCCAGCGGAGCTTTCGTCCAGTTCTGCATCTCATCGTTGACAAACGATGTCGCCGTCACAGCCCAATCGCGATCGCAGTGAAACACCCGGATCCGAAAATCGGGTGGCGTCGTCTCATCGACGTCGAACTCGATCGCAATCGGCCGAGACCGGAGCTCGGCAATCGGCACGCTGGCTTCGGCTGACCCGTAGACGCGGAGGCCCTTGATGCGATCGGAATAGACCTCCTGTGCAAAGAGACTCGCCGAGCAGAGCAGGATCAAGAGAAAAAGCGTTCTGATCATTTAACCGCCCTGTAGAGTGTATAATAGACAGGCTCGGGATTCGCTAGACCGAGTCCGAAGAACGTCCGTGTCATCACCGGCTGAAGGGAATCCGACGAGAGCCTCTCCGGGGTGGGCGATCGGTCGACGACGTAATCCGGCCGGATCACTTGCTCATACCGATGCTCCACCATCCCCTCATCGTAATTGGAGCCGCGGAAAGCCCTCTTCATCGCGGGCGTCACCAGGCCGGCTGTCTCATACACCTTCCGTCCTGAAACATACCCCAGCAACCCGATATCCGGCGTCAAGACGGTCGATCCATCTGACGTGTTCGATTTCAGCCAGTAAGCCATCGGTTTCAGGCAGCCGTTCATCCCTTCGGTAAAGTTCTCCATGTGGGGCACGACCTTCTCACGGTAGACGTACTGGTTTTCGGCAAGCGAAAGGCCGGCCACGATCAGCAGCGCCAGGAGGGCGCTCTGGGGAGACAAGATGGACGCTACCTCCAGCCTCTTGATACCCCACACCCCGTACACGGTGATGAACGGGAGGATGAGAAGCAGGTAGCGCGAGATCACCTGTACATTCAGAACTATGTAGAACAGAGGCAGCAAGACAACCCAGAGCAGGGGGAACCCTTCCTCTTTAATAATCCGCCACTTGTAGGTTCTCACCGTCACGACGACCCCGAGGATCAACAGCAACAACGAGAGGGCCTGTGTCGCACTGAGAATTTTGATGAGAGAGCTCGTCGTGAACCAGAGCACAGGCAAGCTCGTCACCGAGGTTGACTTGGCCTGCAGCGTATTGGGCAGGACGCTGCCGAAATACGCGTAGGCGAATACCAGCCAGACTGAGACGATCACACCATAGGTCAGGAGAGAAAAGAAGAAGGCCCTCCTCGCCACCGAGCGATCCCGCGTGTTGAACAGATTGTCAAGGAGCACAATCACGAACAGGAGCGCACCCTCCGGGCGGACGAGCGTCAAGACAGCGGCCACAAATGAAGTGACGACGTACTCCTTCCGATACGCATACCAGACCGTGATCAACGTGAGGAGGATGGCAAGCGAGCTTTCCATGCCTGATGCCGACCATCGTAAGAACCAGGCGTCAAAAGAAAACATCCATGCCGCAACCAGCGCGTAGATGCGGTCGTGCACAAGATAGATCGCAAGCGCATAGAGGGCAAGCACAGCCATGCTGGCAAAGACGATGTCCAGCGTCTTCGCGACGATGTATGGATCGAGCCCGAGTTTGGTTCCCCCGGCGATCAGGAGAGCCCAGAGCGGCCCGGTGATGCCGTAGCTCGGCGATCCAGCGTTGAACGAGAAACCCTCGCCGTGAGCGATGTGGTTGGCATATTGGAGATAGATGTACACATCGTCCGGCGTGTAGTCGAAGTGGAGATACACCGTGACGTAAAAGACGAGGATCACCACCGCGATGCCGTACCGCACGACGAAGCGCCAGAATCGCGACGTCCGGCTTGGATCGCGATCCATGTCTTGCCCCTCAGTCAAATTGCCCCCTCAGCCATCCTGCAAGCTCTGCGACGTCATGGAAGACAAGATCCGTTTTCATCTGCAGCACTTTCTCCTTCGCATAGGAATCCCAGAGGACGGCGGCTATTTTCACACCTGCCTCGTGCGACGACTTCACATCTCCTACGGAATCGCCGACCATCAGGGCCTCAGCCGGCTCGAAACCGAAATGGGAGAGGATTTTCCGAATCCCTTCGGATGAAGGTTTGTGATTCGCGACGTCATTGCCGGTCACGACGCAATCAAAGAATCCCTTCAAGCCGAATTCTTCAAGCGTGATCGCCGTCGTGTGTGTCCCCTTGCCGGTGAAAAGCGCCAACTTGATGCCGCGGTTCCTCAGATACGCGAGCAACTCCTTGATCCCGGGATACAAGCGCGCAAGCTCCTTGTGATGCCCCCGGTAGAACTGCAGGTAATCCTCCATCACCTCCTGAATCTCTCCTTCCTCGACGATCTGCAGCAGCGCCCCTTCTTCCGGGGGACCGAACATCGCCGTAATCTCCTGTTCGGAGTACGTCCTCCCCCGATATTTCTGCGCGATGTAGTTGAACGTATCGAAGATTAACCGGTTGGTCTGCGTGAGCGTGCCATCCATGTCGAAAATCACGCATTTCAAGTCACTCATCGGGCTACACCTCACGCAGATTCACTTCAGTCATAATCAACTTCCGTCCGGAAACCGGCGGCCTGTATGGCCTGACAGAGAAAACAGCAAAGGCGTCAAGCGCGATCTCCGCCGTAGCCTTCGGCGGACGGGCCCGACGCCTTGTGGTGAACTCTCTGCGAACTCACCTCAGCCAAGAAAATCCCGAGATGCCGCAGAAACCATCAAGCGATCGTCACGTCTTTCGACAGATAGATATCCTGGATCGCGTTCAGAATCTGCACGCCGTCCTTCATCGGACGCTGGAACGCCTTCCGTCCCGTGATCAATCCCATCCCGCCGGCGCGCTTGTTGATGACAGCGGTCTTCACGGCCTCCGCGATGTCGTTCGCGCCCGAGGGCCCACCGGAGTTGATGAGCCCGGCCCTGCCCATATAGCAGTTCGCCACCTGGTAGCGCGTCAGATCAATCGGGTGATCGGACGTCAGCTGCTCGTACACTTTCTTATGCGTCTTTCCGAAATTCAAGGCAACGTAGCCGCCGTTGTTCTCCGCCATCTTCTGCTTGATGATGTCCGCCTCGATCGTCACGCCAAGATGGTTTGCCTGTCCGGTCAGATCGGCGGAAACGTGGTAGTCTTTCTCCTTCGTCTTGAAGGCGGCGTTCCTCGTGTAGCACCAGAGGATCGTGACCATGCCGAGTTCGTGAGCCTGCTGGAAAGCCTGACTGACCTCCCAGATTTGACGCCGCGATTCCGGCGAACCGAAATAGATCGTTGCTCCCACCGCGGTGGCTCCCATATCGTAGGCCTGCTTGACGCTCGCGAACAACGTCTGGTCGTACGTGTTCGGATACGAGAGAAACTCGTTGTGATTGATCTTCAGGATGAACGGGATCCTGTGCGCGTACTTGCGCGCGATCGACCCCAGCACGCCGAGCGTCGACGCGACGGCATTGCATCCCCCCTCAATCGCGAGCTTCACAATGTTCTCCGGATCGAAATACTGCGGGTTCGGTGCGAACGAAGCACCGGCGGAGTGTTCGATGCCCTGGTCGACCGGCAAGATGGAGAGATAACCGGTTCCCGCGAGCCGGCCGTGGGTGAAGAGTTGCTGAAGGCTCTTCAATACCGCCGCCGGGCGATCGGACGAGACGAAGATCCTTTCGACGAAATCCGGTCCGGGCAGATGGAGTGATTCTTTCAGGATGGTTTTGCACTGATGCTCCAGAAGTCCTTTGGCTTCGTTGCCGAGCAATTCGAGAATATTCGTCATGGGTGGCTCCTGTTCTTTTCGTTCATGACTGCAGAAATCAACAATTAATATACCAAACCTTTCAGTGTCTTGCAATAAACTCGCAGGAGATCACTTTTCAAAATCGAAAAAACAACCGCTGAACCAACCGGCCAGTTTCAGAGTGCGAACTGAATCCACGAGAGCGGGTCGGGCGCGAACACAGGAGATGAGGGCCGGAATTCTTGCGGGATCGACAGAGGCTCCTATTTTCGCCACCTTGCTTCTCGTTTCAAAACTCTCTACTTTGGCGATATGAAGAAGCAGGTCATCCTGAAGAAAAATGAAGAGCACCGGGTCCTCGCGGGCCACCAGTGGGTGTTCAGCAACGAGATCAAAACGCTGAGAGGGAATCCCGAGAGCGGCGATGTCGTCGAGCTCCTCCGATACGACGAGAAATTCCTGGGCGTCGGCTTCTTCAATCCTCATTCGTTGATTGCGGTTCGCCTGCTGAGCAGAGAGCATGAGAGCATCACGTTTGAATTCTTGGAGCAACGCATCAGCCAGGCGCTGAATCTCCGGAAGCGCCTGTATCCCGAGGCCGAGTCGTTCAGGCTGGTCCACGGCGAGGGGGATTTCCTGCCGGGGCTCATCATCGACAAGTACAACGAGTTTCTTTCGATTCAAACGCTATCGGTTGGGATGGACCGCCGCCTCACGCTGATCTGCGATGTGCTCGAATCGATCTTCCATCCGAAGGCCATCGTCGAAAGGAACGAATCACCACTGCGCTCGCTCGAGGAGTTGCCGCTCGAGAAAGGGGTGCTGCGCGGGACGGTCGGACAGACGATCATCTCGGAGAATGGGCTGAAGTTCAAAGTGGATCTGATGAATAGCCAGAAGACCGGGTTTTTCCTTGACCAGAGGGAAAACAGAAAGGCTGTCCAACGATACGCACGCGGTTCGGCAGTCTTGGACTGTTTCTGTAACGAGGGCGGTTTCGCTCTCTATGCCGCCGCAGCAAAGGCCACGAGCGTCCACGGCATTGATATCTCAGAGACGGCCATTGCCAACGCGAAGGTAAACTCCGCTATCAATGACGTGTCAAACATCCGATTTGAGGTCGGCGATGTCTTCGAGAGACTCCTGAAGCTCCAGGAGGCCGGCAGCCGATTCGACGTTGCGATCCTGGACCCGCCCTCCTTCAGCCGTAATCGAAAATCGGTCGCAACGGCGCTCAAGGGGTACAAAGAGATCAATACGGGAGCGTTAAGACTGATCAACCCCGGAGGGATTCTCGTGACCGCCTCGTGTTCGCATCACGTGACGGAAGAATCATTTCTCGAGACCGTCGAGGCCAGCGGACGGGCGGCCCACCGCTCGCTGCAGCTCCTCGAGTTCAGAGGCGCAAGTCCCGACCACCCAACGCTCTCCGCGATGCCTGAGACGAAGTACTTGAAATTCGCGATCTTCGCCGTGAGCTAGCCGGGTTGCTTGTCAGGCCGCAAGGAACTATATTCCGGCAAGGAAGGTTGGGGGAGAAGAATGTAGACCGGGAGAATGAGTCATGAAACGTCTCGAAGCTTGTCTGGTGATGCTGGGGCTGTTCTCGCTTGCCTCCCTGACGGCCCGTGCACAAGAGTACCCACGCCGGGACTCATCCTATGTTTTCACACCCTCCAGTCCCGATCTCCTCCAAAAGACGAACTACCAACCCCTCCATAATGCCTGGGGGCTCGATTTGCTCCTCTCGAACAACGGCTTCGGTGCCGGTGGGTTCTATCGGCGCGAGTTCTCTGATGTTCTCTCAGGATTCGTCCAGCTTGCCATCTCGGACGTGAAAGACGACTCGGAGGTCGAGTATTATGATCCATACACCGGTCAGAGCATCGTTCCCAACAAAAAAAACCGTCTCTTGCTCATACCCCTCATTTTCGGGGTCCAGTACCGCCTGTTCAAAGACGAGATCGTGGACAACTTCCGTCCATATGTGAGTGTCGGCGTTGGACCGTCGATGATCTTCGTCGCTCCGTACGCAAACTACTTTTCTGTCCCAGTCCCGGGCGGAGGCACATTCACTTACACAGAGCAAATCGACTTCTTCAAGAGCTTGAAGTACGGGCAGGCGAAGTACACACTGGGGGGTTACATCGGTGCGGGCACCTATTTCGGACTCGACAAGGGAACGCTTTCCGGGGTCAGCCTTCGATACTACTTTATCCCGTACCGGAGCGGCATCGAGAGCCTTGAGCATATTCCCATGAAGAAGTTCGGCGGGTTTTTCATCTCCCTCAATTTCGGGTCGCTGTACTAGAGCGCAGCCCTGGGGACGAACAAGAACAAAGAAGCGCACTTCATCGTGCGCTTTTTTTATTGGAACCCTGCTCGATTCTTTTCCGAGGTTCCGTTCTAAATGACTGAAGCACCTCAGGAACCAAAGAGCCTCCCCTGTGCTCTCAGGACTCGAAAGGTGCTTCACGATGACCGTTCCAATATAGCAACCTCCCCATGCACCGACTGTGATTCGAGTCACCTAGTTTTTTCCTCTCATGAACTTTGTGAAGTCGCAAAAATTTTTGGCATCGGTGTAGCGTTTGGGCTGCCCCAATCATCCAACAGATGAAACAGGAACCGATGCAGCAGGAAACGCTCTGGATCACAAAGGCGAAGGAGGGTGATCATAAGGCATTTCGAGCGCTCTACAGCATGAAGCTTCAAATCCTTCAACAAATGATCGAACAAGGAGAGATCGAGTTATGAAAACCTTCATCGCGGCAATTGGCGCCACCTTCGTCCTGTTCAGCGGGAGCACCGGGACGCTCGAGAAGCATCGGGAGATCGAGAAGCACTCCCAAACATCCGACGCCCTCGTGGTGAGGTTTCGGGAGCCGGAGCGATTTTCGGGAGAGGTAAGATCCTTCTGGGGCGCAGTCAAATCCCTTTTCTCAGGATCGTTTGTACGGAAGGAGATCTCGGGCGAGATCTACGGCCCCCGGTCGAACGCGCTTTCCACAGACATGAGATACGGCTCCATCGCGCTCGAGGACATGAAGGGATCGCTGCGATTGCTCGGCACGAGCAACACACTCACGCTCAAGAACTGCTCGGCTCTTCAGGAGATCGACAACGACTACGGCAAGACGACGCTCGAGGGGTGCGGGGGAAACCTCGACCTCTCGTCCAAAAGCTCGAAGGTCTTGATCGAACAATTCGATGGTAAGATTTCGATGGATGCAAATTACTCGACGATCACCGTTCGGGACGTGCAGCAACCGGTGACGATCAACTCGACAAGTGCTACGATCAAGGTGGAGAACGTTCGAGGCAATGCGACGATCAATTCCGACTACTCAACGATAACTGCGAACGACATCGCAGGATTCCTTGACATCCAGACGAAGAGCGGGAAGATACGGGCGAAGGGGGTCGACGGACTGAACGTCGATGCGGACTACACCACGGTGGACGTCAGCGAGGTGAGCGGAAAGGCGTCCAAGTGGACTTGCGGAACATTCGCGGGAATGTTGACGTGTCGACCACGAGTTCGCGCGTAACGGCCGAGGAGATCATTGGAGACTGGCATTCGTCGACGGAGTACTCGTCGGTCACGCTTCGGGGGCTGAGCGCTCAGCGCGTATCGATGCTCAACAAGAGCAATCCTATCGACGTGCAGCTGAAGACGGCACCCAGCCGCATCGAAATCAGGAATGAATATGGCAGTGTTGCCGTATCGATGCCGGCCGGCTTCGGCGGTGACGTCGACCTCAACGCCACCTACGGCACCGTTGAGACGAACCTTTCCCTCGATCGGAAGAAATCATTCGGGGGCGCCGGGGGCTATGCTTTCGGAAAGGTGGGAAGTGGAAGCGGAAAGATCAGCATCGAGACGACATCAGGAAACATCAAGCTGATGCAGCGGTAGGACAGACATTCATGTCTGTCCTTCCTGGCGCGAAGAGCAGGGTCAATTTCTTGGTTATGGAGCCTCGCACGCAAAGCCGCTAGCCCTCTCACCTCCTCTCTCTCGACGGCAGGGGGATGAAGAGAAGGGTGAGGTTCCCGCGGTCCTACGGGTAGAACCGGAACGCCACCGAGAGCTGGAATCCCATCCCGGTGACGGGCGTAAGAAGAAGCGCCGGGCCCAGCTCAACCGCGATGTCAAAAGGATAGTCGCGGACGAAATAATCGACTCCGAAGGCTGCTCTCACGCCGAGGGCCAGGCTCCTGCGCGAATAGCTTGGGCCCGCGAACCCGGGATCGCCGAGGAACAATCCCCTGCTGAACATCGCACCGATCGAACCCTGGTACGCGATCCGTGAGCTCTCCCAGTACCTGAGCGAGAATCCTGTCGGTGCGCCGAGGACCAGACCAATCCCCAGCTTCTGCGGTGATTCTGAATGGGCCGATGACGCGAAGGTCATGAGCAGGAAGATGACGACCGAGAGTCGTTTCATGAGATAGCCTTCTCTTGTGATGACGCCTGAGCGAGGTGAACGTTCGCTTTATACTATAGATATTTTTTCAGGAATTGTCCGGTATGCGAGTGAGTGGACCTCGCCACCTGCTCCGGCGTGCCCGTCGCGACAACCTCTCCACCGGCATCCCCTCCCTCCGGTCCGAGATCAATGATGAAATCGGCACACTTCACCACGTGCATATTGTGCTCGATGACAAGGATGGAATGTCCCGCCTCGACGAGCGCATCGAAGCACTTCAGGAGCTTCGCGATATCGTCGAAGTGGAGTCCCGTCGTCGGCTCATCGAAGATGAAGAGCGCCCGCCCCTCGGACTGTGAAGCGGTCAGGTGGTTCGCCAGCTTGATGCGCTGCGCCTCGCCGCCGGAGAGCGTCGTGGCCGGCTGGCCGAGCCTCACATAGCCGAGCCCGACGTCGTCCAGGACCTTCAACCGCTGCGCCACCCGCCTGCCGTCGGCAAATTGCCCAAAGAATCCGATCGCCTCTGTAACGGTCATCGCAAGGATGTCGTCAACGTTTTTGCCGTGATAGCGCACCTCCAGCACTTCCTGCTTGAACCGTTTTCCTTTGCATGCCTCGCACCTCAGGTACAGGTCGGCCAGGAACTGCATCTCGATCTTCTGGAATCCATCCCCCTCGCAGACCTCGCACCGTCCGCCGGGCACGTTGAATGAGAAATGTCCCGGGGCAAACCCGCGGATCCGTGCCGCTTGCGTGTGCGCCAGCAGGTCACGGATCAGGTCGAAGATCTTGATGTACGTGATGGGATTCGAGCGCGGCGAGCGGCCGATCGGCGCTTGGTCGACTAGCTCGATACGATCGATGTAGTCAGCACCGTCGATGGAAGCGACCCTGCCGGCGCTTCCCTCGAATCCCCCCTTCATCTTCTGGACGCCGGCGTACAGGATATCGTGCACCAGCGTGCTCTTTCCGGACCCGCTGACTCCCGTGATGCACACGAACATCCCGAGCGGGATCCGGACATCCATGCTCTTCAGGTTATGTTCGGATGCGCCTTTGATGAAAATGGACTGCTCGATGTCGCGCCGCCGCCTCTTCGGCTTGGGGATGAAGAGCCTGCCGTTGAGGTACTGCGCGGTCAACGATTTCTCCTGCTTGAGCAGCTCATCCGTCGGTCCGCAGAAGACGACCTCCCCGCCATGTTCACCGGCCCTGGGACCCATATCGACGACGACGTCCGCCGAGCGGATCATGTCTTCGTCGTGCTCGACGACGAGGACGCTGTTCCCGACATCCCGCAGAGACTTCAGGATGGCGATGAGCTTGTTGTTATCCCTGGGGTGCAGGCCGATGCTCGGCTCGTCCAAGACATACAGCGAGCCGACCAGCGACGAACCGAGCGACGTCGCCAGGTTGATCCGTTGGGACTCGCCCCCCGAGAGGGTCATCGTCAGACGGTCGAGCGTGAGGTAACCGATGCCGACGTCGTTCAGAAACTTGAGACGTTTGCGAATCTCCTCCAGAATGCGCCTCGCAATGTCCAGCTCGAATTTCGTCAGCTTGATGCGCTGGAAGAACTCGTTCGCACCTTCAATCGTCATCTTCACGATATCGTGGATCGTCTGACCCTGCACGCGGATGTTCAGCGCGTCTTTACGCAGCCTCGAACCTCCGCACTCGTCGCAGGTGGTGTAGCCCCGATAGCGGCTCATAAAGACCCGGTAATGGATCTTGTACGACTTCCGCTCGATGAACTTGAAGAACTTGTTGATCCCGTCGAACCCGTCATACCCATCCATGATGACGTCGAGCTGCTTCTGCGTCAGATGCTTGAACGGGACGTCGATCGGGATGTTCGCCTCGCGGGCCACGCTCAGGAGGTCCCTGAGGTTCCCTCGCCATCTCGGCGTCGTCCACGGATGGATGGCACCCTGGCGGATCGTTTTGTTCGGGTTCGGGACGACGAGATCCATATCGATCCCCATCGATCGACCGAACCCCTGGCACTTCGGGCAGGCACCAACGGGATTGTTGAAGGAGAACATCCTCGGATCGGGATCTTCATACCGGATGGCGTCGTTCGGGCACTCGTAGTGTTGGCTGAACCGGAGCATCTGCTTCGAGTCGAGCAGCTCGACGTGAGCGTAGCCGTCCCCCTCCACGAAGGCCGTCTCAATCGAATCGGCGAGGCGCCCTTCACTTTCTTTGTCGTTCTTCCGGACCACCAGACGGTCGACGAGGACGAGGAGCCCTTTCTTCGTTTTTCCTTTGTACTCCGTTTCGTTGAGATCGATCAACTCGCCGTTGACGACGATCCTGAAGAAACCCCGCTTCTTGAGCGCGTCGAATTCTTCTTTCAGCGATCGGCCGGGGTGGTCGTGCAGCGGAAACGTGACATGCAGCTTCGTCCCATCCGGCTCCAGCTGCAGGTGATCGACAACGGTGGAAACGGTATCACGCTTCACGAGCTGGCCGCACGCGCGGCAATACGTCTGGCCGATACGGCCGAAGAGGAGCCTCAGGTAGTCGTAGATCTCGGTGGTTGTGGCAACGGTCGAGCGAGGGTTACGCGTGGAGGTCTTTTGCTCGATGGCAATGGAGGGACTGATGCCCTGGATGAGATCAACGTCGGGCTTGTCCATGCGCTCGAGGAACTGGCGGGCGTAGGAGGAGAGGCTTTCGACGTACCGCCGCTGCCCTTCGGCGTAGATGGTGTCGAACGCGAGACTGGACTTCCCCGATCCGCTCACGCCCGTTACGACGACCAGCCTGTTGCGGGGAAGCTCGAGGTTGATGTTCTTGAGGTTGTGGACCCTCGCCCCGCGGACGATGATCTTGGTGAGCTTTTTTGAGCCTCCGCTGTCGGTCGGGTTCGGCGTCACCTTTCCGACGGGTGAGTCGAGGCCGCTCTGCTTGGATTTCTTCGCTGCCACCGCTGATTTCCTCGTTTGAAAGAGTAACTTACTCTGAGGAGTTCGGAAAAGCAACGGGAAAAAAACTGATCAGCGCTTTGATCCCATTGACACCCGAGCAGCGAAGCGTTCCGATGCTGGAGCGACGGAACGAGAACAAATGGGGGTACCGATATGTAGAGACGGGCCCATTGCTGCCAACCTTGCATCTCTTCACTGCAGCTTGAGTTCAAGACGCTTTCAGGAATCTCCATGAAAATTCCCCGCAATCAGATCAAAGAGTCCGAGCGTCTCACCGGTGAGATGGTCGGGGGGAATTTAAGCGATACGATCCAAACCGCACACGGCTGTTTTTCGCCCCAACGGGCCGTGCTCTGAAGCAAGGGGAAGGCTACTTCTCGCCCTACCAGATATTCTTCCCATTTCTTGCCGTCGGCGTAACCGACTTCCTTACGCTGGCCGGCGGAATCGAGCTTGTATCTTCCGACATCTTCGGTCCCATGAACCACCTGTCGCTGCAGATTTGAATACTCCGCCACATCGGGGTCAACGATTCCATTCGTTATACGGACCGGGAGAAGGGGCCATCCTCGGTCGGAGAGGACCGGTCGGCCAAGTCATCTGAATCCCCCGAACTCGACGCTTTTTATGTCTTCACCGTGAGGCTGCAGCCGAGGGCCTGGCGGCGTACAGCGAAGGCAACGCCGCCGTCTGGACCTATTTCTTCGGGTAGCCCACAGCCTGGGTCATAGTAATTCTCTGGCCCGGCCGGAGCCTCATAGCCTTGCCGAGCGATTCGCGATCGACGCCGCCGCGCACAACCGTCGCTAGCCCTTCCGAAGCACAGAAGAGTATAGACGTTCTGGGCGATAAAGCCTGTGTTGGCGGAATTCGTCGCGTCACTCGTCCCGCCTAGCTTTGTCTGATCACCACGTAGACGTCGATTTCCTGGCGGTTCGAGGCGGAAGGCGCGGTACGCCGGCCGTCGGGACGGTTTATGCCCCACGCCGCCCATAGCAGGTTGGAAAGCGTCTGGGGCGACAACTTCCCGGGAGTGAATTCCCGCCGAGTCTGTCTGTCTTTGAGTACCTGCATCAGCGGCCTGCCGCCATCAGTCTGTGGCTTCGGCAGGGAGATGGGTTTCAGTTCCTGTGCGAATAACGAGGATGCAATCAGCAGACCCGCGAAAGTAAGATACAACCTCTTCATAGGCTCTCCTTTTGTGACGGAATTAGCGCGCGAGCGCCAAGCAATGCTCGGCCTGGGGGACAATGTCAGTCGAGATGGGCGAGAAGGATCCTTTCCCGGCGGGCCTCCGGCTCCCATGCTCAGCGGCTCTCGTTGCCCTAATATAATCTCTTTTCTTGGAGGACCTGGATGATGCCCGGCTTATTCATCAGGGCCTCGATGTCGGCGATCTCGCGGGGAATCCCCTTGGTCAGGACCTCGCAGCCGGTTTCGGTCATGACGACGGTATCTTCAACGCGGAAGCCAAGCTTTTCACTTGGAAATACGGCGTAAATATCAACCGCGAACACCTGGCCGACCTTGAGCGGTCCTCGGCCGCCGCTCCCGGCGGGATCGTGCACGGCCATACCGACGTTATGGCTGATGCCGTTTTGCATCGTCCGTATCTTGAAGATGTCCTTGGACATATCGAAGCCCTTCTTGGTCAGGTTCTCCCAGACTATGTCATGGGCCTGTTGCGCGGTCATACCGGGCCGGAGGACAGCCAGGAACTCCTTTTGAACGGCTAGCCCGTCCTCGTAGATCTCGCGCTGCCGCGGGGTAAATTTGCCGTTCGCCGGATACGAAAGGGAAATGTCCACATCGTAGTAGCCGAGGTCGGGTCCGGCGTCGACCACGAGAAAATCGCCGTCCGCAAGCTTCCGGTCGTGCTTGTAGTAGTGCAGGTAAGGATGATTCTCGTCAGAGCTGATGATGACGTTGTAGGCGATGTCCGCTCCCGCCTTCTTGCAGTAATACTCGTGAATAGCAGAAAGCTCGTATTCATACACGCCGGGTCGGCAGGCCTTCATCATCTCCGTGACCGCCTTTACACCGAGCGCGCCGCAGCGGCGCAGGAGCTCGATCTCGGCCGGTGACTTGATGCTGCGCAGGTCCCAGATCATCGGAGAGCAGTCCTTCACCTCAACCTGGGGGAAGCGGCTCTTGAGCTGCTGGACGAACTGCAGCTCTCTGGTCAGGCGGCCGTCCCAGGGATTGGTGATCATGTTTCCGAACAGAGTCCCGAATTTTTCATTGGAGACTTCCCGCTGAAGCTCTTCGGGCTTGAAAGACGTGTAGACGACCGTCGTCGGGGAGGCCATCCGGAGAAGATAGGTGTTGAACTGCTCGACGGGGAGGACCCTTTCGACGCCGGTCACTTCTTTCGGATGATTGACGAGATCCAGGCTGATCCCCTCGTTCCGGGCCCCGGATTCGGTGATGGTGAAGAAGAGGGTGCTTTCCTGGTTTTTCCCGTCGATGATCAGAATGGCGTTGGGGATCTCGACCCCGCTGAAATACATGAAGTCGTTGTTCTGAACGTAGGGTTCGCCGCCGGGTTGGGCCCCCAGGATGATGGCCGCGCCGTCCGGGATCCTGGCCATCAGGTTTTTCCGCCTGGCGGCATACTCGGATTTGTCAAACTGCAATCCTGACGCTAACGCAGGCCAAGACCCAAGAACAAGGCAGAGGGTTACGAACAAGGTCAAGACGATTCTTTTCATTTGAACCTCCTTTTAGAATTAGAAATGATCGGATCTTTTTTCGTTCCCACGGTCCTCCGTGGGAACGCTCTCTGACAACGCACGGCGGACCTTTGATTGAATTCCAGAGGCAGCGGGGTGGCCGGCAATGCAGCGGACGGTTTGCATCACCCTCCCCTTAATCCCCTCCCGTCGAGGGAGGGGAGGTAAGGCTCGGTAGGTTTGGTGTTCGGAATTTTCTCTCAATCTCCCCCTAGCGCGCCGGGTGCTTCACCACGGTGACCGTGAGTGACGAGGAATACCGTGCCGAGTGGTGCACCGCATTGTGCGCGACCACGCCTGTCACCTCGTCGTAGTTGTGTCCGCCGGTGTTGAGGTTGCGCTCGTACTCGGGGAAGCTGCTGCTGCTGACTTCGATGCGGAGCCTGTGCCCGACGTCGAAGTAGTTGCTCGTCGTCAGCGGGAGCAGCGTCACCTTGTACACCTTCCCCGGCTCCATCCACACCATCGGCTTGTCGTATCCGTCGCGATAGCGCATGCGCTGGATGGACTCGTCCAGGGTGAAGGCACGGCCGTCCGGGTACACGTCGATCACCTTCACGGTGAAGTCCGTGTCCTTGGCGTCCGAGGAGACGTAGAGCGTCGGCGTCATCGTCCCGGTGACCTCCAATCCTTCGGTGAACGGCGCAGTGGTGTAGACCAGGACGTCGGGCCGCTCCTCTACCTTGCGCTGGTCGTACGAGCCATCCACCCCCCCAACGTTGTTCGTCGTGCGGTAGCCGCCGTGCGTAGGAACCGGGTCCATCGGGTCGTACGTGAAGTGGTCCGGCATATCCACCGACGGAGGCTTGGGGGTAAGCGTGCCGCCGCCGTTCAGCGTGTTGGCCTTGCCACCGCTCGATAGGAAGAACGTCATCGGCTGCACGCCCTTGGGCGGCCAGGTGTCCGACTTCTGCCACTTGTTCATCCCCATGGTGTAGTAGGTGACCTTCGGCAGCGAATCGAGCACGGCGCTCTTCTCGCCCTTGAGGAAGCGGTCGAAGAAGGCGTACATGATCTCCTGGTAGTTGAGGCGGGCATCACCCATATCCCGCTCGCCGACGATCGTGTGCTCCGTCGCCCGGGTGAACTGGCAGTGTCCGACCGGGGCGATGATCGCCCACTGCTGATCCGCGGCCTCCCCCTTCGCGGTCCTCCGGACGAAGTTGTACAGCTCGAGGTTGGGCGCGATGGCGATATCGTAGTACGACATGAACCACAGGCCCGGCACGTTGATCCGCTTGTCGTCATGGAAAAGCGCGCCCCGGTACCAGGCCGGATCGTTTGGGGTCCGCTCGATCATTGCGCCGCCTGTAGCCACCGGCATCGAATCGGCGAAGACCCCTTTCGGTCCGCCCACCGCCTTGAGGATGTCCTGCACGGGGAGAATCCAGAACGCCTTCGACCAGTCAACGGGCGGCATCCTGGCGGACAGGTCCCACGCCTTCGAGAGCCGGACCAAGTCCTCCTGCGACGTGCTCGCGGGGAACATCGGCCGCTGCGGCTTCTGGTTGCCGTAGAACCAGGGGATGTTGTACATCATGAAGGCGCCGCCGCGGTACCAGTTGCCCTGCTCGTAAAATGGACCCACGCGTCCCACGCCGCAACCGAACCCCTGCGCGTTGAACGCCGCGTACCCGGGAATGTCCCGAGCCACCACGCCGATCTGCCACTCGGCCGTCGAAGAGCACCCCGTGGTACCCACCTTGCCGTTGGACCACGGCTGGTGCGTCATCCAGGCGACCTCATCGTCGCCGTCCGTGAGCGGAGCGCCAAGGACGTCCCACTCACCTTCCGAGAAGAACTGCCCGCGCTCCTGCATGTCAACCCAGGCGTACCCGCGCTTGATCGCCGTGAGTGCCGCGGTCAGGTCCCGCGGCACGCCGTTCGCCACGTCCCAGTAGTTGAAGTTGTACGGCGTGCGAACCCAGATCGCCGGATACTTCCTGGAAGTGTCCTTCGGGTGGTAGATGTCGGCTGCGATGCGCACGCCATCGCGCATGGGGATCATGACTTTGCGCTCGATGATGGCGAGCGATGCGAGCTCGTTCTCGACCGCCCAGCGAATTGCCTTGACGCTGTCGGTCATCTGCCCCCTGGGTTGAGCTGGAAGCGATCCGGTGGCAATGGTGAGGACCACGACCGCGAGGATCAGGTTCCGGAAGATTCTGCGCATGTTGACCTCCGTTGATTTGTGGTGGATAAAGATTCTCCGCTGGCAGTGACGAACTCACCGCGTCCCTACTGCCCGTACATCCGCCCGCGGATGATGACTCAACTATAGAAGGAAAAACAAAGGATAGCAAGACCAAACAAATGACCGGCTGCGGGCCTTGCAAGTTCCCCTTGGATTGCCTAGCTTTACCAAGAGCCTCGGACCGTGCCTTCACATCCTCCAGGCAAAGAGGAAGACTCCATGCGACCGATATCCCTTCTTCTGCTTCTTTCTCTCTGCACATTCGCCCTTCTTCAGACGACCCGTGCCCAGCAAGACACCTCTGCAGTCAAGAAACCTCAGCGACTCATCCTGAAGGACGGATCTGAAGTGATCGGCATTATCCTGGCTGAGGATTCACTGCAGCTTGAGTTCAAGACGCTTTCAGGCGTCTCAATGGTCATCAAGCGCGATCAGGTCAGAGAGTCCGAACGTCTCTCCGGCGAGATCGTCGACGGAAGATACAAGCGATACGATCCAAACCGCACACGCCTCTTCTTTGCTCCAACAGGCCGTGCTCTGAAGCAAGGGGAAGGCTATTTCTCTGCTTATCAGATCTTTTTCCCCTTTGTCGCGGTCGGCATGACCGACTTCCTTACGCTGGCCGGTGGAATCTCGCTGATCCCCGGCGCGGACGAGCAGATCTACTATTTTGCTCCCAAAGTAACTCCGGTTCATTTGGAGAAGGTGGACCTCTCTGCAGGCATGCTCTACATCAACGCGACAGGAAGCGACTTTTCAGGGCTGGGGATCCTCTACGGCGTCGGCACGTACGGCACTCAGGACGCGGCGCTGACGGCGGGACTGGGGTGGGGATTCGCTCAGGGCGAACTTGCGCATGAGCCGATCGTCTTGCTTGGAGGCGAGCTCAGGATATCGAACAGCGTGAAGCTCGTAACGGAGAACTGGTTACCGCCGAGGACAGAGGATTTGTTCTATTCCTTTGGCGTCCGGTTTTTTGGGGAGAGTCTGTCGGCCGATCTGGGATTCATTGGCACAACGAGGACGTTTACCGGCTTCCCGTTCATCCCCTGGGTTGGCTTTTCATACAACTTCGGTGCGAAATAGCCAACAGCGATCCAGTCACCCTGAGCGCAGTCGAAGGGTGTTTACTGATGCTGCTATCAGAACTAACAGAGCGACGCGCTGCTTGAATATCTCTCCCTCCTGAGAAACTCGTCTACGCGGGCCCTCGGGAACCTCCGTCACCAATGCGAGATAATGCCGCACTTGCCTTTCGCTTTCGCAGTTTTCACATTGAGCGGTACAAACTTGCGCACCGTGCAGAAAGCTTCTTTCCGACGCGCGCAATCGGGTTCCATCAATGATACCCGACTCTCATCCGATCAGATCCTGGCCGCTCCGCAAACCGGCGGTGGCATCTCTACCACCTGCTATCGTCCGCTCTCTCTGCCCATTCCTCTCCTCGTTTCGAGGCG
>Ga0315282_10000684_pt1 | contig 66684 bp, 62 predicted proteins | sample YL17G07_20_MG_FD_203693 | JGI IMG/M metagenome (GOLD analysis project Ga0315282, IMG submission 203693) | Sediment microbial communities from Yellowstone Lake, YNP, Wyoming, USA - YL17G07_20 | ecosystem: Environmental > Aquatic > Freshwater > Lake > Sediment | place: USA: Wyoming | collected...
AAATTAGTCCCCCTGATTATGTTGGTCACGAAGCAAGCACAACGTATTTTTATGTGGTTCATCGGGTCAACAATTGCGGCAGCGAGGAACAAAGTTTAGCTGCTGCCGCTAAGGTTGTAATAGATGAGGATAGTGATTTAGCACCGTCTGAACCTAACGACATTTTTCTAGTAGAAGCTGGGCAAGTAGAAGGTGGCAAGGTAAGGCTCATCTGGTTTTACAGCCCTCTCGAACAAGAAAGTAGACCTGTGTGTTTCAAAATTTATTGTGACAGGGGGACGGGACAAGTCGACTATCAAAATGCAGTTGCTGTAATTTCGTATATGGGGGGAAAGTTTTACAGTTACCAAACCAACGCACTGCAGGCTGGCAGGTATCTGTTTGTGATAAGAGCCGAAGATACTGACGGAGTGGACGACGGTTCTTCCGCGGAAGTTAAGGTTGGGATTATTGCCGAGGGTCCTGCGGCAATCGATATACTGAGTGCCCAAGCGGTGTAGATCAAAGGGCCGTGTTTGTGTGGGACTAACGGTTTGTTTTAGGGGTTTTTTTGATGTCTAATCGGGTTGATTTTTTTCAATCGGAAGAAGCAAGCCTTGCAGTTCCCGGGACTTCGGTCTCGGTTTTGGTTGATGGTTCGTTATGTCCTTATCTTGAGGTTGCGGAGATTGTGCGTGGTGCCTGGCCGGAGTTTAGCTGGGCGAGACTGGTTTATAATCCGGCTGGCTATTCTCAGGGTGAGCTACTTTCTGCTGAGGACATTGAGGCTGAAGTTGGGATGGGTAAAAGCGTTCGCATTGAGCAGGTTTATAATGGTTTGGCACCGGGGGCATCAGCTTTTAGTTTTGCTATCTTTGTCGGACAAATAGAAGAAATTGAGACCAGGATCGACAAAGAGGGTGAGTTTGTTGAGATTATTGTGAGGGATTTTAGCTCTCAGCTAAAACGCGTCACTGTTTATGGTCAGCGAATAAGAAGTAGTGATGGTTCGAGTGTGTTTCTTTCTGGTGTGGATACTACTTTTAGCGCGGATGGGAAGGCTAATGCCGCAATTGAGTTGATAGAGCGTAATGGTAAGGCTTGTACGGCATTCGCTGCTGAGCCTTCGAAGGGTAAGTTATGGAGTTATGCGGAAGTGATTGAATATCTGTTGTGTGAGTATCTGCCGGATGGACAGTTGCAGTTGCCGAGTATTGAGCAGCTCAGAGCGCTGACGGATAATCAGACAGCCCGCGACTTTGACGTAACGGGTCTGGACTTGTTAGAGGCGCTGAGGCGATGTTGTGAGCGGACGGGGTTGAGATTTGAGTTTGTACCCCGGTTTGTGTCGACGGGGCCTGAGCAGGCGATTGTATTCTATGGGAGCGGTACAGGCAGAGTTGTTGAGTTAAATTGCCAAAAGGCAGGTGAACGGTTTAGTATCTCAAAGACAAATATTTCAAAGTGGCTTAGCCAAAAGAACTTCTTTCCCGTGACACACAGGTATAGCGGTCAGGGTGATTTTAAGATTTATGAAGCGACGTTTGAATTAGTTAAGGCATGGGACCCTGCGGATGAAAGTACCAACTATGACACATTCTCGCCCACAACGAATCCGGATTTCTATAAGGTCAAAGATGTATATCGTAAATGGGTTCTCAATGAAGCGGGAGACTACAGCGATCCTCCGCATGGTCAGGGGGATGCGTTTGATTTTTCGAAAATCTTTGAGAGTAGCAATTTTGTCCAGCGTCGAAGACGGTTCTGGCCTGCATTGACTACCGATAAACAGGACAAGTCGTTAGGCTATTTTCTGGAGGCGTCTTTTGATAACGGTTTGAACTGGTGGCAGTATCTTTATGCCTTTAATAATCTGCTCGATGAATGCGGCGTGTGGCTAAGTAGTGATTCGCTTGATATTGATACGTGGGTTGCGGCATTAAAGGGGGTGTTGAAGTTTAGGATTACGGCATCGGTGATAAGTGACGAAAGGTTAAGCTGTATTGTTGCCGATGGGCCGGTGAACTCAGTTATACCTGTTGTCGACCATATTGTTACACTGCCGAGGCAGTTCAAATATCGCAAGGTTTCAAGCGGGAGTATCTTTGCCAATTCGTTGGATGAGTCCATCGGAACGCCGAATGAGATTGATGACACCACGGCTTTATATGAATTTTTGCGTAAGAGGGCCTGGTCAGCGTCTGAAATTATCGAGACTGTTGATGTGCAGACACCCTACTTGGCCTTCGATTATAGAGTCGGTGATGAGGTAACGTGCAGTCCGGAAAGTCGGGATCTGTTGAGTTGTCGAAATGATAGTAGAAGCGTAAACAGGATTACGCGAGTTCAGATGGATTTTCGAAAGCAGTGTACGAATCTAAAGATAGTGCGGCGGAGGAAGGTTGAGGTATGAGCGGCACCGAAAGTGTTACAGACAGCCAGCAGTTTCTTGAGCGGCTGAGTCGGCAGGGTTTGCCGGAGACTAAAGAAACGTTAACTGTTGCTTCTCCCGGGGCCAGAGTGACGGCCTGGGCCGTTAAGATAAAAAGTTTGTCATCTTACAATTGGTATAACGTTCGGGCGGTGGAAACAGGTGAGCCGGGCTCACTGCCGGTCGAGTATGGTTCGCAGATGAAAGCGGTGAATTTAGCTGAGTCTTTTCTGCAGGATGGACTACTTTCGGCGGGGACATATGTACTGATGTGTCGCGTAGGCGATAAAAATGTTTTCTATGCACCTGTGTAAGAATGGACGAGAAGAATTTGAAATCCTGGCAGCTTAATCGTCAGATAAATGTTTCAACGCTGATTCAGCTGGTGTTACTGGCGGCTTTGATTGTGGGTAGTTGGGTGAACCTGCAACGTCAGCTTGATTTGCTGCAGCACGATGTGAGTACACTGCTGCAAAGCCAGAAGAGCTTTGAGCAAAAGCTTGAGTCACTTTCAACCGAGAGCATTTCTTACGAATATCGCATCCGAGCGATAGAGAAAACTTTGACAAAATCTGAAGCGCCTGAAAAGGCGTTTTGACGGGGAAACATTTGGTTTGATTAGATGCCGATGCCGGCTTAGCAAATTACTTTGTGGTGTATTATTATGAGTAACGGGTTGCGTGATTTTACCATATTATGCAGTTGCATTTTCTGGGTTCGCAGCGCTCTTTGAAAATATGCCATATGTCCGGTGTTTCTCTGCAGAGGCTGATAGATACCTTGCGGTCGAAAGCTCGAATAGTGTCGATTAGAAAACTGTAAAAACCAACACGTTGCTTTGGTGGGTAGCGGAGTTTACCATCCGAAGCTCCTTTGATAAAGTTTTGGACACGTAGTTTTCTGCCGCGATTGCCATAAGCTTGGGTAGCAAGGTGCAGATGTCCGGGCAGCAGCCTTAGCATGCCGAGCGTGATGTTTTCAGGTGAGGTGACGGTTAATGTTTTGCGGATTAAATCGCTATATTCAGCCTGCCAGTCTGGATGCAAGATACCAGGGTCTATACGGAAGCGAATTCGCCAGCCTTTGTCCTGGCATAGTTCGGCTGCCTGTATCCGTTCATCGAGGTTGGCTGTACCCACCTCAAATGTTTCGACTGCGTATCGACTGTTCAGACTCCAGGAGATAACCGTTTGGCTGTTGGGTTTGATAGACAATAAGTTTTCAATGTTGCAGCTCTTTGTCAGAAGCATAAGGAAAGCCTTTGGAAAACCAGAAAAAAAGGGAACAAGCATTGTTGTCAGGTTGGTTATGTGGTCGAGTGCAAGACTGTCGAGCATTTCACCCATGTTGAAGCTGAGTTTGCCTTGAGAGTGGGCCAGAGTTTTTCGTATTTGCCTGAACATGGTATCGTAATTGATGTTAATCTTAATAAATGGAGCAAACTTACGATAAACATACGCGAGGTAACAATATGTGCAGTAATAGGGACAACCGTTTGAGATGGGGACCAATTTATAGTATGGGCAGCATAGGATGTTCGGGCCGAGTTGGCCACCAAAGCGTCCGACGAAGGACGAAGTTTCGCCTATCATTAAGATTCTTTTTCCTGCCAAAAGAGTTTTAGCTGGCGACGTATCCAGGAAAGGGGGTTTGCGCTGATGTTTTATCACTTGGACATACGCTGATGGAAACATTTTCACGATTCGCTGGGCTTCGGGGTGCTCCGATACTTTTCGCCACAGCAATATGGTCTTTGGTTTGAATTTTTTTGCGGTGTCCACAGGCCAATTTCCATTACTGGTAACAAAGCAACATTATAACAGAAAAACTTCCAAAGTATTATGTAGTTAAGGAGAGAAACGATGAAAAAGATTGTTGCGTTCTTAATTCCGTTGTGTTTTGTGTCAGTTGGTTGTGAGAGTTTGCGGTTTGCGCCGAGCGAGTCCCAGAAGCAAAACGCTTGGCTGCATAATCGAGCGGCGATAATAACTGCTGAAACAGCCAAAAGTGAAAACGCTTCGGAAAAGTTACAAGCCTTGACGAAACTTTCTGAGTTGCAGAGTAGGGCCTTTACCGCCTATTTCGGGCTGCCTAATGAGTTTCCGCAGGCCGAGACTGCTGAGGATATACTCGCGCAATCGAATTCTACACTTGCGAAGCAGGCTTTGGCTGAATCGACAGCACGGCCTGATGCGTGGCAGTTGGCGGATTCGGCGTTTGAATTGGCTATCGGCGTTTGTGCATTATTAGGCGGCGTGTACGGGACAAGGGCGGTGAGTTTCTTGAGGGAGGCCCAAACCAAATCGAAGGCCTTGAAGGAAATTATCGAGGGAAATGAGCTATTCAAAAAGCAGAATGAATCCTCTATAGCTGCTTTCAAGCAGGCCCAGCAGAACCAGTCGCCGGAGACACGTCAAATCGTTGCGGAAACAAAAGCTAACTCAAACAGTTGAAGTTTCTCCCGCAAAGCCTATAATAATGTAGGATTATGATAGTTGGTGTGTTGACAGCGCAACTGCATTTGCAGGGGGTAAGCTCGCTCAAGGAAAAGCGAAGTATTGTCAAAAGCCTTATCGGCAGATTGAAAAGCAGGTTCAATGTCTCGGTCTCCGAGGTGGACCATCAGGACAGTAAAACAAGTGCGGTCATCGGCGTCGCGGTGGTCTCCAACAACGGCCGGTTCGTAAATGAGCAGCTCGACAAGATAATAGACTTTATGCACAAAGACGGCCGGTTCTACCTCGGCGCAGTTGAACGAGAGGTGTTTTAGATTCGCACCCCATTTCTTTTAGAGAATCCTGTCGACGATGAATCTTGCGGTGAGGAATATGTCAACCGCCAGGGCTGAGCAGAGGATAATTAGCCGAAGGGCGGCGATACGCAATTTTGCGCAGGTTATAAAAAATGTGAACAAGAGCGCGATTGTGCCGACCAGGTACATTTTTGCATCCGCCAAAAAGAGCTTTGCGTATTTATCACCGAGACCTGCAAACATCTGAGAGAATTTTGTCGTTAGTAGCAGCGTCGCGATAGAAAGCCCGGCCATAAAGGCGGCGCTCATTAGTATCCATTTTTTGTCGGCAAAGCCAGCCGAGCCGAGTCCCTGCAGACCTGCGCCGATAATTATCGAGCAGCACAGTACGGGAAAGCTAAGCCAGATAATCGGGCTTACACCGAATAGTGATTGACAGAATGCCAGTATTATCCCAAGGCAGAAGATTATTAGTACGCTGAATCGCCGAGCGGCGAGGAGCATTGAGAATCCCATCACGAGAGCAGCTATCGGGATGTGATAGAAACCGACCAAAGTTACGTTTTGCTGAGCCGCGGCAAGCGGAGCCACCAGGCCGAGAAGGTCAGCCAAATGCAGCCGAGTTTGTATTGGAACCGCAAACAGTCGGTAGTGAGACGATACTTGAAAGAACAACAGAATCATCAAGGCCGGCAGGGCTGAAAGTGGTATTCTCAGCCACCTCCACTTTGCCTCCGGCCCGAACGTAGCCGGGCAGAACAGCCACGGGATACTTGCTGCCAGCAAACCAGCGGTTGGGTGAAATTTGGCTAATGAGAGCATAAAAGGCCCGAAGCCATAAATGGCTCCTGCGGACAGTGAGCCCCAGAAGCTCGACACCCATCGCCGACTCAAAACGTAACAGCCCAACCCTGCCAAGGGGGCATTCGCTACAAGAAGATACTGTTGCAAACCGAAGTTTTTGAAGTGCGGAAGGTGGAGATAAATAGTGAAACAGATATAAACAATCACTGCGGCGACAGACTTGCCGAAGGTTTTATTCATCCGTCATTGCCGTGAAAGCGGGAACTCACATTTCTCTTTTTACTATTTTAGAACTATTTTTCCGGCTCCGGTTGTGATTCTGCCTATATTATAGACCTTTTCGCCGTAGCGGGTCAGTTTTTCGACAATCGAGTCGGCGAAATCCTCGGCGACTATCAGTACAAACCCGATTCCCATATTGAAGACCCTGTACATCTCATCTTCCTCGACGGGGCCGTTGGCCTGCAGAAATGTGAATATCTTGTGCTTAGGCCAGCTTTCTTTTTTAAGGACGGCGTCGCAGGTTTTCGGCAGCACACGGGGGACGTTTCTGACCAGGCCGCCTCCGGTGATATGTGCCATACCGTGCACGACTTTTTTGACTTTGTACTGTGACAGGAGTTTTACAATTGGACGAACGTAAATTCGTGTTGGCTCCAACAGTACATCACCCAGCATTGCCCCATCGAGTTCATCTAAACAGTCAGTCATTTTCAGATTTGCTTTTTTGAAACAGATGTTGCGTACGAGTGCGAATCCATTGCTGTGTAGTCCGCTCGATGCCAGCCCCAGTATCACATCACCTTTACGAATGTTTTTGCCGGTAATGATTTTTCCACGGTCAACTATTCCGACAGAAAAGCCTGCCATATCGAAGTCATCTTCGGCGTAGGTGTCAGGCATCTCGGCGGTTTCCCCGCCTATCAGTGCACAATCGGCGATTCGGCAGCCGGCTGCGATGCCTTTTATCAGTTCAGCTACTACGTTTAGTTCGAGCTTGTTTACCGCCAGGTAGTCCAGGAAGAACAACGGCTCAGCCCCCTGGGTCAGCATGTCGTTGACGTTCATCGCTACCAAATCTATGCCGACGGTATCGAATTTTTTGATTTTTGCGGCAAGCTGCACTTTACTGCCGACACCATCAGTAGAGGCTACAAGTACCGGGCTTTTGTAGTTTTTCTTGAAGAGTTTTTCATCGTAGTCGAGCCTGAACATGCCAGCGAAAGCATTTTTCAATTGAAGTACCCTCGGCCCGAATGTGCTTGAAACGTATGACTGGATTTTATCTACCATTGCCTCGCCGGCCGAGATATCGACACCGGATTGTTTGTAACTGATAAACTTGGTCATCGCGGATCGAAAAACTCAAAACTGAGAATACGCTTACTGCTCCAGCTCATTCCAATCATCAAACATGTGCATTTGATAATGTTCCAGGGCAAATTTGTTGAGTGCGATGTCCACCGGTATTCTGTATTTGCCGCTCCAGCACGCGGTGCAATAGTGGTCGCCCGGCAGCACAGCACAACTAAGCAGTCCTTCCAGTGACATATAACCAATGCTGTCGACTTCAAGGAACTGCCTGATTTGCTCAAAATCACGATTATGTGCCAGCAGCTCCTTTTTTGTTGGAAAGTCAACGCCGTAAAAACAGGGGTGCCTCAGAGGCGGGCAGCTCACCCGCATATGGATTTCTTTGGCGCCGGCCTGGCGAATCGCCCTTATTTTGCCTCTTGTGGTGGTGCCTCGGACGATTGAATCATCTACCACTATGACGCGTTTGTCTCTGACGACTTCTTTCACCACAGCCAGCTTGAGTTGGACCTCCCTTTCCCTTAGTTCCTGGCTCGGCGAGATGAATGTTCTGCCAATGTAGTGACTTCTGACCATCCCCATATCAAAAGGTATGCCGCTCTGCTGTGAGTATCCGATTGCCGCCGAGGTGCCTGAATCCGGCACGGGTGTGACAACGTCTGCTTCGACAGGGTGCTCTATGGCAAGACGCCTCCCAAGTTTTTTTCTGAACTCGTGTACGTTTTCACCAAAAATGTATGAGCTTTGCTTGGCGAAGTAGATGTGCTCGAAGATACAGTGGGCTGGTGTTACCGAGCCGGGCTTGACGAAGAACCTACCGGCCAGACCTCTTTTATCCAGTGTGACGATTTCGCCTGGTTCAACTTCACGAATAAACTCAGCCCCGACGGCATCGAGCGCACAACTTTCGCTGGCCACGACGTAAGAGCCTTCATTTGTCCGGCCGATACACAGGGGTCGGATGCCATAGGGGTCGCGAGCCGCCTCGATGCGGTCGGCAAACAAAAACAACAAACAGTATGCTCCTTGTAGGTGGTTCAACACGTGGGCCAGTGGGTCTGGTTTACTGACGTGGGTCGGTTTTGCAAGCAGGTGAGTAATTATTTCGGTGTCACTTGTTGTTTTGAACAAGCTGCCGTAGGCCTCGTACTCATCCCGCAGCAGTCCTGCGTTTATAAGATTGCCGTTATGTGCAACCGCCACTTGTCCGCGGGAGTACTCGGACAGTAACGGCTGGTTATTTCGAGGTGTGCTGGAACCGGTGGTCGAGTACCGTACATGACCGATTGCTATTGGACTGGCCAGTTTCGTCAGAAGCCCGGATTCTCTGCGGAACACCCTTCCTACTGTGCCCATGCCGGTATGGCACTGGATAAATTCACCGTTACTGGAGGCGATTCCTGCTGATTCTTGTCCGCGGTGCTGCAGGCCGTACAGGCCGACGTAGGTCTTTTGAACAGCTTCGTTGTCGCCGAAGATGCCGAAAAGTCCACAGTTTTCCTTAGGTCCGTGGCGAGTAACTCGTGACTGACGCGTCATCCTTCGACTCCTTTCAGTCGCTCAGGATGACCCTGAGCGAAGTCGAACGGGTCATTTTTACTTTTGCCTTTTTATTCTTTAGCTTTTTGCAATAAGTTTAGCGAACTGTCTGTGGCAAGTCAAACTTTCGTCTGGTTAGTCATTCTGGCAGGTGCCGTCGTTTTGCCCTTCAGGATACAGAAAATCAGGCATCCGTTGAAGTTTACCTTGAGCGTTTACGCACGCAAGTACGCTTGAGCCCTCGGCCAGGATTGTTCCGTCACTGCAGCGACTGAGCTTATAGGTATGCTCAATTCTGGCCGGTGTTACTTTTGTGCAAATCGTTTTGAGTTGCAGTTTTTCGTCGTATTTTGCCGGCTGACGGTATCTTACGGACAGTTCCACGACCACGAAGAAGATGCCAGCGGCCTCGAGGTCTTTGTAAGCTGTGCCGTTTACCCGCAAAAGCTCTGTCCGTCCCATCTCGAACCACGCCGGATAGATGGTGTGATGAACTACGCCGCTCTGGTCTGTTTCAGCGTAGCGGGGCCTGATAGCTATCGTATGGCTCGAAATAGTTGTTCGCCTGGGGAAAGTCATATTTACACCTGATTCTGAAAGATATCAAAAAAAACCGGCATTTGCAATATAAAGCGTTTGACTCAACCGCTTGTTGGTGGGATAATGCCACCTTTACTTTTGATTAGAAAAGATTTTTAACGTTTTTGGCCTGTGAGAGGACAAAGTTATGAAAAGTTACCTGAGGAATTTAACTTGGATTGTAGTATTTTTTGCCGTCTTTTTTATTGGCTGCGAACCACAGCGTTCTGCTGAGATTGTTCGGCCGACTGCCCTTGTTGCGCCGCAGCCAGAAGCCGCCAAGCCCCAACCTGCAACCGAACTCCAGCCTGCGGTTAAGGCTGAACCTGTGCCTGAGAAAGTCGAGCAAGAGCCTAATTTGCAGCAGCCTAAGGCAAAGGTTCAGTTAGGTATCCCTTCTGCTGGAATTGTTGCTGTTACTGTCAATGGCTTCGATATTACTGAAAAAGACGTAGAAGAAAGGGTTAAGCCTCGGCTTGAGCAAATGGCTGCCCGCAACAAGCAGTTGCCCCCTGCTTTTATCGAACAATTGAAAACGCAAATGAGAAAGGAAGCCTTGGAGCAGATGATTGTCGAACGGCTGGTAGACGAGCAGGTAAAAGCCGCCCAGATAGTGGTTACCGCGGAGGACGTAAATAACCTTATCCAGAAAATGGCAGCCGCTGAGAAATTGTCGGTGGAGGATTTGAAGGCATTGGTGGAGGCTTCCGGTCAGAGTTTTGAGCGGTGGAAGCAACAAATGCAGTTTGAGAAAAGGCTGGCTTATCAGAAACTATTCGAGTCCAAGTTTGAGGGTGAGGTAAACGTTACAGAGGAAGACGCCCGGCAGTATTACTCGGAAAATCAACAGCAGTTCGATATACCCGAACAGGTCAAGGCAAGTCATATTCTCATAAAGCCCGACACCTCTGACCCTAACGTCGAGCCTGCTTTGGCAAAAGCAGCTGCCAAAGCAAAAGCTGAGAAACTGCTTAATCAAATTAAAGACGGAGCTGATTTTGCTGAGCTGGCCAAAGCCAATTCAGACTGTCCATCGTCGGTGCGAGGTGGTGACCTGGGTTACTTTTCCAGAGGTCGAATGGTGCCGGCTTTCGAGGAAGCAGCTTTTGCGTTAGGGGTCGGCCAGGTCAGTGACGTTGTAGAAACCCAGTTCGGCTACCACGTAATAAAAGTTACCGACAAAAAAGAGGCCGCCACCAAAACATTTGAAGAGGTCAAAGACAACTTGGTGGCAATGCTGACGGCAAAAAGGCAGGGTGAACTTGCCGAACAGTATATCGAGTCGTTAAAGGCTGAAGCGAACATTGTTTATCCGCCTGGCAAAGAGCCGAATGTCGGTAATCCTGATTTGCCGAAGTAACCGCCTTTGGTGTGCTCGATGCGCGTTGATTTACTCTGTGCGGGATGTTCCAGCCTTCTTTTAGCTGGTAGTGTTTGAGCCTGCCGGTGGCAAATCATTTTTGAGTTTGTCCATCTTGGCCTCGTGGGCGTCCTGCAGCAGGTGCTCGAGCGTCGGCAAAGGTTTGGCGATGACGGCTATTTGATAAGCAAACAGACCTTTGGAGAAGAAAATCAAGATACGGTTTATCAGTAACAGAAGACGTGCCAGCCATCCATCGCCAAATGCCAGCGGAAACGGTGCCGGCAGACCTTGCTTCTCGAGTACCTCATAGCCGTTAATCTCTAATGTTCTTTGCAGCGTTGAAAAGGTAAACAGCCGTTTGTGGTCCATATCGAGTATTCCCCGGTTGCCGTAGTGGAAACCACCAAACAATAATCCAAACCTGACAGGAAAGAATCCTACGTTTGCCGTAGTAATAATCAGCTTCGGGTAATCCCTTGAGAAACGGTGTCTTAGTCTGCAAAGCAATTTTTCCGGCGACTTAAGGTGCTCCAGGATATCCAGAATGAGAATGAAATCTATACTGCCAAATTCATTTTCAAAATCATACTCCTCAATATCAGCTTCGATCGATTTCCAGGAGTTTTCCTGCCTTCTTGGCTGAGGGTTTTCACATATTGAGATTGTCTTAATGTTTTTTGCTGCTAATTTTTCAGGCATCAAATCAGGTCCGCTGCTGATATCGAGCACAGTTGTATCAGGCTGTGTCTGGTCTACCGCAAACTGATGGGAGCTTGGGTATCCAAACTTTTCCTTGTAACGTCTGTTAGAGTTAGGCTCATAATCGAATTTTGGGTGATAGTAGATGCCCAGCTTGATTGCTTGGGATAGTACGCATGAGCGGATAATCCGTAAGCCGTATTTTATTCCATTGACCCTCGAGATATCGTCGCCGTAGAACGTTGGAATAGGAATCTCCCTGACGTGTTTTTGCGTCTGCAACATCTGAATGATTATGTCGGTATCGAAATCGAAGTAGTTGGAATTGTGCTCAAACGGCACGGACGCAATGGCCGGCACACTGTAGGCCCGGTAACCTGTATGAAACTCTGACAGCCGTGTTCTCATAAGTCTGTTCTGAATGAAAGTGAGGACCTGGTTTCCTATCCACTTATACAGCGGCATATGGCCTTTGAGGGCATTCAGCCGGTGTATCATTCGTGAGCCGAGCACTACGTCTGCCTCGCCGTTCAAAATAGGCTCAATCATCTGCCCCAGATACTCCGGTGCATACTGACCGTCGCCGTGCAGCAGTACCACAACGTCGAAGCCCTTCTTGATAGCGTACCAGTATCCGATTTTCTGATTGCCGCCATAGCCTTGGTTCTTGGGATTAGCCAGAACTGTCAGGTTCCTCTGGGGGTGTCGTCGGCGGTACTCCTCAGCCGTGTCAAAGGTTCTGTCTGGTGACTGGTCGTCGATGATTAATATCTCTGTAGAGAAACTTTTGCTTTCCCAGATATCTTTGAGGATTCGGTCAAGCACTGATTCGATTGACTTTTCGGCGTTATAGCAAACGATAAATATCAGAACCTTCTTGGCCTTGGCTGCTGAGGCTGCTTCGATGTTGTTTGTGTTGGTTTGTTGCATAAGAACCTCCAGCTCTGCCGGCCGGATTACCAGTGGATAAGTTCGGCCGTCCTATAAAAGCTGCCGGCTGGTTGTTTAACAGAAAAGATGTGTTAAGTCAAGTTTCTTGGCAGCCGCAGCTAAGCGGACGACTTGGCTCGCCTCGGCATATCAGCACTAAAATTTTTGTCAAAATTTGCAGCAATTTGCTGGTAGATGCCGATGTTTACTAATAAGATTATTTTGCAGGGTGATTGAGCATCGGTCTTGAAGACCTTTTTCAGGGAAGAAATGATGCTGCATCAGCCGCGGTCGGTAAAAGTCTTGGTGGCGCTTTTGGTTTCAATGACAGTTGGGGCTGTTGTCTTGATGGCTCTCGGTAATAACCCTCCTTCCGCAGGTCCGTTTTGTCTTTCCAGCTATTATCATCTTGACCGGATTGAGAAAGCTGTCTTTTCGCAGGCTCCTCAGTATCCGGGACGATGGAACTGCATCGAGATTTACTATAGCACTACCAAAGCTGGCAACATAGAACAGCTGGCGTCGCTCAGCGGCTTGGCCGGTCCAGACGAGATGAACTGCCACTTTGTTATCTGTAATGGCCTTGGCGGCGATGACGGGCAAATCCAGCCGACGGAAAAGTGGCAGAGACAATGGTCAGTCATCCCTGGCCGCGCCCGGCAGGGCACCGGTCAGACCATCCGAATCTGTATCATAGCGGATGGCGAAGCTGCGTCTCTGACCGACTCCCAGGTGAAGAGGACCGAAGCAATAGTGGAGGCGCTGTGCAGAAAGTTTGAAATACCCCCCGACTCCGTTTTCTACCCGAGTGACTGGCGGTAGCCAGCCGTAAAGTCCCATAAAATCTACAAGGGGTGTAGCAAAAAGCCTGTTTTTATGGCTGTTCTAACGAGCTTTTTTCAGCAGTCCAAAATTCTCTTTTTCTGTCAGAACTACCCACGCCCGCCAGTCGTGTTTGTTTATGAACACAGGCTTTGTACGCCTGACGTCAGCCAGCCGAATAAGCACGCCATATTTACAATCCCGTTTGCTTTCCCAATACCCATTCTCGCCGAGTATCGAACGGTTATACTGCGTTTTCAGTCGTTGGATTTCGCCGGGTGTAAGGTTCTCGAATTGCCTGACTGCCTGAGCCGTTGCGACCGCACAGACCGGCCCGCTGCTTAGCTTCAGGAATATCTCGTCCCCCGGATGAATTTGCCCAAAATATGGCTGTCTCGACTTTGTAAAACGTGATTCGATGGTCTTCCGTCCTTCGATAATCGCGTCCAAATAAGGCTTCTTGAGAATGACAAGATGATGATTTCTCATAGATTTTTACGGTGGCGGTGGTTCTCACTTTTTATTCAACATCGCAGCCACGGCACGGATGTGTTCTGGGGTTGTTCCGCAGCAACCACCCACAATATGTGCGCCAGCCTGCAAGCATTTCTCTACGCCTGCAGCAAAAGCCATAGGTTCCATTTCAAATACTGTTCGGTTATTGACCAGTTTAGGCTTGCCCGCGTTGGGCTGGGCCAAAACAGGTAATGTTGTTCCTGACCGAAGCAGCGATATTACCACAGCCATCTGAGCAGGTTCAAGGTCACCGCAGTTGGCTCCAATAACATCCGCTTTGCCCAGCGTAAGTTGTTTCGCACAATCTTCCGCAGAGTTACCCATAATTGTCCTGCCGCCTTTTTCCTCTGTTGCGAACGCTATTGAGGCGATTACAGGAAGCAGGAAATTGTCTTTGCAGGCGCGAAGAGCGCACATCGCCTCACGCAAATCGAACATAGTTTCGATGATAAATCCGTCCACCCCGGCTTCCGCCAGAATTTGGGCCTGCTCCTTGAAAGTGCTGTAGAAATCCTCTTCTTTATAGGTCCCATACGGTTCAAGTAGCTGACCGGTTGAGCTGATGTCTCCAAGCACGTATTGGCCCTTTTTTGTAGCCCGCCTTGCCAGTTCCGCGCCAGCTTTGTTGGCTTCGCGTACATCCACTTCGATGTTATGCGTCTCGATGTAGATACGGTTCGTTGTTAGTGTGTTTGTAGTTAATGCATGACATCCGCATTCGGCGTACTCTCGATGTATTTTCAACACCACCTCCGGAGCGGCAACGTTATTGGCGCCGCGAGACATCAAGCCGTATTTGTCTAATTGGGTTCCCATGGCACCATCAAGCAGGATTGTCTCTTGGTTTTTTAGAAATGCCGCTAAATCCATTTTCAATTCTCTGAGGGTAAGTGTGATATAACTTTTCTAAATCCCATCGGATGACCATACAAATATAAACGGGCCTTATCAAGGTTTATTTGTCACGATTGGTCAATTGCTATTGGTCTTTGACGCCAGCCTGTTAAGAATCTATAATCAACATGGTTTTTTGAAGGGCAGGCGTATGGATCTGATTTTAATTGTTGTAGGTATAGCCTTGCTTGTGGCCATAGGCTGGCTGATAAGCATTGGTTTCGCCAACAAAAAAGAGCTAAGGGAGCTCAGGGACGCCCAAAGTAAAACCTCCGAAGGCCTGCAAAAGTCGCTGCTCGACGGCCAAACCAGCCTGAATACAAATTTACAATCCAGCCAGCAGGTTTTGGGCCGGTTGAACACACAGATAGGTGAACTTCAGGGGACAAATAAGCAGATGCTGCAGCTCGGTACGGATGTAAGACGTCTGCAGGATATCCTGGCAAGTCCAAAGCTCCGGGGTCAGATGGGCGAGTGGTCGCTGGAGAATCTGCTGTCACAGGTTCTGCCGAAGGATAGCTACGAACTGCAATACGCTTTCAGAGACGGCAAAGTTGTTGATGCGCTTATAAAGCTGGCGGATTTTTCTGTGCCGATTGACGCCAAATTCCCGCTGCCGGCCTTTGAGAAATTGACTGCAGCCCAGACCGACGATGAAAAGTCGAGGTTGCGTAAGCAGTTTATAAATGATGTTATCAAGCACATCGACAAAATTGCCGCCAGTTACATCAGGCCGGTAGAAGGCACGCTTGATTTCGCACTTGCTTATATACCAGCCGAGAATGTTTATTACGAGACGGTTGTAAAATACGCTGACGATACGAAAGACATTTTGAAGTATTCGCTCGATAAAAAGGTAATACCGGTAAGCCCGAATCTACTGTACGTTTATTTGATGACGGTAGTGATGGGTCTGCACGGCTTGCAGATAGAGAAACAGGCCGCTGAGATAAGACAGAACCTCAAAACCTTAAATGCCTCATTCGCCGAATTCGTTTCTGTCTTCGACACCCTCGGCAGTCACCTTCGAAACGCCTCAAGTAAATACGACGAATCGAGCAAAAAGTTAGACAAATTCGGTATGCAGTTAGAACATATACAAGGTGAACCGTAATGATTTACGAAGACCTTAAAGGTAAAAAGGTTTTAGTTACCGGCTCGAGCAGCGGTATCGGTGCTGCGACGGCTGTCGCCTTTGCAAAGCAGGGCTGCTTCGTCGGCGTGCATTATTTCAGGACAAAGTTGGGCGGTGAAAAGACACTCAAAGAAGTCAAAAAATACAGTGATGGTGTTCTGCTCCGGGCCGATGTCCGCGACGAAGAGCAGGTCAATGAAATGGTCGAGAGATTTACTAAAGAAGCAGACGGCATTGATATTCTTGTCAATAACGCCGGTGACCTTATCGAACGTCAGTTTTTTGAAGCAGCAACGCTGGACTACCACGAAGATGTGTACGCTACCAATGTCCGTAGTGTATTTCTGGTGACAAAAGCGGCCCTTGCCTATTTAAAAAAGAGTAAAGGCAGTATCGTCAATATCGGCTCGGTCGCCGGTCACGACGGCGGCGGCGGAGGCTCAGGCATTTACGCCGGTGCAAAGGCCGCGGTCGCAACATATACAATCGCTATGGCCAAGGAATTTGCCCAATATGGCATCCGGGTTAATAGTGTCCTGCCGGGCCTTATCGAGACAAGATTCCATATGCGATACAGCAGTGCCGAACGGAAGAGGAAGGTAGCTAAGCAGACGCCGCTCGGCAGAAACGGCACCGCTGAAGATATTGCAAATGTGATTCTGTTCCTCGCCAGTAGTGCAGCCGGCTTTATCACCGGCGAATATATTGCGGTAAATGGCGGGCAGTATATGCGGGCTTAAGCTATTGACTATTTAACGCCGACTGTTTACTATTGGCTAAACAGCTTTTATTTTACAAAGGTTTGAAGACAGATGCAGCTTACGGCAGGGATGCGACAGGGTAGGCTTAAAAACCCCTTAGGGGCGATGAAGCAATGGGTTGTTCGACCAAAGGATGCTCGTTGTGACCAGCTCGCCAGGAAGCTTTCGGTTTCACCTCTTTTGGCACAGGTCTTAATCAATCGCGGCGTAACCGATTGTCAAGCCGCCTCGGCTTTTCTCAGACCCAAGCTGACCGCCCTTATTGCTCCTGAGCAGATGCCGTCAGTCGAAGCGGCGGTTGCCAGAATAAGGCGTGCGGTCAAAAGTCGCGAGAAAATCACCGTCTACGGCGATTATGATGTCGATGGCATTACGGGTGTCGCAATCCTCGTGGCGATTCTAAAGCTCTTTGGTGCCGAGGTTGATTACTATATTCCGCACCGTCTTGATGAGGGTTACGGCCTGAATGTTGAGGCGGTTCGGTCGTTGGCGAAGGCTGGCAGTGGTCTTTTAATCACTGTCGATTGTGGTATCGCCTCTTTTGAGCCAGCGGAGCTCGCTAAGCAACTGGGTCTTGATTTGATTATAACTGACCATCACCAGCCTGAGTCGCAATTGCCGATTGCCGTTGCCATTGTGCATCCGGCGATTGAACCTTCTTATGCCAATCAGGACTCCTCTGGCTCGATGGTCGCTTTTAAATTAGCCTGGGCGATTGCCAATGAATTCAGTGCCGGCGCAAAACTTGCCCCCGGGATGCGTGAGTTTATGCTGAACGCCACTTCCCTCGCTGCTATGGGTACTATTGCCGACGTTGTGGATTTACGCGGTGAAAACAGGGTTCTGGCAAGCTACGGCCTCAAGGCCTTGCCTGAGTCCGGGCTCTTCGGGATACAGGCTCTGATTGAATCAGCCGGTTTGTCTGGGCAGCAGCTCGATAGTTTCGACATCGGCTTTCGGCTCGCACCAATGCTGAACGCTGCCGGCCGAATGGGCCATGCACGATTGGCGGTTGAGCTTTTGACGTCAACCAGCCAAGTTCACTCGATGCAAATAGCGGATTATCTCAAGCAGCAGAATAGTCACCGCCAGCAGTATGAACGAAAGATATTTGTTCAGGCCTGCGAGATGATAGACCGGCAAAATCTGCATTCGTCTTCCCGCAGGAGTATTGTTATTGCGAACGAAGACTGGCACCGTGGCGTAATTGGTATAGTCGCTTCACGAATAGCAGAAAAATATTGTCGGCCGGTGATTATGATTAAAATCGCCGGTGGCGCTTCTGCGGGTTCGGCACGCTCGATAGCTGGTTTTGACGTATTAAGTGCCATAAGGGCCTGTTCGCAGCATCTGATTAGTTTCGGCGGACACAAAATGGCGGCAGGCGTAACTATCGAGGCTGAAAAAATAGACAAGTTCGCATCTGATTTTGAAGATTATGCAAAGCAAAACCTAAGTAAAGAGGATTGTTGCGCGAAGCTTTACATCGATGCTGTTACCCCCTTGGATGACTTCAGGCGGGAGGTGGTCAGTGAGCTGCAAATGCTCGGGCCTTTCGGCCAAGGCAATGCCGAACCGATTTTCGCAACAAAAGGTGTACGTCTTGCTTCTGTCCCTCGAAGAGTCGGCGTAAAGGCTGACCATCTGCAGCTTGCGATAACTGATAACACCGCCTCGGTTCGCTGCGTTGGTTTCAAAATGGCAGAGCTGGAGAAAAAGCTGTTGGAAAGTGAATTCTTCAATGTCGCCTATCAGCCGCAGATAAATGCTTATAACGGCACCGAAAGTGTCGAACTAATCCTGAGGGATATCCAGTTTGAATAGAATCTGATGGTAATGCCACGTCTGTAAATGGACGCGATGTAATATACGCGATTCACAGCACTAAACTATGACTTTCGATGAACTTTTGACGCTGGTTTCTTCAAACAACGCCCCTGCTCTTTGTACGAATTCACGTCTTGTCGAAGCAGGTGGTATCTTTGTAGCCCTCGAGGGCGCTGCTTGCGACGGCCACGATTTTATCGACGAAGCTCTCAGTAAAGGCGCTAAGTATATCGTTTCTCAAAAATCCTGCCGCTGCAAAGATGCTGAGGTAATTGTGGTTGAGGATTCCGCCGAGGCCGCCGCTGCTTTGGCCCAGGCCGGCAGAGGTAATCCTGCTTCGCGATTGACCAATCTTGCTGTTACCGGCACAAACGGGAAAACCACCGTTGCCTTTTTTGTTCGCTCTTGTATACAGGCAGCCGGCCACAAGTGCGGCCTCATCGGTACAGTCATTTATGATACGGGTTTGCAAACTTCTCAGGCGACCCTGACAACCCCTGATTGTTTGACTATCGCATGGCAGCAATCGCAAATGGTTAAGGCCGGCGCTAAATATATGATTATCGAAGCCAGCAGTCACGCTCTTTCGCAGAACCGGCTCGCGCACATCGACTTCAAAGCGGCTGCATTTACAAATCTCACCGGCGACCATCTTGACTATCATAAAACCCAAAAAGAGTACCTCGCTGCAAAGGCGAAACTGTTTGAGCAGTTATCGCCTAGGGCTGTTGCGGTGTTGAATAAGCAGTCACCACAGGCGCAGGAAATCGCCGGAGCAACAAAAGCGAAAATCCTCTGGTATGCCGTTGATGAGCAGGCGGACATCACCGCCCATATCGAATCGCTCGATATTAACGGGACTGTTTTCATTCTGGAATATGCTGGTGAGAGACAGACAGTGAAGATTTCGCTTCTGGGTTGGCATAACGTTAGTAATTCCCTCGCAGCCGCCGGGTTATGTCTCGCCGCAGGTTTCGATTTACAAACGATCGCAGCCGGCCTTTCGGCACTGCGGGGTGTGCCAGGCCGATTAGAAAAGGTTAGTTGTACGGGTCACGAGCGACGAGTCACGAGTCACGTATTTGTTGACTATGCTCACACCGATGATGCCCTGAAAAATGTGCTGACCGCGCTTCGGCCGTTCTGCGTAGGTTCGCTGATAGTTGTTTTCGGCTGTGGCGGCGACAGGGACAAAACCAAACGGCCGCGTATGGCCAAAGTCGCCGAAGAACTGTCTGATTTTGTAATCGTTACCAGCGACAATCCTCGAACTGAAAAACCGCAGGACATTATAAATGAAATTGTAACTGGCTTTGAAAACCCCGGTTCACCGAGGATTACAGTTGAACAAGACAGGGGAAAAGCTATTGAGTTGGCAATAAAAACCGCCGGAAAAAACGATATTGTCCTTATAGCTGGTAAAGGCCACGAAAATTACCAAATCATCGGCACGCAGCGATTCGACTTTGACGACAAAGAGATTGCTCAGGAGTTTCTCAGAAAGCGGAAATGAAAGAGTTTGAGATTACAGACCTGGCCCGGATAATAAAAGCACACGAGCGACGAGCCACGAGCGACGAGCGACGTTTCTTCACCGGTGTCAGTATCGACTCGCGCACTATTAACGCGAGTGATTGTTTCTTTGCAATCGCCGGTGACAATTTCGATGGACATAATTACGTGCCCGACGCCTTTGCCAAAGGTGCGGTATGTACCGTCGTCAGCAGGGACATTGATTCCGGCGGCAATTGTCTGTTGAGGGTAAATGATACTGTAAAAGCTCTCGGTGACTTTGCTGCGGAATATCGCAGAAGGATGAATTTCAAGGTTGTAGCGATAACTGGCTCGGTTGGAAAAACGATGACAAGGCAGATTACATATCACGTCTTGAGTCGGCGTTTTCGTGTGATTACCGCACCGAAAAATTTCAATAATAATATCGGTCTGCCTCTGACGCTGCTTCGTGCAGACCCGCAGGATGAAATTGTCGTCGCAGAGCTCGGCAGCAACCATCCCGGCGAGATTGCTCAATTAACTCGAATCGCTCAGCCCGACGTGGCGCTCGTAACCAATGTTTACCCGGCCCATTTGGAAGGTTTCGGTGACCTCCAGACCATTGCTGGGGAAAAGTTGTCCATATCTGAGGGGTTGCGGACCGGCGGCGTTTTTCTTATCAATGGCGATTGTGATAAACTGCTCGAAACCTGTCGGGATAAAGGTGTCAAATTCATAAGCTTCGGCAAATCGGACAGATGCGATATACAGGCAAGGAACATCACTCATATCGGTTCCGGCTGCCGATTCACCGTTGAGGGCAGGGAAATTTTCCTGCCGCTGCTGGGCGTAGGCAATGTGGAAAATGCGCTCGCCGCATGGGCCGTCTGCAACCGGTTCGGAATTGGTATTGATGATTTTTCCGAGGCTGCAAAAACGCTTCAGCCCCTCGCTATGCGTGCCGAACTGCTGCAGATTGGCGAGTTGACGGTGCTAAGCGATTGCTATAACGCGAATCCTGCCTCGATGAAGAACGCTTTGGATATATTGGCCCGGCTCGGCTCAGATAAAAAAGGCCGGCTTGTTTTTATCTGCGGCGATATGGCTGAACTCGGTGCACAAAGTGAAAAGTTCCACACAGAACTTGGTGCTTTAATCGCCAAGGCTAAGGTGCAGCTTTTGTTGGCGGTTGGCAAATTCGCTAAGGTTGCCGCCGACGCCGCGAAAAAGCATGCCGATTACGATTTGCGGTTCGAATGTTTTGACGATGCCTCTGCGGTTTGTAATAGGTTGCAAAAATTTATAAAAAATTCCGATATAATACTGGTTAAGGGTTCACGGGCAGCAAGGCTGGAAGATGTTGTTGGGAAACTAAGCGAAATTTTTGGCAAACGGATAGAAAAGTAGCCAATGATATATCATCTGTTATGGCATTTTCGTGAGGTTTTTACCCATCGGCTGGGTTTTTATGCCTATCAGGATGTGATGTTTCGTTCCGTTTTGGCGGTATTGACCAGTTTTGCCATAGCGATTTTGCTTGGTCCTAAGATTATTCGATATCTGGTACGAAAAAAAATCGGGGACAGACCTCAGTTTAATCATGCCGCCCTTAATGAGCTAACCAAAGATAAAGTCAACACGCCTACGATGGGTGGTTTGATTATTATTCTTGCTGTGCTTTCGACGACGTTTCTGTGGGCGAAGCTCAATAACCCTTTCGTGCAGAAGGCGATTGTACTTTTGATTTGGTTCGCCGTTCTGGGTGGGGTCGATGATTGGCTGAAGCTCACAAGCCAGATTCATCACCGCAGCAGAGACGGCCTCAGACCTTGGGAAAAACTCATCTTTCAATTCGGGGGAGCGGTTTTGATAGCGTCGTTTCTATATGCAGACTTTGCCAACATAAAAGACGGCAAATTGCTCTGGCTGCCCTTTTACAAGTACGGCCTGCCGCTGGCTAATTGGGCGTTTGTTTTAATAGCCATTTTTTACATCTCAGCCACAAGTAACGCCGTTAATCTCGCCGACGGTATGGATGGTTTGGCGGCCGGCTGTCTTGGTATGGTGAGCTTGGTTTTGGTGGTACTCTGTTATGTTGCCTCTGAGACGATGACGCGAACCAGTCCTGTTGCCTGGGCGAGTTATCTTCTTTTGCCGGCTATACCGCAGGCTGGTGAGTTGAGCATCTTCTACTCGGCTGTTCTGGGGGCCGTGCTCGGATTCTTGTGGTATAATTGTCATCCTGCCCAGGCCTTTATGGGCGATGTCGGCTCCCTGCCCTTGGGGGCTGCGATGGGGTACGGCGCACTGGTTACCAGGAATGAAATCCTGCTCTTGCTTATTGGCGGCGTGTTTGTAATGGAGCTAATAAGTGTCGTGCTGCAAATCGGCTATTTCCGATACACCGGCGGAAAGCGCTTATTTAGATGTGCCCCCATACATCATCATTTTCACTTGGCTGGCTGGAGCGAGCCGCAGGTGGTTGTCCGTTTCTGGCTGCTGGCCGCCGTCTTCGCCGCTATCGCTTTAGCCACCCTCAAAATCCGATGAAAGCTACAAATCGTAGTGTTCCTCGGTGTGAATTCGGACATTTTTTCTATAGGCGTCCGTGTCCTCTTTGTTGAATTTTTCAATTCTTCTGTGGGCAAGATAAATCTTAAATGCGGTGGCAAGACAACTGGCTCCGGCCACAAAAAACACTAAAGCCGCAAGCAGGGCAAACAGTTCCGGCAGGGCCAGAATCAAAACCCCAAAACCGACAAGCGACAAGCCTGCGACAAGTATCCACATTGCCACGCCCAGAGTAGCCTGTGATATCGCGTTTGTGTAATAGCGAAAGAGCATATTTCTAAAAGGTAGTGAGCTAAAGTTTGGAGTGCCTAAAGTTATAAGTTATGGATTATTTTTTCACTTTAGCTCACTTTAGGCACTTTAGTTCTCGCACTAACCGTTTAATACATTCCACCTCCCGGCGGCATCGCCGGCGTCTCCTTCTTTTCGGGAATCTCGCTGACTATCGCATCGGTCGTCAAAAGTAGTGACGCAATAGAAGCGCCGTTCTGCAAAGCGATTCTTTCGACCTTGGTAGGTACGATGACACCAAACTCAATCATGTCACCATATTCTTTCCTCAAGGCGTCGTATCCGAAGTTCCTCTGGTTGCTTTCCATCACTTTCTGGGCAACAATTGAGCCGTCCAGACCGGCGTTTTCAGCGATTTGCTTAATTGGAGCAACTACCGCCCTTCGTACGATATCAACACCGATTTTTTCATCGCCCGTTACTTTGATTTTGTCCAGAGCAGGCAAAGCTCTTAACATCGACACCCCGCCTCCGGCTAAAATGCCCTCTTCGACCGCTGCTCGGCAGGCGTGCAGTGCATCTTCTACGCGTGCCTTCTTTTCTTTCATTTCCGCCTCGGTTGCAGCCCCGACATTAATCTGGGCCACACCGCCGGCCAGTTTTGCCAGTCTTTCCTGAAGTTTCTCGATATTGTAATCGCTGGTGGATTTATCTATCTCTGCTTTTATCTGCTCGATTCTGCCTTTAATTTCTTCGGTGGTGCCGGCACCTTCGATAATAGTAGTGTTCTCCTTGTCAATTACGATGCGTTTGGCCCTGCCGAGTTGACTGAGTTCGATGTTTTCCAGCTCCAGTCCTAAATCCTCAAAGATAGGTTGTGCGCCGGTCAGAATCGCAATATCGTCTAACATTGCCTTTCGCCTGTCGCCGAAGCCGGGCGCCTTGACAGCGGCTGCCTGCAGCACGCCGCGAAGCTTGTTGACGACCAGCGTGGCTAATGCCTCGCCTTCAACATCCTCAGCTATAATTAACAGGGGCTTGCCCTGCTTGGCCACCTTTTCAAGAAGCGGAACGAGCGACTTTATAGAGCTGATTTTCTTTTCGTGCACCAGAACATAAGGCTTGTCCAGCACAACCGTCATATTCTCAAGGTGGTTAATGAAGTGTGGGCTGAGGTACCCCTTGTCGAACTGCATCCCTTCAACTAATTCTACGGTCGTTTCGAGTGACTGGCCTTCTTCGACCGTGATGACGCCGTCTTTGCCGACTTTGCCCATTGCTTCAGCCATTTTCTTGCCTATCTCAATGTCCTGATTCGCGGAGCATGTCGCCACCTGTTCGATTTGCTTCCCCGATTTTACATCTACAGGGATGCACATTTTCTGCAGTTCTTTTATGATTTGCTCGACAGCCTTGTCGATGCCGCGTTTGACCTGCATGGGGTTTGCGCCGGCGGTGATGTTTTTCAGTCCCTCATTGAAGATGCTTTCAGCTAAAATAGTTGCGGTGGTTGTCCCGTCGCCGGCCACCGCCGACGTCTTCGAGGCCACCTCCTTGACCATTTGTGCGCCCATATTCTCGTACGCGTCTTCCAGCTCAATCTCCTTGGCTACGGTAACGCCGTCTTTGGTGACGGTTGGCGAGCCGAAAGATTTTTCCAAAATCACGTTTCGCCCGCAGGGCCCGAGTGTTATTTTTACCGCAGCCGACAGTTTCTTTACGCCTTCCCGAATGGCCGCTCGCGCATCAGTTCCATAAGCTATCTTTTTAGCTGTCATATTTTCTTCTCCTTTTTCAGCCTGTAGTTCGATAATGAGTCATCAACACTTGTCCTGAGCTTTATCGAAGGAATCAATTATTCTTCAATTACTGCCATAATATCCGATTCGCTCATGATTAGGTATTCTTTGCCGTCCATCTTTATCTCGGTTCCGGCATAGCTTGTGAAAAGTACGGCGTCTCCCTTTTTCACCTGGGGCTTTTTTATGGTGCCGTCGTCGAGCATCTTGCCTTCGCCGACGCTTATAATTTTGCCTCTTTGCGGTTTCTCTTTGGCGGTGTCCGGCAGCACTATCCCGCCGGCTGTCTTGTTTTCAGCCTCAAGACGCTGAACGAGCACCTTATCTGCCAATGGTCGAATCTTCATATTGCTCTTGCTCCTTTCAAAAAAACTTCTCTTCTAATTCTTTGCTTATCTTTGTTAAAAATTACAAGGGCTCTGAATCATTGTGCGAAGATATCGCTGTGATATCTTTTAATGAAAAGCCGGTTTAACTGGTCCTGCAGGACTTCCATATCCACCGGCTTATCAATCACGCTGAAAACGTCCAGCTGCAGTGCTTTGCTGAGCATCGTTGCGCCGACCTCGCTTGCCAGCAGTATACACGGCAGCAGTGGATAGTTCATTCGGATAATCCTTATTGTCATTAGGCCGTTGATTTCCGAGTCCATATCCACGATTGTGGTATGTATCCGTTTTTGTTTGATGACATCGACGAACTCACCTGCGCTGTGGGCCACCAGCAGATTGACTCCTCTCGGTTCGAATATATCGCGCAGCGCCTCCGGCCAGGCCCAGTTTGCCTCACTGGCCAGAATGTTGAACTCACTGTGTTGTGCTCGCATGGCAACCATAACGTCGGTTAAAGTGCAAATCTCGTGCCAGTGCCCTTATCATAGGATTTATTTGTCTAACTGCTTATCATAAATATGGTTATGTTAAAAACCTTTATTGGCTCCCACCTGCCAAAATTCTAATAGGTTGGTCTTTTCCTGCCAGCTTGGCATATAGGTTGCCTGCCCTGTTCTACATGGGCATCGGCGGTCTCTTGCGTAGTGCTCAAACCTGCTCACCGGTTGTTTTCGTGGTTTTTCTGAGTTTTTTGTGTTGGTTGGGGTGAACATTTTTTGGCGGAAAAGATATAGACATACAAAGCCCATTCGTGTACAATAAAACAATGTAATGCACTTTGAGGGCTGGGGTTTTCTCGCTTTTCCTCTCCCTCCGCACCCCAGCCCTATTTTTATGCGCGACGCGGAGTGCACCTTCTTCCAGACCGTCAGGTGGCCATTACGGTGGGCATTTTGCGCAGATTGAGCGAAACAGGGTGGTGCTGAGGTATCGGTCTCCGCGGTCAGGGAGAATGACAACGATTGTGCCGGAGCGCATCTTTTCTGCTGCTTTCAGGGCACCTGCCACCGCTGCACCGCTGGACATCCCGACGAAAATTCCCTCTTTGGCAGCGAGCAGCCTTGTTGTTTCAAAGGCCTCGCCGTCGTCGATGGTAATCTTTTCATCGAGCATCTTTGGGTTATAAATTTTGGGGACAATGGATTCGGTCATATTTTTGAGGCCCTGAATTGTGTGTCCTTGGGGTGGCTCAATTCCGACGATTCGGACCTGCGGTTTTTTTTCTTTGAAGAATCTCTTTACGCCCATCAGTGTTCCTGTTGTGCCCATGCCGGCGACGAAGACGTCGATTTCGCCGTTGGTCTGGACGAATATCTCCGGCCCGGTCGTCTCATAGTGGGCGAGAACATTGTTTTCATTCTCGAACTGGTTCGGCATATAGTACTTGCTCGGCTCATCGTTGAGAAACTGATGTGCTTTTTTGATAGCGCCGTCGGTGCCCTCTTTCGCAGGCGTAAAGATAACCTCGGCGCCGAGTGCCTGCAGGATATGCTGTCTTTCTGTGCTCACACATTCGGGCATACAGAGTTTAACGCGATATCCTTTGGCCGCCCCAATCATTGCCAGCGCGATTCCTGTATTTCCTGATGTCGGTTCGAGTATTATTTTGTTTTTGGTAAGCTGTCCAGCCTCTTCAGCCTTTTTTATCATATAATAGGCGGGGCGGTCCTTGACTGAGCCGCCCGGGTTGCAGCCTTCGAGTTTCCCAAAGATTCTGACCTTTGGTTTTCTATTGTTGAGGTTGGTTAGCTCTACAATCGGCGTATTTCCAATGGCGGATAGTATGCTCATAGCGACTTGCCTCCGAAAACTGCCTTTAGCTTGTTTACAGTAGAAGCAAACGGATTCGGGTTGTCTAATTGATTTTAGTCGAATTATTCTATATATTGAGCTGAGGAATGTAAAGTCCGGTTCAGGGGGAAAGTTGCGATGGCGACGCAGAAAGAAAATCTCAAAGAAGCAGTGTTGTGGGAAGCTGGCCAGGACAAGAAGGTCCGGTGTAAATTGTGTGCGCATCGGTGCGTGATTGGCGACGGCAAATTGGGCAGATGTTGCGTCCGCAGGAATATAGATGGTGTGTTGTATTCGCTTAATTACTATAAAGTTTGCTCTGCTAATCCCGACCCGATTGAGAAAAAACCCTTGTTCCATTTTCAGCCCGGCACCCGCAGTTTTTCTATTGCTGCGATGGGCTGTAACTTCCGCTGCGATTTTTGCCAGAACTGGCAGATAAGCCAGGCAGCCCTCGAGGATGGGCAAATCGATGGGCAGGCAATAACGCCGGAGCAGGTAGTGTCAGCCGCTGTTCGTAGCGGCTGTAAGTCAATCGCTTACACTTATACTGAGCCGACGGTCTTTATGGAGTTGTGCAGCGATTGCGGACGTCTGGCGAAGCAAAAGGGTCTGCCGAATGTATTCGTCAGCAACGGGTTTATGACCCGCGAAGCAATTGATTTTGCCGGCGGTTGGCTTGATGGTATCAATGTCGATTTGAAGGCATTCAGTGAGGATTATTACAGCCGGCTTTGTAAGGCAAGATTGCAGCCGGTGCTTGATACGATTGAATACATCGCAAAAGAGACGAAAATCTGGCAGGAGATTACGACGCTGGTCGTGCCGGGGGAGAATGATTCGGACGATGAGCTAAAAAAGCTTGCGGATTGGCTTGTTACGAATGCCGGGCCGGATGTCCCCTGGCACATAAGCAGATTCTACCCTCAGTACCAGATGGACGATGCGGCACCTACGCCGGTGAAGACGCTCGAGCGCGCATACGAAATAGGCAAACAGGCCGGCCTGCACTATGTTTATCTCGGTAATGTGCCGGGTGCAAAGTCAGAGAACACTTTTTGTTATAAGTGCGGCAGAATGTTAATAGAGCGCGTGGGCTATCATATAGCAGCCAATCATCTGAAAAATTCGTCCTGTCCCGATTGTGGTGAAAGAATAGCCGGCTTTGAGATTTGATTTGCGATGAAGATAATCGCGGATGCGAACATACCGTTTGTAAAGCAGTGCTTTTCTTCTATCGGCGAAGTCGAGGTTCTGCCGGGAAGAAAGATAACGCCCCATAGCGTGCGCAATGCGGACGTTTTGCTTGTGCGAAGTGTAACGAAAGTAAATTCACAATTGCTGTCGGCCAGCAGGGTTCGGTTTGTCGGCACTGCAACTATCGGATTTGAGCATGTTGATATTGAATATCTTCAAAAGAATAACATTGCCTTTGCATCTGCGCCTGGCTCGAATGCTAATTCGGTCGCCGAATATGTCGTCGCTGCTCTTCTTTCGGTGGGAAACAAACATAAGATTGAGCTTCAAGGCAAATCAATAGGAATCATAGGTGTCGGCAACTGTGGCAGCAGGGTGGTGCAGAAGTGTGCCGCTTTGGGAATGGAGGTTTTTCTAAACGACCCGCCTTTGCAAAGGCAAACCAATGACCCAAAATATTTACCGATAGAAAGGCTTTTTGAGTGTGATTTTATAACTTTTCATACGCCGTTGACTTTTGAGGGGCTGGACAGAACATTTCATTTGGCCGACGAAAACTTCTTCAAGTCACTAAAAGCAGGTTGTGTTTTTATAAATAGTTCTCGCGGCGGCGTTGTTGAGACGACGGCCTTAAAAAATGTTATACGCTCTGGGAGGTTGAAAGCTGTTGTGCTGGATGTGTGGGAGAATGAGCCGAATATAGATACCGAGCTTTTGCAGATGGTGGATATTGGAACGCCGCACATCGCAGGCTATTCGCTGGATGGCAAGGTCGTCGGTATGATTATGATTTACAGGGCTGCGTGTGAACATTTTGGTCTTGAGCCTCAATTTGACGCCGCATCTTTCTTGCCTGCTCCTGCGGTAAGTGAAATCAGGGTCAGTTTGGATGCCGGTAAGGAGCAAAACATTATTCACCAAACAGTCCAGCAGGTCTATGCTATTAACAGGGATGACTTTAACACTCGTGAGATTCTGATGGCGCCGGTTGCCAAGCGAGGCAGATTCTTCGATGATTTGCGAAAGAATTATCCGGTTCGCAGGGAGTTTCAGAATACGAAGGTCCTTGTCGAAGACGAAAACAGCAGCTTGGCCAGGAAGTTAAGGGATATCGGATTCCTCCTTGCGCAAGGATGACAGATATGGCAAAAGGTAGTAGCGGAAATAATATAGTTGAGTGGCCCAGCGGCAGGCTGGATTTCTCAGCAGGCTGTATCGTGATGGGGGTTCTAAATATCACGCCGGATTCCTTCAGCGATGGCGGCCGGTTTTTTGATAAGAATAAGGCGATTGAGCACGGCTTACAAATGGCGGCCGATGGTGCCGCCATAATCGATATTGGTGCCGAGTCTACTCGGCCGGGCGCAGAACCGGTCTCGGCTGACGAGCAGATAACTCGTGCGATACCGGTGATAAAAGCGCTTGTAAAAGAAATCGATGTGCCGATTAGTATCGATGCGCACAGTGCCGAAGTTGCCGAGGCTGCCCTCGAGGCTGGCGCTGCGATGATAAACGATATCACTGCTTTGTTTGACGAGCGTATGGGACAATTGGCAGCCGAGCGCAAAGTGCCGGTCGTCTTGATGCATATGCAGGGAACACCGCAGACGATGCAAATCAAGCCGAAGTATAACGATGTGGTGAATGAAGTGCTGGATTTTTTGCTGGCCGCAGCTATGAAAGCACAACAATTTGGTGTTGAAAAGAGCAGGATTTTTATCGACCCTGGAATAGGTTTCGGCAAAACATTGGAGCACAATCTTCTACTTTTGAAAAACATAGATAGGTTTGTGAATAGTGGCTGTCGTGTGCTCGTCGGGACAAGCCGAAAGGCTTTTATAGGAAAAATAACAGGCAAAGGAAGTCCCGCAGAACGGCTGTTCGGCACCGCTGTCGCAGTTACTTTATGTGCAGCATCTGGCGTCTCAATCGTCCGCGTTCACGATGTCGCTGAAATGGTGGATGTCGTGAGGGTAACTAATGCCATCTGCCACATAAAGTAACCGGTGTCGGAGCGGACTTGACTTTGAAGAGACTCTCCAAATCTTTTTTAAGTGAGCAGCGATGTTATTTTGTGGTTCGACTTACTTTTTTTACTCGTTTAGTTTGTTTTTTGCCCAGAATTTGGTCGGCCTGTTCGGGTGTTTCAGGCGGCCAATCGCCTTGTGACTGGAGCTGTTTTAGCTTTTCTAATTGGCTGTAATTTACTATCGTTCGGCATTTGGGGAATCTGTTGCAGCCCAGAAACGGCCCTTTTTTGCTCTCTCGCACTACCAATTCGCCCTCCTTGCACTTGTAGCACTTTACCCCTGTTGGCTTGGGCGCCGGCCTCCGTGGCAGAGCGTTGCCTTCTTTATCCAGGTTAAGAATCGTTTTGCAGTTCGGATAATCGCTGCAGCCTAAAAATGGCCCGTATCGCCCGCGTTTCTCGACCATCATTTTGCCGCATACTGGGCATTTGTGTTCGCTTTTCTTTACCTCAATCATTTTGCCGTCTCTGTCGCAGGGGCAGGCAAATTTACATTTCGGGTAGCCTGAACAGCTCAAAAACCTCCCGTTTTTACCGAATTTGTAGACCAGCGGCTGGCCGCACTTCGGACATTTATATTCGCTCGGTACAACTTCTGCCTTGGCATGCTTCATTTCCTTCTGTGCCGTCTCAATGGTTTCCTTAAATGGGCCGTAGAACTCTTTCAAAACGCTGACCCAGTCGAGATGCTGTTCTTCGATTTTGTCTAATTGCTCTTCCATATAGCGGGTAAAAGCAACGTCCATTATTTTCGGAAAGTACTCATTGAGCTTATCGGTAACCAATTCACCCAAGTTGGTGGCGCAGAGTTTTTTCTCAATCTGCTCGATGTAGCCGCGTTCCTGGATGGTGCTTATTATCGGCGCGTATGTGCTTGGCCGTCCGATACCCTCATTTTCCAGTGCCTTGACTAAGGAGCCTTCCGTGTATCGGGCAGGTGGCTTGGTGAAATGCTGCTCAGCCTGTATGTCGACCGCTGCCAGTGCTTGGCCCTTTTTCAATGGCGGCAGCAATTGCTCTTCTGACGTGGTTGGCCAGATTTTCGAGAAGCCATCGAAAACCAGGACTCGGCCGGTGCTTCTGTACCAGCAGGTGCCGATGGGGGTTTCTGCCGTGATATCCAGATTTGTAACGTCCCACTTGGCCGGTGCCATTTGACAGGCTGTGAACCGCCGCCATATCAGGTCATAAAGTCTGAATTGGTCGTTACTGAGAAACGATTTTAACTTTGATGGTGTCAGGTCAACATCGGTTGGCCGAATCGCCTCGTGTGCCTGCTGGGCTGTTTTTTTTGAAGCATAAACATTTGCTTTCTCAGGCAGATACCCTTGTCCAAAATGTGTCCTGATGTGGTTGCGTGTTTCCTCGATGGCTTCGCCTGCGATGTGAGTGCTGTCCGTCCTCATATAGGTGATTAGGCCGAGGAATCCCGTCGAGCCCAGGTTGATTCCTTCGTATAACTGCTGGGCCACCATCATTGTTCTCTTTGTGCTGAAGCCCAGTCGATTTGCAGCCGTCTGCTGTAGCGTCGAGGTGATAAAAGGCGGTGAAGGCCGAGAAACAGATTGCTTGGTTTGTAAATCGGCCAATTTGAATTTTGCCTGCTTTAGCGTACCAAATATCCTTTCCGCTTCTTTCTTGTTGGACGCCTTGAATTTCTCATTGCCGACTCGCGTAAGCTGGGCCTTGAAGGCCTTGTGTTCAGCCAACCATTTGTTTTGTTCTGCAACGGCGGGGGGACCATCCTTTTCGGTTTTAGGTTTCACAAAATCCAGCCATTGCTGCCGATAGTCGTTTTGCAGGTCCGTTGTGAAAACCGCAGGTATCAGCCAGTACTCCTCTTGTTTGAAATTGCGGATTTCCCTTTCTCTTTCGACAATTATCTTGACAGCAACGGATTGCACTCGCCCCGCCGAAAGTCCTCTGGCCACCTTTTTCCACAGCAAAGGACTTATCTGGTATCCCACTATCCTGTCGAGTATTCGCCGGGCCTGCTGAGCCATAACCTTGTCCATATCAATCCTGCCAGGTTCGGCAAAGGCCTGTTTAATCGCAAATTCTGTTATCGCGTTAAAGATGACGCGGTAGGTTTTTTCTTCCGGCACACCGAGAATCTGCGCAAGGTGCCACGCAATGGCTTCGCCTTCTCTGTCAAGGTCGGTAGCAAGATACAATCTATTGCAGTTCTTCGCTGACGCCTTTAAGGAGCTGACATTTTTTTTTCTGCCAGGCGTAATCTCATAAGTTGGCTCAAAATCATTTTCTATATTGACGTTGAGGCCTTTTGAAGGCAGGTCGCGCACGTGCCCCATCGAAGCCTTTACTTCGAAGGTTGAGCCGAGATATTTATTTATCGTCTTTGCCTTGGTGGGCGACTCGACGATTACCAGAGATTTGCTGTTGGACGAAGTTCTTTTTACCATAGATTCGCCAATATTTAGCCTCACATTTTTGTGGGGTCTGTTATTCATCGGCTCTTTTACGCACAAAATTTAGAATTGGACAAATACAGATAGATAGGGAAGATGTCAAGAAAAAACAATTTCTGGGTTTTCAGACTGCTTGCAGGAGTTTATCGAGTTGTGGCTTTAATTTTCTGATGGCGTTTCCTCGGTGGGAGATTGCATTCTTCTCTTCACGGGTTAATTGAGCAACGGTCTTATTCAGGTTCGGCACAAAGAAAATTGGGTCATATCCGAAACCATTTTCTCCGATTTCTTTTTCAGCTATAAATCCTTCGAGCCCGCCTTCGGTTTCGATTAAAATATTCTCAGGACTTGCCAGGCATAAATGGCAGACAAATCTCGCTGTTCTTTTTTCTTTCGACACACCTTCAAGGAGTTTTAGAACTTTGGCCATATTCTTATGGTCGAGCAGTTTTCTGTTTTTTTCCTTTTCGCCGCTGAATCTGGCGCTTGTTACCCCAGGCAGACCTCTGAGTGCGTCAACCACCAGTCCTGAATCATCTGCTATAGTCCAAAGCCCTGTTTGCTTTGCATAACCGATGGCTTTTTTGCGTGCATTCTCGGCAAAGGTTTTGCCATCCTCCTTAATCTCCGTGATATTCGGAAAGTCCGCCAGCCCCACCCAGTCAACGTCGGCATCCAGCAGTTCTGCAAGCTCCCGCATCTTCCCCGGATTCGTGCTGGCTACAAGGATTTTCATTTGCCTCTATCCACTTTTAGTAAAGCATAAATCGCCACGTCATGAAGCTCACCGGTTGCCCGCGCCCGGCTGGCTTTTCGTCTCACGCCTTCCTTTTTGAACCCAAGCTTCTTAACCAGTCCCTGCGACGCTCGATTTTCCCTGTAAATCGGCGCCTCGAGACGCTGAAGCTTAAGTTTTGTAAAAGCGAACTTGACCAGCGCACCAACCGCTTCAACCCCCAATCCTTGCCGCCAGTATTCCTTCCCGAGCCAGTATCCTATGTCGACTTTCCCTGTGAAACGGTCAATCCGTGTGAACCCGACGCATCCTATCACTTGCTTCCGGGCACGATGTTCAATAACAAAATTGAGGTCCGTCACCAACTTTTGTTTTTCTCGTCGCCGGCTCCGCCTGATGAAATCTTCAGCGTCTTTAATGGTGTACGGAAAAGGAATATGCGCGGTATATCTGGATACTGCCAAGTCATTGATATTGCGCGTGATATCAGCCGCATCCCTCATCTCGGCCGAGCGAAGTATCAACCGCTTTGTTTTAATCCGCACAGCCACCTTTTCCTCGACCTGCCCGCCTGACGGGATTCGTACTAGCGATAAGTATTTTTCTGTGAATCAACATTACTAAAGGATTACTCCATCAATTCCAACGATAGGGTTTTTTCATTAGCTCTTCGTGCAGCATAGCAAGAAGGTCAGGGGCGATTCCATCGGGTGCTTTCATTCTTAAATAATAGTTGTTATCCAATCTTTCCTGCATGACCAAAAGACTCAGTGCACAATTATACAGAATTACGTCTTTGGCTTGTTCATTGTCATAACCGTCTGTCAAAAGTCTTTTGAATAGGTCATCAAACGTGAATCTGTCAAACACTTCATAGTTCTCTTCAATATAATCCGGCGGATAGTCCTCGTCCATTATTCAAAATACCTGAAGTTTAGATTCAGCTTACTCTCGTTCATATCTCTAACTCTGTTCTGGAATCCATCTGCCGTCTATTCCCATAACCAGTATAGGGCAATCAGAATGTAGCTCCTCGATGGTTTGTATGCATTTATTGTACTCAGGCATGGTGGAATAGTCCTTGTTTATCACCTCTCTATTCATTGCAACAATCAGAATCCCAAGTTCAAGGGTTTGTTTTTTGTATCCAATTAAAAACTTTACGATGTCCTTGTGTTCGTTTGGTCTAAATTCTATTTCGATGAATATCTTTTTTGGGCGACCTTTTCGACTGATAGCAACATCAGGCTTCTCCCTCATTGTAGGAGAGTACCCACCCACATACAATTCGGATCCTCCAGTCCCAAAGAGTATCATCAAATGCTCCTCAAGTTGCTTGGCTAAATCCATTTGGAAGCCTTTATTGCTGTTTTTATGAATAAATACTGTATTCTTTAGGGCATTTTTCATGTCAGCCAAAGAAGTGCCATAGGCATTTAGAATCTCATCTACATTCAATCCGGGGGGTGATATATAATGCTCGACATTGCTAATTTTGAAGTTCACGCCTTTTTTCCCTGTGACAAGGTTGGCAACAAAAAGCAGAACTAACTCATCAATTTCTTTAACAATGCCCGCTGGAAGTGCAGCCGGTTTTCAGCCTGGTCGAACATAATCGAATTTTTCGACTCAGCGACCTCGTCGGTGATTTCAAAGCCGCGATAGGCAGGCAGACAGTGCATAATCTTGACGCCGGCCGGTGCGGACTTGAGCAGCTCGGAATTGACCTGAAAACCCGCAAAAGCCTTGATGCGCTTTTGCTTCTCGCTCTCCTGCCCCATACTTACCCATGTGTCGGTATAGATAACATCAGCATCTGCTGCCGCCTCAGCCGGGTTATTTGTCTGCCGAATGCTGTCGGCTGATATCTTGTTGGCCTCCGCAATCGATTCGTCGTCGAGTTCATAGCCGGCAGGCGAAGCAATCACCATCTTCATACCAAACTTCGCACACGCAGCCGCTAACGACCGGGCAACGTTATTGCCGTCGCCGATGAATGCGGTTTTTATCCCTTCCGGATGCCCAAAATGTTCGCTGATAGTGAGCACATCAGCCATCGCCTGGCACGGGTGCATCCTGTCGGTCAGGGCATTTATCACCGGAACCGTCGCAAACTCAGCCAGTTCTACTACGGTCTGATGTTCAAACGTCCGCACCACTATTCCGTCAACATATCGGCTCAGAACCCTCGCAATATCTTTGACTGGCTCTCGTTTGCCGATACCGCCGATATCTTCAGGTCTGACATAAATCGTGCTGCCGCCCAGGTCTGTCATTGCGACTTCAAAACTTATCCGCGTTCGCAGGCTTGGTTTTTCGAAAAGCATCGCCACGGTCTTGCCGCCAAGACATATATCCCGCTTATCCTGTTTGTACAGATTCTTAAGCGAGATACTCATATCGAGCAGCTCGTTTAGCTCCTTCACCGAGCAATCGCTTATGCACAGAAAATGCTTCATTTGTTCTCGCTCAAAACACCGTCAAGGATATCTATCGCTTGGTCTATCTGCTGTTTTGTGGCGACCATCGGTGGCATAAATCGCAGAACCGTATCATCGGTACAGTTTATTCGCAGACCCTTATCGAGGCACTTGTTGACTATTTCGTTGCCGCTGCTTGTCAGTTGAATACCAATCATAAGACCGATTCCGCGGACGTGGTCGATAATCGGATGCTTTTGCTTTAGCTGTTCGAGTTTGTCTTTCGTATATTGACCAAGTTTGACCGCATTTTCCAGAAGGTTCTCTTCTTCGATTGCCTCAATAACCGCAATTGCTGCTGCGCAGGATAGTGCATTGCCGCCGAACGTCGATGCGTGTTTACCGGGAACCATCGAAGCCGCTATTTCTTTTTTGGCCATCATCGCTCCTATCGCTACCCCGCCGCCGAGCGCCTTGGCCATCGTTATAATATCCGGCTCAACGTCGAAATGCTGATATGCGAACCATTTGCCTGTCCTGCCGATTCCTGTTTGCACCTCGTCTAAAATCATGACCGCGCCGTTGGCATCGCACAGTTCGCGAATCTTCTCCAAATATTCTGCGCTCGCAACGTTTATTCCGCCCTCGCCCTGGATTGGCTCAACCATCACCGCCGCAACCTCATCGCTGAACGCCTTCTCCAGCGCCTCAACGTTATTGAATGGTACATAAATAAATCCTGGCAGCAGTGGTAGAAATCCCTCATGGTATTTTGGCTGGGCCGTAGCGGTTGCTGTTGCGAAGGTTCGTCCGTGGAAGCTGCCTTCTGCCGTGATGAATTTGTACTTTTCTTTAGCTGTGTGCAGACGGGCCAGTTTCATCGCAGCTTCATTCGCCTCGGCTCCGCTGTTGCAGAAAAAACATTTTCCTCCAAACGCCCGTTCACTCAGCAGCTTGGCTAATTTGCCCTGCGGCTCAGAGTAAAATGTGTTATCTATATGCAGAAGCTCCTCTGCCTGTTTGTGTATCGCTTCGACAACCTTCGGATGGCAGTGTCCTATCGCACTGACAGCCCAGCCGGGGAACATATCTAATATCTTGTTCCCGTCTGAGTCGAAGCAGTAGCAGCCCTTGCCCTTGACAATTACCCGCGGCAGCCGATGGTAGTTGGCGATAACGTATTTATCAAACAATTCGATTATCTCCTGTGTCGTCATATCTTTTATCCACTGCGGGAGGATTTATCCCGCCCCCTATCCATCACTTTATTTGTCTTTGCGTTCGTAGGGCTTTAGCTTGTAGTCTTCCATCTTCTTTGTATATTCTTCGAACGATTTTTTGACTTTTTGCAGATGCTCCGTCGACCGTTCAGGTTCCTCTTTTTCGCGCTTGCGTTCTCTATAGTCCCAGATAGCGTATGCTATCCATCCTATGCCGACGAGTATCGCTGCGATAAGAAGTATTATATATGCCATCGCATTTATCCGCCTACGGCGGATTCTCCTCTTATTCCTGTTAGAAACAAGGTTTCTAAATGGGTCTAATCTTTATCTTCAGCGTCTTTGGTCTTGGTTTGCTTTACCGCAAAAAAGTAAACTATCGCTCCAAGAAAATAGAACCACAGCGACACAATAATCGCCGCTGCCCATATCAGCCTGTCGTATGTACCATTTTTTGTAAGGGGATGGATAAATTTCCTCGGTGGCCTTTTCAGGCAGTCAATCAGCATAACAACTGAGAATACCACTCCTGCTACTGCCAGAACTCCCAGAATAATCCTGACGCTGACTATCGGCCCCAAAGGCCAGAATCCTAATCTACTAAACATTTGAAAAACCTCCATAAAACAGTAACCATATATCCGGCCAACACTTAGGAGGTGAGATAATTTTATATCTTGCCTCCTTTATAAAACCCAATCCGCCTTTGGCGAGACCTCGCCTTTAGGCGGGAATGCTATTCTAACCAACCCGCTATGAATAATCAATAATCAAAATAATGCGATTGTTTACACATGGCTGGTGAGGCAGGCGAGGTAAACGAGGCAAGAAAAATTTGCAAAAAGAACAAAATCGAACACGTTTCCGCAACAAACGCGCAGGCGAAATAGAGAAAAGTTCACATCAAACGCGCTTGTTGATGAAAAAAAATGACAAAAATTTACAAAAATTTACAAAAATTAACAAAAAATGACAAAAATTAGCAAAAAATAACAAAAATTGACACGTTTTGGACCATGATTGAAGTACCCCCTCGCGCGAATTTGCGCGCTGAAAATGCAAGGGCATTTTCAGCGGGTAACTGGTGAGTGGTGATTGGTTAAATGGTGAACTGGTTGTTCAGTCGCTGTTGATGCCGGAGGCCACGATGGTTTCGTATAGCGAGAAAATAAAAACTGCCGCATACGTAAAGCGCGTACGCGCTTTACGTACGAGCGTTTTTCTTGTGATTGGGGTTTTTTGATTTTTTGGTTCTCCTTGATGGCGATTTTGGCGAGGGCAGGCTGGAAAGTATTTAAGTAATTAAGCAAGTACTTAAGTAGTGCATCAGTAAATCATCGCTGGTGCTGCCGGAGGCCAACCGCTGAAGGCGGGACATAATCGTGGCCCGTCGCTAGTCTCTCGTATCTCGCTGGTTGAAGGGGCTAAATTATTTTAAGCGGTTGCGGTTGCGCGGCTCGTTACGTATTGCGTATATCGTATGTCGTCAGAGGAATCCGCCAGAGGCGGATAAATTTTTTAGATGCGGATTAGGTTGGGGTGGAATTACTTGATTGGCCAGCCGGCGAGGACGGCGATGAGAAGAAAATCAAAAATCAAAATGCAAAAATAAAAAATGTGGAGCCGCTTCGCGGGAGTTATTTTTAATGGCGATTTTGGGGGGTTCATTTAGCGTGCAGCATATAGCGGACAGGAAAGAAAAAGAAATATAATACCTAAGATACTTAGGTATTCTTTTATTGTTCTAGTCCTTTTGACTAATCGAAAGGACTACGAGCCTTTTATAAACGTAAGGGTTTTTTAGTGAGGGATTTGAGAGGCAAGGCAAAAGTTAAAAGTAAAAAGGCAAAAGTGCGGTATCCCAAAGGGATGATTTTTTATGATGTTTTTTGGATAAGGGCGATTTTGGCGGGGGGCTTTATTTTCCTTTTCTTAATTCAGCTATCGGTTTAAAGTTCCCGTTTTTGTCTTTATATTTCCAGAAGTACCATCCATCTACGGCACCTTTTTCTATTATGGCCGAGCCTGCTGTTGATGGCGAGTCAAATAGTTGCCCTGACGGAATCATCTTGATTATTCCGTTTGGTAGTACTTTTGCTTTATATTTTTGCCCTTTGTAACTGGCATAGATTCTCTGATAATCTCTTAGTAAACCTTTTAACGGTCGCTCACCTTCACGTTTGATCTTTATTTTTCTTTTTGTCTCTTTACGATTGTATATTTCATCAAAGATATCTATAACTTCCTGACGAATCTTTTGTTTAACTTGTTGCCTCAGGATTGGCAGCAGATTTTTCGAACTTCTAAGTTTTCCTTTTTGAGTATTTCCTGCCGGATATGCGATTCTCAAAACTAATGACTCGAGTTCTCTGATATGCCCCGCTTTTTTAATAATATAAAGGCTAAAGTGCGTCCATTCGCCCTGATGGCGGTCCTTTAGGTGATGTCTTATTCTGTTCTTGAGATTCCTTGCCAGTCCGACATAGTACAGTTTATCTTTTTTATAAAGTGCATAAAGTCCTTGGTGTCCCCTAATCATATCCGTGATTTCTCTCTGGTATCTGTCGAATATCCTCGCATTTACCTTTTCGATAAACCCTGCCACAATTGCCCTTGTTTTATGCTTTTTCTTTCTCGCCATTGCTTTACTTTACTGTTCTCTGCTAGAAAAATGATGTTTTGCTTGGGTATCAGGCTGCATATCAAAATGGATACAATAGTTTACGAAAGACTGAGCTGGCGGTGCCGAGTACTGCGATTAGATTGAGATGGTGCAAATAAGTTCGGCTCTCTTACAGTATTTTCTATTCTTCGGGCTGCTATCTCAAAATACGATTGGTCAATTTCTATCCCGATAAAATTTCTGCCCAATTGTTTTGCCACAGCACCTGTGGTACCAGAACCCATAAAAGGATCAAGAATAATGCCTCCGTGTTTGACTTCGCACCTGATACAGACGCTCCGAGAATCCACCCTCGTTCACAAAAGACTGCTCCAATTTCCGGACTTGTCGTCCCAAAAGGAAACTGGCCTGATTAATCAAACAGATAAGCGTATTAGCCGCTGTTTCTGCCTTGACTGTCCGAATTGAGTAAGGGTCCGAACCGTCTGACTTGTCCGACCTGTCTGACTTGTCCGACCGATACTGTTTCCTCACAGTCATCGCTTCGGGTGAATCCTTTGGCCATATTCGTAGTCTTCGCTGCCGAAGGAAATCCTCATAGTCCAGCAGCAGCTCTTCTAAGCTGGCGCGGGCCACCCCTGTCAGTTTCAATTCCATCTTTTTCGATGTGGCCGATGCCATGCTGCCTTCGGCGATGTTCTGTACGCCGCTTCGCGCTGCCTGAATCATCTGGTCGCGTGTGCGCGAGGTTTTTTCAATGAATCTGTTGCAGAAAATCATTGTCGCATCATAAATCATCCGAGCTGTCTGAAAACTTCGCAGTTTCCGGTATCCTCCATGCGGTTTGATTACCTTGCCTGTTTCAGCCATTGTCTATTTCCTTTTTGAAAGTTTAATGATTAATTCCTCTGCACTTTTCGCATTGATAGTATTTCTTCCCATAACTGGAGGAATAATATCTAAAAGTTTTGTTCCCGCAAAACAAACAACCTCCGTCAAGATTGAACGTATGGCAACGGGGACGATTAATTAAAGGTAATCTTGAGTAAAATAATCTTTCAGCTTCTCTTTTTTGTTCTTCATCTGCCTTCATAGCTTTTGCCCTTATCTGTCAAGGAATAAAATCCTCTTTGTTCGGGCAAGCGAACGAACAAAGACATATTATCAGGATGTTTGCTATTTAATTCGTGCTTATTCAACTCACCGCGGATAGAATTCCGAAACGTGTCCATTTTGTATTTTAAGCTTTTTGCTTGCACAGTTCTTTCAGCCTCTTCGTAGATAGTTTGCAGCGGTACAAATTCTATTCCTTCTTTGCTTTTTTGTTTTATCACTTCAATAATTATGCCTTTGATTGATGGGACAGTGCCAGGTAAAATCCCTTCGCGTTTTATAACTTCTGTCACTATTTTCTGGACACTTTTGTCTTTTGCTGCTTTTTCGTCGCTCCGCAGAAACGCCTTATAGACATCCGAATAAGCTGCCAAATATTCTTCATCTGGTGAAAAAACGGAATCGGTAAATTTTACAGAATTATAAATCGCCTCAAGTTGAGAAAAATAAAGAGGTTTTGTTTCCTTGATAACTACATTAACTTCTAAATTTGTCAGTAGCCCTCCCCTTGTTAGGTTAGTACTTCCAATAATTCCTGTTGTTTCGCGCCCCTTTGAAAACAAATACATTTTTGGATGAAAAACAACACGAGTCTTATGTTCCATGCTATCTCCGTAGCAATAGAACTTGATTCCTTTTACCTTCTTCTGAAGTTTGATTAAGTAATGAATCGATTGTGGATCGGTGTTCTTAAAATCTAACCCTGCGATAATTTCAACGCTTGCATTGTTATTCAGGCAATATATTAGCGAATCTTCGATAACTTTTAGACCTGAGTGCTTCAGAAAAGCAACAGCGATCCTTGTAGAATTAGCATTCTGTAACTCATGGTTAATAATATTGCCAATTGGATAATTTAAATTTGATAAGATTTGAATTGCCATCGTTAATCACATACCCTTTCCTGAATGAGCAAGATTTGATATTTACATTGGGTTTCGTTATTCCAAATCTCCCCCTCCATTTTCTTTAATACCTTTAAAAAGTTTCTCAACCGTTCAGGATTTCTGACCGTTGTCGATATTGACCAAGGCAATTTCTCCGCCATTTTGCTATTCCCCGGTACTTTTCCAATAAAACTTAGAAATATTGCGGGCATTCTAACCTATAAAGGAGGGGCGGGCAAGTTATTAGTCGTTAGTGAAAAGGGCATAAGAGCGTAAGAGCGAAAGGGGAATATTAACCCGCTCGGCTGGCCGAGGGGCTAAACGAAATGGAAGTCCGCCGTGCCGGCGGACGCTAAACGAAAAGCGTTCCTCACATAGTTTTTGACCCCCAGCATAAAGCTGGGGGCTAACCGTTTTTACGAGATGCTGAATTCGATTGACCGCGGGGGCGTAATCTGGGATTATAGCGGCTTATTAGCCCTGATTTTGGGCTATTTTCTTGGAACTTTAGGTGGCAAAATTGGTCTAAATAAGGAGCGAGATTGTGCAGCCGAAGACGGCTCAAACAAGTGAAGACAGCTTCTTAGTGGAGCAGTGCCGACGCGGCGATTCCGCAGCGTTGGAGCGGCTGATAGTTAGGTATCACAGCCGCATTTATAACACGATATTGCGGATTTGTACGAATGCCGACGACGCTGCGGAACTTACGCAGGAGACGTTTGTCAAAGTAATAGAGAACATAAGTGATTTCGAGGGCAGAAGCGGCTTTTATACGTGGGTGTTCAGGATAGCGGTTAATCTGACCTTGAATTACCGCCAGCGAGGTTCGAGGCTGGCCTTTAGGTCGCTGGACGCTGAAAACGATGAAGAAAACGAGCAGGCAAAGGGAGCGTTGAAGGCGGTTTTGAGTAGCGATGACTTACCTGACCCGGCGGCTGTTGCTGCAAATAAAGAGTTGTGCCAGATAGTGTTAAAAGCCCTGAAGAAGCTGGACGATGCACAAAGAGCGGTGATTGTTCTGCGTGATATTGAGGGTATGAATTACGCTCAGATTGGTGAGGTGCTGAAGATTGAGCTGGGTACGGTCAAGAGCAGAATAAGCAGGGCCAGGAACAGTCTGAGAGAAATTTTGGGAGCAATAGTACAATGAAAGAAGAGATGAATATTGATGAGCTTCTTACCAGCTTTTTGGATGGGGAGGCGACGGAGCGGGAGCGGATTGAGGTCCAGCGGCTTTTAACTAATGATGCGCAGGTCGCAAAGCGGATGAGGGAACTTGAAAAGTGCAGGATGTTAGTTGGTTCACTGCCTTACGCCGAGGCGCCGGCAGAGATAATGAAAGGAATAAAGACATCACTTGGGAAGTCGCCGGTGAAGGCTCCCGAGGCTGTGGTGTTCGAGCAGCGCAGAGGGGCAAGACACCTGCTGATTCGCCAGGTGCTTTCCGTGGCTGCGATGGTCGTGCTGGTGGCTGTTTTAGCTGTGGTGATTTATACGATTTTAGTGCCTGAGGTTTCAAGTAAGCAGCCGATAGTAGCGGATAACTTGAAACTGCCGGCGAAAAAGATTGAAATCAGGTCTGAGGGGACTGTGCAGCCCGAGGTGACCAAGGCCGACTTGCCTTCGCGCAGCGCTTCGGCGGAGCAAGGAAAACCAATCTCACCTGCCGGCGGACAAGTTGAGGCGGCAAAAGAGGTCTTGGTGGGATTCAGCGGCAGACTCCAGTTAAAGACAAAGGCTTTGATTGCCGTGGACGCCTCTATCAGCAGGGCGATTGAAGACAGCGGACTTGTACAGTACAGTGTTTCCGGGCGCGATGGGAAAGAGCGTGTTTATACTGTTGCCGGCAGCCGAGAGACTGTAAATCTACTTTTGGGTGATTTGGACGGTATCTGGGGCAAGTTCGATTCAGCCACCCTTGCTGTTGAGGCTGGCGAGGCTGGTGAGAGGGTGGTCGTGGATAACGTTAAGACCGGCCAGATTGCCGAGATTCTCAAGCAAGAAAACTCCGAGGCCCGTATCAAAGTCGCGAAGGACATCGCCTCTTTCAACAGGATAGGAAAGCAGCTGCCCGGTACAGAGATGTTTGCTGCGATTGGCTACAAAGGGGATGATTTAATAACGATACCAAAGCCGGTCTTGACTTCAGGTGAAAGACCGATTACAAAGCCTGCCGGTGGAACCGAAGCAGAGCAAAAAGTGCTTTTGACCATTGTTGTTGCGAGCAGCGAATAAAGGATGCTTGATATTGAAAAGTGCTCTCTGGTGGTCGTTGACGTCCAGGGGAGGCTGGCGCAGTTGATGTACGGCAGGGATGCTGTATTTACGAACATTCAAATCCTTATCAAAGCCGCAAAGATTCTTGATATTCCCATTGTATGGTGCCAGCAGGTGCCGGATTCGCTCGGGCCGACTGTCCCTGAGATCGCGGAACTGCTCAGTGACACAGAGCCGATAAATAAAGCAAGCTTTAGCTGCTGCGGCGATGAGCGATTCATCAGCAGATTGAATTCACTGGACCGCCGGCAGGTTCTGCTGTGCGGGATAGAGACTCACGTCTGTATCTATCAAACGGCTGTTGATTTGCGCAACAGAGGTTACGAAGCGAACGTGGCAGCGGATGCTGTTTCTTCGAGGACGCTGGAGAACAAGCAGATTGGTCTTGAAAGACTGAGGGCTGAGGGGGCAAGTCTCAGCAGCACCGAAATGGCGCTGTTTGAGCTATTGAAAACGGCTGAGCACCCGCAATTCAAGCAAATCGCAAAACTGATAAAGTAGCCTACTTTGATTTCTTTTTTGTTTTGTCGGAGGGTTTTGAGTCTTTGGTTTTGTTATTGGTCTTGCCAGCAGCGGTTTCCTTGCTTTGTCTGGCCTGCTTTTTGTAATCTTCACTTCTGTAATCGGTTTCGTAGAAGCCTGAGCCTTTGAAAATAAGTCCTGAGCCGGCGCCGATGAGGCGTTTGAGGCGGGCTTTTTTGCAGACGGGACATTTGCGCAGCGGCCGCGACTTTATGGTCTGGAATTGCTCGAATTCATGTCCACAGTTTTCGCAGAGATAATCATACGTCGGCATAGACTTACTCCGTATCTATTGATTCGTCGATTGCCTGCTCATCCGGCTCGGATTTTTCTTCTTGCTGGTCTTGTTCGGATTGTAGCTTATTGATAATGACTCTGCTCGGCCGGATGACTCGGCCGTTGAGTTTGTATCCTTTTTGAAACTCTTCGAGCACAGTGTCATCCTCCTGGCCGGCCTCGGCTTTTTGCATTATCGCCTCATGCATAGCAGGGTCGAACTTCCGGCCTAACGCATTTATCTGCTCTACGCCATGGGTTTTGAGGGCATCGAGCATCTGGTTGTAAATAATCCGGATGCCCTCAACGAGGACGTTGAGGTTTTCAGCTGAGTGTGCGTTCTGGAGAGTATGTTCGAAGCTATCCAGGGTCGGCAGGAGTGTTTTTATTATCTTTTCCTTTTTGTATGCGATGGTGTCGTCAATTTGCTTGGGAACCCGCTTCTGGAAATTCTCGTAATCGGCGGCGACCCGCTGGAGCTTCTCAAAAGTTTCGTTTTTTTCCTTAATCAGGTCTTCTATTTGCTGGTGCAGCTGTTGCACTTCGTCTTTTTGTGGTGCAACCTCTTCTTTTTGCTCTTTTGGTTTTTCTTTGTCTTTGTGTTTCATACGTTGTTACCAAAATGTTTTTTTAGTTTTTCGAAGAAGCTTGTTGATTTTGGTGAAACGGTTCTGTTCTCGGTTTTGGCAAATTCTCTCAGTAATTCCTGTTGTTTTTCGTTTAGTTTTGTCGGTGTTTCGATGGCGATTTGTACGAGCTGGTCGCCGGTTCGACCTGTCCGTATGTCGGGCAGGCCCTGGCCTTTTATTCTGAAGATGCTTCCGTATTGTGAGCCCGGCGGGATTTTAAGCGACTTTGTGCCGTTGAGGCTCGGCACATCGATAGTGGCGCCGAGTGCAGCCTGAGTAAAGCTTATCGGGACAACTGCAATAAGGTCGTTCCCGTCCCGCTCGAGAAATTCGTGTGGTTTTATTCTGATGTAGCAATAGAGGTCGCCTTTCGGCCCGCCTTTTTGGCCGGGTTCACCTTCGTTTGCTACTCTTACACCTTGTCCTTCGTGTACGCCGGCCGGGATTTTAATATTGACGCTCCTCTTTTTGGGCACTCTTGCCGTGCCTCTGCATTTTTTGCAGGGATTGGTGATTACCTCTCCGGTCCCCCTGCACTGCGGGCAGGTCGAGACCATTTGGAAGAAGCCGCCGCCTCTTGCGATTTGTCCGGTTCCGTTGCAGGTTTGGCATCGGCCCGGTTTGGTTCCCGGTGCACAGCCGCTGCCGGAGCACTCGGGGCAGATGTCCTGGCGGGTGAATTCGATGGTTTTTTCGGTGCCTTTGGCGATGTCGTTCAAGGTCAGGTCAACGGAGGTCTCCAAATCATATCCGCGAGTGGGACCGCCTCGGTGTGTTCCTGCACCCATCCCAAAGACGTCGCCGAATCCTCCGAAGCCTGAGAAAATGTCCTCGAATATGCTGCCGATGTCCTGCCACTTCATGTGGCTGTAGTCGTGCATACCCATACCGCGGAGGCCTTCCTGACCGAACTGGTCGTAACGCTGACGTTTCTCGGGGTCGCTCAGGACCTCGTATGCCTCGGCGCACTCCTTGAATTTGGTCTCAGCCTCTTTATCGTTGGGATTTTTGTCGGGATGACACTTGATTGCCATCCGCCGATATGCGCGTTTTATCTCATCGGCGGAGGCATTTTTGCTGACGCCCAGAACCTCATAATAATCCCGCTTGGCCATAGTTTCGTATTGCGTATATGGTATTGCGTATTGCGTTAAAGTTTCTTAAGCAGGTTTGAAATCATTCGGCAAATGTGATCCAACATTTCGAGCAATTCAGATTCAGTGTCCTCAGAAGCATAATTCAATTCTTTTGCTATCGTTATCTGAGTTTCTAATTCCGCACAGCTTCCCAGCGATACGTACAGAAACTGCCTGTACTCATTGTTATAATATCTTCTAAACCCTTCTGCTATGTTCGAAGGAATAGAGACTGCCGAGCGTCTCATTTGGCTGCTTAAGCCATATAATTCATGTTTTGGAAAACCTTCTGTTAGTTTGTATATCTTTTTAACTAATTCAATCCCAAGCTGCCATATCTTAAGTTCTCTATATGTTTTTATTTTTTCCACTTTCCCGCAATACGCATCACGCACGACGCAATACGAGCCTATCTGACCGAGCCTGGTATAGGCTCCTGGTCTTTATCTTCTTCTTTCAATTCTGTTACTAACACGCTCGTAGTCAGCATTAATCCTGCCACTGAAGCTGCTGTCTCGAGTGCGGTCCTGGCGACTTTTGCAGGGTCGATAATGCCGGCTTTGAACATATCCACGAACCGGCCTGTGTTGGCGTCGTAGCCGATTGTATTTTCTTTTTCGAGCTTTTCGAGCAGTTGTGCGACGATGACATCACCCTGGTCGCCGGAGTTGTCTGCGATTTGCATTGTCGGGGCCTTAAGCGCGTCTTTTATAATATTGAAGCCGATTTTTTCGTCGCCCCTGGCTTTTTGTTTGGCCTTTTCAACTTCGGCGATAGCGCGCAGGAAAATAATGCCGCCGCCCGGCACGACTCCTTCTTCGGTCGCAGCCTTTGTGGCGTGCAGGGCATCATCGAGCAGGTCCTTTCGCTCCTTCATTTCTGTTTCGGTTGCGGCACCTGCCTTGATGATGGCAACGCCGCCGGTCAGTTTTGCCAGGCGCTCCTGCAGTTTTTCACGGTCGTAGTCGCTGGTTGTCTTTTCGATTTGTTTGCGGATTTGGTCGCAGCGGCCGTTGATATCCTTTTTATTGCCGGCACCTTCGATTATTGTGGTTGTTTCCTTTTCCACAACGACTTTTTTGGCTTGGCCGAGCTGGGAAAGTTCGATGCTTTCAAGCTTAATACCCAAATCTTCTGCGATTACCTGTCCTCCGGTCAGAATGGCCATATCAGCCAACATCGCTTTTCGCCGGTCGCCGAAGCCGGGCGATTTGGTTGCACAAACTTTCAACACACCCTGCAGTCGGTTGATTACAAGCGCAGCGAGGGCCTCACCTTCGACATCTTCTGCGACGATTAACAGGGGCCTTCCCACATGGGCAATCCTTTCGAGGAGCGGCAGGATTTCACGAACGTTTGATATTTTCTTCTCATAGAGCAGGATATAGGCATCTTCGAGTACGGCCTCGAGGGTCTCAGCGTTGGTCATAAAGTAAGGCGATATGTAGCCTTTATCAAACTGCATACCTTCGACGACGGTGAGCTCGTTTTCCATCGCCTTGCCTTCTTCGATTTCGATGACACCCTCTTTGCCCACCTTGTCGAATGCGTCGGCTAAGATTTCACCGACCTTTGGGTCGTTGTTGGCGCTAATGGTCGCTACTTTTGCGATGTCACTGTGACCTTTAACAGGTACGCTGACGGATTTGATGTAGTTAGTTACAATCTCTGTAGCTTTGTTTATTCCCCGCTGAACGGCCATAGGATTTGCGCCGGCGGTTACATGCTTTAGACCTTCGGTGTAGATTGCTTCAGCCAAGACGGTGGACGTGGTTGTTCCGTCGCCCACAATATCCGAAGTTTTGCTGGCGGCCTGATTGACCATTTTTGCCCCCATATTTTTGAACGGCTCGGGCAGTTCAATTTCTTTGCTGACCGAGACGCCGTCCTTTGTTACTTTCGGCGAGCCCCAGCTTTTATGAAGTATGACGTTTTTGCCGGTCGGCCCCAGCGTTATCTTTACAACAGCAGCTAATTGTGACAGGCCTTCTTTTAGATGCGTCCGTGCGTTATTGCCAAACATCAATTGTTTTGCCATTTTTATTACCTCTTACTGGTTACTTTTGGTTATTTATCCATCTGTTGATTTTTGTCTTATGTTTTTCGAGTTCTTATTCTTCAACGATTCCGAGGATATCACTTTCCTGCAGAATCACATATTTTTCTCCGTCGATTTCCACTTCATTTCCCATGTATTTGGCGTAGATGACCTTGTCATTTTTCTTTACGCTCATTTTGCTTAGGTTGCCGTTATCGAGCACCTTACCCGGCCCAGTGGCTATGACTTTGCCAATATGCGGCTTTTCTTTTGCCGTATCCGGCAGAATGATGCCGCCGGTAGTTTTCTCCTCGGCATCCGATTGTTTTATGACAATTCTATCTTCTAAAGGTCTGAGCTTCATATTTCACTCCTTGTCTGTCCTTGTTCCACTTTTTAAGTTCTCATTTACGGTTTTGTATTTCTGTTGTTAATTCATCAACCGCCGGTTTAAGCACTTCCTCTGATGAAAGTTTTGGGTCCAGCTCTCTATCAGGGTTGATGCCTTGGCCATCAATAACTTGCCCATCAGCGGTAGTGAAGCGGCCAGTCGGGATTTTCCGGCTTGAGCCGTCGGGTTGTTTTTCGAGCTTATAAATAGAGCCTTCCCCAAATGTTTTCTGGCCGAGCATCTTTGCTCTGCCGCTGGTTCGTAGTGCGCAAGCGAGCAGTTCACCGCCGCACTTTGTCTTAGGACCGATTAGTACGACCACAGGCCATTGTACAATTTTGGATTGCTCCCCTTTGATTATAGTCGGCTGGTTTTGGTCAATGTTCTGTATCTGCCACATGGGCTTATCTTGACCGACAAACATGCTGCCCACCTCACAAACAGCCGGATAAAAGCCGCCTATGTTGTTACGCAGGTCGAGCACAAGACCCCTTATATTTTGCTGTTGAAAATACATAAGGGCGTCCCGGACCTTCGCGGGCGTTTCTTTGTTGAAACCAGAGATAGCCAATAAACCAATGTTTGGCTCAAGGATGCGACTTTCAACACCTGAGGCTATAACAGTTCCGCGGACAACACTGACATCTCGCCGTGTGCCATCACCCAAAAGCACCTTCAGATTAACGCTCGTATTTTCAGGTCCCTTGATAAGCGAAACCGCTCGTTCCAAAGGCATCCCGACTGTAGATTCGCCATTGATAGCAGTAATGACTTCGCCGCCATTTAGTCCTGCGTTATCAGCGGGACCTTCTGGAATGACATTTTTGATGTAAATTCCGTTGGGATGGGTATCGATTCCCACCCCGATTCCGGAGAATGAACCGCGGATATACTCATCCAAATTTTTGGTTTGCTCTGCGGATAAGTTCTGTGTTTTAGAGATATCATTTGGGCTTGAGGTGAGGGCTTTTCTAACATTGTCTGTGGGAGTCGAATGAATCAGTTTCCAGCCGGTTTCATCTTTAGCGAAGAAGTTCATGATTTTATCGTGGCGCTCTGCACCGTCAGCACCGATGTGGAGCGCCGTCCCAATCTCGTATGCAAATGGGCCTATCACAGTGATAGATTCAACCTTATGTTCGTGCTTTTGGGGTCGTTGTTGACCTTGCATTATGTTGTCGAGAATCTCACAGAACTTCTGCTTGTTGATAATAGCAGCCTCGGAAGGATTTTCCGGCTTTGGCATAGCTACTACACAACCTTTGTCCGACAATATCTCCTGAAAAAGAATGGAAGGCTTTTCTGACAGCCAGGCCTGGTTGATTTTATCAACAAGAGCATGAATGGCGGCCTCGTCATTTTCTTTCTGCGATGGCTGGGCAAGTGCGGGGCTGCTAAGGAGGGCGATTAAAATCGCAGCGACAAATAAATAAAGCCTTTGGATAAATCTCATTTTGTCATTCATTGATTCACTTGCTCGTTTCGGTTTAGATTGCTTTTAATTGTCCGGCGGTCCCAGCCCCGGGTTAGATTACATCATATCCATGCCTTCATCCATTCCGCCGTAGCCGCCGCCCATTCCGCCGTAGCCGCCGCCCATCCCGTGTGGCATTTCCTCTTTTTTCTTTGGCTTTTCGGTAACAAGGCAGTCGGTAGTCAGCAGCAGAGTGGCTATGCTCACGGCGTTTTCGAGGGCGATTCTTGTTACCTTGGCAGGGTCGATGACGCCGGATTTAAGAAGGTCTTCGTATTTGTCCGTATCTGCGTTGTAGCCGAAGCCTCCTTTACCCTCCTGGACTTTATTAACTACGATGTTGGGGATTGCGCCGGCGTTGGCGGCGATGTAATAACAGGGCATCGTAAGTGCTTTTGCAACGATGTCGGCACCAGTCTTTTCGTCTCCTTCGAGTTTCAACTGGTCGATTGCACCTATGCAGCGGATAAGCGCCACACCTCCGCCGGGGACGATACCCTCTTCGATAGCTGCCCTCGTGGCGTGCAGCGCATCTTCGATGCGGGCCTTTATTTCTTTCATTTGAACTTCACTTACGGCTCCGACGTTGATTTGAGCGACGCCGCCGGTCAGTTTGGCCAAACGTTCCTGCAGCTTCTCGCGGTCATAGTCGCTGGTTGTGGTCTCGACTTCGCTTTGTATCTGCATAATTTTGCCGCGGATGGCCTCCTTGCTGCCGGCGCCTTCGACAATGATTGTGTTATCATTGTCGATGGTTACCTTTTTGGCCTGGCCGAGCTGTTTGATGCTGATATTTTCCAGTTCGACCCCCAAATCCTTGAAGATTGCCTCGGCGCCTGTCAGCGCTGCGATGTCGCCCAGCATTGCTTTTCTGCGGTCGCCGTAACCGGGCGCTTTGACGGCTGCGACCTGCAGAACACCTTTTAGTTTGTTCACTACCAGTGTCGCCAGTACCTCACTCTCAACATCTTCTGCGATAATCAGCAGTGGCCTCCTGCTTTTTGCGACCTTTTCAAGCATCGGCACGAGCTTTGCAACGCTGCTGATTTTCTCCTCGTACACGAGTATATATGGCTTTTCCAGCTCGCAGACCATGTTCTCGGGGTTGGTCACGAAGTGTGGCGAAAGGTAACCGCGGTCAAACTGCATACCTTCGACAAAGTCAATGGTTGTTTCGAGGCCTTTGCCTTCTTCGACGGTGATGACGCCATCTTTGCCGACCTGCTGGAAGGCCTTGGCCATAATCCTGCCGATTTCTCTGTCATTGTTGGCCGAGACCGAGGCTATGTTGATTATGTCGTCGGTTTTAGTGATGTCGATGGGCTTTGCGAGTGAAGTGAGCTTGTCGGTTACCGTCTTTGCTGCGGCTTTCATACCGCGTGCCATCGCCATAGCGTCCGAGCCTGCTGCGAGGTTGCGGTAAGCTTCCTTGAACATTGCTTCGGTGAGCACCGTGGCGGTTGTCGTTCCGTCGCCGGCGACTTTTGAGGTTTTGCTCGCTGCTTCCTTCACTAATTTTGCGCCGAGGTTCTCATTTTTGTCTATTAGCTCGATTTCCTCGGCCACGGTTACGCCGTCCTTGGTTACGAGCGGACCGCCCCAGCCTTTATCGATGATGGCGTTTCTGCCCTTGGGCCCGAGAGTCGATTTGACGGCCGCCGCGAGTTTTTCCACACCCGCCAGCAGCTTGGCCCGTGCATCAGATTCGAATGCCAATTCTTTTGCTGCCATAATTGCCTCTCCTAATCTGTCTTGGAAACGTTCAGTTTTTAATGTTGTGCCTAATTTATAACAAATTAGCAAAGCAGATGCCAGTTTTTGTCTGCGCAAAAGTCTGCTTGGAACGTTTGTTTGTAACTACTTTTGTTATAGGTAGTTACAGATTGCAAAATTGCGCCTCCTAAAGGTGTGTGCCTTGTGATTTTGCTGTCGGCTGTGCAAATTTTGGCATAAAAAGCAGGCTGGCTACGCCAACTTGACAGTTTGCCCCGGCGGTGACAGGCATTTGGCCGGGTAATCGTTTCAATAATCGTACGGTTTTTTGCCGGCTTTCAACCGGCATTCGTTTTGCATCCGGCGAAGTGTCTTGGTGAGATGCTCAGCCAGTTGTTTGTCGTCCATTTCCTGCACCTGTTGGGCTGTCAGGGTTTTGCCGTAATAAACGGAGATTCTGCTTCCCGGCGAAAATAGTTTTTTATGCCTTGGCCAGCACTCAAAGGCGCCGTCGACAAGTACCGGCACAATCGCAGCCCGGCCCCGTCTGCACAAAAGGCCTATGCCGGGTTTGAAAGGTGTAATTTTTCCGTCCGAGGTGCGGGTGCCTTCCGGAAAAAGGCAAAAACCGCAGCCTTCTTTGAGTTTGGCGATGACCTTTCTCATCGCGGGCAAATCCGCCTCGTCCTGCCTGAGCGGTATCGTATTGACCGAAGAAATGAGCCATCCGAAGAATCGATTGGTAAACAGCGTATCGCGGGCGAGGAAATGCAGCTGCCTTTTCGGAGGTATTCCGCAAAATATCGGGTCGAGAAAACTTTGGTGATTGCTGACCAATACAAACGCGCCTTTGGCCGGTATGTTTTGAAGCCCACAGCTGCGCAGATGAAAGAGCAAGATACAAAAAACTTTGCAGGCCCAGCGCGCATACCAGAACCACGCTTTTTTCAGAGCTTTCCTGAGCATTTTTCTTTCACAAACCCCAGAAGTTTTTCCACGACCTGTTCTATATTTAAGTTGGTGGTATCGACAATGATAGCGTCATCGGCTGCTGTCAATGGTCCTATCGGTCTGCTGCGGTCGCTTTTATCTCTTGCTGCGATGGCTTTTCGTATCTCTTCCAGATTTTCGCTGTTTCCCTTGGTTCTCTGCTGGGCTTGTCTTCTTCTTGCTCGCTCGGCTGCATCGGCGGTCAGGTAAAATTTTATATCCGCATCGGCAAATGCCACTGTTCCCTGGTCTCTTCCTTCGGTAACAATTTTTTCTTCGCCGGCTGCGAACTGTCTTTGCATTTGAACTAACTTCTCGCGAATCTTTACCGCCGAGGCAATATATCTGGCGTTGGCGGTGACCTCGGCACTGCGTATCTGCCTGGTGACGTCGACGCCGTCTATGGAGGCGCCCATTTCACCTGCTTTGGGGAAGAATTCAAGCCGCCTGTTTTCCAGGATGCTCAGCAGTTTCTGTTCATTATTCACATCGATTCTATCCTGCATCGCCGCTAACGTAACGGTGCGATACATCGCGCCGGTATCGAGAAAGCTGGCGCCTAACTTTTTAGCCAGGAGCTGCGCTGCCGTGCTTTTGCCGCTTGCCGCGGGGCCGTCAATTGTAATTATCAGATTAGCCATCTAAAAAACCAATTGCCCTCGCTGAATTTGGGTTACGCCTTTCTTCAGACCTTGGCAACGATGATGCTCGTGTCATCAATCTGCCGGGCGAGTCCAACGAACTTTCTTCTCTCAGCAAGTATGTTTTTGACCACCTGTTCAGCCGAGGCGGTACTGAATTTTTTCGCGGCGTTGAGCATTCTTTCTCTTCCCCAAAGCTGGCCGTCAAAATTGGCTGCGTCAATCAGCCCGTCGGTGTAGAACAGCAGACAATCACCGCTTTTAAGCTCGATGGTTTCAATTTCGTATTGGGCGTTTTGCTCAACTCCGAGTACGAGTCCGCCTTTTTCCAGGTCTGTGACAGCTTCTTCTCTTATCAGCACGGTCGGTTCATGTCCGCAGTTGCAATAGGTTAATGTCTTGTCTTTGACATCAATAATCGCGTAAAACAATGAAACGAACTCTCCGTCTCTGCAGTCGGTGCATGCCGTTCTGTTGAGCTTATTGATAATTTTATGGATGTCTTGCGGGCTGTATCCTGTCTCGGCGTAGGCCCGGACCGCGCCGCGAAACATACTCGTCATAATCGCAGCAGGGATACCTTTGCCTATCACATCGGCAATCGCAACCGCGATTCGGCCTTGGTCTATCTGGAGGAAGTCATAAAGGTCGCCGCCGACGTCGAAACACGGAATATAGGTAGCCGCGATATCCAAACCCGCTATTTGCGGTGCCTTTTCCGGAATCATTCTTCGCTGAATGGCACCGGCCAGTCGAACCTGCTCAGCTATGCGTGCGCCTTCGAGCGCTTCTGCGTAGAGCCTGGCATTGGTTATCGCCACTGCACACTGTGAACCGATTGCTTTTGCAAGCTCGATGTCACCGTCATTAAAATGCACCAGTCTTCCGCTATAAAGACGCAAAGCGCCTATCGGTTTATCTCTGAACTTCATTGCAACAGTAAGCTGACTAACCAATTCTTCCTTTATTGTGGCCTCCTTGAATGCGACTCTGTCATCGTCGCGCATATCATCGAGTACCACCGCTTCGCCGGCAAAGGCCGCCCTGATAACCGGGTCATCCTTTGTGACCACGCCCTTGTTGCGGTACTCTTCGCTTAATCCGTAGGTGCTTCGCATCTTCAAATCGCCTGCCTCCTCGTCGAGCAGTCGAATTGAGCAGGCCTTGACGCCGGTAATCTTGACCGCAGCCTCAGCCAGCTTATCGAGCACCTCCTGAAGCGAAAACTTGCCGGCGGCGAGCGTGCTGAGCTGATAAATCTGCTCATCTCGTTCAATTTGTTTTTTTGTCTTTTTCGCCATAATAATCAACCGGTTTATAAGCTGTGGCACGGGCTTCCAGCCCGTGAGAACACGGCCAAGATGGCCGTGCCACGGATTATACTTGACTTTGACCGCTGCGTGAACCCTAATTTATTTCGCCCCCGTTCTTGCTTTCGCAAGAAAGCACGGGGGCGGATTGTAATGAAAACCGTTACATATTATCATAAGCAACGAAATGGCTGAGACAGCCAGACATATAATTTTCACCGGCCGTGTTCAGGGTGTAGGTTTTCGTTTTGTTGCTTTTCGCGCAGCCAGTCGTTGTCAGCTAACCGGCTGGGTCCGCAATTGCGACGACGGCAGTGTTGAGATGATTGCGCAAGGCCCGGCTGATGGGGTAGCCGATTGCATCCGGGACATACAGCAGTCGTTTGCCGGGTACATAAGAGAAACTAAAATCGAGCAAGTTTCGCCGGACCCGAATCGCAAAGACTTCAAAATCACTTTTTAATCGGTTCATACTTCAGGGAGACTTTGCAATGTCGCAGGAAAAAATTCTCGTTATCGAATTAGAAACATCAGCCCAGTTCCAGAAACTTCTCCAGGGCAGGCCACAAACGTGTGGGATGCGCTCGGGCAGGGTCTATTTGCAGCCGGGCGAAAGCTGCGGCCAACACAGCACAAACGACAGAGAGGAAATGCTAATCTTCCTTTCAGGCAAAGGAGTAGCACTAATCGGCGAAGAAGAAAATTCTTTCGAGGTCGGCGAGGGTAAAGTTGCATATATACCGCCGCAGACAATTCACAACATCAAAAACACGGCAACTGAGCCGCTTGTTTATATCTATTGTGTGAGCCCGAATTTGCCTCGCAGAGGATGCTCCGATACTACTTTGTAGGTCTCGGCACCGCACAATTTCGGCGTATCTCCGGCGGTTGCGAAGAATAGGCGTACTCTTGTTGGCTCATCCATGATTCGGTGTAATAAAAAAGTTGACATTTGCCGGCCTGGCTGCTAATTTGGAAAACCAGAGAATGTTCGGTCGTTCGTTTATTTTTCAGAGGAAGACACACTTTTTGGGAGATAAAAAGATGCGATTCTTTAAAAAGTGCTTAATGTTTTTCACCGTCATTTCTTTCGCAGCTTCGGTTTGCTCCGCTTTTGAAGCCGTCACTTCGCCAAACGATACCAATGCTACTGGTGCATCAGCCGGGTTGACCTTTCCTTATGTTGCACAGGTTACCGCTGACGATGTCTATGTGCGCTGCGGACCTGGTACAAACTATTACCCTTGTGGCAAGGTAAACGCAACCGATAGGGTGACGGTTGTGGCGACTAAATTCGGCTGGTCGCACATCGTTCCTCCGCCGGGCAGTTTTTCCTGGATTTCAAAGCAGTATGTCGCTGTTGACCAGAACAACCCCGGTATCGGAACGGTTACCGGTGATAGTGTTAGTGTTTATGCCGGCAGCGAATATAGAGAGCCAATCCACTGTGAGACCGTACAGTTGCGTCTCAATAAAGGTGACAAGGTCGAATTGACCGGTGTGGAGGAGGCAGACTATTACAAAATTGTTCCGCCGGCGGGTGCTTATCTGTGGGCGCTTACCGACTATACTCGGCCGCTGGGACCGGCAGGGGGTTCTGGGACAGTTGTTGAGTACCAGCCCGTTCCCCAGGAAGCAGCCCCAGTCCCGGAAAATCCTGTCGAGACGGAAAAGCTGAAGGAATATTACGTTTTGCAGGAGCAAATCAAAGCTGAGCTGGCCAAGCCTGTTGCAGAGCAGGATTACACAGCTATAAGCAAGGCGCTTTCGGTTATCGCCGAGAACAAGGATGCGGGCAAAGCTGCTCGATATGCTCAATTCGCACTAAAGCAGATAGGGCGGTACGAACTGGCTTTTAATGTGGAAAAAGCGGCTCGCCTCCAGGATGCACAGTTTGAGCAGGCTAAGGAGCAGATAGACAAGACACGGACTGAGAAGCTGGCAGCGTCGCCGGACCTCGGCAAATATACCGCCGTAGGCCTGTTTCAAATTTCAAGTGTTTACGACCCGCAGATGCAGCATCAGACGTACTATCGCATCGTTGACGGCTCCGACAAGACCATCTGCTACGCTATTGCGGATGGGCCGGCAGCACAAATGGATTTGAGTAAGTTTGCCGGCAAGCAGGTCGGTATTGTAGGCACAGTTGTTCCACATCCGCAGACCGGAGGCACGCTTGTCAAATTTACCGAAATTGTCGAGCTGACCCGCTGACATTTAAGACTGGAACCATCCAGAATTATGAAAAAATGGTGATTTTTTTTGGGGGTGGGTTTTGGGGGTAAAAGTAAAGATGAGGGGGTTAAACTGTAACGATTGGGTAGGGTGGGCAAGATAAAATCTCGCATCAAACGCGCTTGTTGGCGAAAAAAAATGGGAAAAATTGCAAAAAATTTGCAAAAATTAACAAAAAATGACAAAAATTAGCAAAAATTGTACCGTTTTGAACCTATTTTGAGCGGTGATTGAAGTACCCCCTCGCGCATTTGATTGATTTTTAATTAACCGCGGATTTCGCAGATTAACGCAGATTTTTTAAGCCACGAATTCACACGAATAGACACAAATTTTTTTCAGACACGGTTTCCACTAGTCCATAGAGAAATTAGTAACAAATGCGCAAGCGTTTTGGGTTCGTAGTTTTTGGCCACAGAGGACTCCGAGATTTTTTGGTTTTCAGTGTCGGATTTGGAGGGTAAAATGGTTTGACAAGTTTGTGCGAGGTATAAGTTTGCAAAAGAAATGGTGAGATGATACATAAACGGAAACACATAGCCAGAGAGATAAGAGATAAGTTATTAGTCGAGGCAATGCATCGTTGTTGCCTCTGTCCTCAACATGAAGATATTACAGATATCCACCACATTGTGCCCATTAGCGAAAAAGGTCCTAATACAGAAGAGAATCTTATGGTCGTTTGCGTATTGTGCCATGCGAAGATACACCGAATACGCACGATGTACACGCCAACACAACTTAAAATGTATAAGGAAAGATGGGTTAATCTTTGTGCTATGGGTCTTACACTCGAAGAACGACTTAAAAACGCTCCGGGAATAAAATTATACTTACCGCCGAGTTTGCATAACCAGACGCCGCCGGAGGAGAATTTTGTTGGGCGAGAGGAGTATCTTGATACTGTCACCAGTTGGTATAAAAATCCAGAGGTGCGGATTGGGGCATTGATTGGATGGGGAGGGGTGGGGAAATCTGCGATGGTGCGGAAGTGGTACGATGGTCTGGAAGCTAATAAAATCAAGCCGGATGGGATATTCTGGTGGGGGTTTTATCGTAATGCTTTTCTTGAGCAATTTTTAAATGCACTTCTGCGATATGTCAGCGGCGGGCAAATTGAGCCGGAAACAATAAAAGGCACGTGGGAGAAGGTTGACAGGATAAAGGAGTATATCGGCCAAGGAGCATACCTAATCATACTGGATGGACTTGAGCAGATGCAAGAGGGCGAATCCGGAGACGAGTTTGGAAAGATGGCGCATCGCGAATGTACGGAACTGCTTCATTATTTGGCCGATGTACCGAAGGCAAGTGGCTTGTGTTTGATTACCACCCGCTATCCATTAAAAGATTTAGATGATTGGCACGAACGCAGTTACGAAAATCTGCCATTGGTCGATTTGAGTATTCCGGATGCGCTATCAATGCTAAAGAAGCGAGGCGTCAACGGAAGCGATGAGGATATGACAGAAATCATCAATAGATATAGAGGACACGCACTAAGCTTAACGTCTGTGGCTGGGTATTTGAACAGATACTATGGTGGAGATATAAAACACGCACCGAAAGTCGAATTTGTTCTGAGTGATAAAGAGCGATTTAAGGATGTAAACAAGCTATTGAGCAGATACGCAGAGAAGATGTCTGATGCGGAGCGGGTATTTTTGAATATCTTCTCGTTATTTAGGCAAGAGGTAACAGAAAGAGATTTTGCGGAGGTCTTTCGCAAAAGAATAGAAGGTGCAGGATTTAATGATGTGATAGTAAAGATGAGCGAGCTTGATTTCAGAGACCTGAGTGGCGGTTTGGTAGATTGGCGGCTCATATCCTGCGATGAGAAGAAAAAGTTATATACAACTCATCCATTGATTAAGGGTTATTTTGAATCTGATTTTGAAAAGAAGGATAAGAAGCTCTGCCATAAGCGCATTTACGAATATTTTGGCGAGAATGCACCGGAGCGAGCTAAGACGCTGGAGGAGATGCAGCCATTATTCGAGCAGGTGTATCACGGCTGTGCAGCAGGGCTTTATGATGAGATTTATGCTAACGTTTATATGGAGAAAATATATAGAAGAGAAGAACAGTTCATCATTCATAAGCTCGGCGCCTGGGAAACAAACTTATCTCTCGTTAAGACCTTTTTCCCGGAAGGCGACCTTTCACAGATGCCGTTAGTAAGCGAGAAAACGGCTCAAAGCTTTCTTCTTAATGAAGCAGGACTGGCACTTCATGCAACGGGCAGGCCAAAGGAGGCTGAAGAAATATACAAAATAAAATTAGAAATGAATATAAGAGAAAGGCAATGGAGCCCTGCCTCTGTGGGTTATAGAAACTTAGCTGACCTTCAATTTCGAATCGGTGAACTTGAGGCAGGAATTGAAAGTGCTAAGAAGGCACTTGAAATGGCAGAAAAGGCAAAATATGAGCTATATATCACATGGTCAAAAGTATATCTTGGCTGGATGCTTTATCTATTGGGAAAAACGGAAGAGGCGGAAAAGAATTTCGTGGAGGCAGACGAGTTTTGTATAAAGGTTGAAGGTAATCGTATTCGAAGTATCGCCGGAGTTTTTTATGCCGAACTTTTTATATCAATGGAGAAAATTGCTGAAGCCCTTGAATTGACAAGACAAAACCTTGAGATTTGCCAAAGGAATAATTGGCCTGCTGAGATTTCAAGATGTCACCGTTGTCTGGGCGCTATTGATAGGATAAGGGGAAATTATAAAGAGGCGGCGAATCATCTTGAAAATGCACTTGAGATTGCTCGCAAGGTTGGTCAGCCCCAACTTGAAATTGAGGCGATGCTTGAGCGTGGCAGGTTGTGGTTAGATATGGAAAAATACGGAGATGCAATTCGCGATGCGGAGCAGGTACTGAAGATTTACGGGCGGACGGGGTTTAGGTTCTATGGGCCGGGGGCGGAGATAGTATTGGCGAAGGCATATTTGGTGCAAAAAGATTTTGAGCAGGCAGAAACCTACGCCAAATCGGCATACGAAAAGGCCAGCGGTATGAAATACCGGTGGGCGGAAGGTGATGCAGGGCATTTGCTTGGAGAGATATATTTAGCTATGGGTCAAAAAAGGCAGGCCGGCGAGTGGATAAAAAAAGCGGTTAAATGCAGAAAGGAAATATTGGACCCGAAAGTAAAAGAGTCGGAGACACTGCTTGAGAGTCTGCGCTAAGGAATGACCCCATTAGAGTAGATTCGACAAGCTCACTACGGGTTGACGACACCCTAAGCAATGGGGCAGGCAAATGTTAGGGGGTTATGTTGTTGAGGCAGATGTGGGCATTTCTTTTTAATCGCTCCAGGCCAATACGCATAAGAGGAGAGTCCGTCTTCGCTTTCGCTACGACGGACAAGTCGGCAAATTTTGTATCAAAATCGGCCTGGCTCATATCCAAAAGCTGGTGTAAATCAAGATGTGCTCTGTCGGCGTGGAATTTGAAGCTGCTGTTTCGGCAGGGCGGAGCTTTTTGGTAATAGGGGCAGGCGTGCACACATTCATCGCAGCCGATGAGGCGATTGGCGATTTTGCAGGCTAAATCTGTTGGTATTTGGTCTTTGTATTCTATTGTCAAATAGTTGATGCACCGGGCAGCGTCGAGGAAACCATCAGGTTGCAGCGCGCCAGTTGGGCAGGCGGAGAGACAGTTATTACAGTGTGAGCAGTCCCGACTTGTCGGGGCTGGCTTATCGGTTTGAAGCTCGAGGTTGGTGATTATTTCAGCGAGGAACAGCTGCGGGCCAAAGGCAGGGTTGATGAGCATACAATTTTTACCGATGAAGCCCAAGCCGGCGCGGGCGGCTAAGGCCCTTTCGGCAAGCGGGCTTGAGTCAACGCAGATTTTGAACTTAAAGCCGGTGCCGGCATAAGTGCTGATAAAGAGAGCCAAGTCACGCAGCTTTTTTTTCATAAACTGATGGTAATCTTCGTAGAGGGCGTAGTCCGCAACGAGGCCGACGGGACTTTTGGATGAAGCCGGCAATGGATGAGACTTGGCCGGATGATAGTTAAGTGCCACGCAGATAACCGATTGAGCGTCTTGCAGATGCCGGCTGGGGTCAATTCGCATTTTGAAATTTCGGTACATATAGTCCATCTGGCCGGCATAGCCGCGAGTTATCCAATTAGAAAGCAGCTCGACCTGCTGCTGGCTTATTGGTGACGCGTCGGTTATACCCACAAGATCGAACCCCAACTGTAAAGCCCTGGATTTTATCTCGTCGGGGTAATTCATAGCTGGTGATTATACCATATTGGACAGCCGGTTTGCCGGTAATTTAAACGGCGATTGTGTGGCTGACATCTACGACTTTTCCACACCGGCCTCGCAATGGCTCGATTGTAATATCGAGCCGCCGGAATTCTGCTGGCAGTAACCTGAGCAGGTGAGCTTTACTGGTTCCATTCCTCGGCGAATTTTGCGAAATCGCAGAAGTTAACAATATCGGCCTCGTCCTTGTAGAAATCACCTGGAATATTTACGCCGGTCTGGAGCCAGTTTTCGGCCATCACACGGACGTCGCCCCAACCAATTGAGCCGTTGCCGTCGAGGTCGTAAACGTCGCCGGCAAGGTCAGTAACGATGATGAATTGCTGGGTTGCATCTCCCGGCACCAGGTCTATAGTGTGTATCTCGCTGGTCTCGCCGGGTGCGCTAAGCGTTATTTCATAAGTGCCGTGAAAGCCTCTGAAATTCACATTGCCATCCGCGTCGGTGGTATTGGAGTCGCTGGTTGTCCATTCATCCAGCAAGTCTTCGTATCTTTGGCCAGCTGCGTTGAGCGTCCAGTTTGAATCTACAATATATGCGTCGGAACGGTACATCGATTCCTGCCAGAAACCCCACATCAAAATGCCTTCAACGGAAGGATGACTGAACGCCGTTCGATACAAATTTTCGAGGGCGTCGGCCCGGACGTTTACATCTGCTGCTGCGAAGTCATATTCCGTGCACCATATTGGAAGGTTCATTTCCGCCAAACTGTCCAGTCGGCTGTAAACCGTCAGCGGTTCGATTGTGCTGCCGGAGAAGTGGCACTGTGCGCCTATGCCCTGCACGGGTGCGTTGTTGTCTAAAAGGTCCTGAATCTGTGCCTTGTATGCCTCGGTCTGATTACCTGCTACGACGCTGTAATCGTTCACAAACAGCTTGCAGTTGGGGTCAATTGCGTGTGCCGCCTGAAACATCCACGGATGAATAGCATCGCCCAGACGGTCCTTGTAGAATGAGCCGTGAAGCATTTCATTATCGACGTCCCAGTGGACAAATTCGCCCTTGAAGTGGTTTACTGCGCTATTCATACGATTTTCGACGGCGGTTCTCAGCGGACTTGTCTGGGGCAGGGGGGCATAAGACAGATTTTTAATCCAGTCCTGCACGACGGAATTTGCTTCCCAATAAATACAATGGCCCCGCATTGTAATTTCGTTAGCCGCGCACCAATTATAAATATTGTCTGCGGTCGTATAGGTTACGTTGCCTTGTGTCGGCTCGTTCGAATACCACTTTGACTCATTCTCCATCACCGCCCACTCATAATGGTTTTTGAAAAAGTCGGCATAATTTACGTTGCTGAGGACCCTGTAATTAATGCAGGAGCCGAAGGCAAACCGGTGTTTTGTCTGCTGTATTTGAACATTTACATTGCTTATGGGATGCCCTGACGGGTTGACCACCGTAATATGCGCGTCTCTTTTACGTATTTGCTCTATTCTTGCGTTGGCTTCTTCTTTCCAGTCTCCTGCCTCTACGACATTAACATCATCGAGGTAATAATTAATTCCTGCCGCAGGCCCTTCAAAGTAAATTGCAAGTGCCGTTAGTGTCCCGGTTACATTGACGGTGTAAGAGCCGTAGAGTTTGGTCCACTGATTATCGTATCCAGTCGTCGAGGTCACCCATGTATAGCTTGTGCCGCTGTCATCTGTTTTTACAACCGTTAAATTGATATTGCTGCTCGAAGCACCTTCGAGTTTCATCCAGCCGGAAATAAAATAGGTTTTGCCCGGCTGCATTTTGCCCAGCATAGATTGCCTTATCGAACTCCAAGTGTTGGTTCTGTTGTATGCGTAACCACTCCGGCTGCCGCTGCGATAGACGGTCGTTGAAGTCGTGAAATTACAGCCGGAGCCATACCATCCTGTAGTTCCGGATTCAAAGCCGGGATTTGTCAAGACATTTTCGTCGGCTAGCGCCTGGGCCGAAAATAATGCTAAAATTGCTACAGTTGTAGTGATGAAATTTCGCGGAAATGGCCTATGGGGTGCGTCTTTTACGGCTGGGTTAGATATCTGCGTTCTCACATTCCTCACTCCTATGAGTGCCTCCAACAAACTAATTTGTTACCAAGCCGGGGCGCGCCTCTTAGAAAATTAGCCGTGTCACTGTGCTTCGTTTTATATTGTACAGTATCTGTGTTGAAAAATCAAGGTTTTTGGCTGCTATATGTGATCTTTCAGCCGGAATTGCCGCTTTTTGCATCTCGGCTTGTCCAGTTTGGCGTGCAGTTTGGGTCTTCACAGTCGTACACTGTTTCAATTGGACTGCGAAATTGCAGGTTTTCTATCTATGGCCTATGGCTATTCGCTACTCATCCTGCCGGGCGGTCACAAGCTCGGCAAAATCAAGAAAGTTAACGGTTCCATCTTCATTGAAGTCGCCCCTTTCAGGACTGGGCGACAGCCAGTTGTCGGCCAACACGCCGACGTCGCCCCAGCCAATTTCGCCGTTGCAGTCAAGGTCATAAACGTTGCTGGCGATGGAGTTCTGGTCAAACTGGTCGGCAATAACGCCAACGTAACTCATCAGGTTCGGCTCGAACGTGTAATTCTGTTTGGTCGGCGTCACGGTGCCGGACCAGTTGTAATCAACCCAGACCTCATATAAGCCATTGACATCAGTGGTGCCATCGCCGCCGCTGTTATTGGCATCGACCAGTACTCCTTCTATAGGCACATTACATTCATTCTTTATGTAACCAGTGATTCTGTAGGTCAGCAAAGTCCCCGTGTAATCCTGACCCGTATAATCCTCGTTGACATCAGCATAGTACCTGCTGTTCGGCTCAAAGGCGTAGCCATCCTTTTGCGGAGTCACGATGCCCGACCAGCCATAATCGACCCACAGCACGTAGTAACCATTGGCATCCGTTAAGGTGTTGATATCGTTATCGTCGGTCTGCATCAGGACGCCTTCGAGCGGCGTGTTGCCATCGAGTTTGAGCACATAGCCTGAAATCGAGAAAAACACATTCGATACCGTTATCGTAAAGCTCTGGGTGTCTGAGCCGGCTGCGTTGAGGGCTTGGACCGTGACGTTGATATCGCCAATCTGATTTATATCCGGCGTCCACTGTATGAGGCCGCTGACGGTGTTGATGTCCATACCAGCGGGCGACTCAAGCAATGCGTAATTCGGCTCTGGTGTGCCGGTGGCATTCACGTCATAAACGTACGGTTGACCCACAGCAGCCGTAGTCACAGGCGTCGAGATTATCTGAGGCGCAATAGCAATACCCCATACCGTTATCGTAAAACTCTGGGTATCTGAGCCTGCTGCATTGAGTGCCTCGACCGTAACATTGACATCGCCAATCTGTTCCGCAGATGGCGTCCATTGTATGAGGCCGCTGACGGTGTTGATGTCCATACCAGCGGGCGACTCAAGCAATGCGTAATTCGGCTCTGGTGTGCCGGTGGCATTCACGTCATAAACGTATGGCTGACCCACGGCAGCCGTCGTTACAGGCGTCGAAATAATCTGAGGGGCAATGCCCGATACTGTTATCGTAAAGCTCTGGGTATCTGAGCCCGCTGCGTTGAGGGCCTCGACCGTAACGTTGACATCGCCAACCTGGTTTACATCCGGCGTCCACTGTATGAGGCCGCTGACGGAGTTGATGTCCATACCGGCGGGCGACTCGAGCAACGCATAATTCGGCTCCGGTATGCCGTTGGCATCCACGTCATAAACGTATGGCTGACCCACAGCAGCAGTGGTTACAGGGGTTGAAATAATCTGAGGGGCAATGCCTGGAGTTATTGTCAGCCCCCTGATGCATACGTTAGTATGACTGTAGTAGGTCGTTATGTCGGTGAACGTTGTACCAGTGGAGCTTATGTAACTTTGTCCCGGACTGGCGGTAGCGCCCGAAGAATAACCCGAAAAGTCCATTTCTAACGGAATAGGGTATTTGTAGCCGGGAGTGGTGAACTTGACGACTATCGAAAAATCATTACCTGTCGTCAGGTTGATTGGGGAAGCCAGAGGGATTGTATGGTAGCCCGAATTACTAAGCGTGCCGGAAACAGAACCTAAAAGATTTGAAAATGTGCTGCCATCGAAGGTGTCGTAAATGGAGATTATGTAAGAAGTGCCATCGGCACCAGCATACGTACCAACCGCCTTTAGTTGCTCATTTGCGGTAGCAGTAAATATGTTGGCGGCCCAGGCTGTCGGAGAGCCATACCCAGCCGATGTTGTCCATCCCAGCGGGTCGTACTGGTAGTTGGTGGCGTATGATGAGGTAGGTACAGCATTACAGAAAGTTACCGAGTATTTGACCGCAACCTTGTCATAGTAGGAAATCCAGAAGTACCCGTTGTTGCCCCAGGTGGCGCCCCAGCTATTCTTAACGAGCCAGGCGCCGTTATGCGGCGCTCCTGTTACAACTTTGTTATCATCCCAGCCGATGAGGGTAATAGCGTGGTTAGCACTGCTGCTGCCGCTATAGTAATATGTGTACTCCGAAGGGTGGTAATACGCAGAACCCCAGTACATTGACACACACATACCGCCGTATGTCATAAGCGCGTTTTTGATGTTACTGGATGTGAAAAACCACAACACATTTTCTACGTATTTTTGACATACTTTCCCCGAGGAACAAGATTCATCATAGGCATGGTAAGGGTCGTCTGCTTCACTAACCGGCCCTGACCAGCGAACCATGTAGGCCGTGCTCATATCCTCATTGCCTCCCGTCTCACAAGTACCAACGTCAAAACCGTTGCAGTTTTTCAGATTGTTTTCGGATAGGTCCCAGGTCTCTGCCACATTCTTCAGGAGCCAACTTTCAAGCGGCCCATACGAACCAAAAGCCCAACAGGAGCCGCAACCACCCTGGTTTTTGACGGGAGTAACATATCCCAGTGTTCTTAAATCATAGCTTGACGGAATTTCAGTGAGCTGGGTCGTGAGTACGGAAGCCTTGGATATTAGATGAGACCTGTCAAGCGGGGACGATATAAAACCTAATGCGTGGCCTTGCTCATCTCGCGATTCAGCAAGAAGCGGACCGGTTTTAGCCTGCCATGCCACAAACGCTGGGTTGACCGGCACAATGCTGAATGTGGCTGAAGGGGAGTCTGCTGCAAGTCTTGCCGGCAGACATACACAAACTGCAAGCACCAAGAGTATGTACTTGTAAAAGTTGGAACTATCAGGTTGAGTCTTTTGTCCCGCCGGTGAAAAACCTGCAACGTTCCTAAGCGTTGCCGCTACCATCTCTGTGTCCTCCTTCTTTCGTGCATTTCGACCAAGAGGTCACCTCTCGACCAATGTATTAGTCAGATTTGTGCTACTGACCGCTTGGAATCGCGATTTTATTATCATAGACGATTATCTGGGAACGATTGAATATATCGGCATAAAGACGACTCGCATACGCAGTTTGGGCGGAGAAATGCTGATATTTTCAAATTCCGACCTTACAGATTCAAGGCTGCGCAACTACAAACTAATGGAAAAAGGACGGGTC